>Ga0065711_1033283_pt1 | contig 25775 bp, 23 predicted proteins | sample Hoacrofraction12_FD_59098 | JGI IMG/M metagenome (GOLD analysis project Ga0065711, IMG submission 59098) | Hoatzin crop microbial communities from Cojedes, Venezuela - Epithelial fraction 12 v2 (version 2) | ecosystem: Host-associated > Birds > Digestive system > Esophagus > Crop | place... | reverse complement strand
AGCCATATGTGGCTATTTGCATAGGCGTCACAGTGGTCTCCTGATGTCACGAGCTACCTCACCGCATTCTGTTCAGGAACCTATAAACACCGGGCCCCCAGCAGTTGGCCCACATTTGCTGAGCGTCCGGGCCCTCAAGCGCCATGATAGTTGGCAGAAAGAAGACTCACAGCAGCAAGGTGAAGAGGTGCCCACGTCTGCATGGGCACCCAGACAAACAACAGCAGGAGGTGCACAGGAAGAGGCAGCGTCAGAGGGGAGGCACCATCACCTCTATGGCAGTGATGGCCGTCGCTCATGTAGCTGGTGGTGTGGAGCCCATGGAGGTGGATCCACCTGAAGGTGAGGAGGAGCCGATGGAGGTGGATCCATCTTCAGGATAGCTCCCTTGGCACCACTACATCACGCCAGGGCTCTCCACCCCAACACCATCGACAACATAGCGTAGGAGCGCCTGCCCAGCACCCTACCGCCAGCCCGGCCTCCGCACCTGGCACTAGCTGGGAGACCTACCCTCCGCTCCTGGCCTGCTTGCGGGCTCCCACCTTCCATCTCCCTGGCATCAACAATCATTTTGTTGATTGCCATGGGTCCTGTGAGCCCTTCCTCCCTGTCGCCCACCCTCTCCCCTACCCCCGCCCCTTCTGAAGGGGTGCCATCTCCTCTGCTCTGAGCCCTGGGAAAACGGGACGAGACAACACGGCTTCGGCCAGGCTGCTGCGCTGGGAGAAGTCCCTCAGAGGACACCGAGGGCCCTGGGCCCTGGAGGTGGGGGTTCTTCGGCCTGAGGACGAAGAAGGTTGCCCCACGGCAGGTTGGAGCTGAAACCAAACGCCCCGTGGTGGCACACAAAGAGCAGCAACAGACCGAGAAGAGACCCCAGAGAGACAGCCACTCCTCTGGAGAAGCAGAAGGCTGCAGGCCTGCCAGGAGGAAGGGACGGCCTTCGGCATTAACACCCCCTCTTGCTGCTTCGTTAGCTCTCTTCAAGGTTAGGCAACAAAAAACTAAAAAAGACCCAATAAACCAAGAAAGTAACAGTAAAATTGCTTTTGCTCTCTCTTATTTGGCACTTTGGCAGCTGCGTCCAGACTCCCCTGTCCCCTCCGATGTCCCCAGCCAAGGAGAGGCCCGGGTGGGTGGGAGCAGGCCTAGCGCCGGGCCTCGGGGTGCTGAGGGGCAGGCGAGGGCCGGCCGAGGGAGCTGCCTCTGCCCAGGAGGGTGCGAGACCCCAGGGCAGGCTGCCCAGAGGGGTTCTGGGTACCTTGGAAACGTCCAAGGCCAGGTGGGTTGGGGCTTACAGCAACCCGATCCAGGGAAAGATGTCCCTGCCCATGGCGAGGGGTGCACCGGGTGAGCTTGGTAGGTCCCTTGCCACCCAAGCTGGTTTATGCATCTGTGGTCCTGCGAGGCCATCTTCTCCTGACCAGCCTGAAAAAGCCACTGGAGGAACTGAGCTTGCTTCCGCTGCTGCTTGTCATTTTATATACCAAAACAAAACCACTCTCCTCCTCCCTCAGCCCTTCATGAAGAGCAAAGGTGGAGATTTTAAGCAAAATTAGGATTTTTTTTTATACCAAAGGGATACAAATATCTATATGTTTTAGGATAAAAAGGGTATCAGGATCCTTTTCACAACAGGATCGTCTTTTCAGTATTAAAGCATATAAGGATGTGTTTGTTTTGGGATTAAGGCAAAATTATAGGAAAGCACTATCCTCCTCTCTCAGCTGCTTCATACAGAGCAAAAGCTGAGAATTCAAGCAAATTTTGGAAGGACCAGGTTTTTCTGTCTTCCAAAGGCACTCAGTAACTGCTTGCGTTGGATGCAGTGGTCTAGCCTGCAGCTCCCAAGCAGGTGCAGTGCCTTCTGCTGCCATGTGGCACATACCTGCATTTTCATTAGGACTTTCCTTCTTGCTGCTTCTCCTGTTGTCTGGAGACACCAAGCCACAAAGCTGCAGCAGAACTATTTCTTACCCTGCCCTATTACTACAGCTGAGTTCCTCCCTGGTTCTTCTGGAGTAGACATTTCATTTCTCTACAGGGTATGGCCTTAGTAGGGTCACCAAAGGCTATTTGAAAAGGTGGCTGGTCTGTGACGTCCCATGGAAAAAAGTCACCTCCTGTTACTACGTCCTGAAACCTATGCTGCACCTGAGGTAGGTGTCCTTGAAACCCTTCAGGAGCTCTACGGCTTTCAAGGCCCTTGGTGTGGTCAGAGGCTAAGGATTAAAGCATATAAATCGTTGCCTCTGTGGTGTGTGGGGACCTCAGATGGTTCATCGCAGACCGGCGGTCCCCTGCCACTCCCAGCCGCTGCTGGAGGATCATCATCTCAGTTCAGGTTCCATAACACTGACAACAGGAACAGCTGTTATCCCCTTTCTTGCCCTTGATCAATAGTGTCCCAGTCTCAGCGTTCGATGGCATAAATTATTTATCTCTAAGTGGATTGGATGCTTCCTTGGCCCCAATGAATCAATTAATGAGTATTTGCCATCAGACTTCTTGGTGTCCTCCAGAGAGACTTGTCAGCGCGGCACCAGTGGAAACTGGTGCTGAAAAGGCTGGGAGGAGCAGAAAGGAGATCTCTTGAGGGGTTCTTTCTTTGGAGGACAGGCTTGGTTGCAATGGCTGTCAGGCATCTGATCTGGAAGGGGAGTTTCATAAAACCTTTGTTCTCATTGCAAGACCTTTCCTTGAAAACCAAAGCTCCTGAGATCACATGAAGCGTGGAGAAGCCTTAAGTCAGCGTTGTCCACTCTGCATCTCCATCACTTTCCTCTTCTATCTGTAAACAGTTATCTACCCCTGCTATTATAACCTCAAGCTACTTTTCAAGGGCAGTAGCCATCTGTCCTATAACTCCCTTACCATGCTTGGCATTGATAATCAGCATGAGGATACCCTCGTGCTGATACACTCTTGGGTAGCAGTGATCCTCTACATGCCAGCACCTGTCTTTGATAATGAAGAGTCTTTGAGAACTCAAATGTTCTCATTTTAAGCTCTGGTAATATTTAAACATGTGTTAACTGTTTAAAGAAGCAATCCACTAGAGAAAGTCTCATTTGTCAGGAGCAGTTCCTCTAAATTTCATCATAACTGAATTAAGGCAACCCAGAATGGAGCAAGCTAGAGTGAAGACAGGAGCGCTGACGGATGGTTCGCACTAGCTGCTAAAATGGTCCTTTGAAAGCTCCTTGAGCTGAGGTTCTGCAGATCATCCGTGTAGAAGCAAGGCAGCTTGAAGAAGGCTGAACTGGATTTCTGAACTATTGTGCAGAGCCACACATCAACACGATGCCTGACAGTAATGCTCCTCATCCTCCAAATCATCCATATGCTGTACGAAATCAAATCATGGGCTGTCACTGACGGTGATGACTGGAGAGACTCAGATATCACCTTCGGAAGTGCAGCACAGCTTCAGGAACTGCATACTTAAGATAGAAGAAAATCCACCACCATTGTGGTTCCTGGAGATCTTCACAGTTCAGAGCCTTTTCTGCATTTTTAGCAACAAGACCATGAAATACCCTTGCAGCCCTGCTGTTCCTGATTCCTTCTACTCTGGATAACTTAAACTGCTTATCAAAGCAGTGAGCCTAAATAATTGCTTAACACTTCTGCGACTGCTAAACATGAGAATCAGCAAATATACTGCAGTGAGTTATTACTCCAGGCTATAAACAAGGATGGCCGTGGAGATTAGGTGCTAACCAGGCCAGGCAGGGAACCAAGTCAGCAAGTCGCTCCTAAAGTTACCTGCAAGGTTGGTTCATCTATCAGATGAAACTGAGAAAGTGGAGGCTCTTTTGGAGCAGCCAGGGCAGAGGAGGTCTCAGTGTAGGGTGGGATAAATGCCAGAAAGTTCCTACACCAGTCTGGGTTTGTTACGAATCAAAATATTTTGGTATGAATGTGTTGAGACTGGCTAGCTCGGGAATACTTTAGAACTTCAAAATATAGGAAATGGGACCTTTATCCCTATGATATGACAAGTACAGCAGTGACAAGCATTACACAACATGCTGTGCAAGGAGCTGTGCCCACAATAGCAAGAGACCACTTGGAATACACGAGCAAAAGAAAAGGAACTCACCCAAGACCACACGGTTGGGCAGACCTGGGACCTTCAGTGACCGATGTCCTTGCCAACCTGAAGCAAGTGGTTGCATCGCATGTTTATGGCTCCTGGGGAGCAGCAGCACTGAGCAACACCCAGGAAGGCAAAGACATTATTCTCCCTGTGGGACAATATTTTCTCTGCTCTCATCATAAAGCTTTTTAGCACCCGCACCGGCCTTCTCCATTCTGATTTTCAGCAGATGCTGTGCTAATGAATAACAATGTAATCTCAGTGCCTTAATATAGTGCTGGGGTGCGATAAGTCTGAAATGGCTGTCATCATCGGTGTGGGGAAGATCTGGTCATTGTTCAGAACTGTCCTCCTCTGATGATTACATGAAGGGGAATGTATTTTCTTCCATCTACTCCCACTCTGCTTCCAAATTTAAAACTATTCAGGCATTAGATACTTCTGTTTTTCTAAGGGCTTAATAAGAGGCCAGGATGCAGATGTTCTGATAAGGCCATGACAAATTGCATGTGGAGAAGCCATATTAAACTTGACCGATTACAGGATGCCAAGCTCAGCTCTGCCTGTAGAAGAACAGTGACAGTCAGAAAAGGGCCCCAGTAGCTGTGCTAAACCAGCTGCTACCACCATGTGCTGTGTACTGGTGAGGGCAGGGTAGATGGCTTACAGCCCAAGCAAATATTGCAACTGAAAGCTGAAAGCCAGAGATTAAACACGCGACTTGAGGAGAGAGTAGATGGGCAAGGGGAAGGCTTGGTTTCTACGCTGGCATCTGGTGATATAACCACACTTAGATCAGAGAATGGACTAATCTGCAGAGAGACCAGCCAGAGTAGGAGCCCAGGAGAAACTGCATAGCGGAGAGGATGGTTGAGCAGGATGGGCATCACTATGGGGCTGTGCAGCTCCCACCTTTGGGAGGTCTGGGAGCAGATGCTCCAGGCATCTTTCACCGTCCGTGCTGCCAGGATGGGCTTGGCAGCTCCCCAGACATCTCCCTGCACATCAGGGCAAGACAGGCCCAGCCAAACACTGTAAACTCCATTCTGCTTTTAAAGGGTCTAAGGAACATGCCTACATGGCCCATGCTTAGGGAGAGAACAGTGGGACACAAAGGGAACTGAAAGGGGAGAGTAAAGGACAGTCTGGGTGTGGGGAGGGTAGCAAAGCACCAATGCAAATGGAAGCTCTTTTCTAGGAGAGAAGACAAGGGATGGGAAGGCGGCTTGGGAGCAACAACACGTGCAGCAGTGCTGCCTTGGAAGAGGAGTGGAGAACTCAGGGGCAGAGCAGGAGAGAGGGCAGGGGTGAAGTGCCATGTGTGAAATCATTCACGCAAATAAAGGTAAACATCAGAACACCAGCCTTTGCTCCACTGGAAAAGGACTGACTACAGGCAGCTGGATCTACCAGGCAATTTAATTCCAACATCTAGAGAGGCATGTAGGTTAGGAGGGACTGACCTCTGGAGGTCTCTAGTCCAGTGCCTGGCAGCTCGCCCTGGCAGCTTCTGACCAGGGCAAGGTGAAAAACTTTTTTTCCTCATGTCTAACATCGGTTTCCCATGTTCCAGCCTGCCTGTTGCCTCTTCTCCTATTGCCATGCACCTTGGAGATGAGTTTGGTCCCAGCTTTTCTATAAAGTCCCATCAGACAGTAGTAGACAGCAATAACATCTCCCCTTAGCCTTCTCCTCAAGGCTGAAGAAATCCAGTTCTCAGCCTCTTCTGTACCCCGCATGCACTGGATTCCCCCCGCCGGACTTACTCCTCTACGACAATGTTTTCCTTGTCCTGGAGAGCCCCAGACTGGATGTTATACTTCAATGCAGCCCCCTCTATTTGGGGAATAGTCACTGCTCCTGACCTTCTGGCTACACTCCTGCTCATACAGCCCAGCTCATCTCTGCAGCAAGGACTCGCTGCCAGCTCCTATTCAGCTTGTTGTTCACAGGACTCCCTTTTCTTCAAAGCTGCTTAGAAAAGCTGACCCCAGCCTCTCCTGTCACAGGGCTAAGTCCCTCCCAGAGGCAAGTATTTGGGTTTGCCTTTGTTGAACTTAACGAGGTTTCTGTGAGCCCATGCCCCCAGCCGTGGAGACCCTTCAAAAATGGCAGCTTTGTCCTCCAGCATATTGACCGTTTCCCTCCAGCTTGGGGTTGAGAAGAACAAAAACAGTGACCATAGAGAACATAGTGACCAGCAGCGGGCTGACAGCCTCGACCAGGACTGCCATAAACTCTGAGAGACACCCTGGAATTTGGGTGGTGAGAAACGTGGACAAAACTAGTGCCTGTAAGATTCTGATCCTCTGTCATAGGCTGGGATCTCTTCCCATGCAATTAGACTGTTTGAAACACTGGTAAAACTGGAAAAAAATAATCAGGAACCATCCTGGGTTTATCCATATGAAGCAGTTTGGCAGCAGTTTGCAGTTTGAGGTGAAGTCCCCTAATGAAGGGGGGCCAAATCACTGGCAGCTGAGCTGCTCTGGCTCAGGACCGAGCCTGGGGCTCACCCTGATGCGGAGGAACAGCAGGTGGGAGCTGAAGCTTTGAACTCCCCCAGGGAAAAAATGCTTTTTGCCCAGTTTCATTCCTTTGCTGCCAAAAATCCCAACTATTGAAGGAGGTTAAGGGGCCAAGTAGATGATTTCTATGAAAAAGTATCTCCAGAAAATAAGGAGAGGGTCCGTAAGCCGAGGGACATACTGCCTTTGCTTCCTTTTGGATCTCAGCCCACATCACCAGGCCCTTCAGGATGCAGCAGAGAGGCACAGCAGGTACCCTGGAAACATCTGCACCCTCCCCTCCTGCTTCTATGGCAGAACCTGGCCAAAACCCATGGCCAATTTTCACCACGGCTCAAGGTGTAACTGACATCTATGGGCTATTTTTCTTTAATAAAAACTCCTCTGGACAGTGTTTTCTGGCTGAGGCTGTATCTCCTGGTACCTGTTGCATGCAGCCCAGCACTTACCATAGCTACCAGCACTCACCAGCTTCACACTTTCAAAGGTGAGAATCCATAAAAATATATACACAACCACTGAAGCCCAATTTCATCCTGTCAGAGCTCCTTAGGAGGAGGCATATCCACCTGCAAGTAGTTCTAGGGTACCTTCCGCTGCTTCTGCATCTCCATTTGTACAAAAACTTCAGTACGTCATCACATGAAGTCCTGAGCTCAAATTAGTTCTCCTTCTAAACTCTAGGGCTGTGACAATTCTTCTGGAAACCAGCGATTAAAATCTCCCTGTCCGGTCTTGCTTCCACACTGCCAGCTTTGCCGGCAGCCATTCTGCACTGGTAAAGGCAGGATGATGAAGGAGCCAGCAAACACAGCTTAGAAACGCCTCTGTTATCCAGGGACAAAAGAAAAGCAGAGATTCATCTAAGTTGTACGGTCCTGGGGAAATGCTAGCTGTGCTCCTTTTCTTCCGGACTCTGCTGGACAGCTAAATCCCATCCTAAGCTTATGAAATATCGCTTGCTCTTTAGTTATAGATCTGATGTATTTGCTGATGGCCAGAACCGACATCTCCATGGCTCCCTCTTTCTAACCCCGCGGTCTCTGGATCTGCAAGCAGCCCTGATAGAACAGATGAAAGCGCAATGGTAACTCAATCTAGCTTGCTCGGTGTAAAATGTAATGAAAATGGGGCCCAGAGCCCAGGCCTGAGGCTGTAAATTTTCCACCAGCACCGTGCCTGTCATCCTGCTCAGATGTTTCTCCCTCATCTCTTCCCTGCTCTGCCTGGTCCCACCGCTGGAACTCATGTGCTGCCATTGTGCCTTGCTGATTTGGGGATTTCAAAGGAGCTGATCCAGTGGGCTTTAATTCAATAGATACTGTGGCAAGGGCAAGATGACTTAGGGGAAAGGCAGAAAAAAGTAGGATACACTTTGCTTTTGCCAGAGCCCAGATGACCGATGCGAGGGAGACATGTCTGATAGGGAGAACAGGCTCTGCTGTGCTCCATGCGGACAGCTGGAGGAAAGGGCCTGGCAGCACTCATCCTTGGCTTGTGTGCAGCACGGGAAACACCACCATAAGAAGCTAATTATTTCAACTTCACTAATGGCTTCATTATATACTGGGGAATAAAAAGCCATATGTATTACATACTGTCCCGACTTCTCAGTCTCCCCTCTGTGTCTGCTTTCGACCAGCTTGTAAATAAACAGATGTGAATAACAAAGTCTTACCTGCTGCCAGCTCCAGGTCTCTCCTGCTCTTACTTTGCTATCCATTTTCGTCTCCCTTGTCTAGAAACAAATCAATACCACATCAGTTCACACCTTGTTCTGACTGTACGTTGTCATCAGAAATAGCTGGTGGCCAGCAGGGAGGGAGCAGGGGCTGGTGGCTGGCGTGCTCAGTCCAGGTGCGGGATATCACGGCTCAGTTCCCTGGGCTGCCACAGACAACTGCGGTGACCTTCCACTGGGAGGAACGACCAGACCTGCTCCGGCAGCTTGGAGTTGTTAATGGTATCCATGGTGCAACACCCCAGCTCCTCAGCCCACGGCTCTGTACCACCCCACCGGCTGAGCCAGGAGAAAAAGGCTCCTACGTGAGCTCAGCAGATGGGAACAGAGGCTGCGGCTCCGGGTGGGATGTGGCCTTTGCAGAAAACTCTCTCAAAAGGAGTGTCTGCAGCAATGACTTCCATCTCTAAGTGGAGCGGAAAAAAAAGTTCCTGTGGACCCACCACACATTTATCTAGAACAGATTTTTTTTTGTTTGAAGTTTTCCTGGCAGATCAGCACAAGGGAAGGGGGATGACACAACTCAATTTAACCATCTAAGTTATCCAGCAGAAGAGTTAAGGGCTGGGGGATCCTGAAGAGATAGCAGGGGGAGAGGTAGAGATAGACTCTATTTCACAGCTCCACTGGAAGAACTCCTTGCTCAGCTCCCTAGTAATACCTCCCTCACATCCTTGCGCTGCCTGAAATCCCGCAGGCAGAGCATCCCAGCCAGACACCCCCTCCCCAGGCAGCAGCAGGGACCCCCTCCTGCATCCCTGGGAGCTGGGGGAGGCAGACCCAAGATGAGCCTTGCAGAGAAGGGGACACAACAGCTCTCCTCCTCCACCCCCACCAGCCGGGATGGCTGCAGAGCTCAGACCCTGCAGGCAAGCAGCCTGGGCTTCTGCGTTGTTTTACCCAAATCCTGCAGGTCTCCTTCGCAAATCGCTGGCTGCAAAAGGTGCTCAGAGCCAGGAGCTGCCCCACCTCCAGCAACAAGCCCAGGCTGAGCACCAGCAGTGAGGAAAGGGAGAAAACACAGCCCTGCTCATCATGCCTTCCCTTTATAAGATCCCTTCACCCCAGCTGAGCTCTTCCGCAGCAGTGGCTGGGAGCCAGGGCTGCGACGCACTGCACCTGCCTGCAGCTCGCTCGGGCCGTTATCCGTGCCCAGGCACAGCTGTAATTAGGGAATGAGGGAGCTGGGACATTGAATGTCTCAAACCACATCATCTCTATTGCTTTGCATTAAAGCATCCCATGACGCACGCTGCAATAAACAGGCAGACAAATAGCCATTTTAAAATGTGATCCCCACAAGCTGTTTTGAAAAGAGATTATCTCAGTGGAGCGTTAGCTAGAATTACCCCCGTTAATCAGTCCTCTTCTGCCTCCTTCGCTGGAAAAGCCCTGAGCCAGCACCGCCTGATTTACGGTGCTCAAAGACACAGATCCGAGTCATTAGAGGAGCTGGTTTTAAAACTCTTCTTTTATAGACACAGATGTCAAAGTGAGTTCAGCCCCACATTTGACCTCTAGAGCCAGGAAAATGATATTACTGGGTACAACGTGTCTTCCAGAGTCTAAACATCTGCTGTCACCTGCAGAGGCACAGGCTGTGCATGAAGTGGGATGAAGATGCCACCTGCCCCACGGGCACCGGTGAGGAGAACAGGTTCCTGCGCCAGCATCTCCTGCTGGTCGGGGAAAATCTTCAGTCCCTGTAAAGCAATCCCTGTGCTGCCTGCCACAAGGCTCCCTGGCCCTGAGATGTTAGCAGAGCTCCAACTTCCTAAAGCTGATGCTGCCTTACTCACTGAAGAGCAGGCAGAACAGGGGTTTGGCTTGGTCTCTGAAACCTGTTGTTTCTCAGCCAAATCCTTGAAGTCTGAATTAAGTAAATTAAATGATGAGTATTTCTGAAATGTTTACAAATTCATGTTTAACAATTGGCCACAGTGTTGACTAGCTCTTTCGTAGCCAAGAAATTAATGCCATTCTGGTTGAGAAATTGTGTACATAAAATGCAAAACATCAAAGTATTTTCCTCGCCACCTTTCTTGTTCTGTCCTTCCACCAGGTAGACAATTCTCTGCCCTGCTGTGCATGAAGAATGAAGAGTGCGTATTCTCACAGGATAGTGGTCTTCAGGATTGTTAATTTCATAGCATTAAATTTTATTGCAAATGCACCTTTTGAGTTTTCAACTGTCCATGTGACTTCACATTGCTTAAAAAACATGGACTTACATTGAGCCGTGCTACTGTATGTGCTTCGGTACAGATGTTTATGACCGTCCCGTGTAGGAAGCTGAAGCTGTGGCTGGCCTGGAGCTCCTCTCCTTTCATCCCTCCAGGATGCAGTGGTTCATCTCATCCCAGGCTGTCCAGCTCTTCCCAGGTAGATTCCCGTACCCATATACATGATCTTACGGGGTATTGGGAAAATAACATCCTACAAAAAAGTTCTTCAAAACCCCCTTCTTTCTCAGCACTCCCTTTTTCCTCTCTTCTCCTGCTGCCTAGCAGTGCCAGGCACAGGCAGGGGGTTTCAACACCACCTACTTAATCTAAAAACTGCATGCGCTCCAAATTTTTTCCTTTTTTTTAATAGGAATGAAGAAAACAAAACCTCCCCTTTCTTTTAAAATGCCTTGCACTAAAATCACACCGAGCGGTGAAACATTGGGCTGTGATGCTCACCGTGGTGGTTGCATGGTTCTTACGATCTTGCCTGCCTCCCTGCCCATGAAGCCAGCTGCCGGCAGGGACGAGGACAAAATTTGGGACTCCCCCCATCCCACTTGGCCACTTCCATCTTGCAAAGAGCTGCGAAGTGGGTGCAAAGCACGACTGGCCATGCTGCGCCGGTGTGCCTCTGGAAGCCCATTACCGTTTTATGGAGGTCACCCTCACCTAATTATGCCACTGTTCCTCCCAGCCCCAGCCTGACCCTGCCTGATCCTGAAACGGATTAACATGTCTTGGTCACTTGAGCGTGTGGTGTGAGTCTGCTCCGGGAGGGCAGCGGCTGAAGGTCTGGCCGTATCTCAATGTTATTTTGACCTCGGCCGTTTTTTTCCGTGGCGAGTCCTTCGCAGACCTGTTGAATGGGGCTTTCATTTCGCTGACCCCGGGGGTCATCTGTTTTCGGAGCATGAAATATGGCTGCCGGTGGACAGGAGGGAAGAGATAAACTTCACTGAGGAGCCTTAACAGGCCAATGAGCCGTGACTAATGATGATTGTGGTTTGTCTTTCGAGGGCATAATTTATTGGGCTGCTGACCACTTAGTGCACTGGCGGGGGAATTAACTCCTTCGGGTGCGGCGCCGGGCACGGGCTCACAGGACTCTGCCCAGGAGGGGTTTGTCTGCTTGTCCCCCATCCTTCAGGGAGAAGGATGGGAAAGGGGGACTTTGCAGAGTGAGAAAGCATTTTTCCCCCCCATCTCTCCCCCCCTGCAATGCCTCATGGTTGTTTTCATGACTTTTTTACCCTGTGTCCCCCTTCACAAAAACGGTTCTTGCAGCTTTTCTCGGGGCAGATTTCCTAGTGCAATCTCCTCTGGGATGCCCCAGCCATTTCCTGCAGCCAGAAATGGGGCCGTGAAGCACGTTGACCCTGTTGGGTGAGGGACAGGGGCACTCCTGGATGGCAGGCGGCCGACGCGAGCCGCAATTGCCCCAACAAAGGAGCTGGCGTGTCAAACACTGCTCTTACATCTTCATCACGGGGCTCCCTCAAGGCCGGCTGCTTTCTCCTGGGAGGAAAGCCCAAGCCTGACAGCACGCTCCCGGCAGCTCTGCCATCAGTCTCTGTCAGCCCGTGGATGGACAGGGCGGATGGACGGGCGGACAGGGATGCTCACTCCTGGCTGGGGTGCGGACAGGCTGGAGAGGGATGGCAGCAGCCCCATGGCCAGCAAGGTGGTGCAAAAGCAGGGGCAGCGCTACGATCCAAACCCTGATTGCACTTTTTTTTAACTTGGTGTTCAACTTTTAGGGGTTAATTGCAAAAAGTTGGGTTTGTCATGGTGGGAGGAGAGGCTGACACCACAAGGAGCTCACTGGAAATAAGTCATTGGTGTTCTTGGGGGACCTGTGTCTTCTTCAGCAGCCTAAAAGCTAGATGTCAGGAAAAAAAAAAAAAACCAGAGTCTGTACAAGTGTCCTACAGGCTTTAAGTTATTTTAACGGCTAAATTCTACCTTTGCCTGCATTGCTGCATTGCCCAGTGCGGTCAGCGACCCTGGGAGCAATTAAGGAGGCTCACCTAGTTTGCAAGTGCCTCAATTTCCTCATATGAAACTACGTGGCAGTGGGAGGATGCTAACACTGACTTTCCATACGACGTGTTTGGAGATCAGTGGGGTGAAGACGACCACCCCGCTGAAGAAAAGCAGCTCACCTTTTTTCATCCGCTGAGAAAGCAGCTCACCTCTCCTCCTGCCACAAGATGCCGGCACCCTACGCTTGCCTGGGCGCTGATGGGAGCCCAAGCGAGCCCCCGGCTGTGACAGCCCTGCCCTGCCTGGCCCTAGGGCTGGAGGGGGGTCCTGCCTTTTGGGGTGCTCAGTGCAGAGCCGTCAAGGCAGCAATGCAGGGGCAGAGGGGACTGTGCTTCTGGAAATCGCAGGTTAGGGAGAGTCCTGAAAGAGCCATTTTCAAAGAATCAACTGACTGAGTTATCAATTAAATTGTATTTTAAACACTGATCCCACAAATCGGAACGAGAGTGGTCTCCTTTACATGATTCCCCTTAAAAACACAGAAAAAAAAATATCAGAAAGCCTGGGGGGAGACTGGAAGAGTTCCCCAAGGGCTTGCACGAGTCCAGATCTGCTTCATCATTTAAAAAACTTCAAGCATTTATGCAGTAAGAGCCATCCTGCCAGAGGAGCTCCCCGCCTTTGAAGCTATTTCTGCGGCAGCATTCTTTAGGATGCAGGAACTTCAGCAGGGCCATGCACCACAGGCCAGAAGCCACAAGCTCTCTTCTGGAGCCAACAGCCCTCCAACGGGCACAGCACGAGGTGTCCACAGTGTCTGGGACACAGTAGGGAGATGGGATGCTGACACAACCACAGATGCCTCTCCATCCCTTAGCATGAGACTTCCCTGCCCTTCAGAACAAGGCTTGAGAAGGGCTCTGGACATTTGGGACTGGTTTGCTGCTGATTTACAAGCCAAAGGACAAGCCGTAAACCTCAGCCCCTTAACTGCAGTAAGAGCAGTGGCGTAGCCCGGGTCTGAGCTGCAGTACGTGTACAACTGCGTGTGTTGATACACCTCGCCGTGACCTGGTACTCTGCAGGTTCACTCCTGCTGTAACTCATTACTAGCAAATTAGAGGAGATCTTCTCATCCTATCTGGGCTTGTTGAAGATTTCCGGGGAGGCACAGGAGGATTGCAGCTCCTCCAAGAACTACACGATACAAGATTTCATGGGGAATTGGGAGGCTGAGCGATAGGAAAACCAGAGCAAAAGCAGTGCAAGTTCCAAGCAGCTTCCAACTCAGGTGAGGGGTTTGTGTGGGAGTGCTGCAGCAGCTGTAGTTAGGTGTGTTAGGGCAAGACTCTTAGGAAGATGGCAAGTGTTTGACATTAATATTGCTGGGAGAAATAAAAATAAATTGTAGGTAGGGTCTGGGAGCTTCTGTGTGTGCGTGTCTTCAGGTATTCAGATATATTTTTTAAACTTCTTTCCAAAACCTAAAAAGATACCGGTGTTATTTATTTCTCTGCATATTTCTTGCAGAAAGAACAGAAGTCTGGAAAGAAGAGAAGAAAACACCTCCTTCCTTGCCCATGCAGCATGGTGGCACCTCCTGGGCTGCTGTCCCAGCACCGTCCAGCCAGACATTCCACCTCCCTTTTGATCTCCCTTCGCAAGAGACCTTCCTCCGACTGTTATTGTTATCGCTAAATAATACCCAGGCAGGAGAGGCAAAATTACACTGCTTGGCCCTGTTCCTCCCAGGTGGAGGACCACACACAAGCACAGCCCGCGGCGCGAGAGCAACCTGCGCCCCGCGAGACAGGGGAGATAGCAAAGATGCACAAGATGTGTGAGAGATGGCAGCCGGCATGGCAAGGCGTGAAAATAAAGATGTGAGAAACAGGAGACTGAGTCAGCAGGGAGGGAAAAAAAAAAAAAGGGGAGGGGTGAGCAAGGCAGGCTGAGAAAGTGAGCTCACCACATCCCACGGTAGGTGCAGACCTTTAGGGCTCTGCAGCCACAGTGATTAGCCAAGAGATGATCCAGCCTTTTCTGGCCTGATGCAGGGTAAGAGGTCAGCAGCAGGCTGATAAAACACAGTATCTTCAGCTCCTCTTGGGGGTGGTGAGATGGCTAAAACTGGATTGCAAAGCTTTCTGAGCAAACAGTCTTGCAGTCCCCAAAAAGCATCGGTGGCCACCGGGCTCAGCTCTGCCCTCACCCCCAAAAAGGGGGGACCATATGGTGCAGATGAGTCTTGCAAAGAACAGGGCAGCTGCTTCTCCCTGCGTTGTGCTCAGATGCTGTTGTCAGGGAGTTTAATTTGGGGAGGGGGGAAATGGTGCAGCTCTGTCCTTTTGAAGTGATATTGTTACCTGCTGTCACAGAGCCTTAATGGATGGGAAGATGGCTCTTGGCTGGGCTGAAATTCCCGAGCCCAGCCTTGTAAAAGAGGATCTGAATGTAAAAGAGATGTTTAACAGAGCCGAGAGCTGGCGATCAAGAGGAGAGAGGAACATCCCAGCGCATCACGTTAACCCTTACAGTACCAATTCATACGGCTCTGAGAGCTGATCTGGATAAATCACAGCTAAGAAACAGAAAGAAAGTCAGGGTCTTGAGAAATACCCTTCAGAAACATCCCAGCTAGGTTTTTGGAAGAGAAAACGTAGTTTGCCTCACCCTGAAGCCTATGCTTTCCTCTCTCGTGCTCTGGGGCAGCAGCACAGCTCCCAGCCCCACAGCCAGTGGGTGACCAGCATTGCTGCAAAACCATTAACTCCGCTGCAGATGCTTTCGCTCGTTTGGATAAACAGCCTGCTGTTGTTCTGCACATGTGAGTTACTGTAAGAGCTGGTGAAAGGTTCTGGATTTATAGCCTTGGAAAATGATTTATTTTTTTAAGCCCACAGCTGATAAAGCTGGGGAAACGCCAGGGTGCAATTTCTCCGCGCTGCCTCTTGCTGAAGCACTGCATCTCGGAGACGCCAGCCATACAGTAAGGGGAGAAGTGCTCACACAAAAAAAGCCACAAAATCCACTGCTCACTGTGGTGGTAAATACTGTTTATGCAGCTCTGTGTCCGCCTGGGCAATCTGCTCTGCTTCCAGTACTGAGCCATCTTCAGATAGGAACACAAGCAGGCTGGGGATGGGGTGGGTTAACGACCTCTTATCCCAAGAATGGATCCTCAGCAGACAACCAGCAGCCACCTTCTGGCACTCAAAGCTTCCCAGGTGCTTCAGGAGATCTCTTCTGATCCTCTTCTACCCGAGCAAAGTGTTGTTTTGGGGCCAGTCTGGCTCTCCCCTCTCAGGAGTGATGCAGCACCCAGTGGGACCCAAGAGTCCTCCAACGCCTGCACACAATACCCCATTCCACCAGAAGATCCTGCCTTCAATGCTGCTGTCAAGGAGCAGAAGACATGCTCTCAGAATCGTGCTGGAGAAGCTGCCCAGTGTGTGCTTGGTGTGCAGCATGAACAGAAAAACCTCACACCTGACACCAGCACACTGCAGGGGTGTTACCGCTTTATCCACGGTCATCCTTGTTTTTAGGGTCCTGAATTTTTGGAGCTAAAAAATATGGCTATATCCAGCCATACCTAGAGATACTTTTGCCACAGGAGTATGCCAAATTGTGCTCGTTGGAGGTTACAGCCATGCAAAATCTTAATTAACACCAAAGTTGTCTTACCTGCAGTGTTGCTCCTCTGCCCCTTAGGAGTACTGGGAGGTGTCAGTCATTAGTGCCAAGTAATTTCACAAACCCCAGACCACAGCACTCCTGTTAATGGGGGGAAATTTCTGCTACTTCTGTAATTACCTCTCACTCCAGTCTCTTGTGGGATTTGCTGGATTGAATTAGCAGACAGGTTAACACGCCTTGGATGTAGCCCTGTCCTGTCCAGCCATCTCCTATATGACAGAGAGAACCACTTTCCATAGGAAGCATCTCCACCCTTTTTCATTAGTTAGGGATCCAGCAGAGAAAGCAAGCAAAAAGGTGAAGAAAGTCTGTCCCTATCTGCAAAGTCCTTGAAGGAGGAATTTGCACTCAGCAGGCTCTTGGCCTGAAAAGGAGAGCGATGCTCCAGCATGCTCAGCCCAGCACCCTGAGAACTCATGGGCTAAGAGCTGTCCGCCCTCGGGACAGACACTCTGGGGATGGGCTGTAGGCTGCAACACCCCTCCTTGCCTGATCTTGTCAGGACATGAGCGCAGCTCCATGTCCCCTGTCACTTTTGTGGCTACATCTGACCCTGCCATCCAGCCTACATCACTTTGTGAGTGAGGTTATTCTTATTGCAAAAGATGAAACTCAGGAAAGGAGCTGAAGTTTGAGCAGTAGCGCTACATTCTCAGATGAGACCAGGGCATTTGGGCCAGGGACTGCAAGAGGGAGCAGGATATGGACCTGCTAACTCAGTCTTGGTGTCCTAGCCATCCTTCATGGAAAATAATTGCAAACTGCTCCATTGACCATGTCCGGCCCCTGTCAACTGACACACCCATCAGAGATGCTGGGCATTAACAGTTTGCTGTGGCCACGCTAATTGTAGGTCCCAGCGGGGGTAAAAACTGGCAAAACAGCTGTGGGACCCACTGGGATGACACTGGTAACAACACTTGGTGCTACACATGAATAATCAGAGGTTACCAAAGTCTGCATTAAGCAAACTAGGGTTGGCTTTCCAGAAGATGGGTTGAAAGGCAAATGTCTCCCTTTACAAGTGCAGTGTCCAGAAAAAGAATATTCCCAGCCTATTCTAGACAATGAAAAGAGTACGTATGTCTTAAATATTTCTATTACTTCAAAGTTCATAAATCTATTGGTTTAAAACTGTCAACAAGAAAGAGGAAATATGAGCTAGAGACATGGTTATCACCAGTAAAGGAATTTCCTCCAAAGGGAGAGCAAGACAGTAAGTCCAGGACAGAGGAACAGATAGGGAAATACCTCTATGAGATGTTAGGAATCTGGACGAGCTGGAATATCTTTTCATTGACTCCAGCAGACTTTGTCTGTGCCCCAGCATAAGAAAAGGATGGTCAGGGAAACTTAGTTATCAACTCACCAGGAAAAAAGTAATGGAAATAGTACAGGTTTTTTGGTATTATCTTGCTGCTTTGTTTGGGATTTTTTATTTTAGGAAGCCTTGAAATATTTCAGGCTTTTGCCAAAAAAACCCCTTTGCCCAGCTGGCCTGATACCAATTTTTGGTAGACTGAACTGGTGTCCTCAGGGAGAAAAGACAAGTGGCAAAGAAGTTACATGGTCTGCAGGGCACAAAGTAAGGGTGGAAACCCATGGGAAAGAGAAAGGAGACTCCAAGAAAGGATCTTTTGGTCTCAGACTGAGAGAGGGGAACAATGTGAAGGGAGGAGAAAGAGGGGAAAGCAAGGACTGAAGAAATGAGTGCTGGACTCCGCACTGGACACTGTGCCTGCTTTTGGTTTGGCCAGGATGAAACAGAAATGGCTTTGACCCTCAGAAGCATCCAAACCACCAACGATGCTCAACTTTGCTGCCACGACATCGATATCTCTCCGAACACAGCCCCCATTTAAGACCATCCAGACTCTGAACCCACTGATACTGTTCGTACTTTCCCAGCTATTGAAAACACTCAGGGCATTGCTGCTCATAGCAAAGGCGACCTGAAGAGCTGATACCTTCCCAAACAGTGATGGGAAAAGGGCAGAGCTTATACCAGGAGTGCTCGGCACCAAATCAGCAGGCACCTGCAGAAGGCTGTGACAACAAGAGCTGCACATGGAGCAAGCACTGTGACCGTCTGCTCCAGAGGGCAACAGGGTACCACCGTGAAGCAGCACATATTTTGGTTCTCAGCATCTCTACAGGTGTATCAACAAATCCTCAAAAGGTGGAATCCTCAACCAGAGCTGTGTCTGTGCAGCCTCCCAGTGCTAATGCTGCTGAAAACCAGGCTTTTAAGACATCACCTTTATTGTACCCACCAGGGTTGAATGGTCTTGGCCTGGTCTGAGCAGATGGAGCCCCACCACCCCTTGCTCTGGACACAACACTGCCTGGTGCATCTATTCTGGGAATATACAGAAGACTCCGGTTCCCAGAGCTGTCAGAGCAGCACTAAATCCACCAAGAACATGTTCAAACAAACACATAACAGCAGATAAAGGATCAGATAGTTGGATGTCTCTGAATCCTGCCTGAGAGCAACACGGCCACACAATTTCACCCTGCCTGAATTTCATCCTCTCTCTGTGTATTTGAAAATGGTTCTTTAATAAGTCCCATCCTTCACCCGCCCCTTCCTTTGCTCCTTCTATCTAATTCTGCTGAAAGTCACCATCCTGTTTTAGGGCAAAGTTCCCACCACTGCCTACCCCTCCCCTCCTTTCTCTTGATAACCCAAGCATTTTCAGTCCAATCCCCTTGTGCTCTGCTCTGTGGGTAAGCAGTAACTTGCTCATATAAGAATGTTTACATTTGAATATAAGTACAATTACACCAGCCGATCTAATAGTCTTCTCTGTATATGTTACTGAGTACTTAGGGCCATTTTTCTGAAAGCCATTATGCTCATGTGATTTTCCTCAAAGCCTTTCGAAGGGATTTTGTTTTGACAGGAGGGCATTAAGGGGGTGAAACTGATAGCATAAGTACCACTTACAGACTTTGATCAGCTTGGGTCATAATTCTCTTGGAGAAAGTCTTGTATATATTAGAGAAGGAAATTCATTTTATTGCTGCTGTCTTTTTTTCTGCCAGTAACATCCAAGCACTTGTGCTCAGGGTTTTTGGTTTTTTTTCACTGCCAGCCCCCTGCATTCAGAGCTGAAGTACAAGCTGGGCTGTCCTCCTCCCAGGGGGAGGCACTGGAAAGCGGCTGCCAGCATCGCTTGGGCCCTCATCTCAGTCCCCAGGATGACGGTTCTCTCCTTCACCATCCGACAAGGAAATGAGAGACTTGCAAGCCTCTTCCTTCACGTTCACTGGATTTAAAGGTTGTACAGATGAATCACAGCAAGAATCTGCTTTTTTGGTCTGTAAATATCCAAAGATAAGCAGGTAACTGGACTTCACAGATGCCTACAAAATATTATTTAGGATGCCCTGTTCCCAGGATAATGGTTTGAGAAGAGCTACATGAGAACAGGCTAAGTGTCACACGTTTCTGCAGCCGCAACACAGAAGATGATCAGTTTATGCCTCCAACCCAGCTGGTACACTAGGGAGGGGAGAAGCAGAACTGACTGGCACCGTAGATTTTGAGGTGAATAGGTGTTTTCTCACAACTGGCCATAAGTCGAGCTCCCTACTCTGCATCTCAGGTCCTGTGTGTGTTTGACACAGAAGCGCACGGTCCGGGCTAAGACAGCCATCGGTGAACACTGTTGCACATCCCCACAAGCTCAGCTAGTGAGCCATGGGAGCTCAGATGCATATTTAAAGCAGGTTGAATAGATGTAGGGGAGTAGCCACATTCTGCAGGAGGACTTAAAACTTGGTCATTGGCGTTTTTAGCCAAATGAAGAACACCAAGGAACAGCTCAGGCAGTGGAGAAATGATGCAGTATCAAACTACTGCACACCTGAGCTGGTCATAAAAGAAATAAAGAAAAAAAGAGTTCTGAAAACCTCCCTTTGCATTTTTGCTGGTATTTTTGTTGTCCAGTCAGGTGGTGTTCCAGCTGTCACTTTCCCTTGGTGCCACTCTATGAAATGAAGGGACAGGAGAGCGTGGACAAGCAATCTCCAGGAGCCGATAGCCATCTGCAGTTGTCACAAATCTCAGCAGCACCTTGTCAGCAGGTAGGAGCTGGCTGTGATCTGTAGCCTGCAGTTGTCAGGAACATTCCCTCCTTAAAGACAAGGTGATGATGTCACCCAGAAGTGCACAATTGTGTAAATCTGATCCCTCCTTCCCAAAAATCATCTCAGCTCATGCCTTGGTCTCCTCTAGCAGAGGAGAACAAGCTACATGTTCTCACTCTCCTTTATTCATTGTAACACATTTCTGCAAGATGTTTGGAGTGGAATTACTCCCACGTAACATTGGCAATCTATAAGTGATGTCTAGGCTAAGCTCAGGTTCAGTTTAATCATAACAAGATGGATCAACGCTTAAGAGGAGCCTTTCCACCTCCTTAGCCATCTCTAGAGACACCAGCCTTTTGCCAAGGACAGTAGAAAAAGCATAAACAGTTGGTGCACACACTTACCTTGCCTTTGGCTAGAGCCAGAATGATTCCCGTCTTCAATTGGAATCCCTACACTGATCCAGGAACTGCATCATAAAGAAAGAAAACCACTAAAAACTGTGAGAAAGACCTGTAACTTGGCAGAACACCACACACACGCTCCCCTCTGAAGAGCAGAAGTGGCATGCATTACCTATGTTGGCCCATTCAGGTGAGCTACAACTGCACTTCAGCCCACCTGCACAAAAGGCTCAGAAGACCTTCCTCCTACTGATATCCCTGTCCACGTTGACAGAAAATGCCTGTGGGCTACAGCTTGAACAAAGCCTAGGTGAGCTTCTGAGCCGGTCCCAAGCATAATACAAACACCAAGAGATCTTCTATTGCTAGGGGCAGGAATAAATAGATGTGGGAAGTCTAACTTAGACCCAACTTTGGATCAGCAGATATCTAACCCTAATCCACCTCAAAGGTGAGCACCTCACAGGAAGGGAATGCTTTAATTCCTGCCCAGGTTAACCAGCCAGGCAAACAGTGACCTTGGTCTGAGATCTCCCTGGAAGCAGGATGCTTTTAGCAGTATCGAGTCCTTTGACAGGGCAATACATCACTGACGGGTACTGAAAAGAATAGCCCCTCTTCAGCCGTACCCCCACTCCCTGCCAAATCCCGATTGGAATCGAGAGCGGAAATGTTTGTGCGTAGCTAGTGAAGCTGGTTGGAAAATTTTTGTCAAAACAGATTTCCATCAGAAAATGACACCCTGTTGGCTTTGGCAAATTTTTGTTCAGGAACAAAGTGGAGAGAGAAAAAAATGTAAATGTCAGCATGCCCTTTTGACATTTTCCCCAATGAAAAGGATGGACTTTCTTGCTTTGAAGTGACTTTTCCTTGACATTCATTTTCTACATTCAACTCAAAACAAATCAACTTCTCTACCAAAGTGGAATTTGTTGACTACTCTAAGAGTTTTTTTTGCTTTTGGAGTTGAATATGCAGAAATTCTAGGATACTGGCTTTTTCCCAATTCAGGATGGGACTGGATGAAAAAAACAAAGCTTCATTGTTTTCTGGTGAGTCAAAGATTCATTCTCCATACCAGCCAAGTCCCTGCCATCCTCTCACCTGAATTTCTCTTTCTTTCCTTGCTCATCCTGGAGTGACACTTCAACTTAACTGTTCCCTGAATTTCCAGCTCTAGCACTACCTTTTTTTCCTGATTCTGTTCTTCCAGCCCTGAGCTGACATCAGACCCCTCGGAAAAAAAACAGACACAGCCTGGGTATTACAGGTTCAGCTGGAATCCAGCAGATGAGAAGTGTTTACCCCTGGAGATCACCAGTTATCTCTGTACTCAAAGCCTTTCTCCCATGGTCCAGCTGTGCCTCTTAGCCTGGAAGGAGCAGCAGCAGCTCTTGGTATCCTCTCCTACCACTGCCAGCCATAAGAGTGACCATCTTCTCTCATTTCGCCTTTACCCACACTCCCTTTCTCCATCAAGGACAGTAATCTGCAAGGCTTTCTCTCTCCCTTTCCTGCAAAAAAAGGAACAAGTGTTGGGAGAAAAATCAACTGCATCTTCTATAAAACCAGCTTCAGTTGTTCAGCTCAGGCATTGTCTGGTGAAACGTGATCTGCTTTTTCCTCTATACAATAGGTTCCCAAAACAACTGGGAATTTAATTCAACAGAGTGTAATCTAGATGCATTTTCCTTAAGCCTAACCATCTGCAGCAAAGTGTCTCATCTATGCTGACTGTGTGGCCGTCTTCTGCTGTCAACAGACAGTAGATCTACAGGGAGAGAGATCCCCACCGCATTGCTCCATTAGCTATAAAGGGCACTCATAGCAAACTGTAGCTCTTCTATATAGATAAGACATATGGCTCATCATTTCTTACCTTGGAGTGCAATTCTGGACTTGTACCAGCTTCAGACAGAGAACTAGGACTCTGCTCCATCACCACAGAATTTCCCAGCCTTTGCTGTAATAGAGTGAAAAGGTCTCAAACACACTCTTGTCTGACCTCAGCAAAAACAACTCCCAGTTACAGAGTACTGACATTGCAAACAGATTCTGTAATGAATGTGGAAAACAAGCGGTTCTAGACACAATGTCCTCAACTTCAGCTTTTTAAGATACACCTACTGCTAGCATTGAAGGTCGCAAGCGCACATCAGCAACTGCAGAGCAACACGGCTCAGGCAGAACAGAGGTATGGCCTTTATCATGCCATCCTGCACAAGAGTTCGCTGCCAATGCTTGTCAGACCCTCAGAGCCATGGACTACTACAAAGGAACCCATGAGAGATATTTAGGGACAGCAAGTCTATAATCAGAAGCTTAAAATGCCTGTGCAGGGCTCATGGAGAATTTAGGGAAGAATCTGCAACTCAGAAAAAAGATTGAAAACTGCTAGACTAAACTTCTATCCTTTATTCAGCCAAAGCTGATGGAACGTCCATCTCCTCATCCCCACATCTCTCCTACATGCAGTAGATTTACCTTGCTTGAAATTACCTAAGTGTTCCCACAGGGACTTTCCTGCTCAGGTCCTGCTTTGCCCAGAAACACAGGAGTTTTTGAAGCTGGTGCCAGTGATTTCCCTTGGATTTGCAGCTAATTTAGAGTTAGGGGCAAACTCCAACTGCATTTCACCACAGGCAAGACCAAGCACCTCAGAAAGGATCTTTCCCTCCCATCTTGGTAGCCCTGGGGATATTGCACCATGAAAGAGCATCCTGACACAATTCAGCCACCCTGGCTACTCCGCTGAGGGTTGGAGAAGAGGACTCTGAGCTTAGAGCCAAAAAGCAACTGCGGCAGTTTGTGGCCAAACCAATGTGCTCTGGGAGCAGTGGATTTTGCCAAGGAGTTGCAGGCTGCTGGACCTCCCTGGTGTGATGAAACTCAGCTGCTGGAGGCAGGAGAAAGCACTTCAGATAAGAGGCCAGCAGAGGGAGAAAAAAAAAGGAGCAAGCATGCTGGATATTTGATGCCGACAATCACAAATCTCCCAGGGTCCCTGTGGAAGAGGTTGGTTTTTCAGAGTGCCACGAACAACCACAGCTCTGTCCCTCCAGGCAGGACAGCCAATGTCTCTGCTCAGTTGGCCGTGCTGCATGTACAGGACTCTCCGGCTGCTCCACACCCTCCCTGGGGAGGACACCTCCAACACCACAGCCGGTGACCCTCAGCGATGCAGAGAAATTCAGGCTGACAATTTGTTGGTAACATCAAGAAACACTTGAGCTTCTCTGGAGACCTGAGCACTCCCTGCTCAGAAGGGCACAGGTGGTGGGAGCAAGGGATGTTTTCTGAAGTCCCACCTGGCCTCACACTTTCCTTCCTGCCACTTCTAGGTTCCTTCATCAAGGGCAATCGATGTGTCCCAGCCCTCCCTCCCCCTGTTGATGAATGAGACATCTTCAGGGCTTCGCTTGGCTGCAGGAGCAAGTGCTGTGCTGACAAGGCAGTAAAGGGGAGAAGCCCCAGGATTCCTCTACAAAGTAGCCTTTCAGCATTGGCTTTCTTGACTTGTTTCCTGCCAGAAGGGAAGAAAGAGGGGGAATGGAGCTGAATAGGTGTTTAAACAAACACTCCTACTTAGTAGATCAAATCATTTCTATCAATCAGTCTAGACTGCAGACCAGCAGAGCAATGCTGGATGCTACCATAGAGAATCTAGCCCTAAACAGTAGTCAAAATATTTAACTGTATCATTTTTCCCCCCCCAAGAAAAATCACTGTTGTAATGTTAAAATTGCCTAATTCCAGCCCTTGTGAAGGGAAAGCTGCATTGCCCATACTGAACGCCTCCAATGAAAGGCTTGGCGGTGTCCAAGCACAAACTTGCAGGAAACCCTCAGCACAGATTTGGTGACATCACCAGGGCAGAGAAAAGAGCAAGCCCAGCCACACTTCGTGTTTATTTTGCCTAAAGAGCAGTGTGACCAACTGACCTTCACACCAGCAGACCTGGAAAATGGCAGCATTTATTTTGGCCAGCTGAAAAGTAAATCAATGAAACAAATTAAAGGATGAATAATTCTGTATTTCTTAGATACTAGGAAACTCATGAGTGGAAAAATCTGCTTCCCAGTGTTTTGTTCACCAAGATCTCAGCATATCAAATACAAAATTCATTCTGAAAACATTTCTTTCCAAGTCATTTTTGCAGGCTTGACCCAAACAGTCCAACAAGCTAAAACCCCAGCTTCCTCCAGATAGCGCAGTACCACGTGGTCTTGTTTTGTTCTTTAGCGCAAAGACCTCTTTGTGCATTACTGAGACATTTCAGAACTATGCACTCTTAAATACTATCTAGACCAAAAAGCTTCTCAGCCCCTCTGCCCAGCCTGCAGTGTTGCAGGGTCACCCCAGCTCCTGCAGCACTGCTGTGGACGGACGTGGCGTTGTGCCATTTTTCCAACCTCATTAGCAGAAGCCCAGAAACTTCATGGCTCAGGACCCTAACCCTTCCACAGCAAGGACGCTGACATCAGCCAGAGCTAGACATGCAGCTATAGAATCAGAGGCACCATGAAGAAGAGAACAGGAGGGATAGCAGTTAGGGGCTGCTACCTCTAGCATTTGGGGTAAAACTATTTTTACTCATTAGCTTTGTTCAAGGCACAGCAGCTCAGTCTAACACGAGGTTAGCCTCCACTTACTGCCAAAGGAAACAGAGCTTCTGTATTTCTCACCCACCTTTTCTTGGATGAGTAGACCAGCCCTCTGGAGCTGCCCATCCTTCTCCAGTGACAAGTGGAGGAAAAGAAGGTTATCAGGAGTAGTCAGCATGGATTCACCAAGGGGAAATCATGCCTGACCAATCTGATAGCTTTCTACGATGACATGACTAGCTGGGTAGATGAAGGGAGAGCCATGGATGTTGTCTACCTTGACTTCAGCAAGGCTTTCGACACAGTCTCCCATGAAATCCTCCTAGGGAAGCTGAGGAAGTGTGGGCTGGATGAGTGGTCGGTGAAGTGGATAGAGAACTGGCTG
>Ga0065711_1033282_pt1 | contig 25775 bp, 17 predicted proteins | sample Hoacrofraction12_FD_59098 | JGI IMG/M metagenome (GOLD analysis project Ga0065711, IMG submission 59098) | Hoatzin crop microbial communities from Cojedes, Venezuela - Epithelial fraction 12 v2 (version 2) | ecosystem: Host-associated > Birds > Digestive system > Esophagus > Crop | place... | reverse complement strand
CGGCCGCGGGGCGGGGGAAGGACGGTGCGGCCCATGTGGGCTGTGGAGCCCCCAGACGCGGATCCGTCCCCCTCCGACCACAGCACCGAGCCTGCGGCCGCCGCCCCGTCCGACAGCTTCCGCCGCGACAGCCCCCGCGCTCCCTCCAGCCTCTGCAGCAGCCCCGGCCTCGGCTCCGGCTCCCTCCCGCCCGACAGCCTCCAAGCCTTCCCCGGCCCTGACAGCCCTGCCGAGTCGCCCAGCATCCAGTGTGACAGCCTGGAGTGTCCCTGCTGCTGCGGGAGCCTGGGCTCGGGCGGCGCCTACGAGGACAGCCTGCGGCCCCCGCTCCCCGTCTGCGACGGCCGAGGGTGCTTCGGGGCCCGCCGCAGCAACCCCCAGGCATCCAGCGACCTCTTCGACAGCCTGGAGTCCTCCGGTGGCCAGCACGACAGCCTCCGGTCGGTCTCCAGCCTGCGTGAGAGCCTCGGGTCCTCCAGCATCGAGGGTGACAGCCTGGAATCCCTTTCCAGCCTGAGCAACAGGTCTACCAGCAGCCTCGAGTTTACCAGCCAGTGAGACTGCCTTCATCTCCCCATACAGCGCGCTAGCCTCTGGTTCACATCCAGCTACTGCGAGAGCGTCCAGGTTTCTGCCGTTTGTTCAGCAAGTGACGTTGTTCCCGTGATTCTTAATGCATCCAGCGCAATAACCTCAAATACTGCCTGTGGCTGCCATTCCCCAGTTACATGCTTCAGAGAGGCAGTGCTTGTTATTACCTGCAGTGCTAACGCTGATTTTTGGTCATCGATTAAGAATGGAGGTCCGTGGTCCTCGGAGGAATCCCAGCTACCTCTCTGATCTCTATCAGAACATGTTACGGGCTGAAGAAGCGCCGGGGCAGGGGCAGCGGCATCCCCCAGCGCTCCATACAGGTAGCAGCATGACTCTTCGGAGCGGTACCCCAGCCAAGGGGGGCCCCCAGCCAAACAAGCTTCAGGGCAGCGCTTCCTCCAGCTGTGATCCGGCGTTGCGGCCTATCATACGCCGCCGAGCGAGGTCTTTGCCTACATCGCCCGAAAGAAGGAAGCGGGCAGCAGTGCAGTGTCAAGTTCCTGGATGCCAGAGTCGTATGCACCGGGTGAGATTTGCTGATGCTTTGGGCTTGGAGCTCACTGAAGTGAAAGTATTCCAGACTGGGGAGGATCCATCGATCCCCTTGCATGTGCTTTCCAGGCTCTCCATAAACTCTGACCTCTGGTGCAGCAGCTCAGACTTGGAGTTTACCATGCAGTGCTTTGTCCCTGACTTCCAGCAGCCTGCAGACTGTATGGATTTCTCCTCCCGACTTCAGGAGCAGCAGGTGTGTCTTGAACGAGTGACCAGCTCAGATCTGGGGCTCAGTGGCACCATCCAGGTTCGCAATGTTGCTTTTGAGAAGCAGGTATCTGTGCGATACACCTTCAACCAGTGGGAAAGCCTCCATGAAGTGTGTGCTCACTGGCACAGTAGCATCCCTGAGAAGAATGGGCAGGGTCAGGTTGATGTTTTCACTTTCTTTCTCCCTGTGCCTCCTTTCCTCCTTCAGCTGTGCTCTGTAGTCCAGTTTGCAGCAAGGTACCAAGTCAACGGCCGGGAGTATTGGGATAACAACAGAGGCAAAAACTACAGCCTCACCTGCCGGACTCACCCCCTTAAGATGCCTAGAGAATGTGAGGAGAGCTGGATCCACTTCATCTGAGTGAAGAAGGTGGATGCCGAGCAGCTTGTCAGTAGTCTCGCTGGCACTCTCCTCCTTGGCACAGCCCTCTGCTCCTATGGCAACAGTCTCCTCTTTGAAACCTGCCAGACCCGGCCAAGTTTTCCAGGGCAGGGAAGCAGCCAGTGGCCCGTACAAACTGTTCTAAACCTCTCAAAGTAAAAAGGGTCAAAATGTGTATTGAGTTACATCCATTGAAAGCCCGAGTGATTTCTTCTAGTGTATGAAGCGGTGCAGAATGGTTCCAAGGAGTGCTGTCAGACTACCAGAAAGCAAAACAAGGCACTTCATGTTGCTAGTAATATTCTAGGTTGCATAGAATATTTCTAACTGATCTATTTTACCATTTTTTACTGTTTTCTAAATGGGCAGTGTGGCTTTACTGGTCTGGTTCCTATATAGTGCCCTAACAGTCCGGGTACTATTCCATTTATACATAATTTGGATGACAGACAGAATAGCAGGTAATATATATGTTATTAAGACACTAACCATGTTAAATATTTCCATTAATATTTGGGTTGGAAATTAAATATTATTATGAGGAAAACATACATGAAAATGTCCATCAGCCCAGCTGTTTCTTTTAAGAAAAGGCACCTTTTTTTTTTATCTCGTGTTTGCTGTAGGCAGAGGAATGATTGTTAGCAAGTTTGTGTAAGGCAGATCTTGGGAAGTTCTCACCTTTTTCAGGTGATGCACAAGTAGGCTTTTTCTCTAGGTGGTGGTACAGGAATTGTCCTCTCCTTGTGCACCTGTTTTTAGGAAGGGAATCCAGAGCAATTTTGCACTTGCATTGCAATTACAGTCGAAGAACTCAAAGCATGATGTGAATGCTAATGATCTTACACTGTTACCTGAAGCAGGTAAATTTATAAATCAAGAAACTGATATGAGAGAAACATATATTAAAGGACAATAGAGGGAGCTGGTTATAGAGCATTGGAGTAGTTGCACTAGAATCCTGAATACTGGCTGTGTGTTCCCCAGCGTCCCAGTCTTAATGCAGTAGTAGCTTTGAATTCCTTAATCACCTATTTCTCACTGTAAACCAGTTGAACTCCAAGACTGCATCCTTTGCAACACAAAGCAGGAACTTCAAAGCCAAGTGATGATTTTACTGATAAGCTGATACTTATATGGACCTGTAAACAGAATCAGTTCTGCAGCCCGGAGAGCATGGTAACGCTGTTATGCGCAGGCTTCCCATGCTTCTTGCTCTGCTGCTTTCATTCTATGGTTTTAGTGTGGTGTAAGATTGGCAACAGGTTTAAATCTAGCGAGTAAAAGGTTGTCCGTGATTTTTTTCATACATATTCATCACTGCACGCAAAGCTTAGCTGTACAGGTGTAGCATAAATTTTCAAAACTGGCTGGCTGGATGTATTAGAAGAGCTGCTTTTTAGAAGCATTATACTATGAAAACCAGGCCACTTATTCAGCCATCTCATTTTGGATTGCTGCTTATTCGTCAAAATCACAAGCTTTTTTTAAAATCACAGTTGTAAGCAATGCATAGCCAAGTATGTATTAGTTCAAGAAGTCTACCAAGTAACTCTGGAAGTGTAGAAACCCCAAGAAAATTCATGTGTCTGCAACTCAATGTTACTACTTGGTTGTGATACCCATTTAGCAAAGCTAGGATTTCAAGTGAAGAAGCTGCCTGGTTCCATTGCTCTGTGGCTTTCAAAGGAACCGAAGTCATGAATGATGATTCTGTGAGCTGCTAAGCCCCTCTTGCAGAGTACTGAGAAAACTCAATCCTGTTTGAAACTGTTGAGAATTGACTGTGTTTTCTGTTTTAGCTTTGTATCGGAGCACTGTGAGGTTAAACATTGAAATTGTTTTGAAGGAGTAGGTGAGGCTGAGGTGCAATTGCCAGCTAGAGAGAGGGGAGCGTGCTGCCTGCTTTCAGTCCACTCGTGTTCCTTTCTGTGGCTGGGTTAGAGGAGTGAGCATCACCAGCCTGGCAGCAACTCTTGCGTCCGAGAAGAGTCAATGCAGGGAAATGGAAGTCTAGTCTTCCTCAGATGGCACAAACCCCAAGAGCTCAGTAAGAAGGGGCACTGTCTAACTGTAAGGTTTTTTGCCTCCTATGGTGGGCTTCATAGGACTACATGACATACGGCGATACAGGACATAACACACGTGAACTAGTCAGCCTATGCTCCTCATAGTCAATGGAGATGTTTTCGCTATAGTTAGCAGACTCCCTGTGGTGTGACAAATTGTGTCATCTCTGCTGAGTGCAGAGAGAACGCTGCAGGACTGGTTCCGCCGTACTGAAATTCTCAGCTTTAGTGCAGATTGTGCGAAATTGTGCCAGAGCCTGTACATGTCATGTTAGATGAGCTGAAATGCACCTTCAGCAACTGCAGAAGAATCTTTCTTGGCATGAATTGAAATTGCATACCCTTACTTTGGTGAAACTTGCTCACTTAAGGAATTCCATTAAAGTTTATCCAGTATTGTTGAAGTCCACAGAAGTGGCATTTTCTGTACTTGTCAGCAAAGTAAAGAAAACAAACACACATGCACAGAAGCGTTTGTGCTGAACAGAATGAACTGTTTTAAAGTATTGTTCCCCCCTCTCTTTTCCCCCTCCTCTGAAATTTCTGTATCTCTTCCATCCGCAGAAACACTGAAGTGCCTCCCAGCACACCATTAAAAATCCCTCTCATGAGACTGGTGTTTGACAGCAGTTTACAACGGATGCTGCCAGAGCCCAGTGTGATACCTGGCTTACTGGCAGAAAGATGCTGTTGCCATCTTCTGGGAGAGGCGCTCTCATGTCTTTTTACAAGGACCTGTAGGGATAGGACAAGGGGGAATGGCTCTAAATTAAAAGAGGGGAGATTTAGATCAGATATAAGGAAGAAATTCCTCACTCGGAGGGTGGTGAGGCCTTAGCACAGCTTGCCCAGAGAAGCTGTGGCTGCCCCCTTCCTGGCAGTGTTCAAGGCCAGGTGGGACGGGGCTTTGAGTAACCTGGTCCAGTGGAAAGTGTCCCTGCCCATGGCAGCGGGGTTGGAACAAAATGATCTTCAAAGTTCCTTCCAACCCAAACCATTCTGTGATTCTGTGTGCTAGCAACCAGCAGATCTGCGTGTCACTGCAGGGAGGGAGGGGTTATGTAAAGCTGAGGCTGTCAGTTTAAAGGTTAATGTCAGGTATAGCACAGTGTCAGGAGAGGTGAGAAATGAATGTCTCGGCAGTATGAGTTTGGCTTGTATTGTCTTCCTTCCGCAGCCTCTCAGGGTGTTTGCACGTGCAAAATCTTGAATACTAAAGTATTATTCCAAGTTTGCCTTTTCTTTCTTTGCTTGTCTTGCACTGCTGGAGCAGAGTTGACAGTAGCTGTTACTAAGGCAGCTGTCTGGCGTTGCTGGCTGTGAGTTGAGCAGACCTACCTGGTCACGGAACTGCGAGTAGCTTTGGATGAGCTGTTAAACATCCACACACGAGTACTGGCATTTGTCACATGAAAGATGAAATTTGCACTTATGTTTTCCTGTCACATTCAGTAGTGAACATCAAAAGGATTCCAGCTGACAAAAAAGGGATTAAGCTATTAAGTAGTGGCAATGCGCACCTGTCATGAAGGAAAACTTACATCCACCTTTATAAATTCTCAGGATACCTTGACTACTTGCACTGTATTCAGATTGTGCACTTCCCTTATAATGAGGATTTTGTAAAAGTGAATTCTTCACAAGGGTTATTGCCATGTAATGCACTTTTAAAAACCTGTATTTATTATAGTCATACAATAAATTAAAGTCCAGTAGTCCACCATTTCAAGGTTCTTCCAAGCATGTTTTTCAAAGAAACATATGGAATCCATGTAAATGAAAAGGGGTTGTCTTTCCTGATTAAATGTCTTGTGTGGAATGAAGTACATTATACAGCATATCAATAAAGCACATACACTGGACAAAAGGTCATTTGGTTTTGGTGAAGAGGTGTACAATTGCAAAGTGCTTAATTCATTTTAAAAACAATGATAGAACTATGGCTGTTGCAATACAGAATATTGTAATAAAAGCTTTCCACAATTTTATGTTGTTTTTGTCAGTGGTATTCCTGTTAAGTTATGAAAAGTCATGAGGCAACGTAGTGCTGAGTGGTCACTTAAAGAGCAACATACTCAGGAAAGTAAGGTGGGTTCGAGTTGCTAAAAAATGAACAGCACTTGATAAAAATACAGTGATTGAGCTACATAGCTGCAAAAATGACCAGGCTGCCACTTCGTACATGGAATTTGCTGTCATTTCACCTCAGAGTTCTGTGCATGCAGCACCTGCAGGATTAAGATGTAACATTGGACAAAGGCACACAGCCAGTTGATTCTAACATGGTTTCATGAAACAGAAGAGCAATGGGTTTTCTTCTAACAGCGCTTTCCAAAGCTGTGCTAGACTGTCCTTAACTCATTCATTTCAGAGTCTCACAGTCATGTTATTCTTTCCTCCATTTGTTCTTTCAGTTCTCGCTGCTGCAGTCTTTCCTCTCAAACCACGTTCTTTTCACTCATGGGTTTCTTGAAAATAGGTTTACATGGGGCGGTAAGTGCCCATCTCTCCAGCAACTGGCTTATCCTCTATATGAAATGCATCTCCGTCAGTGTCAGGCATTTACTTGATACAGCTTGAGAGTTGAATAATCTGTTTCCAGGTTTCTTCAAAAGCAAAATGGAGACATTTAACTAGAAGACATAATTAATAAAGACATATATTACCACTTCTTAATCAGTGTTAATAACTTCAACACTGCATTGTCAAAGTTGCTTGGGGGAAAGATGATTATTGCAAATCACAGTTTAAATACGTGGGAATGTCTATATTATGGTAAATTGTTTAAGAATGTCAATGTCACTTTTTATTTCAAAGTATGTAGATTATGTGTTATAAATACATGCATGTAGATGCATAAAGGAGGGTGCTTTTAGAAAGCATGGTATTATAATATCTTGTCTTTATGACTCTTGTTTTTCCATTTTTTTGTGCTACTGATCTGAATCAGAACTAGGAGTAACATCTTCATTGTCATAACTTCATCCACTAAAAATATTAAGCATCACCTGGAAATAAATATGGTAGCCACAGTGTAGACTAACCAGGAGACCAGCAAAGGATAAAGACAGTGGTCTTTGATTTTAACAAATCACTTGAAAACAATGTGAATTTGTTTTAGCCAGGGGGTGCAGTGTGTAAGAGTATTTAAGAGACAGACTGGCTTTTGCTGTGAACATCCAGCCATCAGGATTATCTTGCAAGTAGTTAGTGTTATTTTTAATATAGGTGTTATTTTTACATTTAGTTTCAAATTCATAGTTTCTTTGTGTTTATCTGACCAAAAAAAATTCCAACTTGTAGTAGTAATATGCTAACAGTCAATTGTAACTACAGCGCTTAATTTAGTGTATCATCAGTGCTCAATACAACGTTACATGTACTTTACAGCATTGCCTGGTAAAGATACAGAATGGCAAGTGTAAACGGTTAGTCATTTGTCAACATGAGTCTAATGTTAGTACAGATTTCTTTCCTGATTTGGCTTTCTCCTTATGATCTCAGATCTGCAACTATTTCAGCTGACACTTGATATTAAAACTGTTGGCATCAATGCTTCTGACCCTTCTCGGTTCTACATACAGCGGCTGCTGTGCCACAGACTGATCATATTGACCGGTACAATGTTTTCCAGTACCTGTAATGAAGGTAAATATTTCTGCTACTGCAGTAAAGGAAGGGTTCCTGTACGTAGTGCTACCTTACCCTAAAGACAGTTTTGCTTCCATTTTCTCTGGAATTTTTAAGTGTAGTTGCCGTATCTGTGCCCCAAATAATTTCAGTGCTTATTCCAGACTGTTTGATGCATAACTTAATGAAAATTCTGCTTTCTGTTGATCTCCGTTCTGCTAAACCAAACCAAATAGAATGAGAGAGTGAGAAATGAACATATAGCAGCCTCCCAGTCACATCAGGGTACCTAGAGCAGGAGGGAAAGTGTAGGATCCACTTCTCCCATACTTCGTGGCTCACTTTTGTTTTGCCATGGAATGAGTAAGGACGTGTTCTTTACAAGATCTGAAATTCTGTGGATAGCCTCAGCCCATGTGTATGCTACTGTGACTGGCAGGGGAAAGCATCGAATGCAAACTGCCTTCTATTACTTCTGCCTCATGTGATATTAGAAATCAGAATTCAGTTTTTATAGAAAACTTTTGATGCTCCAAGTTTCCCGTGCAAAGTTTTGTCCCTAGCAGCTTCCTCAGTGAAGCTGCGCTTCTACAGAACTGCCCTCTGACGAAGCATCTCAGCAGCGGAGGCAACGCTGCTGTTACTCCCCGGAGCAGAGCACCTGCCAGACCCCAGCACTGCTCACTGCGCGGGCTCGGCTCCTCCGTGGAGACGCTCCCGCTCTCCCACCACTCGCCCTTGGCTGGGATCACAGTGACACAGTGGGTGGGAATTTCAACACTTTCTGTACAGCTTTTTTTTGCCTTTTATAATATTATTTTCTTTCTTATTTTAGGAAGTCAGTGGTATTTTATTTGCAGTTGCTGCAGGTTTATGTGCTGTGAAAGGGGATTCTTCTCCTCGATGCTCCGCTATTTCTGCTTATTCTAGGTAGGAACGGAGATGCATCCTGATGCTCCACTGGAATACGAGATCCATGCTGAACTTTGTCACCTGTATTTGCAATGCGGGTGATGGACACACCAGTATCACACCAGTACCACACCGGTTCACGTAAAGCCCCACGCTGGAATTGCCGGATTTCATTTAAGCACATTACGCAGTCCGCTAGGTCAGATAAAGACCACAAGAGCGAGGAGCAGCCCCTGCTCAGCCCCAGGCCGGCACCGCGCTCCTCTGCCCGTTCGCCTGCTCGGGGGCTCCCGGCGGGAAGGCCCGTCCCGACCTCGTGCCCTGTGACTCCGCTGCGCGCTGACACCGGGGCGCCGGTACCGGCTCTCTGTGCAGACAGTTCGCAACCCGCAGCGGGCGGAGCAGCGGCGACCGGCTGTCGGCGGGCCCAGGAAGGCGGCGGGACGGCCCGGACGAGCGGGGGTCGGCGGGGGATCCACAGCCATCCCTGAGGCGGGCCGAGGCCACGCCCTCGCCCCGCCCCGGCAAAGCACCGCCTCCCCCGCGGCAGCCGACCCAGGTGCGGAGGAAGCAAGAACTTCTGCGCCAGGCTACCTCACGGGAAGGAAAAACCCTCCTCCCGCCCTGCAGCTTCGACGGCGATTGGTCCGCGTGCCGCTGCTGCGGGCAGTGATTGGCTGGAGGCTACCGGCGCTGGGAGTGATTGGCCGGCGGGAAGTGGCGGCTTTTTCTGTCCGGCGGTGAGGTGAGGGGCGCCATGGTGTGGGGGGCTTCTCTACCGGCCCGCGGCCTGCGGCTCTCCTGGCGGGGCGCGCCCCGCTACTGAGGGGGTGAGGGTGCGATGCGGGGCGGTTTCCTCTCAGTAACGAAGCTCTTGGGGGAGATGCCAGCGACTGCATGTGTCTCGAGGGTGGAGGTCTTGCTCCTTGGTCGAGAAGGAGGCACCTGAAAGGGGTCTATATTTTCTTCTCTGGCTTATCTGAGAAGGCAGGAGACAACAGACCTGTGAGGTGATAACAGAGGCTTCAGTGTAGGCTGCTGCATTCTTTTATTGGAAAAAATAATAAAAACTCCACCCTGTGTTTGTTATTTCTGTGTTAGAAATGACTAGCGTGTGTTCCCAGGTGTTCTACAGAAATCGTTCCCTGCTTGTAATCATTATTGCCCCTGGCTTTGCTTTGTCTAATTCTGTGCAATTTCTGGGATGGGGAGACCAAAACTGCACGTGGTAGATAGGGCGCTGTAGATTAATTCGTACAAAGCATGAAAAAGTTTGGTTTATGTTGACTCTCAAAATATTTTTCTCTGCTCTTGAGTATTAAGACAATGTTTCAGAAAAACTATAATTTTGAGATCTTGCTTTTTGGTGGTAAAAGTCATCTTAGGGCCCATCGCTGTGTATATGATTAAGAAGGCTTTTTCCCTGCATGCATTTATCAGCTTTTTCTCTAAATGATTTAATCTACCATTTCGTAATGAGGCCCTTCTGGAGTTCTGTTGACTTACCAGTTCTGAATGAGCTGATGTTACTGGCCATTCACGACCCGCCTGGACGTGGTCTTGTGCAGCCTGCTCTGGGTGACCCTGCTTCGGCAGGGGGGTTGGACTGGATGACCCACAGAGGTCCCTTCCAACCCAGACCATTCTGTGATCTCCATGCTGTTGTCTCACTCAGAAATACTGGGAGTCTGCTGCAGGACCCTCTGTGCCTCCATTGTCGAAGTTTATTGTTCCTTCCACTCTTTTATTTGAAGTGATTTTTTACCCATGTAAGGATGTTTCCTTATATCCCCCGTTAATTTAATTTCTTAAATAGTATTTATACTAGTAACAAAATTTGGAATTTGGAATTTTGACTGTTTATTGACGTGTTTGCAAAACCTGTTTGAAGTGTATGTCAGTGAATTGTGGTTTGGTCAAGTGATGATTGTTCCCTTTTTATGCAGCTAAGTAGGTGAATTGCAAAAATGGCAGCCAGGAATGAGATGCAGGTATGTACTTACGGACCAGAATATGAGTATTGATTGTTTTAATTACTAGCTTAAATCGCTCCTTGTGGTATTTAATTACAAGTGAAATTTGCAGTGTGGCAAAGAATATGGTGGGAAGAAATTTTCCTTTGATGTAGATTAGTGCTGAGTAGCTGGGTAGAAAGCGAGAGGATTTGGAAATTGTTATTGATGAAAATAAGTCACATGCATTTGACATACTTGAAGTAGTTGGGATGATACTTAAGATCACAGTATTGAAACCTGGTTATAAATGATTTGGAAGGAATAGAGTGGCAAAAGAGTTGAGGAAGGCAATAATCAAATGTATTAATATCTTTTAAAGTTGCTAATATATAACTTAGAAATGCAAGATATTAAATGCACCAAGGAACAGGTATGCGCACTTATGTAAGCATTTATTTGTAATGACACCTTCAACTCCGGCTTTTCACGGCATCATTTCTATGAGGAAAGAAAAACCATTTAGTTAAGGAAAACTGGCAAATAATTGAAAACTCAATGAAGAAGTATTTGCGTGATTAATATATTAGGTATGGTATTCTCTACTTTCGGTTTTACATTTAATGATTTTGTGATTCAGAATATTTGCTTAGAATGTAACAGATGATTGCATAAATCCTATGCTAAATCTTGTTAAATCAGGTATTGGTGTTAAGCATACAGTAATACAGTTGCTTTGTTTTATTTTATTGTTGACAGTTTGAAAAGTTAGTTGATGAAACTACAAGAAAAAAAGATTTCCGATTATTAGAACAATTTCTGGCAACAGAAGACTCTGAAAATGTCTCTCACAAATGCAGCAAACAGTTTGTCAACAAGTTAGACAAGCTTCTGTGTCGGGTAATGTAGCTATTATGTCAGAATCATCTATACTGTCATTGTAATAGTCTGAAAAAGATTTTTTTCATTTGGCTTAGTTTCTACCAGCAGTTGATTTGAAAAACTGAAGTAAAATATAAGAATGAAATCTCTACTTCAGGCTGCGGTCAAGGTGCCTTTTGAAAACAATAAGGCATCTGGTTAATTAAATACAGGTTCTTCTACAACTGTACACTAAAGCTTATGTTATAATTTCAATTTCAGGAACTTGACAAACAGGAAGTCAAAAGCATTTCCACTTTACTAAATTGTATTCAGAAATGTGCGGAAAATATCAGCATAGCAGGAGAAGATGGGCTCCCAGCAATGATAAAATATGGTCTTATTGGAAGGATAAGTAAAACCATAAAGCATATGTGAACTTCTAAAAAAAATACATAAAATTAATAAAGCATGCATAAGTAATGCTTCAGTGCTGAACAGCTTCATATTCATATTGGTCCTTGATTGTTTCTGAATTAAGAATCCCGTAACTTTGAAACATTCAGATTTAAATGTTCTTTGACAAGTGGCTCCTTACAAAGTGATGCTGCTCTGCCACAGTGAAGGTTTTGCAAATTATACAATATATAATTAATTTAGATATGCCTACAGCAGTTATAACAAGGTGATAACTTTTTACGTAAGCATGCTGTACTGCTTTTGCATCAGAAATTGGAATTTTCCTGGTGCAATTTAATAATTTTGTGTTAATACTCACAACAGCAATATTGTACCTGTTCTTTCAACAGATCATAGTGCTGTTCTGATTATTTTGTGTTATTTCAACCTGGTTGTCATGTGTTGAGCATTTGTAACTCAACATAATAAATATATTGAAAAGTAGACATCACTTCCTTCTTGCTTTCACCAGATTTCACTGAAGAAAATTAATGGCAGTGTCAAATGAGCGTTACTCAATTGCCTTCTCAACTGCTTTAAAAAAAAAAAAGCGTCGTGCTAACTTTGTGCTTATATTCACACCTACAAACACACTTTTTCATTCAGCCATTATCCATTTTCAGTTCTTTTGTCTCTTATGGCAGTTGTAAAAGTAGATGTCTAGTTTTTGGTGTTAGAAAGTCAGCTACAGAAATTACTTACATTAGTTTGAAATCACCAACATTTGTTTAGTGTCAGTGAAAAATTTCAGTCTGGGGCTAAAGTACATTCAGCAGGCTGGTAATGTTGTTGCTGTTATTTTAATCTTTGTGTAGTTTTTATAATTTTACTTAAGCCTAATACAATCTATTGTCCGTTTTCATGCTATTAAAATAGTTTTATTTTCCCTTTACATGGTTAATTGGTTTGAAAAGGTAAAAGGAATTCTGATCCTCAGAGGAAATGAAAAGAATGAGATGCTTACAAATTTGGCTGAAGATTTCTTTAACGTGTTGCTGGTAAAAATATATTGATAGTCAAATACATTATGTGTGTTTGTCAAAATAATAAGTACTAGTTTAGCAACAAAAAGACTTTCAAATGTGTTTCTATTTAATATATTTCTAAAGTTAATATTACAATGATTTCTGAAATAGATTATAAGTCTTTTTGGATAAATAGTTTGCCTGTATTCATACCCGTTTTCTGTTCATGATTAGCATCATGAAATAAAATTTTTAAAACCCCAATAACTGAAGTGTTCAATGAACAAAAAAAATTCATCATGGTCTAATTTTGATTACATAAATCATTAGCATGCCAATCCCAGAAACCCAGGTTTATAAGATCTGTGAGTTTTCTCCTGTTCATAAAAATTTTGGCCATTGGGGAAATAATTTCCGTAAATTTAACTGAAATATAACTTTGGGAAACCACACTTGGTATTAGAAGAAGTCTCTTGTGTTCTTCATTAAGGATGAAATAATTTTGAAACCTTAAATGCTTTTTGATTCTTTGTTTTAGGTACGTTACCTGATTTTCATGCTGTAATATTTACAGTATCAAAATCATGTGTTTTGTTTTGTTTTGTTTCTTATTGTAGGCTGTATGTGATAGCAGACCTGAAGGTGAGCTTAAAAAATTGTGCACTAGATACAATAGTTAAAGTGTTCTGAAAGAGACATTTTGAAGTGACCCATCTTAAAATAACTCTTAGTACTGGCAGAGCCATCTTGACACAAGGTAGTTCGGAGAAGAACCGGTATAATAATGGTGGTACGAAGTTTCTTGCTCTAATGTAAGTATACCACCAGGTCTATATGCTTCAGCTAATAAACTGCAACAGAAAAGGGCTTATCCTCAAGAGGGTTGTTCTTCACACAAAGGACTACATTTCTCATTCATGTGAAAAAAGCATGAACGTCAGCTGTAACTTAGTTTTATTTGAAGTTTCTCTGCTGACAGATGTCCTTGTAACTTGCTGATGTCAGTAATAAAAAAGAATAGCCTAGTCTCCTCAGACATAGCAACCAAACTGAGTTTTTCCTTTAAAGCGTGTTGTTTCTAAGCTACTGTCATAGCTCAGCATAGCACAGTGGTCCTTCTTTATTCAGCTTGTTATCATGAATATCACGCTGCTCTTACCTTTCAGTATAGCACTAGGTAGAAAGTCACTACACAACCATTGTGCTGTCACAATCAAAATGAAAGATTCATTTTCCTTGTCCCTGGGAAGATAAATTCCGGGGTCTGAATTATATCTCGGAAAGCGAAGTTACAGAATTGATCCGATTATATTTTTAAAATAATGATCTGATGCCCAGTGGACTGATGCAGTGATGCACAGGAATAGAAACATCATAAAAAAACATATTTACTATAAATTGAAGTAAATATTCTGTCTTGCATTTAATCATGAAGCTTAAGATGGATTTTTTTTAAATATCAATAATCCTATATGGAAAGGAAGGCATACTGTATTTTATCTCTAAATGAAAATGAATCTTGTTCCAAATGCTGATGAGGGGGCACCTTAATACGCTCTCGATAACTCTTTAATTTAGGTTTTTTCCTGTTCGTTAGGTAAAATGCAAATACTAGAAAACTTTGTTCTGAGAATGTGTGCCCTCATCGTGGATGTAAGAATTAGTATTTATGTTCAACAGGAGGTAAACATTCTTTATAAGCAACAGTTTTCTGGTTAGTGTTTTAACAGACGTTGTGAAGATAGTAATTTAACTGTACAGATGCTACAAAAAAACCCAATATTGTAGTGCTCTGGTATCAGAAGGATGATTTAATGTTTCTCTGGGAATGTTTGTTGTTGTTTATGTGTTGGGATTTTTTTTCAGATTACTGACCTATAATTTTTGGTTTGGACAGTAAATTACAAAACAGTAGTATTAAGATTCTGGTGAGAAAGCTTTATAAAAGCGTAGTAAATAATATGCTTCATTACAACTGCTACAAGCTGGGATTAAGATTGTTGGTTGTAAATTCTTTAGATACTTGCAGGAAATTTGTATACCTTTTTGTATACTTTCTCCAATTTATTTTAGTAGCCTCAGGTTGTCAGGTTTTTTTTCCTCCCTAAAGAAGGGAAAGGTTACAAAAAAGTCTTCTGTAAAGGCTACATCCCCAAAGGAAAGTCTTTTTAATGCAAATTTAAGGTACACTTTAGCTCAGCAATCAACTGTAGACAGAACTCTAGCTTTGAAAGTTTTTTTTATTTAAACCTGCAAATAGGAAACATAACCCTTTAACAACTGATGTTCACATTAAAGTTAATGTAATTTATTGAAATGGAGGTAGTTATATTAAGATAAATACCATTTAAGGTCAGATAGAACTTACTGTCTTTTTGTGTTTTGCAATTATTTAAGCATGTTATTTTCTTCAGTGGTATGAAATACATTTCAAGGGCCCAAAATAAGAAGAACTTAAACTTTAACAGCTTATTTTATATTTAATCTTACTCCTTTTTTTTCACTTTTCTTAGGTGGTAAGAAAACTTAATTTAATGCTTGACAACATGCCTCGAGATGCCAAGAAAAATATATTTTCTACAAAGGAAATGTTACTTGTCATGTAAATAATTTTCAGTATGATTTTTATATGATCACGTCATTTGCATAGCTGGGAAGGCAGCTTTTACCAAGGCTGTTTATAATGTATGCAGATTGGTCACTATTTAACTCACTTCTGAATTTGCTGTTGTGTGGCCAGTGGTAGTGGCTGTGGGCAGGTTTTCTCATGGGTTGTTCTCCATTACAAGCCTAAATTTACCTCTTTCCTAATCTGGGTTAGGCTTGTTGTCATCCCAGTTGTCCTAAAATAACTAAACTTTTATCTAGAAGAATGTGTGTAAAGCACAGTGAATCAGTCACTGGAAGTACAAGCTATTCATGTTGGCAATTTTTTTTTTTACAGCACTTCAAAAACTACATAGAATAAAAATTATATATATCAGGGGATTCACTTCCCCAGTTGTACTTTCAGATGTATATCCTTAGCATAACAGACTTACCCCTTTGAAGTCTAACAGTTTAGTGGAATCAGTGTTTTGTCTCATAGATTGAAAGCTTGTAATGAAATAAACATTCCTTCTGTGCTTTGTGTTGCTGTTATATTTTGATGAGATGTTACTTTGCTTGGCAGGAGTGACATGGGGAGGAGAATTCTGGATGCTGGAGGTGAGCATGGGACTAAATGAACCATTTAGTATTGAGCTTTTTAAAAATTACATGCGGACCCATTAAAAATCCAGAGGAGACATTTATGAGCTGCTGAACGTTACGATTACAGTCCTCTGAAAAATACAAATATTGCATGAAAACAATCTGCAAAATGGAATATTTCAGATGTATGCAGTGTATGGCTAACTCTTTGAAGTTTTCACTCTTTAAAATAGCAAAAGCTCATAAGGCAGGCAGTCTTTGAGGATAGTGAACTGCTAGCCATGTATAGCAGTACTGTAACTTCTCACAGGGATCACTTTGATTCCCAGTAACTTCCCAGTTCAGATGGGTGAAAGCTGAAAACTGCTTGTCTCTTGCTTATATGCCTAGTGTTGTTCTGACATTCCTTGCAAGTTTGTTTGAAATTTCATATTGAAACATAAGTAGTTTCGTCATCCTATTTCCTTAGTTCTTTATATATCCTTTATGGGTTACATATTTGGATATAATGTGATACACAATATGAAATGTTCAGCACTGCTTGGACCAGTTTCCTACATAGTATTTTTTTCATATCACTAATATCTTTATAACTGCTATTCCTGTAAAATGTATTGTGCCGTAGACTATGACCTGCAAGTCGCCATTACAGAAGCTTTATGCAGAATGATATCAGAGAAACAAAGAGGACAACTGGCATGCCAGTGGTTTCCCATGGAGTTTGTGTCCAATGCATTTAAAGGAATTAAAGATTCTGAGTTTGAAACAGTAAGTCATATGAAAAATATTTTCAGGGAGGTAAACTTTCATTTTACATTTACTTAAGAAATGTCTGTGTTCTAACAGGATTGCAGAAAATTTCTTAACCAAGTGAATGGCATGCTTGGAGACAAAAGAAGGTAAAACTGAATTTTTTAAAGCTAATAGATTTTCTTTTTTGGTTTTTATGACCATTCATCAGGAGTGACCTTTGTATCACAAAAACTGTTTTTTTGAAACTGAATGAAAATAATACAAGCAAATAAGACTAATATTGCTGTGGTATAAAGTCAAGTAACCGTGCAGAGTTAAGATTATTAAAATATTAAATAGTAAAGAAATTGACATACCATCTTTTGGCCCATTGTCACTGATATTATTTTCTCTATCAAGATGTTGATTTTATGTCATTCCCATATTTGGAAAAAAACCATAATGTAAGTTTTAGATTATTGGGTAACAGCTTGAAGAAACTGTTCAATAGATAAAGAACATTCATTTCCAAAGATTCTTGCACAATATAAAGTGTAGGCATGCTACACTTCCTGTAATAAACAGTTATAAGTAGCTAGTTTTTGTAATCTGTTTAGTTCTGTTGCAAAATCCTGAGATCCTCATTAATTCAATAAACATATCATCTAACAATAGCTAGGAATCTGTTGGCATATACGCTTTTATTTATTGATTTAGGATATTTACATTGAGATAATGATCAATGAGTATATGTGCTAGAGAAATAGGACACAAAAAGGAAGAGAAAGTACAAGCTTTTTTCTTGTTTACATGATCATGTGCTCTACGTGTTGCTTTTGTATGTCATGACAGCAAAAAGATTGTCTGGTATGTCTTCATATCAGGTGTATATTCAGTTGGAATACCAGTCTTAAAATATCAGCAAATGAGCTGGAAGTATGAACGTAGTGACAAGGTTTGAGAGCACTACTTTAATTGTGAGGATAGATAAAATTTCATGTTATCTCCTTTGAGGAAGGAGTGCAGTCAAGTGATTGCTCTTTTGATTGCTGTGATCTCTTAAGCACACAAGTTTCGTGGTGAAAACACAATATGGTTGATGTGTTCAGATACGTGAAATTTATTTACAACATTTTGGGATACTTGTCAAAATATCCTTTTCTTACAGGGTTTTTACATATCCGTGTTTATCGGCAGCTCTTGATAACTACGAGGTAAGTTACAGGCTTAATCATATATCCACAGATTTTCATTTGTGCAGCTGAAGAATTTCTTTGCCTTCTAGTTACGAAAAAATAAGGATCAGGTAAGAATTTTTTTTTTTTCAGGAGTATACAGATGTGCATGCCTTTAAAGGTTGTCAGACTAGAACACAAAGCTTGTTAGCTGGCGTAAATCATTGCTCTCAGCTCTTACTCTTTTATCTTAATTTTTTTGTTCTAGCTACAGATGCCATTGGATGAAAATCTTGACGAATTTTGGATTGATTTCAATGTTGGCAGCAGAAGTATATCTTTCTATGTGGCAGCAGATGATGCAGTAAGCTAGTTTTTGTCTGTTGTACTAAATTGTTCTGGGGCAGTAGATACACCTTCTTGCAAGAGTGTCAGATTTGTTTCCCCACGTCAACAAGTGTAAGTTACGTGTACATCTATAGTGTGAATGGGAAAAGAAAAGTCTAGATTTGATGTACGTATTTAGATCAAACAATTTCAAAGTAATGACTTTCTAACACTGATTGAAAACAGTTTAACATATGCACACGTGAACAAGAAGCCATTTACAAAACTGCAGCTGTAATTTTTGTAGATGGGACTGAACGGTTTAGATTAATGTCTCTACCAAAGCTCTTCTGAAACACTGTTCACTGTTATCAATGAAGTGTATGTTCATTGTCACTCCTTGTAACAGAGGATTTAAAAAGTTGAAAATTCATCCTCACTGACTAACTTTCTGATCACTGCACTGCACATTTGATTGTCATATAATGCTTTTCTAGCTTTTAAAATATGTATTTTTCATATAAGGATCATCAGTGGGAAACAGTCATTATACCAGCAGAAGAGGTAGACCTGTACAGCCTTGAAGGTATTGGCACTCAAAAATGTGACCTTTTGTTACACATTAACTTGAATTTTCAGACTGTTTAATCCTAAAGTACTGTTCTCAGCAAAGCAAAATTCCCACTTAAAATATTATAGGTACTTTTTTTATCAGGGATAAAATTGCATGACAGTCACATCTGCATTTTAGGCATGCAAGTGTGATTTTATTAAAATAATTTTAAAATAATGTCATTTCAATGTAAAATAAGGTATAAGACAATGACATTTAATATTGTTCCTTTTAAAGTAGTTAAAATAGTTTTGTAAATACCTATAATTTGTCTGCAGCTATAGTAAATAACCTTCACAGAAAATTCTACAGGATAATACACAGAATAAGTATTTCTAAAAGATTGAGTCTTGAGTTATTTCACTAATAAAATTTATTGTAGGTTAGAGTGAATTAAATACAATTTGTATCGTAATAGCTGAACTGAAGAATACAAGTAAGTTTCACGTATTTACAAAACATTATGTGAGATGTTGTTAAATTGTAGTGAAACTACTTTTCACATTTTTGTTTGTCCAGAAAAAGATTCGAAGAAGTTATTAACAATAGATCTAAAAAGACCCATGAATGTGGGTAATCAAGAAGGAGAGAAATTTTTTTTGTATTTTGATTCTATCTTGGAAATCAAAGATGTAACTGGAAAGATTTATGGATTTAGTAAATGTAAGGTAAGATTTAAATACCTTTTCAAATAGGTTTTAATTGATTCAAAATAAATGTCTCATAGCCATATAAATGTTTTTGTAGCTGTGTTTATTGGTATCTGTTTATACCAAGAGCTTCTGATTAACATCACCACTACAGAACAGCATTTCTCCCATAATATGTTAAGCTTTGGTAAAGGTACCTAGTAAGGACGAGAGGAAACAGCCTCAGGTTCCACCAGGGAAGGTTTGGATTGGATACTAGGAAAAATCTCTTCACTGAAAGGTTTATCAAGTGCTGGAACAGGCTGCCCAGGGGAGGGATTGAGGCACCATTCCTGGAGGTATTTAAAAGACGTATAGGTGTGGTGCTTGAGGACATGGGTTAGTGGTGGACTTGGCAATGTTAGGTTTACGGTCGGACTCGATGATCTTAAAAGCCTTTTCCAACCTAAATGATTTTATGATTCTAAGATTTAAAATTACTTTCAACAAAAATTCAAAGGCATCACAGTAGCTCAATATCCAGTTTTGCATATATAATTTTCCAGAAACATAAGAACTGGATGCTTAAAATTATGGAATTCTTTCAGAAATTATTCATTTGCTATCCCATTTTGCAGTACACTTACCACTCTTATGAATTTACTCATTTAGTCAAAAATTTTTAGCAAGCAATAGTTCACTCCTTACTGCATGTAACAAACTACCTTGCCCTGAACTATGACTGAGAAACTTGTGAGGAACGAAACTGTTATGAGCTGGTAGAATCTATTTTCCCCTATAACCTGATTTCAGATACTTATGATCTCTGACTTAAATATTTATCTTCTTGTTTGTTGTTTAAAATAAGTGAGCAAAGTGTATATTTTGCATAGTTGTTTACTCACTTTGTAGGGTTTTAGTAAGAAGCAGTCTGCATCAGTTGCCAAAACAACTATACATGTCGTCTTTGATGAAAGCGGATCACAGGTATTTTACTTCAGTATGCTGAGATGGTTATTTTCTTGTTTTCTATATTTAGTCTGATTATTAGCTAATTTATGATCATTCACCATAATAACAAGGACTTTTAAAATGCCAGTAAGTAAAGATAACTCTAAAACCAATGAAGTGATTTCTAGTAAGTAGGTATTGTATATTTGAAGAGATATTATTATTTAATATCCAAATCATAGAATACCTCAGACAAATATACACAGGGGAAGTTTTTATGTGATTTGGTAACCCATCCTTGTTAGCAAAAATAATTTCGTTTGCCTGCTTTTCAAACTAAGAGTATATAAGCTCTGAAGTTTATCAAAATCTGCAGTGAGGAATGTGTTGCTCAGGGTAAAGAAGTCGCTCTGTGTGTGTTTGTGTAAATACATAAAACATAATAAAATCCAAATACTTTATAAAAATCTAAAAAAAAAATCCAAAATATTATATAGGTTCTGGTACCAGAAAGTCAGTTATCGCCATGTTTGGAAGAAAAATTTGAAGAGGAGAAATTCAGTAAGTACAAAACCCAGCAAGTTCCTGGAACTTTGAGAACTCTGAATAAAAATAACAATCAAGAAAAACACAGAGGTGGTTCCTCCAAGGTAAGCAGGATTATCAAAACAGAAAAGAGTACATAAAACATACAAGTCAATTTAAATATTTATCATATTTTATAATATAGAACATCTGTTATTTTACAGTTGGAATATAATTAATACAGGATTTGTTTGTTTTCCTTATGACTTGACACTAAGCGATATAAATCCCTTTCCAAAAAAAATGTTTCATTATTATGTATTTTGAAACTATAACAATGTGAAAAAAATAAAAAGCAATTGTTAACATTGTTTAGACCATTTTGCTCCAAGAACTCTCTTTAAAAAGAGAAGTGCTTTCAAGACATCCTTAGATCTTGGACGATACGCAGAAGTCTAGTATAGCCTCTGGAGATTTGCTAATGATCAGCAGGAATAATAGCTGTAACTAGAGACAAGTCGTATAGGCTTGGCATTCACAAAAACTGATGATTACGAGCAAGCCGGTGGTTGTCATGGTGAATCCTGTATGCTGGTTGCTCAAATCACAATTTCATGGGACTGCTCCAATGCATAGCTCATTCTCTGGTTTAAACAGAGAAGCCCAGTTCACTAAGCCTGGTGTTTCTTTTGCCCCGCAATCACTCTAAAGTTATAAATGCGTTATGGTTATAGAATCATAGAATAGCTTGTGTTGGAAGGAACCTTAAAGATCATCTCGTTCCAATCCCCCTGCCGTGGGCAGGGACACCTTCCACTAGACCAGGTTACTCAAAGCCCCGTCCAACTTGGCCTTGAATACTGCCAGGGAGAGGGCAGCCACAGCTTCTCTGGGCAAGCTGTGCTAGGGCCTCACTACCCTCCAAGTGAAGAATTTCTTCCTTATATCTGATTTAAATCTCCCCTGTTTCAGCTTGAAGCCATCACCCCTTGTCCTATCACTACACGCCTTTGCAAAAAGTCCCTCTCCAGCTTTCTTACAGGCGCTTTCAGGTACTGGAAGGCTGCTCTAAGGTCTTCCTGGAGCCTTCTCTTCTCCAAGACCAATTATATTAGGACTAACTACAGATATGCTAGGTATGGGGGAAAAGATGAAGCAGTGTCACCATGTCTTCATTGTGCAACAGACATGCAGTGCACGTCTTGCTAGCACTAGTCTAGTTCTTGAGGTTCTGCTGGTGTATAGCTTGTGTGATAGCTTTGCAGAAACTCCTGGGAATCATCTTGATTACTTTGATTGTTAACAAGGGACAGGATTTGTCCATACTTTATTGAATTAATGTAGAAAACAACAATGACTGATCTCAGTTTAAAAACGTTAGTTTTAAGTATTATATATTTCAAATATTTTGGTGAACTTTCTCTGAAAAAGGTAACTGCATAAAAATCGCATTACATTGATGTGTGCAGCAACAGCAATTGACATTCCAGTAATAGAAACTGTCAAAAGACTCTTAGAAGTAGATTTTCTAAAATCTTGTGTTGTCATTCTTAAATCTGTGTGTTATGGTCAAGTTTTTTCTGTTCCTCAAGAGAACTACATCTTGTAAAAGGAAAGTGTCTGAAGCATCTATGCTTATTCCTGGAACTACAAGGTTTTCCACGAAGAGTCCACTGGTATTGGTTAGCACCTGTAAGTTTACAAGTACTTTCAGGGTAAAATTATGCTATAAATTTTCTTTGAAATACAAGCATGAATTATGATCCTTTGTAGAGCTGCAAAATGAGAAGTAGACCTTAAAATCTCCCTACCAGGTACTTCAAACGTGAAATTTTAAACTAGGCCACTTGCTATCAGTCCATAGACATACTGCAGGCAGGTAGTTGCACGTACATTCTGAACAGCCAAAGGGCATGTGTTGTTTTTACTGCTGCTGTCAGTTAGCTGTTTGTGCTGGAGCAAGCTCAGAAGTTGGCAATCGACCAGAAGACCTAAAGCGTAGGTGTTTTCTCATCTCTTTCCTCATATGCTCTTGGTTTAAAGAATTCCCAGCAGTTAGTCGGTGCTTCTGTAGCAGCTGCAGTGGAAAATCAGCTTTCTCCAATGTGTACATCTATCACTTTAATTTTACTCTTACCTAGAAACTGCATGTGTTTCTTCAAGGGGCAGTTGATTATATGGCCAGTGAGCAAGGTGGAATCCACTGCAAGGTGGGGTCACAGGTCCAGTGCTACTGATGCTTACTTCAAAAGTGCCCAGTAGAGGCTAGAGATGCAACTAGCGACAGAACAGAATGACTAACAAACTTAATTTTCTGGCTTAACTGTCTCAGTTGCATCAGTATCCTTAGTTATGTGTATCCATGTAACAGAGGCTAGAAAAGAAAGCATTTTCAAACTGGGATAGAATAAGACAAAGAACTTCTGTAACGTTTTTATTTGGAACTTAACTACACAGTCTATTCCAGCAAAAAGATATTACAGTAAAGTCTTTCAGTAGGTGACCAGCTATTTTCTACCACAGCCAGGCTGTAAAACAGATTGCTTGCCTCCAGACATACACAGTCTATGGGCACACTAACCTCCAAGTAGCATAATTGAAATCAATAGAATTGTAAAAGGTACATAATGACTTGATATAAATACTAGCTAACTATTTTTTAAAGTTTATGTGATAGTTGTAGTCATGGGCAAAACTCTTCATATTGATGTCTCAGACAGCACAGTAATTGTAATAGAAGAGGTGGTAGAATTCTAGTATGTCTCTGGTTTGTTTTCAGCCACTCCTTATAAAGGACGATTTAAATTACCTTTGGAAATGATGAGCTCTGCTGAAAGGTCTAACAATAATGCAGTGAATGAGACCAGAACAAAGAATTGCTCTCAGGAACCCATTGGAGTATGCATGTCATCTGCAGCTAAGTCTTTTACTTAGAAGAACATTAATTTCTATTCTAATTTGTTCCTAATTCACATTTTAAACAGCTAGAGTTTTGAGGTCAGCAACTCACTTTTAGAACATAGTGTGGTTTACTTTATTGCATGATGTTTTCTTGTCCTCTGGGTTTCAGGTTTAATATGTCTAACGTCAGACTGAATTCACTCATAGTTCTGACCCCGGAGTTAACTTGCTTTTACTAGAACCACAGTTCTTCCTTTGTATATAAGAATGGTGTATGCACACAATCTCAAATCAATTATGCAGTATTGAAATACTCTTAAAAACACGTAATACATTCAGGTATAGTTGTGAAATGTTAATGTCTGCAGGTTACAGCATTTATAGCATTAATTTTAATGTTTTTTGGATTAGACATTCACTAAAATCAAACAAAACGTCATAGGTGTCGCTGAACTGCAGTTTGAGTACATGTATTTTTGCTTCTGTTCCAGTTGAACGAAAACCTCAAAGTAACATTTTTATTTTGTTTCTGGTTCTGAATGTCTTTCTGGGTCAGATTTGGGTCAAAGCCTGGACTATGGGATTCTGAAGCATTTTTTGATATAGCCATGCTTTAGAAAAAGGCTTTAACATACACAATGTAGTTTAGCATATTTTAAGTGTTATGTTCTAGGAGGATTTTACTTCTTTTGCTTTTATGGATTGTAATTGTCAGTGTTACTGTGCTTTTTAGAGCAGGCAAAGATGTTCAGTAGACAATGAGCTTTGTGAAACAGAACAGAAGATCAGGAAGTCAAATACCAGAAATCAGGCAAAACTACCTGAAAAGGTACTGGAATCAGCACTTCTATGAAACAAAAAAAATATTTTCATATTTTATTAGGGAAAATACAAGTTTATGAGGTCATAGTGTTTATAGGCCTAGGCTAATGTTTTCTTTTGGGTATTATTCCACTGTAGCGAGTGTGTGCTGAAGAAGTTTTAGAAATTATACAAGAGGCAGAAATTGAGGCTGCACAAAAGCAATCTTTAGGCAAGTAATTTTACAAATGTTGATAGTCCTTACTTCTAAAATTGTTTTAATCCTGTCCATTATTTTGTAATAATAATTGATACCAAATTAATGTTTCATTTAGATGAAGCGTTAGATGTTGTTCCTGATTCTCAGCCAGTAGGAAGAAGCAGCAAACCTTTGTAAGCATTTTAAAAGAATACCAGGACACTGTTGTTGGAAGGGAGTATTTTCAAATAGTGCCAGAATTGAAATTTTCTTGTATAGTTTCAGAAAATGCCAGAATTTAATTGTCTTGTCTTCCCTGAGATTTGCATTAAGAACTGTTTGCTGTGTAAGTCGGGTCACTTTTACGTAGTTATACTTTTTTTTATTCTGAAATTCATGGCATCAAACCAGCACACTCACATGTATTTGCTAATCTCATGAACAATACAATTCTGTTGTGTTAATCAAAGACTTTAAATTGGTGAATCTGTTTATGAAAAGAGTACTCATTAACAAGATCAGAGTAGGAGTTTAAGCTTGAGTAGTAACAAAGAGAGTAATTCTTTCGAATGACATCAGAAAGTAAAATATGAACGACATGAGTTTACACAAGTGAACTGTGCCATAAAAAGTAGTAGATTTGACACCACACAGTTATCTAGGTTCAAGATTTATTGATGGCCATAGGATATTGTTGCCTTTTTGAAGTTGACTTTAAAATATATGTTGTTTCTGAAGGTTTGCGATTTTACAATGCATTGGTTAACTGAACAATGGTAGCAGGCTTAGGTACCAATGTGAAATGCATTGATATGTACAAGATACCACTCTTTTCCTATTATGTGATGCATGTTTATTGTAATTAAGACTCACTTTCTTCAATTCACTGATAATAAGATGGTATTATCTTTGTTAGGCTGTCTGGTCTTTTGGAGAGTTCCTTCGCTAAAACAAAAACATGGAAAAAAAGAGGATGCTCTGTTCCTGAAAAGGATATAACAACTGGTGACAAGCAAAAGTTAAATCCTTCTTTGGCACGTATGTCCCATCCAGGTTATGTTCGCACTTTGCTAACTGTTAGTGTTAAAAATGTTTCAGATTATTTTTTAACCTACAGCTGTGCTTTCTCCCCCCCCCCCCC
>Ga0065711_1033281_pt1 | contig 25776 bp, 17 predicted proteins | sample Hoacrofraction12_FD_59098 | JGI IMG/M metagenome (GOLD analysis project Ga0065711, IMG submission 59098) | Hoatzin crop microbial communities from Cojedes, Venezuela - Epithelial fraction 12 v2 (version 2) | ecosystem: Host-associated > Birds > Digestive system > Esophagus > Crop | place... | reverse complement strand
GGACAAGGTCCTCTGCAGCCTGCTGTAGGTGACCCTGCTTCGGCAGGAGGGTTGGACTAGATGACCCACAGAGGTCCCTTCCAACCCCTACCATTCTGTGATTCTGTGAAATAGAAGGTCAAGCATGGATTAAATGTAAAAACTTGCAGTTGCAGTTAACAATTTTCTCCTACTTTTTGTTCCCCTGAAACTTGTGATATAAACACTTAAGTGATAGTGTCTTTGCAGGGTACATTAATCTATTTTTAATATGTTTGTATTTGTGAATTTTTATTATCTTCCACCTATTTATGGTAAATACCTGTCTTAAAGGTTTATTTAGTGCTCTGGAAAACGTTTTAATTTTTACAGTCATGTCTCGTGTGTTTAAAACTGAAATAGTCTTTGTTTTCCTTCTAGTTGTGTTTTCACTGTCTGATGTCGTCTGCTCTTAAAACTCTAGTAAGGGTCACCACATGGTAGGGTCTCAGGTGACTGCTGGTTACCAACCCTGCAGGCTTTTTTGTTAAAGGATGTTCTGTTTCCAAGGGTCTTTTAGTCCAACTGAGTGTTTTCATGTATAGTTTTTGATTACATCTTTTATAAAAAAGTTTTGTCTGTTCAGTTCTGTTGTATCTTAAAACTCTACCATAAAGTTTTCAGTCCTAGTTTTTCGTTACTCTCTATAGTATTAATTTCCCAACAGCAAAGGCTGCCTCTGTCTGGTTATTATAAAACCATATTAGATACCAATGGAGACAACAGAGCTTGTTTACTCTTAATTACATACAATTCAAGCAGTGTATAACACAAACCTTTGCTAATTTTGTTTTAACGGTTAAGCATATTGGTCAAATTTGGTAAATGATGCCCTAAAGGACTGTGCTACAGATTACAAGGGCTGAAACAGTTTGTCAGCTGCTTTCTGGCACTGAATATTTTAATTATAAATGTGAGTGGAGCTTTTGTAATCACACACATGAGGAATGGAAAACTGAAAAGAAATAAAAAATTCACCTTTAACTTTTAACTTATTGTTCTGCACTTCAGCAATTTTTTTTGGTAACAGCTCTACCGTGAAATTTCAAAAGTTCCCAACAGAATTCAGATAAGAAACAAGACAGCTGTTTTCCACCATGGTTGTTCACGGAGGTAAGCTTTCGTGTGCTCGGTCTCCATCCCAGTTTTCAGAAGAAGCCATATTCACAGTTCATCGCTTTCTGTTATGACTCCACTAGTATTCGGCTGTTGTTTAATGTTTCATGTTTAAGGAAGAGGGTAGAGGGCTGCTGCACGTAGACAGTGGCGTGTATTATGGCTTCATGTCCTGTTTCCCTGTTTGCCTTCTGTCCTCTGAGCAGTGTGGATTGCACCCCAAGCAAGCTGTTCCGAGTAGTTTTATTTTGGGTTTTTTCGTGCCACTTCTACTTCACATCATGAGGAATTCCAAGAAGAAGAGCAAAGAGGTGTCAGGGTTAGTGTGTTGTGGAGAGTTTACACCTCTCCCTTGCTTTGCCCAATAACTAGGTGAGGGAGACCTTGCTGGATGTTTTTATTCATTTATTTGTCTAGGAGTCCTATGGGCCTTTTTGTTTTGGAGTTTTCTCTAGTTCAAAATTACAGAGGAGTGGACACAAGCAGATTAATCTAAGGATTGCTTGCTTAGCTTGAATTCTATCGGTTTCTTCCAAAGGAGCCCTTCTTGAAATTTCACAGAATGTCTCCTATGTCTGATATATAAAATTAAAAACATACTTTAAGGAAGCATTTGCTGGATTTAAACCCATGAACATGAAACAACAGAAACCCATGTGTGTAATGGTACCAGAATTATAGTGGATCCTTAAGGTAGTAGTAAATTAATCATACAAGAGCCTGGTTCTGTAAATTTTACTGCAGTCAGGTCGCAGGCACTGCAAATGATGAAATGAAACAGTACCTGTTAGAGTTCCTCTTCTTGTGAACATTTCAAACAAGCTGAGGCAGAATGAATAATGCATGCACTAGTGTTCTGCAGGGTGATATATTCATTAATTCTTTTAAAGCGTATGGTCAACCTATTTGTCAATCATGAGAAAAAGCTAAGTAGTTTCAACCTGATAAGTGTCAAAATCTGTCTAAAAATGGTAGAAAAACTCACTTATGCTTTGTTTTGTTCATTCTTTTGAAAACTCTTGTGCCTCTGTACTTTAAGCTCCTGCTGGTCTGCAAATGAAAACCTTTTTTTGCTTTCTTGTACAGCAAATAATGGAAAAGTCCTGCCACTGACAACTTGTGAAATAAGTAGGGAGAAAAAAACCCAGGTAAAATAGTGTAGATAGAAGTCATTTTGCCCAAAGCAAATAGGCAAAAAGGCCCGACAATTTTGCTGAGTTCTGGCAAGCGGCAAAACGACTCATGGTGTAACACTGGGTATATTTATGCTCCGTGCTATTACCCAGGAGAGCCCTGCATTCCAAGTGCTGATAGACTTGCCATTAAATTGGAAAAAAAGTCTTTATATGGAGTCTAAACATTTACTGTCTGAGTGTTAAAATGATCCAGATTGGTGAGATGACCACAGATTCGTGTAAAAGGGTAACTTCTTGCCTGAGCTAAACAGAGTTCTCTTCTCTCCACCTTCTCCCTCAAACAAGGCAGGTTTTGGCATCAACTCTATAATGTTTATGTGAATAACCCCCTTCCAGCAGAAAACCTTTATGACTCTGGACTCAACAGAGCAGGTCCAGCTGAGAGTGTCAGCCTGGCATTAACATACGATGTTATGACTGCCAACATGGTGCTGCCTACAGGTAGTCCACGTCTGAACAGCACCTAGTGCTGGATTTGCATGCTGCATCTTCAAAAGCACAGACCTGTTGTGGTTTGAGCTCAAGAGGAATATCTGTCTGGATAGCGGCTAGGGTTTAGACAGATTTCATTCCTCCCCAGGTCAGCCAATAGGGAAGGATCCATTTGCATGCAATTTGCGAAAGGCAGGCATTCCTTCTGTTAAAACTGCGTAATAGACACTCAAAAGAGCACATTTCAATAGGCAGTGTCATGTGTAGTGTTTTCTGTATTTAGAAAATATTTATATGACTAATCTCTTAGGAAAATGGGGAAAAAACCATCAATTTTCCCACACTTCGAATTCTAGAATGTGATCTCCATAGGAGAATTACCTTTGCCAGCAGATTTCTTTTCATGAGCAGTACTTTTTGGCTTGACATTTGAAACTTGTGCAGAAACCACTGAGGTTAAAAGGTAGAATTAAAAATCTCCTTTTTTTTTTTTTTTTTAAAGGAACAGGTATGTATTTCTATACAGAACGTAAAGACATGGAGGTTTTTTGGCTTTCAAAAACGTACATATTCACTTGAAGTTTTACAGAAGAAAAAGTTATTTACACACTGGGCAAATACGTTCTATTTATCTGCCAAGACAATTCTTGCACCATAATTCCTTCTGAAGAAACAAATGTCCCCTTTCACATTACAGCTATGCACAGTTTACATGAATTTTTCCAGGGTTCCACTTTAGAAAAACTGGAGTAACACTTAGATGTTTTTCTTTTCCCTCATGTGTAAGCTGTGACCTTTTTATCGTGGCCTTGTGCTTACACAAGCCAAAGTACTAGTAGGTGATATAACCTGTAGGTGTTATGAAAAGTACTCTGCTAAACAGGAGTGCTGCAAGTTTTGTCAGAGAAAATAAAGTTTTACCACATACATGTTAGACGGGCAGACCAGAACAGGATTTAGGAGCTTAGGCGTGATGGGGATGTGGGACTGTCTGATCCATGAAAAATGTCCATCCTTGATTGTTTCCCTTCTTTTGAGTTCCCATCTAACAATGTTGAGAGGTGTGTTATGCTTAAAGCAAGTCTCCTAACATTTGTTGTGCCAAGAATTCTGTTATTGCCTACCAATGAATTCCTTAAATAAAATTTTCTGTGAAGCCCACCCTCCCCAGCTGGGGAGGAAAAAAAAAAAGCACCAGCTCCTTCTAAACAGAGACTATGACACTTCTGTGTATTCCTTTAGCTTGGTGGCATATCCAAGAATTACCAGACAGATGTTGAGGTAGGGATGGATTCAGAGTTACAGACTATCCTCTGCCCTACCAGCTGAAGGTGTTTCTGATTCTCTTACAACTAGAACTCTCAGTTCTGGACTTTTTGGTCTATCGTCCCTTGTTTAGAGATGCAGAACTAGCAACAAGGAACCAAATTCAAAAGCAGTCGAAGACAAATCCTACATAACCACATTTAGCTGCTACCTAATCCTAGCAGTGCCTAATCTCATAAGAGATGGTATTTTTTAATATAAAAATCTGAGTCTTTTTTTTAATCAGTGTGAATATCAACACCTATCTTCCTAGGAGGACCTTGAGCCTGGGCTGAGCAGTGCCTAGTTCCCATGGCATGCCAGTCCACTGGGAATTCTCCCAGGACCCTTAACCCCAGGGGCCCAATGAAACTGTATTCCTCTGGAAATAAAGTTATACAGATGCTTGATTTCAAAACAGGATCAGCACACAAAATGTCAGCAAATAGCCTGTGTAGAATAGCCTGCTGTTCAGAGCACAGGCTCTGGAACTAGGGGATGTAAGCCATGAGGAGACATCTGCCTCCTCAGAGCACTAAGACGTGTCTCCAAAGAATTCATATGTCTCCAATGAATCCCCTAACCCATGGACTTAAAGAAGTCTTAAACTTTTTTTCTATTTTTAATTAACCTTGACACTTTAACAGTACCAGGCACAGACTTTTCTAAAAGGGGTGGGCAATTTTGAGTTGGGAGGAGTGAATTGGATCCTCTCTTCCTTTGGTGAATGTAATGCTGTACTCCCATTTATTGCTTCTGCTGGCTGTGTCTGGAGAAATCGCAAACTGATTCTGCAGAGATACGCATCTATGAGGCAAACCCTGGGAAAGGGTAACGCTTCTCAAGGGACCAGGCTACAGCAACACCAATCTGGAAAATGGACTTTAGCTTTTTAAGTACTGTCTAGCCATACAGGTGCCTGTAAGTATAAATCCATCTAGAGGTAGGCTGGATTTAGTGTCATAAAAACCTTCCCTGAATGTATACGCAGTAGCCATTTGTCCAAGGTAGCTCAGTGTGTGGTGCAGCTGCTGAGAGGGCTTCGTTATGCTATGTCCTCCGTGGGTGCCTTGCACTAGGACCCTGTAGCTCTGCAGCCATTCTTCTTTAATACCTTGCTGTACAGAGCTCCGGGTGAGAGGTTTGTTTATCACTGCTGGCTGCCTAAAGGGCCGCAGTTCATTTCCTCCTGGAGGAACAGACCCCTCCTGCCAATCTGGATGGTTGCGATGGGTGCGGAGGGCGTTTTCTGAGGCGGCAGTACATGACCAGGGAAAGCACCTCGAGCCTCCCGTGCTACCCATCCTTTCAGGAGCAGAGCTCTCTGGCCGTGACCAGTGACCATAATAAAGCTGTTACTGCTGGACTAACATCCCACAGGTGCACTGAGTCCACCAAGAATTCTCAATAAAACCCAAGAAGCATTTTTTTTAAACTCGTAACTGCTCAGATATTCCCAATTGCAAATCTTTGAAATACTTTGCATATCACTAGGATTAAGCATTGTTTGCTTTGAGTCATCCATGCCTTGGAGTTACTGATTTGCCTTTAGTCTTCGTGGTGCCTTATTTTATTGAATTTTATTGCTAGCAAGTTCTTCTTCTGTTGGAACTCATGTACTGTGTCATTCACAAAAGACTTGTGACATTATTTACAAGACATGTAAGGTGTCATTCTCAGAAAACCATTATAGGTGTTAGCTGTGACAAGTAATAGTATTTTGATAAGCTGCATTTTCTAAACATCTCGTGGAATTTGGAACCTTCTTATGTTGTCCTATGTCTTAAAAGCAAGCTAAAAATAGTCAGAAATCAAATGTGCAACACAGGTTTTATACAGTAAGTTCAAATGGAGATGTTTTCTGTAACAAATACATGTCATTTTATGAACCTTTTTCTTTTTTTTTCTGGAAAAGAATTTGGTCAATATTTCCTGTATTTTAATACTCTTGACATGTTTGTTATGATTAGTCATAGGAAAACTAGATAGACCTTTGGCTAGTGGAAATGGATGATATATTATTGTTTTCATTACCAATTGTAACTGAAGTGTTAGGACAAAGGCACATATTTTCTTTCAAAGGGCTATTGGTTACCAGGTTGTAAGTGCTGTAATAAAAACTAATATCTGTATGGTGTTTGACTAATAAAGATGAAGTATTAAAAATGAAAATTAAAAAAATATTTTTTTTTCTTGCATTTTTCTCTGCTTAGGTAGTGAGAGCAGGCTGGTGTGTAGGACTTTTAAAAATCTGTTTGATTTTACTTCTATGAAGTGAGACATTTCTTAGAAATTCAGCAACGTTAGAGGCCTCTTAAAATATGAACAGCTTTTTTTGCTAAGACAGTTTAAAATCATCTTAATTTTTGTATTAACTTTATGTTTTTGTTTAAAAACTTTTTATTAAATCCAGAATTTAGGCTGAAGTTATCCTGACACCATCCCTTTAAGAAAATGTCAGCATATAGTAAGCACTTTGGATGCGCTTAAAATTTTATTATTGTAGAGGGATTTTTTGGGGGAGGGGGAGGCTGGAGGATGTTGGACAATCCAGAGCAAAGGGGGAGAAAACCTAACATTCTTGGGTACCGTCCAATTCCTGAGCTAAGCCATGAACTCCACATTTGGCTTGAAATAAGGAATTTTCTCCTCAACAGCTGTCCCTGGAGTCAATATAAACTGTTCTAAAAGATTTAGTTACCAGCAGAGAGATACTACAGGAGGCACTAAACCAAACTGTTGTGAAGCAGCGGCCATCGTAAGGGAGCCCGGCTTCCCAGGCTGCACCGTGTGTTGCGCGGCGGTGCAGCTGTTCCCCTGCATGTTGTCGGTGTTGTGGCACCTTACACAATGAGAGGGCTTCCACTGCACCTGTGTAGTTCCTTTGGGACAAAAGGCACAGAGGTCAGTAAGGCTGTTTGTGAGGAAGGAACGCAGCTCCAGGCATGATGGTAAGAGGTTGAATCGCCTTAGACTTTTAAAAAGAATATGGTGCTTGCCTCTTTGCCTGTCTTTGTACTTTTTAAGGACCTACTGCTCTAATAAATGATGACTTTTGGAAACAATACTTCCTGACAGTGGAAGAAAGCCAAAAACCCCTTAAAACCTAACTGGAGCAATAGAAATAAAAGTACCCTTTCAGTAAAATGTTGCCATTTTGAATGAACTATGTATTCAATCAAAGTCTTGAAACACTACTTAAAATGAAGCCTTAAGAAAGACAATACTTTTTTCTTTCATTTATGAGTCATCATAAAAGCAGGACAAAAATTTCTTCGTAAAATGCTGCTTGACGACTCAGCTGCTGAACTGAAATCCTGTGCTAATCCAGTGTATGCAACTGAATAATGAACTGAGACTGATAACCTGCATTAGCGTTGTATATTTATACTGCTACAAAAGCAGTAACCTTACTGTATATTTAAACAGAGTATAAAAATGCATGCAAAGAAAGAACGTCAGGTGGATATAAACCAGAACTGGCTGGAGTAAGGGGGCTAAGGAGCTGCATCTTCTCCTATGGAACATTTCGCAGTCTGCTGAGAACGCTGTGTATTTTATTGTCATCATGGATGATGGCCATTGTTGAAATCTGATTTACTGAGACAGAAGATTTGGATGTAACTTCTGCAAAGCAAGTATTACCAGATTGCATCACAGGACATAATGGTCTTTGTGAGGTTTCTCACTTCAAGGGCAGTTCAGAATAATGCAATAAAATGGGCTTATTTTGTACTAAATGCAAAAATTGTCAAGAGTGATCTTGCAGCTAAAGCAAAAGATTAAGCCTGTCTTGGGCTTGAATGTGGTACTGCACCAAGAAGTTGTAACTAAAGTCTTTAGCTCACAGGTATTAAATTAAGATTGCTGGTGGAGAACTCATTAATGTGTTGGATGTTGGCTGTTTCAAATGTGGTTAACCTTGTTCAGTTAAGGCAAAACTGGGGGACTGTTTACACTGTTACTACGAGCAGCATAGCCAAAAAAAAAAAGCATTTACTCAGCTCAGGAGAACAGAGAAAGTGTGGAAACAGAGAATGGGAAGAGGATGGTAAGGACAGTGAAAGGAAAAAAGACCAAAAATGTGAATATGTATGAGAATGCAAATAACTGTGTTCTGAATATATGAGGATTTTTCTAGTATTGTCCATAGTATTTGGGGACTCAGCAGTTCACAATAACTAAATTGTATATTTTCTGAACTGAGGGAAGAATTGGTGTCAGATTTCTGTACAAACCTGTGGTATTTCTCAGTAGATCTACTGCCATGAATGAAAGACAATATCATCTTAAAATCATACCTGACATAGGAACAGATTTTTACATAAATTTGGTCCTATGGTTTGAACTGTAAGAAGTTTTCAATGAAAAGAAACCACTTTCTAGGGACAGTCTTGAAGAATAGTTTTCTCTAAAGCCATGGCACTGGTTGAGACAGCTAGCATGTGTAGTCTGGATACTCATCTCTTCCCAGCCGCTCCCTGACACATTCATCCAGTGGGCTAGAAGAGAGCCCACACTAATGTTAAAAGTATTTAATCAAATCTCTTTTGAATACCATTTAACATATTCCCCAAGTAGAGCATTGGAGGTTGGAGGGTCAAAGGCAGCTTTTCCTCAGAGGCAGGAGTGAAAGGCATCAACATGCAAGTGGCCAAACAAGCTGCTGGAAGCAAAGGTAAGTAAACACAGTGCTCCCCTCTGTTCTTTTACCTATAGATTGCCTTAGCTGTCCTAGGCTGATGAGGCATCCAGGTTTAGGATGGATACAGAACTGAAAAGGGCTCATGCTGTCGATGAAAACCCTGCTAGAAATCAAAACTCAGAAAGATTTGAATTTATACAACTGCCTTTCTGTGGTAACCCCTAAATGAAATCCATTATTTAGAGATAAATCAACTTTTTGTATGCATATTCTTCCAGTAAAGCACTGATACTTGCTGCTTCTGCTTGCATGATCTGGTTCCCTTTAAGAATCAATGTAGCAGCATGAGAATATCCAAGATTTTGACTGAAGTCTCCTTGGGGAGTGGATTCTCTTCAATTTTTATTTTGCTTAGTGCAGAATGGGTTGAAGACACTTGACAGATAATAACAAATACTAATTTAAATATTTTGATAATGTCATTTAAAAAAATGGAAGTCTGTTCTGAGAAGTGCTGAAGTCAGGGTTTTAATTTAAATTTATTACTTTATATATCATTTAACTTTTTTTGTACACAGTTTAATAGTGTGTCATTTTGAAGTTTCAGACAATTGTTGATTAGTTTCTTTATGGAACCTCTGTAATGAAAGCAGTTGTTGAAAGCTGTCAGTCTGCAATCTCCTGTAAATCATATCTTATTTCTGTGAATTTTACTGAGCATACCCTTACAATAAGAATTAACTCACAGCTGTGAAATATTCATGATTCATATCTGCTGAAATCACCAATTTTATAAAAGTATTCATTAGAATCTAAACTTGGCACTTGGGCACAATCCATGCTCACTATGAAAATAGGTTTACAAGTTTTAATGTGATAAGATTTATGATGCCTGTAACGTTTCGTTTCTATGAATGTAAAAATTTTAGTTTAAAATTGTTTGCTGTTAGGAACAAAATGATCTGGAAGGAATTTTGCTTCAGACTCAGAAAAAGGTTTTATAGGATGGTTAGGGTTTTTTTTAATCTCACTGTACTGCATCCATAAGCTCAAGGTCTTAAGTAGATCTGATTTACCATCATTTGGTTCAAGGTTGCTCTAAGTGGCTGTAGCTATATTAGTAAGATACGTAGCTATATTAGTAAAACTGTGTAGTTCCTGTCTGTGGCCTAATCCAGCTGGTACATTGACAAAGGAGACCTGGCCATGAGATCATCCAGGGGCTGTTCCCAGGAGCTGGTTTGGATGCTGCTACCCTGGGTGGATGGGGAAGGGGACGCAAGCGGTGTGCTCTGTGTGCGGCCCGCTGGCCTCAGGGCCAGCAAACAGTCCCGTGCCTGTTGCGAATATAACCAGAGCACCTAGGAAGGCTGGACTGATGACTGTCCCTTACCAGGGAAATCTGTGCTTGAGAACAATTTATCAGTACCTTCTGGATAAACACAAGATTTGTTATGCCCCAGAAAAAAGATGTACACGGTGCTTTAGCGGAGAAGTGTGTTCAGCAGTGTCAAGACAGGCAGACAGCTAAGTGCCACACTCACTCCTCCCCCATCGCAGCTGGATGAGGAAGAGAAGTGAAAAAAAGAGATAAAACTCACGGGATGAGGACAGAAAAGGAGGGGATACTACTACTACTACCACTACTACTAAGTATAATGGTAATTAAAAAGAATGTGCAAAACAAGGGATGCACAATGTAATTGCTCACCACCCACTGACCGATGCCCATCCCATCCCCGAGCAGCGATCGCTGCACCCTGGCCACCTCCCCAACCCAGCTTTACTGCTGAGCGTGACGCCACGTGGTGTGGGACACCCCTTTGGTGGGTCGGGGTCGGCTGTCCCGGCTGTGCCCCCTCCCAGCCCCTCGGGCACCCCCAGCCCACTCGCCGGTGGGGTGGTGGGAGGGGCAGGACGGGCCTGAGCTCTGTGTAAGCACTGCCCAGCAGTGACCAAAACACCTCTGTGTTACCAACATCATTCTCATACTAAATCCAAACCTCAGCACTATACCAGCTGCTAGGAAGAAAATTAGCTCTGTCTCAGCCGAAACCAGGACAAAGAGAGATCTGCTTTAGCACCCTGCTCTGCCCAAAGTCGCCTCTCTGAGGAACTGCAGTGTAGCTTTTCCTGCTGGGCCTTATTTCACCACTGACGTGAGCTGGAGCTGTTTCTTTGCAGATGGTGGGGACTTCACATACTCCAGCATATTGCCATGTAGGGTCCTCCCATAAACACAGGTGGACAGGCAGCTCTGTCTCTCCAGCAGACATAGTCTCTTCAGTAGCTTGTGCTAGTGAAAAACATGTTTTCTCACCCACTTTTGATCCCTTTCAGGAGAAAGAGGGAATAAAACATTCCTCAAATCCTATGACAAAAGTGCTGTAGCCAGAATAATAATGTATAACCACGAATTTAGTCCATAAAATATTTAAGTTGCATTCTAAGATTCTTTCCTCTGGGCTTGACTTCATATTAATGTGTGCCAAAATCAGGTCCTGCAGCACAGTCTACTGAAGAATTCAGTCTCCCAGAGAGGTAGGTCCCTAGGGCACTGGTTATTTGAGTTAATAGATTTGGCATTCAGTACATCCATCTGAAATTCATAGTCTCCAGGACTAAGAGGTCAAAAAAACATTTGGAAACAACTCACAAAGGCATTTTCTTGTTATTGTTTCTGGGATTAACATGGAGACATTTGTCTTCTTGCAAACATTAGTTCGAAGAGTTCTGCGATTACATCTCTAGTCCAAATTTTCATGTGAAGAAACTAGTACCACTTGACGAGACCTTAAAATCGAGACTGTCAAGGGCTGTACCACTTTCTTTTGTGATCTTGCCAAATCTGACAGGCTTAAGTAGGGTGGGGCATGTTGGGGAACTTCTGAAGGGAGGTTGTAGCTGAACCTACTGGCAATCAGCTTTCCTGGTCTTGCACTCAGTTTTTCATACAATTTGTTGCTTCTCAGTATGAGCGAGGGAGTATGTGGCCACATGCCATAGTTCAGCTACCAGGTTTTGGGGGCACTCGGTGGTGTGGCAGAATGCTTTGGGTCCACGCTACTCTTGTCCTGACCACAGTGTCATATGGCAGACATTGTGTAAGCTGGTTGTGAGACTTATTGAGTGGATCCCCAAATTACAGGACCTGAGACTATCCTGAGCTGTTACCTCATGGTGTGATTGTGTGTCTCTGGGCTGTGTATGCTCTGCTTCCAGGAACCTGCACGGTTAACTCAGTCAGAGAACGTAAGTTGCAGTCCTGTGCGCTGCAAATACAGCTTTATGGGACTTCAGGGACTCCCTTTGGCCTAGAAGCTAAGAGCAATCATGGGTCTGCAAAGCTGGGTGTCTTTCCAAATCTGTTGCTTCATGCCTCAGTTTCCCACTGATTAAAAATAATATGTCCTAGTCTCAGAGAGCACCTTTGAGAACAAATGAATGAATGAGTGTGATATTCAAGGGTACCACTGCAATAGAGGCCGTCAGTGTATTTTCTTTTATTATGTGGCAAGTGTAAGATTTCAGATGTCCTTTGTTCATTTCCTGGCTTTTAAGTGTTTCACTTTGTAAATGATGTGATAAGTGAGTACACTGTCATTTAGCAACATTCACTGTTTTTACATAAAACTCATTTTCCTCATTAATAAAAACATCAGTTTGGACCTAGTAAGATACTATGGAAGGCCTAGTTAATTCTTAGGTTTGTTGTATGTTACCCACCAAATGATGTATGTCTATGAGACAACTAGTTTTCCATTTTTTTAATCGATGATTTTCTTTTTCCCCACTAGCAATATGGTCTAAATTTTGTTAAACAAAAATTTTGATTCAGTCTGTGTTTGTATTTTCCCAGGCTCTTTTAATGCCTGAGGGAATAATTTATGGGGCTGTAATTTTGTGGGTTACTGTGTTATGACCACTTATAAATGGCTCCTTAGGGCACTAAAAGGGCCAAGAAAATGTAAATACAAACACAAAACAGAAACAAATACCTGCAACATGAAGAAAACTACAAGCAGTGAGACCATATGGTCTGACAACTCAACTCCGCTTAATGGCTCCATTCAGCTCCTATTGAAGTAAAAGCATGTTTTACTACTGACCGTAATGAAAGAAAAATTGAATGTTAAAACGTCACCTGTAACATGACAATCACTTAACTCTGTGTTTAATAATATCCATACCTATTTATTTATTTTTTTTTAATATTGGGTTGCAGTTCTTTACTACCTTATAACTCCTTATTCCCCCTTTCCTCCGAACTTATTAATGAATATTTTAAAATACTCCTGTATCTTTAGGCTTGGCTGGTTAATAAGCTCTTTATGACATTTTACATTGCAGTAATTAAAAAGAGCTGTTGGCTGGGACACCCGATGGGAGCCAAGCACTGTGGGTCCTGGTCAGTTTTTACTGTAGAGAGATATGTGCTCCGATGGGGAGGAATGGGACTTTTACTGGGCTGAGCTGCCTGGTGGAAGCACACACCTTATCGGCAAGAGCGTCTGAGCATCTGTCATAGGCAAAACATCTCTACTGTCCAGCTAATATCATTTTGTGATCACTCATTTGGCTATAGAGAAAAAGGAGAACATCAGCAATCACAAAGCACTTGAGCCCAACATTTTTCCCTCCCTCTTTCCCAAGCTTGACTTCCCCCGTCCTTGCCGGGGATTAAACTCAGACCGTCCCAGTTACTCAGGTGAGGCGTGACACAGGAGGTCTGGGGTTGTGTGCAGAGCTGTTTTTTCTGCAGCTCTCTGTGCTCATTTATTTTGTCCTGCTGCACTTCTTACTGCTTTTCCTTTCCTGCTGTTTGATTCTCATTTGTTTTCTCTGTCACTCTTTGCTTCTTCAGTTTTCCTGCTACTCTGTTTTTTAGTGCCTTTCCTCTGATGTGCACTGCCTGGGGGCCACAGTCAGTCCCCGGTGTCCCTGTCCCGGCACGGGGTCCCCTGCGTGCTGCAGACCCGCGGGGATGTCCCTGCTGCAGCGTGGGTCGCCTGTGGGTCACAGTGCCTCGGGGCACGGTAGGGTGCTTACAATACCGATGTGAGCACCTTGCTGTTCATCGCGCCTTGTGAAGCTTGTTTCTCTCCACTGTGGAATGAAAATTTCTGGTGTGCTTCTAATTCCTCTGGAATTAGGTTCCTGAATGTACATGAAAAAGTGTTCCTCTGCTCTTCAACGCTCCACAGTTAAAAAAGAGTACACCACGTAAACATACAGTGTACATAGACACTCTACAGACCATGAGGTACTCTGAGAGTGCAGCCACATGGACAAATGTCTCGATTTGAAGAGAAGGTGTCTTTTCCTTTATTGTGTGATAGATTTAGTGAATAACTTCCTGCAAAGCCATTATGGGCCAAATCACGGGCAGTAATCCTGTACAGGGCTAGCTTCCTGGCTCCGTGGAGACGAACGTTACACAAGCTAAGCTCTGTGATTTAATGATTCAGGACAGTGTTTTTCTACGAGGAGTCTGTGAAAGACAGCTAATGAAATCAAGGCTTTGCTCAGCTTACGTTCTCTATACGTACCTCTCACCTCCCCTGCAGAAATGTTGAAGATATAGAAATAGAAAAAAGTGAAAAATCACTGTTTTGGCCCATTCTTGCTCACATTAAATCTGTTAGGATTGCCAATAAATCTAATTTGAACTGGGACAGAGGGCTATGTGAGAATATTTAATGTGGCTGAGACAAACAATCCTACCTTTTTCCCACCAGAGGAAACTTCTACTAAATGGTAAGAAAAGAAAAAGAAGTGATGTAATCAAGAAGCTTTTTCAGGCACCCTGATGGTTTGCAGAAGGGTAGATGCCATATGAACAATGCTGCATGAGCCTCGAAACCTCCTGGCAGGGAAGTCTGTTCTGAATGAAAAGTCCTTGCCAAATGCATCCTGTCATGTTTTCCATCAGTAGAGCTGGATATTTGTGTATAATTCCTGTGGGATTGGAGGATGGTAATGTATACACACAGAAAAAGTTCAATTTCAAGTAGCTGCTAACATCCAGTAAACAATATGTTCCAAATTCCTTTCAAGGCTCCTAGCACACTGAATTTTTTTCTGAACACTGCCATTCTATGTGATGTTCAAGACTATTGGTGAGAAGCCTTCATAACTATAAAAAGAAGAGAACTGGACACAAAATAGTTCGTACTGAGGCTGCAACAGACCATGTGCCTTCCTCCTAGCCACAGTCCTCTGTTTTCAATGTGGCCATCCCCATGGCTCTTCAGCAAAAAAAAGATTCCAGGCTACTTCCAAGCTGTGTACCTCTACAGTTTCCCTGTTTGATAATGTCAGGTAACTTTGTGGCAGTTCATTTTTATCATCACAAAATGAGGAGAGTCTAGGCCCTTCTGCTACGGGACTTCATGACCAAAGCAATCAAAACACACAGAGCTGCTGCTGACGCTGAAAAGGCACTGAGTGGCAGAGACACTCTTAGAAGAGTTTGAGATGCACCTGTGAGTTCACTGACTTTTTTAAAAGGAAATAAAATCCCTGCTCAAGGTTTTTGCAAAGCATCGCTTGCATCTATTTGTGTTTACGAATGCTCATTGCATGATCAGCCACATGGCAGCATTTGCACTTCCTATCATCGACACTGAGGTTACAAAAGAAAACTCCCCTGTGTTGAACCCACAGTTAGTTTCTTCACAAGGCACAGGCTGTAAACATCAGCCATTGCAGCTCATCCAAACACACTGAACTCTCTTTCAGCTTAAACGGTGCATGGATGCAAGCCTGCAGTCCTTAGTCCTCTTAGAGAGCCTTTTGCACACTTGCTGTTAGTGCTGTCAAGTGAAGGAAGACGCTTGGACTTCATTTCAAGAGGAAGACACGTGATGGGCCATACTTGAGAGCAGGAATATTTATCCTGGGGCTTATGCAGTGCTTCCGGATATTAAATAAACAGACTTGGAAAATCATGAGGGTAATTTAAAAATCACGACTCAGTGAGTCATAAAACATACTGTACTTTGCCTTTGGACTTTGAACTTTTAGACACGAGGGATGTGCATCTCTAAACCTCAGCACGAGAAACTTCATTTTGGTACTCCATTTGGCTTTGTTTTAACCGCATCATGACACTTCTGTAGGATCTCTTTCTCATCAAGGGAGAGGAGGAAGTGTCTTTGGAGGCCTGTAGAGGGAGATCCTGTCTGCCTAAATTCTGCAGGAATGGTGGATTGTTCTGGTTCTTTAGGGTTTCCATGCAATTTGAGTGCTTAAGGTAAGCACTGAATGATTCTGCTTTGAAAGTCACAAACTGAGATTCTTCATGAACTGGGATTTAAAGAAAAATATAATGTACTGGAATATTCTTGATAAAATCCTGTATCCTGACGACATTATGAGAGAGTAGATGAGAACAACAACACAGTTTTGTTTGGATTACTCCGGGCCATTAAATGCCTATGACTGCAAATAGAGTTTCCTTACCTTCTGTTCACTTTATCCTTACCTTCTTCCTTGGTCACAAATGATGATTAAAGTGTTTGTTATTTTGTGATGAAATACTACTAATTGTCAAGTGACAAACTGTACTCCAGAAGTAGTTGCGTACATGACTATCCTGTGTTTATGAGTTGATTTTCCAATAAATTCTCAAAGTGCAAATAATGAACTTGTTTGGAACATTACACTGTTTCTGTAGAGAAGCAAGATGGTTACTGGCTGTGTCCAACACACTGGAGGGACACACTGGATTGCGCCTGTTCATGTGTGTCTGGGTAGTTTTACTATTGTGAGTCTTATCGAGAGCTCGCTACGAATTTGCAATGCAGTTGTCTCCAGTCCTCACAAGATTATCACACCCTTATGCAAAAGAGACAGGAACTCAGAGTCTTCTGACTGCTGTCAGCTAACATCACTAGGTACTTCTACGCCCTGCCTGGAGGCTGAACCGATCTTTTTAATCATCATTCATGATTATGAGGTGAATGTGTGTGATGTTGAGTTTATCTTACAACAGAGGATAAAGATAAGAAAGGAAATTTTCTCATCAGTTGTAACAGAAATGGATTGACCTTGGGATCTGTGAGTGTAGATGAATACTTATTTATTTTTTGTTTCCTTGGTAGGAATATTCACAGGTTGAAAAATAGTCATTTGCATTGCGTTACTCCTTTCAGTCTCTGGCTATCTGGGCAAAATTGCAGTCAAGTGCCTGCGGATGTTAGTCTCTGTCTTTCAAATAGGAAATAATTTCACTAAAGGGGGTGCAATCTACCTTGTAAAAGCTGTCATTGTAATGTTAGCTACTATATAACGGCTAACATTGTATACTGTTCCATGAATAGCTAAAGCCCATAACATTTCTCCTACATGTCATGCCTCCAATGGCCTGTTCTTTGACTTTGTGCAGGACTTCGAACACAGAATGAAAAAGCAGAATCCAAGCAGGAAGACATTCCATCAAACTGGAGAAGGACATATTTTGAACTTTATTAGTTGTTGTGGGTTTGCATGGCGAGGTTTTGGTAATGGGGGTACCTTCTAGCAACTTCTCACAGAAGCTACCCCTATAGCCTCCCCACTACTGAGACCTTGACATGCAAACCTACAACACTGCTAAAAACTGAATTTCTGTTCTAACCGATGAAAGGTGTTGCCTTGCCCTAAACAAGCTGTGAACTGAAACAAAGAAAGAAAAATTGCCACATTTTAAAATACAGAATCAATCTTTATGACCCTGTGAGAAGGAAGGTTCATCATGCTGGTAGTTTTATTTCTTGCACAAGAGGTCTAGCTTCTATGGACGAGATAACAAAAGTGCCTACACATGATTCCAGCACTACTGGTTAGATATAGTCATAAATGGTGATCTGTGAATCAGCTTTAATAGGTGTGATAATACTTTGCATTTCAACAGGGCCTGTTATCTAAGTCAGAAGACTTATAAATAGCAATTAGGCTTTACAAAATTCTTGTGAAGTAAGTATAGTAAATATAGTGATATTAGGATTAGAAGAAAGATTATCTCAAATGTTAAGCAACTTGCCAAAAGTCATATAGTAACCCAGCACCTGACCTAGGAATACAGCTCTCCAGTTAACGCTCTAAGCTGTTAGGCTGCACTAGATTACTGTTCACTGGAACTGTAAATGAACTCAGAGCAGTCCTAAAGCAAATGGAAATGATGCCTTAATGTCTTCTGTCAGCATATTACAAGGCAGCAAGTCAGCCACACTGGAACTTACCAGAGAATTTGATGCTGGAGTAGTTGGATTCAACAATGCAACTAATTATACTTGATGTGGCATTATATGAGAGGGTTCTCCAGCATGGACATAAATGACATGTTTGTTTTGAGCGTAGGAGAATCCTGTCTTGGGAAAGTCAGCTGAGTATTCAGGCTTGACTTTGAAGCCTTTGATGAGAGAAGTATGTCTGGTTTAATCTCTGAGTGACAGGTTCATAAATGCACACACTACAGTTGATACGCTAATGGCCATATTATGCTCTGCTGATTTTCTTTGCCCTGCTCATTTAATTTCTTTAGAGACATCCAGAGATGAAAGAGAAAAATGCACAGTAAGTTGTAAAGACCAAAAAGAGGTTTTGTTTGCAAACTCTCTTGTTATCAAGCAATGCATTTAAAATGTACAGCAGCTCGTGTAACTTAAAGAGGCCACGTAGTATGAAAGAATACCAATCTTTTAGATGAAAACCTGTCAGTATCTGTGGGAGGTAGATGTAGATTAGTGAAGATACAATGTCACTGAGAACTGCAGACTTCTGTCTTTGCTCACTTTGGTGGTTACATCTGTGGAAATCATTTGCTATCAATTATGACTCCCTCTCCTGCTTTATGTCATGACGTGACTTATAAGCAGAACAACTGGCTTCACTTCTTACTAAGGAATTCTTCCAGAGTGGGATGAAACAAGTCTTCAGCAAGGGTTTCTATGATGCTGTATTTCTTACTGGTAGCTGCCACAGCTGCACTGAAGCTCTGGGCAGCTGGGACAAAAATCAGGGTAGCTGATGAGCTGTGTAAATGTAAAGCAGTGCTTTGAGTGAAGGACACTGATTTTATCTGCATCCATCAGGGCAGAAAACTGTGTCTCTGTAGCCATTAACAACAGCTGGTACAACATTACCAAATACATAATAAAAAATGTTTGGAATCTTCATTTATTCTGCATCAAAGTCGAGCAATTCCACAATGATAGTTTCATTTTATGCCCCACTGGAAAATCATCTCTCTCTAAGATCTCTGAGTTTAATTCTTGGTATATGTTTTTCCCTTGCAAAAGATAAAGTAAAAATGTTAGTCTTACATTCGTAGACAGGATGTTCTTACCAGTTTTATAGACATATAACCATTAATCTTTACACTAATGATCAAAAAAAAGTTCATTACAACCTGGGTTGCAAGAAAGTGGTATAGTTCTTGTCGCTCTATTTTCTTATTTTTAAATGTCCTTTCTTGTGTCAAAAGCTTAACTACACTAATTCAGGGATACGTGATGGTGTGAGAAAAGGCACTGAGCTGGGATGCTAGGGTTTGCCCCAGCAGTGCTACTCTCCTGTTCAGTGGCCTGTGGTGAGCGGCCTTCCCGTGTAGCATGTCTGAATGCTCCCTGCCCTTTGCCCACTCAAACTCTATGTATTGTCTGTCCCACACTGGAAAAAATGGGGTTGTATCTTGGTCAGGCATTAAGAAGCATTCAAAGAATGAACAATAAAGTTTATTTTTGCATGTTGGTAGTGAAAAGTAAGACAATGGGTAGGAATCTGCTTTATGCTCTAAGCTGCCCACTCTCCCTCTGTGCTCATCTTCTTTCTTTCTTTCTCTCTCTCTCCCTCACTCCTAGGGTGTAAGACAGACCAAAAAAGGATCTGAATAGCAGCTCTACTCTCTCCTATGTCCTCAGCAGGAACTGAAAATCTGAAAATACAGCTCACAGCTGATAATGGATTTGGAAGTTGACTCCTGTTACTGAGAACACACTGCTCCTCCTCAGCCCTTCCTCCAGTTTGGACGTCTGTGTTAACTGCCCAAAGGAGCTGCACTATTCGATTTGGATGTCTGGAAAACCTTCACCTTAGTGTAACACTGCATGACTCTGAGATTTGCAGCCTGTTCTTTTTTACATGCTGTTGTGGCCATAAATGCTCATCAAATATTTGCTCTTTGCTGTCTGTGGTAACTGTCCCCAAAAGTACTGTCTGACAAATACACTCAGTTATAAATCTAAAGGATTATTATGGCACTATAAAATTGCCTTCAGATGACTACGTCAGAGCAATAGATAAGTTGTGATGATTTTTACATGTATTTTCTGTTGGACAACTGTATGCTTTGGATTGTTGTTGCAAGGAGCTCAGAAACAGCCAGAAAAAATGCATATGGATTAATTAATATTTGTGTGATCTCTGTGTGCTGTTTCATCCATCTGTTTAGGTGCTTACATGCATGGTGTGGTCCTAATGATGTGTAAGGTACTCTATTCTTCAATGCAGACTGTCCATATATGCACTCTATATGTCTTAGTGATCTGCCTTTGGATCTATCTTGCTAGCAAAACATTCAGTCCATTTCTTCATGCTCTTAGTAAGTCAGCTGGACAACAAACATCTTGCGTTGCTTGATGCTTCTGCCCCCGCAGTGAACTTGGTGCCTCAGCCAAGTGACATTTAATTTCCGGTGAATGTGGAATGACGAGAGCTGGACACAAGACACCGCAAAGTGTTGTTCTTGTCCTTAGGCTTTCTCTGGTCACCAGGTCAATAGACACTGTGCCTACAGTGAGACTGGTGTACATCATGTGCAGGCCTCAGAGACCTTCCTGGCAACCTATGGAATGGATCATCCTGGTAGACATTGAAGATCCTTTTAATTACTGGTAGGCAGCATGTGATGACTGTTAAAAGCTGTTTTATGGGTGGGGTATGAGAAAACAGAATAGCTTTCTAAGAACTCTGATTATCCCAAGCAGTTAATCATTGAGCTGTTAATAATGGAAAATGCTTAGTGATTTGACTTAATTTGCATAACACTTACAAATTAACATAGTAGGTTATAAAAAAGAGCAAGACATTTTCTTCCTTGAACTATGTTGTTCAGACAGATACTTTACTGATGCAGCTCGGTTTGTAAACTAAAATAATGCAACATCTCCTCCCATGTGGTAATTACAAAAATTGCATCAATAGCAAAGAAAGAAAAAACCCACATTCAGGCACAGACAGATAAGCACATTTACAGATGAAAAGTAACAGAGATGTCTGGAACCCTGAAAGAAAGATGGAATAAAATTTTTGAAGGGCTAAACAGAAGATATAGAACAGAGGAATAATCATTATCAAGAGGATTGGCATAACCGTCAGTGCATGCTGTCCCTCATACGCTGAACAGAATTCCAGATCTTGTCATTGATAGTAATGGAAAAGGAGGCTGAGCCCTTTGAGGTAGCTGACTCTGCAAAAACTAAAAATCTAGAAGGCCCTGTGAAAAAGAGAACCAGGAAAAGTGATGTAGAGCAAGGAGGAGATACACCCATGGAATCAAACATTAAATGCGGAGGAGAAATGGAATGATTACATAGTGAATTTGAGAGTGTAAAAGATAAGAATAGCAATACTGGCAAATAAAATGAATACTCTGAGATTAAGATAATAGAATTTCCAGGAGAGTGGATAGGTCATGAGAGATGAGATGTCGGTGAAGGAAGAAGAAGGGCCTCTAAAAACAGCCTGGATTAATTTACTGCCAGAAAGGTAAGAAATTGCCAAAATCTTTTCTGAAGCTCTGCCCCTGCGATGGGAATTCAGCACAAATAAAGAATCTAGCAAATTGTGGACCACTTGAACAATCATGTAAAAATGGTCCAGACCCTTAGAGTGATGGGATTGCTAGCCTGTAGGTTCAGTGAGGAAGAGGAGTTGACTTCCTTTCAGTGAAGACCTAGCTTTGAAGCAGAATGCTAGGGCGAAGTCCTTTCCTCCCTGTGAGTGGACCTTTGATGACCAAATCGGTTTGATTGAACTTCTGGGTTTTGTGTACTGGGCAGTCTAGCTCTGTGCCTTAGGAATCTGAGACAATACTACAACTCTTGGGCAGTCAGTTCCATCTGTCTGGAGAGGCTGGGTCTTCCAGAGGCTTTACTGGCAATAGACGTGCCCAGCACCATGCTGCTCGGATGCACTTCCAGAGGGCCTACCTCGTGGTGGAGCTCTTGTTTCTAGTCTTTAGGAATGAAGTAGCGGTCAGGCAAAGAACTTGGTCTTAGCCAAGCCACAAACACTTTTACTCTGGAAAACACTAGACAGTTACAAAACAACATCCTGTACGTACCCTCCTCCCCCGCTCAGTGTGATCTCATCTCTCCTGGGAGTCCTGGTTTGGACAACACCTTTCCTGCTGTTTCGTCAGGCATGTGGTAGTGGTTTGGCCTTTTTACTCACATGATCAACTTTTATCATGGGCTCTGTCATTCTTTTGTTCACATACTTCAACTGGGAGCAGCCTAGTGTGCATACTCTCGACCCTCCACTGGCTTCTTTACACAAGCTGTCAAAGCAATGACCTTACTGGTGGAAAACCCCTTTTTCCAGTAAAGAAAGATTATCAGACAACAATGGATGTTAACTGCTTTCTCATTGTTAATCCCCTCTGAGGTGTCCATATGCCAGCAGGAGTGTTGTTAATATTCAGAAGAGTGAGCCTGAGGCTCAGCTGGTCAGCAGAGATACTGCAAAGCAAGGATCTGAGAAAAAGGTATGTCAAAATGACATTTCCCAAAGGAGGAGTCATTCCTGGGATAATGTGGACAGATCCCAGTGCAGAAGTCCACTTCTCAGCTGTATAAGAGGAGGAACCTGGTCATTTCGGTGCAAGTATCACACACTGGCACAGTGTAAAATTTTGCCCCCACAACCCACGTGTTTTACCCTGTTCAGACAATAAAATTAGTACTAACACATTGGCAGCTTCATGATGTATTTACAAATGGTGCCAGTCAACTGCTAATATGCTTCACACTGTTTAGGTGCTTTCCAAGTCGTTGGAGAGGTTGATGAGCTCTCATGTGCTCCAGAGCATGCTTTTTCTTGCAGGGACGGTATTGTAATTCTTTCCTCTATTGACCTTCTTCATCTCTGTTGGACTTCTTTTCTTTCAAAAGGTTCATTTTGTAACTGAAAATCTTTTAGATGCCTTGATCCAGATCATCGTGAAGATGAATTTGCATCACAGAGAAACACTGATACTATGTCTGGCTTTAGCTTGGATCCTTGCTGGCTGTTTGAGCAGAGAGGCCAAGGATTTCATTTATCAAGGGGCTGATTTTTTTTGTTACCTCTCCCATGATTTGGTCTCTACTCAGCAGAGAACTCCATCCAATACTAAGTCTGGCCATATTTTCAAGCAGCATAACACTTGCATCAAAGAAAAAATGGGGGAAAAAACAGTTAAAATATTCTTCAGTTTTCACTTGTAAACACCCCCATGGGACTAACTTACTATGATGATCCAAACAGGCTATTCTGCAGTAGCATTTTACAACTTTACTGCAGAATTGGTGAATAGAGGATTAAACTTTTGTAAGATGAGATGAATGGACCAAGGCTGGAAAGCTAGAATGGGTTGGTGTAGATGAAGGTGATGGAGAGGCTGACAGGTGAACATCTTTCCCCCGTAGTGTTAGTTTAGTTGTTACCTGCTGCTGTATTTTCACAGAGGAATGTTTGGTAAAATGTGTGATTCCAGTGGGGGAAAAAAGAATCCACATAGTGTTTTGCCATCTTCTATTTTTTGGCTTTATGAGGAATGCTGTCAGCTAGAAGGGACACAGGAATTTTTTGAGGACTGTGCTGTCTTAGCACACAGAAAACACTGCTTTTTTTTTCTGCTCAGTCGGTGAAAAGGCTCCAGCAATGTTCGTCATGTCTGGTAGAAAAAATGGAAAAATATTTATTTTATATTTTGAGAGTTATCTGTAGTTTTGTGTCCTAATACTTGAGAATTTTTAGCTCCCTGTCTTTTTGAACAAGCCATGGAGGTTTCTTTTAGCTGCATGCCACTTTAGGGATATTTGAGATTAAAGTGACTGCAATGGAAAGAACTGCAGATACTGGGGAAAGAGTGTTATAAATCATTCCTGTCTCTAAATCAGTTTTGTCTCAGACATATTTTTGTCTCTATTAAATTGATTCTGGTCTCATTCATGACTAGCCCCTGAGTTTAGTAATTTTCCATGGTGAAAGCTAAGATGGATAACTTTTTAATAGCTGTAAGAAAACAAAAATGATTCCATTGCACACATCTGGCTGAACTGAAATCCAGCTTTCCAGGCAATCCATTCTCTCTACTGCTATTTTGAGAAATAATCACGCTGTCTTATTTAGGATTATTTTAAATACTCTGGGATTATTTGCAAGAAATATTATTTCCTGATTTATAACTCTTGCAGCCCTATTGACTTATATGGAGAGCAAGACAGTGTCAGACTCACTTGCCATTCTCAAAGGTATGTAAATAGCAGCTGTCAGTACAAACAACCCTGCAAAGGACCTTCATTTGGAGGCCAGGCATGAAGTCTGGCTGTTTACTTACTGCTGGAAGAAAAGTGGCTAATGTGTTCCCCGCAGGCACTGATCCAAAGCTGCTCTGTCACGACAAGCCATCTCTCCCTCCGAATGTTTGGAGGGATGTTTGATCCAGGAGTGCATTTTGCAGACTGTATAAACTCGTGCCTGGTGTAACTGTGCTGAAGGCAGCAGAGCTGTCCTGGGAAGCCAAGCTCTTTTTGCCAAATGTACACTCTGTCTTGTGTGGGGTGTGTAGATAGTAGAGAGCTGGAAATGCTAGGATAACAGGCTGCTTGTGTGGTATACTGTAAAGGACACAATTCTGTGATATACATACCCAATGTGCGACTAGAACGTACAACTGGATTACTTCTTTAGAAAATATAGCCAGCTGGCTCAGTATTTGGTCTTATAGAATCTCTTGTAAGATTATTATTTCGGTCTGAGCCGAACAGTGTACTTCTAATTAACCATGCAGGAGAGGAGAGCATTGCGTAAGAGATAGTATCAAACCATGGCAGCGCTCTGAAGGGGAAAGAAGATGATACTGATGTCTTACCCAGGAAGGGATCTGTGAAATAGATCTCGTGGAGTCAGAAAGCATGGAATACGCTTGAGAAGGCAGTTAAAGCTGGCATTACTTCACAGCTCCTTTGGCAGGAGCAGTACTCTGAAAGAAAGAGGAGAACATCAGCAAGGCTTTCGACACTGTCTCCCATAATATCCTCCTAGGGAAGCTCAGGAAGTGTGGGCTGGATGAGTGGTCAGTGAGGTGGACTGAGAACTGGCTGAGTGGCAGAACCCAGAGGAGAGGCAGAGAGGAACCTGATGAGGTTCAACAAGGGCAAGTGCAGGGTCCTGCACCTGGGGAGGAACAACCCAATGCACCAGTACAGGCTTGGGGCGGACCTGCTGGAGAGCAGCTCTGTGGAGAGGGACCTGGGTGTCCTGATGGATGACAAGTTGACCATGAGCCAGCAGTGTACCCTGGCTGCCAGGAAGGCCAGTGGTATCCTGGGGTGCATTAAGAAGAGTGTGGCCAGCAGGTCAAGGGACGTTCATCTCCCCCTCTACTGTGCCCTAGTGAGGCCGCATCTGGAGTACTGTGTCCAGTTCTGGGCTCCCCAGTTCAAGAAAGACAAGGAGCTGCTGGAGAGAGTCCAGAGGAGGGCTACAAGGATGGTGAGGGGACTGGAGCATCTCTGCTACGAGGAAAGGCTGAGGGAGCTGGGCTTGTTTAGCCTGAAGAGGAGAAGGCTGAGAAGGGACCTTCTAAATGCCTAAAAATATCTGAAGTGTGGTTATCAGGAAGATGGGGCCACTCTGTTCAGTGGTGCCCAGCAGCAGGACAAGGGGCAATGGGCACAAACTGAAGCACAGGAATTTCCATCTCAACATGAGGAAGAACTTCTTCCCTCTGAGGGTGACGGAGCACTGGAACAGGCTGCCCAGGGAGGTTGTGGAGTTTCCTTCTCTGGAGATATTCAAGACCCGCCTGGACAA
>Ga0065711_1033280_pt1 | contig 25781 bp, 12 predicted proteins | sample Hoacrofraction12_FD_59098 | JGI IMG/M metagenome (GOLD analysis project Ga0065711, IMG submission 59098) | Hoatzin crop microbial communities from Cojedes, Venezuela - Epithelial fraction 12 v2 (version 2) | ecosystem: Host-associated > Birds > Digestive system > Esophagus > Crop | place... | reverse complement strand
CCCCCCCCAAGATTAACCCAATAAAAGTAGACTAAAAACATATTTACTATACAGCACACACCAAGAAACAATATTTCATGCTGTCTGGCACAGGCAAGCTTTCTGATGCAGACATGCCAAAATCCACCATCATTCTGTCACAGCAAGGTACTCAACAGAAGCCCTGCTTGGGGCTCTTAGCGAGGCTTCAAAGTGTCATATCTCCTACTTACAGGGCACCAGCGCATTTTACAGGGAAAGGCAACTTTAAGAAGTAAGCTTGTTATTTCTGTGATGAATGTTCCTATGTACTTCTGGGCTTCAGTAAACTTACATTTTAGCATTACCATTCACCTTTAAACAAATATTGATTGAGGTCAAAGCTGTTTATGTTTTCAGGGTTGAAGTTAGGTGGCTAAGTCCACATTTAGGCTTCTAACAAAAAGGCAGGAGAGTGTATTGCTTCACTGGGTTACAGGCGTTCAACCCTTCCAAAAGGCTGGGTTTTAACGAGGGCTTGAGCTGAGGCATTGCCACAGCACTTCCAGACAGATCACGCCACAAACTCCAGAGAAGGGTAAACCTAGAGAATTTTATCAAGGACTGGTGTCTCCTTAGGACACCATAGATAGACTGCATGTGAAAGGCTGAGCACATACTCCAGACTGAAAAGACAACAAAACAATCCCACACCGGTCTCTCTGCCCAAGAGATGGTTCAGTAATGCACAGCTCCTACCTGGCCCTGTCCAAACCTGGTCTGTCTTCTGGCAGCTACTGTGACAGCTCTGTCTTCCTTCCCAACCCTTTTTAAAGGAGCTTAAACCTTCTCAGCAACTCATATATGAAAAGCAACTGGGCTGACTCACCCCACTGCAGTAATTAACCCTTGCTAGGTGTCTGTGGGACCTGCAGACCCCACCACAACAGGAGATGGATGGACAAAATCCTAGTTTTCACTTGGCAGTTTTACTGGCAGGATTGCATGGAGGAAAGAGGGTGGGAGGAGAGAGCCAAGAAAGATTTTCTAGTATAGTCACAACATCGATAAGAGCCTTAGCATGGATTCACGCTGGAATTGAATTTGTGTAGCTCACGCCTCTGGCAGGGGTGCTATGCTAGCACTGTTGCAAGCACTTAGCTACAATCACCAAAATGCTTCTAGTGTGCACCATTAGGGGGTTCTCTGGCTGCATGGAATTGTTTCTATAACATCTGAGACCAGGTTCTGCTCCATGGCTGGGGATTTGAATATAGATATGGCCACTTTGTGTTCAGTAAACAGGTGTTAATAAAGCTATCTAGCCTTTATTACTGAATTTGATGCAGGATGCCTGCTATTTTGCACTGTAGACATTTAAGAGGTTACTGTTTCCACCTGCTTACTCTCCTGTAGGATTCTTCTGGCAGGTGAGTAAGAGGTCACCTTTCAGTGATCTCAGGTCATACCCAGGGATTTTATTTTACAGAGATAAATACCCAAGGCCATGAAATACTTTAGCTGAAGAGCTAGCACATGTTTACATCTGCAACTGTCCTACAGTACTTCCAGTGAGAATCACCATGCATTAGGAACTCACCAGGTATCTAATTATCTAGATGTTTATACCAGCCTGATCACCTCAGCAAACAAGCATGATGTGCATTCATACATAACATGGTATCACCTCCAGAGTGGTGGCAGCAGGCACTTATGCTCATATTTCGCTAGAAATAGTGTAAACTATGCAAAGATAAGAATTTACGGTCTCCTATACAGAGGCTGAGTGAGAAGGCTTTGAGAAGGAACAGATACAGGATCAGAAGCAGGCAGCAGGACAGCTGCAAACTACATTCTTGCCATTCCTAGGAGCCTGGCATTGTAGCAGTCATTACAGTGCTGCCCACTGCCTTATTAACCCACACTCCCCCCCCAGCCTACATGGGTGGAGGCTGAAGCCAGCTGCTGGCAAAATCCCACTCTTTCTTCCAAACCCTCTGCTTGTGCCCTCAAAGGGAGATGCTCCCTGAATGCAGCACTCTGTGACAACCTGCCTGCGGAGGAATCGTGACAGCAGTGTTTTGATTTGAGCCTTCTAGACTGAATAAGTGATAGGAAGATTTTCAGTTCTACCAGACAGACATATGCTCTTATTTCTATCAGTCTTTTACTTATCAGGGGTTATATAATCTATTTGTGTAGGAACAGGGCATTTGATAATTACATGCTTTTTCAATACTGTGAATCAGTGCTTAAAAAGAAAAAGGAGAAAGAAAAAAGATTGCTTCAGAGACAAGCTCAATTTTACAAGCAAATTTTTCACAAGGAATTCTTTTCCTCCACTTATGACAGCCACTGCCAGAGCTCAAAAGCTACAAACAGAAAGCTTCCTGTGATGACAGTGCCTCGACATACTGGGTTGCTTCAATCTCATTTACTCAAGTGATACAATTTCAGTTTATACCAACCAAGAATCTATTTCTCCAATTGACTAGAAACTGCTGACCAATAAAAAATAGTGAAAAGTCTGCAACTTAATCCGCACTTCCTTTACGTTTTCCAAACAACTCTAGAGAGGAAATCACAAACATCCTTGCAATTCGTAAAGTACCACAACAAAGATGAGTCTGCAAAATTCTAATAATTTTTTAAATGTCCTGAAGATTGTGTCCAGGATCTGTCTTTACCATTCCCCATGCACTGTGACAATTGTAAAGGAACTTACTCCTACTCTGTGTAAAGGTAGGTGAAGGGGTAGCATGGAATGCTGCATCACCTGCTTACAGTGAGATGTGATAAAAGAGGAGTTTGGACTTTGTACTTTTCTGGTTTAAAGGTAAATCGCTAATGCTTCCTGTGCAGCAGGCTGTTTTCCTACGCAGTTTAGTAGGTGATAAATTCAATAGGAAATGATTAAGTAAAAGCAGAGAGTGTTGATAAGGGATTTATTCTTCGTCAAGGCTTTTGATAATTTGTTTTCAGAAAATAATACAATCTTTAAGGAATTTATACACATCTTCAGCCTCTGTCAAGGCTGCTGCAGAATTTCCTGTTTTTGTGTTCTCAGAACTGCTAAACTGCTGAAGTTGCCAGTAAAGACTTGGGTGTGTTATCCAGAAGAGGTGGAGTCTATAGCAAATCCAGATTCTTCACTGATATCCTCAAATGAGTATAAAGAAATTAGAGCTCTTCCAACTCTAACCTCACAAGTGGGGTCACTTCCCACTGCCACAACTCATCTATGCACTAACCCTGCCTGTTTATCTCCTGTCATGCTATCTTTTCTGTGTATGAAGCCATGGATTTTGTTGCATAAGTTCCCTCAAAGCCAGCTGTAAACGTTTACACACAAAAAGGTATTAAGGTAGTCTTAAAACACGTTCTACGCCCTGAGTGCAGAGCTAGCAATGTGAACCGTGCATACCCTGGAAGCAGCTTTGTACTCCCTCAGGTGTTAGATCCTCGTTTCAGTGTGAGCAGACTGTCTCCTCAAGTAAAGAATCTCGTACTTACAAGGGGCAAGATCCTAATCAGATTCCCAGCTGGAAGGCAGCTTCAGTTTAAGACCAGGCTGAGGGTAGATACAGGCCCGGCATGGGCAACGAGGAGAAATTCTGTACTTTCTAGAAGCTCTCAGAGATGTTTATCGCTCCACAGACCTCCCTGGGAATGCAAAATACAGCGTAACTGATGGATTCACACAATTCAACAGCACAAATGCTTTCAGTAGACAAGTGGCTCAACAGGAACCTCCAAAAGTCCTATTATGCAGGAATGAGACTGTAGTTATATTTTCAGGCATATATGCTGCAGGAGCTGGGACCCGCAGAAGCTCCTCAGCAGTCCCTGGGCCGCCCAGCTTTGGCCAGGTGGAGGAAGCCGAGGGGACCCGCAAGGGTGTGGGGTGGGTTGTGGGGCTGCGAGCTGCGGTGCCTGCCCATGCCAACAGCCAGCACTGTGCTGGCACCAACACTTGGAGGAACGCTTCGGCCTCCACTGGTCGCACGCAGCGAGGTCGCTTTCCTTCTGTGACCCACCAAGCGATTCCTTACACTTCATAGCCATTTTGTGGCTGCCAGCAAGCCCCAGCCCAGCCCTCCTGCCAGAGAAAAGACAGGCCCAGTGATGGAAACAGGCCCGGTGATGGAGAAAGGCCTGATGACAGAGACAGGCTTGGTGACACAGACAGGCTTGGTAACAGAGACAGGCCCAGTGGTGGAGGCAGGCCTGGTAACGGAGATAGGCCTGGTGACGGAGGCAGGCCTAGTAACGGAGACAGGCCTGGCCAGGCCTCGCTGCAGCCGTCCTGAGAGCCCTGCTCCGAGACCCCCACAAGACAACAGGTGGACAGGGCAGGCCAAAAAACCACCAGGCTTTTGGGTTTTTTTTTAGGCAAGGATCTGTATGTAATGCTTACACCAAATAATTGCCCCTCAAGTGCAATTACCTGTTTTGTGTGTGCTAGTAATTAGCTGCTGGTTATACACAGAATCAACAGGCGGACTGTTTAACACTGGAAATCGCATTTTTCTACTTGGGCTGCGCACTGTCAGAGTCAGCGCAGGGCAGTTTTGCCAGGACTTATCTATAAAAACCTGCTTGAAATGCAGTAGAGTTAAACATCTGGATGGCTTCCAGAGAAGAACAATGGAGCTCAGATATACTTTCATGGCAGATAATTTGCTTTCAAGATACAAAAACCTGCAGCACCCAACCTGCTGGGAAGCTGCTCACCTCTCTGTGCAGCGGCGGTGAGCTGGGCTCGCTGGGGCTTGTCCCGGAGACAGCAGAGACCCGAACCTCACCTGGGACCAGGCTCTTTTACGGAGCAGGGGGAATAAACACCTGTCTGTTGGAGGGAAGCATTTCTTACACAAAAAATCGCCATTTTAATCCATGTCCTGGGATTTTTACACTTATGAGGTTCCATTATCTTCTTAAAATTCTCCTGAAATGCGTACATGAAACACACCTTAAGATCCTTGAAGCAGTCTGATCTGCTTCAGTTCCCCTCAAAAGATCCTATGCATAAAACCAGAGCTTATTTGTTAACAACAGAGTCTAAATGCAATGTATTGCTTTGCGGCTCTTCTCCTTTGTCTTGGATTGCAGCCGCTTCCAAAGCTTTGATTTCCAAATGACTTGTTAAGCTTTACCGGGCCTGAACATAAAAGCTGTACTTTTATGTTTCTTATATGGCATGTGGAATGCGGAAGCTCAACTTAACTGTGGGTGCATCTCCTAAGACCTTTCTTCCTCTTGGGGCTCCAAGTGTTGCTGCTTTATGAGAAGGCTGACTTGCTTCTTCAAAGCTGGTGTTGTTCCTGTTATCAGAGGGGAATCAAACAAAACGGGGAGTTTCTACGTGGGAGGCAATGCCAGCACCAACCGTTATTTCATCTGCAATAATAGCTCAGTGGCATTAGGGGCATCCACAGCCAGACTTACTGTTTTTCTTGTTTTTCTGCCAAGAGGATTTTCTGATTCCTGAAATTAGCCCCACTGCCAAGTGATACGGTCAAATCATGTGGTCAGCAGTCCTAATTGTCTCGGGAATACAGAATTCAATCAACGCAAACCTGCTCCTAAAGCGCAGACTAGGGAAGAGTTATTCTTTTCCATGGAAGGCCTGATCTATCCATAAGACAATATTAATATCTACACTGTCTTTAATATAATAATACATAGATACAGTCTGTAATATAATTAATTAGCCAAAGCATTTTTTATTTGAAAATTGCTTAAATACTATTCTAATACAAAGGCAATGACAGCAGCATGAAGTTACCGAATAGCATGATATCTTATTCCTCTTTTCTGATAACACTCACTATGCTGACATCTGGCACTTTCATACCAGCTCACTGTAGCTTTATATGCATTGACTTAATTAAAGCTGTATACTCTTGTAGTGCAGAAAAAAGCCTGAGACATTTTGTGGAGCAAAGCTGGGTATAGCAAGCCTGAGTCTTCTCTCATTCTACCATAAATAGGGATGCACAGAAGTCACTGGTCCTACACAGAGGTAGAAGTAGGTCGTTGGGAATCAGGTTTGAAATCTGTAAGCAGTCACTCTTGATTGATATCACTTTATGTGGCGTCAAAGGCCCATTGTGCTAGGGAGGAGAACAGAAAGTACTATTGTAACTAAAGGACCTTTTGTCTGTGCTCTCTGCACATCGAACCACCTGCAAGTTTTGGTTGTCTGCCGTAAGTCCACAGGTTTGCAGAGGCCAGTGCAAAAATACCACCTACCTACAATGGCTTGTACGGAGAACAAGGATCTTTTACCTCTGTCTTTTATGACTAGTTAGAAATGTAATTCTGCAGATTTTACAGAATTCTAACTTGATTTCCAGTTGTAATTTTTACTCAGATAAAGAATGACAGCTATTAACTTCACAGGCAGGGTTTTTATGTGTCGATTTATGCCTTAATGTCATACCTATCATCAGAAAACAGGGATGTAAAGAACAGACTTTGTGTTAAGATTAAAGCAGAAAATGTATTTTTTGAAATGATAAGTGTTTGTTTATTTAATCACAAGCAGGTCAAAATATACAGTACTGTATCATTCAGACGCTAGTGTGGATTAAAATGTCAGGCCCACAGTTCCCTGCCTAGATTAGCCCAGGGTTGAATAAACCACAGAAATCTTCATTTTCTGTAAAATTTATTAACTACAGTTATTACAGGAGTCTTGTGAAGCAGGGAGGTGCCTGGATTTTGGTTTTTATTAGGATTAATTACAAGTACAGCTATAAACAAATTTCTGATGAAACAACTAAGTTTCCTATGGTCTGACAAACATTAATAACAGGATTGTAGGCACCGCCTCGGAGTTAGGACTGTGGGGGGACGCGGGTGCCCCCTTGTGTTCCCGGTACAGCCTTAAATAGTTTATAATTTGTTATCCCACCTCACCAAGACGAGAGAAGTTGTCTCAATCATGTAAAGCCTTTGCATTTTAGCGTTTTAATTTACATTAATAACCAATGTGAAGCATAATTTTATAACCACTGATTCTATTATATTGCAGATTTTTTGCTAATTTCAGCTCTACTGAAAACCTCAAAAGGTGACTTGGTTGTTTTTACATTGAAGTATAACATTTATCAAAGGAGATTTTTTTTTTCCGGCTGCTTTAAAGCTCTCTAAAGCCGAGGGTTTATTGCTCATGCCTTGCTGCACAAACTGCATTCCTTTGTCACATGCATTTTTTTCTGCTATTTATTTAATTCACTGCCACTTTCTTACCTGACATGCTCTACCCTCTATAGACTTAAAATCATCCACATGACCTTTCTTTAATATACTACACATTGCTTGATGATCTTCAGAGTTGCTTTCTAACATCTAATGAACAAACCCTGTAAATGATATACCTTAAATGATACACCAATGTTTGCTTTAGCCTCAGGCATTTGATGACAGCCATGTAAAGAAAAATAATGAGTCATCTCTACGGCAAGTGAGCTTACAGAATGCTGCTGATCCTTCAGCAGCCACATGTATTCATTACTTGGATTTCCCAGCAGGTAGGATAGACACTGGATCTGTTTGCACTTCTGCATCAGACATCCTTTTGGAGCCCTGTGGAATAAGATACAGAAATTTATAAAAATTTTCAAATATTTCAGAACAGTTAAGGCTAGGATTATGCATTACAGTTTTGCTAGCAGATATTTTACACTCATTTCACTTCTCTGCTTTTCTTAATTTGCCTTTATTTTAATATGTATAAGTACATGAGCACCATCTGCATCATGACAACCCCAGAAAGCTACGGCCTGTGACTTTGCCTTAATGTGTTGGTTATTTCAATATAATTCTTCCAGTCAGCATAGAAAGCAATTGTCTTTAGAAACTGGACTAACATACCTCAGACATGTTGCTGTGTACGTGTAGTGTTGTAGTTTTGGCACAACTTTCTCTAAAATTTCCCTAGTCTAAACGGTTCACTGAAACCATCCTAAGAGTCCTTCAAGTATGATTAATAGAGTATTATAGCCAGCCTTGGTCTGCTCTAAGTTAAAGGAACATTAAATACTTTTATGCATGACAGGTATTTGACAATGTTAGAGTAATAAAGCTTTTTTACACTACAAATATAATTCTGGTTGTGGAACCAGTTCAAGACACTAATCCAGCTTAGCGGAAGGAAATGCATAGATCTAGCTATACCAACTTAATTTTTGACTGATAATTGATAAAAACGTGGCTTTAGTTTAAGATGCCTTGACCTAATTTAACTGGCCTTGAAGCCATCAAAACTTCAGAACATGACAGCAAAATGGATTCACAAATATTGTTTCAGAGGTCACTGTTAACATTGCGTAGGATGCCAATTCTGTTTGTAGCCAGATGCCTAAAACACTACATACTAAAGAGAAAAACAGCATGACAAAGCTAAAGGTGACTGCCATGTGCTTTCCCTACAACAGGAGCAGTGCAAAATCATATGTGAACTGTCCTTTCACACAGTGCGTTTCACACTGGAAACCTGACTCATCACTTTAGGTCACCAAAGGACTATTCTGTGTCAGACCGGGAGGGTGAAAGATCTCAGCTTCCTCATCCCTTTCAGGGAAGTAAAAACTGTGGGATTTTTATACTACTTAGACTCCACCTCACTGATATTCTGTTAACTTTTCACCTTTAAAAACCTAAGTATAACAAAGAGCAGCCAAAAATCACAACGGACCAACAGAACCCCCTGTCTTCAACTAATTGCAATCATCTTGTGCAGCTCAACTGGCTGCAATGGGCTTGCTTCTCCTGAGACTGATGTTGAGTTTGGAAGATACTCTAGAACAGAATAAAATTTTTTGGCCACTTATGTGTAGCAGCAAATGGAAGACACATAAAAAAAATGTAATAGGTACTAATATCTATCAAACAATACCAAACGAGCTAGTCATTCCAAATTTACCCAGCAATCCTAAAAATCTGCACATCAGTTAAAAAATTTCCCGTATTAGAGGAGTAATGGAGTCTGTCAGCTGTAGCCATTCCTGTCTGATGCATGAAAATATTAAGACATTTCTAAACTGATCTAGGAAATGAGATTATACTATTTGCCATTCTTCCTACAAATGAGTGGAGGGTGGAGCAGAGGAGGGGGATTTCATCTGAGATAACCCCCATTTTGACTCATTTAGCACATTTGCAGAAGTGTCATATTATTTGCTTGTACTACAGTCTCCCTGCTACACCCATTTTCAAGGTGGTTGCTGATTAAAGCAGGAAGCTTTGAGGGAGACTGGCTGATGATTCTTGTAAAACTGGAATTTCCAAGCCCAGTCTGAAATAAAGAACTTTGTTCCTGCCCTTTTAACGGACAAATTCCAGCTCTAGCCTCAGATTCAGAAGCACAGGTACCACCGGCTCACATCTTGCTCTCAGTTACGTTGCATAACCCCTTTCAGCACTGTGGAAGTTGCCTGCGTTTGTGACTGCTAAGCTGGAACATATTGTTTTCGGCAGAGTACTTTAAAGCGCATACACAGGAATGTCATAGTATTGAGTATATTTTTTTTCCAGCTTGTGCTCAGGAGAAGTTTGTGTCGGTATACCAGATACTCTGAGCAGAATAGGTCAGAATAGTTTCCGCATGCTAAGCACTCCCAGCTTCTGACAACTTCAGTATGAGTTATTCCAGCTCAGAAAACAATGTCATTAATCTTCCGGCTTTTTTTTTTTCCTGTTCTAATCTAATCTTTCTAAGACTCACTAAATACCTTTGCATTTTACATAGCTTATAAATTCATCTCTTTTACCATAGGAACAGCCACTGGACCTTATCGTCTGTGCTAAAATCACGCAGCCAGACCATAACACTGTTTGCTTGCATAAGTGGTTCCATTTCTATCAAAAGTTTCAGTATTTGTTAGCCCCCCTGGGAGCAGATGCTTGAACTGAAGCGTTCTCACCAGCTGCATTCCTGCACTATGACACACTCTTGTGCCCTTTCCCAGAGGAATCGATGGATTGAGGAGAGTGTTGTTAGAACAGCTGCTATTGAAACAGCTCACCAGAATTTAGGAGGAGCTTGGTGGGCATAGATTATAGGAGCAAGTAAGGCTTGCTGGATCCCCTCTTAAATATCTCCTGCTTTCATTTTATCAGCCTAAAGCTTAATATTTCTGCTGAGTTGTTACCAGATACTTGAGCTGTTATCTTGAAATGGAAATTCTGGCATTGGTTTGTGTGTGATCTAATACTTTTAGATTAATGATTACACCTTCCTGAGGCTTAGTATAATCACCTGGGAGGTGTGTAGATTGTTTTTTAGAATCATTGCAGAACTAGGTTTCTTAGGTATGTGTAATTTTCTTGGGGATATTCAAAAGGAGGTAGCCATTTTCTGTGAGATCTTTTCCATACACAGACCTCATTGTTGTGTGGGGTTTTTTTCCTCCCGGTTCAAAAGCACAATAAACTGACCAAATCAGCTATACTGTCATAAAAAAAATTTGTTTTTTCAAGCGCCATCTTCTGTTAATGAGAGAGGGAAGCTGTAGGAATACTATTGGCCTCTATAATTGCAACAGAAGATAAGGCACTTTACAGTTAAACTGTCTGGCATACTACTCCAGCAAGCAAAAATATCTCACAGAACATCTCTACTTCCTCTACATTTATTCTGCATTTTTTCCCCAAATGGTCCTTTCACCTCTTCACAATCTTCTCTCTAGATCAAAAAGCTTTTTCTTGCCCTTTAAATCAGAGACACCTTTCCTGCCTCTCTCTGTGTCTTTCATGAACTTGCACTTGAAAGCATGTTTCCTTGCTAGCTTGCACTTCCTCATATCTCCCTTTCTGGAATAATTCTAAATTTGTATCTATTGTTAAACTCTATGAAATATTTTTGGATACAGGTTGGATAAATGACACCATACAAAATAAAGAGCAGTTGTCAACACACAAACCCTTTCTCTCACAGTGGCTACAGTTAGAATTTTGACAAAGGAGGGCTGTCAGTGCTTAATTTCAACAAATCTCCAGACCAGAAAAACAAATCTCAATTATCTCCAGAAATAATAGAGGTAGTTAACATTTGCCCCATTTCTAGATAACCTATGCCAGAAAAATGTGCCCGTCTTCCTCCCCTCCAGCAGACATAAGAGATCTATTTCCATCATCTAAGTGGTTTAAGCAACAGAGCTCTTGATTTCACTGCTGGAGGGAGGCTGCCAATACCCAGTGCAGGATACGACACCCACACACCGCGCTTGTGAGCGTGGATCGGATGGTACACACATGCACTGATGTTGCGCACAATGGAAATTTCATAGAGAATTTGGAGGCAAAGGGGGTGGGGAAAGAAAAGTGCAAATGAGCATGCATGTGTTCAACAACATCAATTGCTCATATAACTCACAGATACATATAAAACCATACCCCTGGCTATTTGTCACTGCATTATGCAAAAAGATTTCTCCTCTTGGCTTCACTGGGAGCCAAGATGAGTAGAAGCCAATGCAGGTTGGTAGTTATTCCAGATGAGCTACCGGACTTCCTTGCTCCATTGAAGCTAGCAGAAAATCCCACTGATTTTGGGGTGGACTGGGATTTTACCCCAGAACACTGGGGTGAAACAGAAAGCAGAAGTGGCTGAACTGTTCCTAATCAATATTGCAGAAAGTTATTTTTCTTTTGTTCTTAATTCCCCTTCTAATATGTAATTGTTTCGGTAATGCAAATCGCCCTCCATAGGATACATAGTAATTCTGTGAAATGCGTGCAAATTAAACACTTCTTATGATGTGGAAAAACATCTGCCTCTGAATGAGTCATACCGGTCTGCATGGCAGCCTAACTTTATAACCCACTGTCCTAACAGGGCTAATTTTCAAATCTGCTTTACTATTTCAATCTATATTGCTTGACTTTTCAGACCTGGAGACTGCCTAGCTCTTTTTCTTTCCTGACAGCCTTAGAAGTAAGGTAGGGAGGGAGAAAAAAAAGCTGTGTCTCTCAGGGGAGCCAGATTCACCAGGAATCATTGCAGGTAACAATCGAATCCATTTAGTTCTTTACACCACTTGAAATTTGTGATGAAGCTTAGTTAACACACAAAGTTTCCAAAAGATGCTAAAAATGACCCCATGGCTCTGTGGATTCACTGCTGTGGTGGCAATGTGAGGAAAGAGGAGCAAACTACATCCTTCCTATTTATTTATAAAAAGCAATGGAAAACTGCCCTCTTGCCAAGGCTTGAGAGATAGTCCCAGGTCTGACCTGAGCTTTTGTTTCTACTTTGGCCCCTGAATATGGACATGGGGAAAAAAAAAAGTTTCCATCTAATTAATGCCCTGAGGAACCACTAATTGCATCAGTAACACCAAGCCTTACAGAAACGCAGATTTTTAGTGTGCTGAATTCTTTCATTTCTACTTTTCAAGTTTCAGTGAAGGGGGCGTAGAAAATTTAGGGTAAGACTTAACATAATAAAACAGGAAGAAAAAAATATCATGTGTATTTTTGTGTGTGTGTTTTAACTGGCCTATAACTGATAGCTAACAAAAGGCGCTTATCTTGTGACCACTAAGCTGGTTCCCACTCACCCAGTGGTCTACCTCGATTTTTAACTTGCAGGCATGTCCCAGCTCCTCTGAGGCAGGAGCTGAACCACCATCACGGCAGGCGGGTTACTCTGGTAAACCAGCACCACCTCCACTTTTCCTTAATAGACACATTGTAATTTGTAGGTGGTTCAGTCCCTGCTATGGGAACAGTTGAGTCATCCCCATAGCCAAGGCATGAACCTCTAAAACAGGGGTGTGGGAAGGATTAGAGCTCTTCCATAGTCAACCATACCTGCCTGGGAATCAGTACCCTGAGGCCCGTATTTTCTCGCCTTTGCTCAAAAACTTGCTGCTGTTTGGCCTTTGTCCTGCAAGCTGCTTGTGAGGTTGCACTCCTGCCATCAGAGCACAAATCTCACGTGGTGGATACCTTGCAGGCTGGGTGCTTAAATCAGTGAAAGATGGCTAGAAAGAGAAGATCAAGTTAACGTACAAGGCCCTTAAAAAACCCTCCAAGCGACTGCCTCTTCTCCATCTTCTTGAAGGAAGGCTCCTTCGAAGCGTCTCCTCCGTTCTGGATGGAGTCGGTCTCGGCTGCTTGCTGCTCCCTGGAGTCTGGCTGCTCCCTGGTTTCTTGTTTGCTGCCTTTCGGTTTGCTCAGCTCCACTGTAGGCTTCTTGTCTTTTGAACTCTCTTTGCTCTTTGGACCCACAGGTTCACTTTCAGCTGGGGCAACTGGCCTCTCTGTGGAGTTTAATGTCTAAAGCAGTTTCAAACAATGGTTATTTTTAGTGTGAAACATAAACATTTTGGAAGGCAATCCGTAAATATATTAAAAAATGAAAGGCCACCTGACAGGGAGAAATCCTGCTGTCCAACAGGTTTTCATTTACAGAGTTTGGGACAGACTCCTGCAGCCTTGACTTAGGGAAGGACTCCCAGGGAGCCGATAGAATTACTTACGTGAGCAAAGACTGCAAGATCAAACCATCCCTGCATAGACTTGCTGTATTTACGTATATGTCTATGCTGAGATTCTTTTAGGAGGCAGAGATGCATGGAAAGGTGCAGGGAGTCACAAGCACGCAATGTCAGCTCCCCCAGATTTTGCATCCCAGGCTGTGAAAGCACCCAAAAAGCGCGAGGGAAAGATTTGGGAGAGAAAAGAAGTAAAAGACACCATAAAGTAAAGGATGAAAACAACTTCAGTATAAAACTGCAACACTCTACCAAAAAATTAACAACATAGTATTTGGCTATGGAAGGCTGCAGCATCATAGAAAATTACATGTACAAGAGCAAAAGAAGAGATAGCAAATATTCCAAAGACAAACACAATGACAGAGCACCTATTTATAGAAAAGGAAAAGGTTCTGAAACTCAGAGAAGTATGGGACATGTTTGAAGCTCACTGGAGAAAAATCAGATCTGGCAAACAAAGGATAAAACAATGAACCTGTCACTGTTTGCAGAGTAGCAAGTGACTAGGCATGTTTTTGCTAGCAGATCTGTTTGCAAATGAGCTTTTCTTTCTTCTTATGCAAAAAATCATATTGCTTTATTTATTGACATAATCATTAAAATAGCACAATAATTTGCCATGCTGGAAAGCTAGAAATCTTACATCTGTCCTCAGGGCATAGCCCGGAGCTTAATGCTGCGTAAGTTTTCCAGCTTTGGGGATTTTACCATTAGTCTTGAAATATTTGGTGTTCTTCTAAAGGCCTAGGGTTATACACTTACATGACAAGCATTAAAAACAAATATGTTTTTACACATCATGATTTCAGAGAAGAACCTGAAAGCAGAAACTCTAGAGAAACAGAATGCAAATACACCTCTCATATCTATTTAAAAAAACCCTCAAGACGCTCTAATTTTGGGGAAACAAGAATGAGAGGGGGTAGAAATACTAACTGACCTTTTTCACTTGATTCACCTTTCCTCCCCAGCTAATCTTTAAAAAACCCCACATTTATATCATAGAACCTGCAACCATTTCATACACTCAGTCTTGACCAATAGGCTTAAGTCCGCAACAAAATATGTCCTTGTATTTAACTATTTCCTTTTCCAAAGGACAGACATATGTGGGTATATATGTGCTTACATCTGGATTTGTCTGCTTTTAGACTTCAAAACTGCAGCCATGAAGCTAGCCTGTGCTCTGGTTCTGCAGGAGATAGGTGAAGACAGCATGTGAAACCTGGAGATGCAGGTGATCAGCAGCCCCACACACCACGGGCAGGCGCCACCTGAGTGTCAGCAGTTTATTCAAGCAAATTCGACAGCCTCAGAGTACAGGAGAACTATTGTCTGGGGCTGCGCAGACACTGCATGCTACCTACATCTTGTTTGCCTTGCTTAGGAAAGAGACCTGCTTGGATGTGCTTTTGAGAGCCCAAGTGATGCAGAAACTCTCGCAGCACAAGGACGAATAGAGCTTCATAAACCCAAATTTAATTCTGTCTCTTTCTGACTCATTTTAACTGTCAGACGAGCAGCTCTCCGTTGCTGAACCCATTGGTTAGTTTGGCAAGTTCCTTCTCACTCTTATTTGCCCTAGCTCGCTTTTGAGATGTGTCTCTTTGGTACAACTGCAAAATTCAAAAACAACCACAGCGCCCAAAATACAGCTGTGAGACTGGATACGTCTGAGTTCAAAGGTGCCAGAACAGCTTCTAACCCTTATTAACACTCTGTGAAATCTGTGGGTTTACTCTGCAGGTGTAAAAGTAGAGTCGACTCTTCCTCACCGCACGTGTTTGATTGCGTAGGTGCCTGGCAGTGACAGCACTGCACCCAAAGCCAAACTGGGTGCAACGGGACTATTTCTGTGAGCAGGTTTGGGCCTTTGATGTTAGTCAAACAAAACACTTTAAAAAAATATTAATAATACATTTTCCAGGCAAAATAAGAAAAAAAAAATCCAATCAGATAATCTCTTTGAGGTGTTTCATATTAACCTTGAAAGGCAGGAAATTGGCATATTTTATATTGATGGGAGCAGCTCAGGAAATACAAAGTGAAGCCTATGAATAATGAAACATGTTAATGTTTCTTATTCTAAAGGGTGATCTGCACCTGACAGATTGCTTTTACTTTCTCAACATTAACAGTGCCACTGAAGAAAAAAAAAAAAAAAGAGATTAACACGATAGTGTTTTTCCCCATCACGTTACAGGAGACTGTACCCCAAGGCTGCTGTTTGAGCGCAAAAGACAGACCCCTAAATTTCTGCAGATTTTGGATCAGTGCTGTCATGCATTTCTGTAGCATTAGGAACAGCAGTGATGAAAAGAAGAATCACAGCATTCCAGCAACACGATAGCATAATTTAAGGAAATAATTTCACAGAAGTTCTAAAAAAGGAAACAGTCAACTGCAGATACAGTCTTCCTTGAGCCCTTCTGTGTAATGAAACTGTGCGAATTTACACCAGTGCAAGTGAGAGAAGAAGGAAGACTAATAAGTTAAGCAAATGGAAGGCAACTGGCTGCTAATTAAAATAATAAAATAATAAAAAGTACATCCAGGACTGTAACTTTTAGGTGCTTATCCAGACCATTTCACAAAGCTGTTGTATGAAATAAGGAATAAATGTCACAAGACAAGACCTTCTATATTTGGGATGCTTTTAGGAAAATAATTCATAAAGATTAACCTCAGTATCATAGGACATAATGAAAACAGGAAAAGTGCAAAAATAATTTTACTATTAATTAAAAAAGGAAATAAAAAAGGAAATACTGAAAGATTAGTTTTCAATACAGCTTCAGTTTTGCTCTCAGGTTAAAGGAAACCCTATGTGTATACACAGAACCTGTGTTTTATCTCTCATTACTGAATGCAATTATTCTGGATATCTTCACTTGCAAGAGATGAGGGTTTGACTCAGAAAAGGTCACAGTATTTGTATTTCTAATGAAAATACGATTTTTCTGAAGCAGTTTTAAAGCCATAAAAAATATAATGCAAAGGTCACATCCAAAGTTTTGGTTTAGCTTTTATGAACATAGAATGAAAGAAACAAAAACAGGAAAAGAAGAAATATTTTCACGGCTTTTGTTAAAGTGAACAGTTTTAATTCTCAGTTTCATTTCTCTTCTATAGAGTTTCCACCTAAATGATCCTTTCCTCAGCAGACAAGTAAATCAACCAAGTAAAAATTATTCTAGCTGTGTGTATTTAGTTTCACTGCCTAAGCCAAGGTACATGCAGAAAGTAAAATAATAGCAAAAACGATAAGAATAAAATTGAACATAAAACCACTAATTATGTTAAGAAAAGGAATACACCTGGAAACAAGCATTTTTTAAAATCTGATAGCAACCCTTTAAAATCTTGTTTAATTGTATGAATAGGTAAAATAAATAGATAAGAGATATGTAAATACATGAAGCTCAGTGAGCATGTTACACTTCTCTTCCAGTGATTTTTACATTTCAAAAGCTAGAGTTGTGTGGAAGTAGGTGAAAATAACCCATCACCAAAAGATGAAAAAATCCAGGCACTTACTTGGTGACTGGGGCTTGGGCCATTTACCTCTTCTGAACTGGTTGTCCCTCCATCACCCTTGACTGACTAAAATAACAAAGGATTATAGGACTTCTAACTGGGTTCCTGTTTGAGGCATTAATTCAACATGAAAACACACATGAATCAAAAAATGCAAGGTTGGATTTAAGGATACTCTTTACAACACTTAAACAAAACCAGACATTTCAGTAACGCTACCAACATCTTTGAAATACCCACGTCTCCAAGGTCGATTTTTGCTAGTTCTTTTCTATGTGGCGCGATTGTCTCTTGCAAGTCAATTTTCCCATTAAGGCCTGAGATATCTGAACGAAGTCTCAGCGGACCAGCAAACACATCAGCGAGTAAACAAGACAGTGCTATCAGCCCTGCCGCCATAGTTTCCTAGCAAAGAGCTTTTGCTTGCTTTTCAGAGGCAAACCTGTCTTGTAAGATCTAGTGGGACTTCTTTTGTATTTAACCATCATACTAAGTGCGTAGCCCGTGAATAATTAAAACCCACTCAGCTTATAGATATATTTTTATATTTTATCATCAGCATCCATTTTTCACAAATTTTCCTTTCTAGTTTATGCCTTCTTTCTCTATACCTCTAAGTAATGGCCCTTCTTAGTGCCCACTCTCCCCACCCGGACCATCAGAGCAGACCCAGAGGCTGTGGTACTGGCAGGTCAGTCATAGCAAACCTGGACTCTGAAATATGGTTTTGAGGTATGATCTCCTATCTAGATTTAAAAATGAGAAAAACCTGTCTAACAGAAGTAGTATTTACTCCATGAGTAAATATTACAAGATTTGTGACCATCAGATTAAGGTTTAGTTAGAATTAGTAACATAAAAGAAACAAAAGGAATGGTATGTATATTTTTAATTAAAAAGTGTGTTAGAGGGTTCAACATGGTATTCTCCCGAGTACCATATAAGCTACACAGCTTAGCAGTAACACATAAACTCCAGAATTTCAAAGTGCCCAAATTTAAATGTCATTTTTCATTGCATAAGTTCAATGAAAACAATGAAAGGATGTGACTTTTGTTCTAAAGATAGATCAGGCGGATTTGTGGTTTTCTGCAGCTTGTAGATTTGTTACTTGAAGCACAACAGTATCAGCTTGATCCTGTGTACGGTGTTATTGCCAGGGCCTATTTAAGTCTCTGATTTTCCTATAAAACTACACAAAATCAATACATAGCAGCAGCACGATAGAAAACTAAACCACTCCATGACAATTCACTACTTGTCACAAATTGTGGGAAAAATTCTCCCTTTCTGGAACATGTTGCTGTTGAGTCTCTGGCATGTTTGTGCTCGTCGCTCGTTATCTGTGTAAGAGGTTGCAGAAATGGAGGGGAGGAAGCACAGTGTGGTCTGTCTTACCATTACAGGACAGAAACTCAGTCCAGAGTGTATGAATATGTATTGTGATAAGATCTACTTTGCACTTCTATTTCAGCAAGTCTTTAAATGCCTCCAGTAAAAAAAAAATGCTTATGCTATAACAGCAGCCACTTTATTACCTTTATTCCCTAAACAAATAAGAAAACCAAAAGAAAACAAAACAGAAAAAAAACCTGCTTTAGCCAACCTTTAGTAATCCATCTCAGGGTGGGGGTATGGGTGGGGGGGTTTTTTGTTTTTACCAGAACATAAAGAACAGAGTAAAGACCTTGAGGTCTTTGCCTAGACAAAGTTCGCTCTTGCCTCCGGTGAGACGTATATGTAATGATCACAAGGATTTCTCTCTAGAGCACGGCTGTCCTCTTATCCTTGCCTTTGGTCATTTAGGATTGCTGCTGCTGAAAGCTTCCTGAAAGGGTTTTTTTGCTTTCTGCTGCAATAAGGGTGGATCAGCATACCCTTCAATGGAGGAGAGTGGGAACAGGCAATAGACTTGCTACATTGAAGAAAAATTAAGGTGGGACAACATAAAATAGTTATTCTTGATTCCAAATGCTATTTATTACGTTAAAGTTTATTTATGTGGGGAAGCAAGCCAGCACAGACACTGCAGACAATTTGGAAATAATCTTTTTTGTTATTCCAGAAAGATATATTCTCCTTGGGAGCATCTTCGTTAATCCAGACGTAGGACACTGTATTTGCAGAGACAATACTCAGCGCCATCTCAGACCAACCGTGCTGCCAGTCAACTTCCCAGCTGAGGACAAAGGCTACAGCCTCATTTACAGTGGGTAATTCTGCTCATTCTGATTAAAAAAAATGCCATTTTGCACCCTTATCTCCACAAAGTATCTCAAACCAGACATTTTGAAAGGATTTATCTTACCTACCTTTACAACTGCTTATATTCTATGGAGAAAAGCAGGAATTTTCAGGGCTTGCATCACCTGGCACATCCTAGGTCCTAAGGGGCTCTCAGACCTGCTCACCTCTACTCAGGGCCTTTAGAGGGAACCTGGGGTGACTAGCTCAGGTGTAGCCATTTCTATCAAGAGATCTCTTGTATGCCACCCTGTAAATAAGATAGCTATTTGATTTTGATTAATGAAGCACAAGTGACTTCATCTGGAAGCACAGGATTTCCCGTTCATGTGGGCATAGCACAGTTAGATAAAAGAGCAGTGGTATTTCTTCATCTCTCATTGAATCACAAGGCTTTCAACTAGCACTTTATATCTTTCTACAATTTCCCAAGAGCTGTTACAGCATTAGTTAACCCTCTCCCATTTTAACCACAGCAATGACTTTTGTGACCTTTGCAATTGCAAATAATTCATCACAAATGAGAAGGGACAACTGTACTGAGCAAGTCAGCAGGAAGTCTTCAAGATACACACGCTGCCTTCTCCAGAGTAAATTACTCCTTCTTATAGCAGCTGTCCTTGTGTCAGCAGTGTTAACTATAGTGCTACTTATCTAAACGTCTGCTTGCTATCAGCCTATGCTTGTGCTCTCTGGGCAGAACACGTCAAAACTGAGGCACATGGACAATAACTGACTTGCCTGTCTGAGACTCACAACAGACTGAAGTAAAATTCAGCTTAATTTCTGTGTCCCAGGCTTGAATCCTAAGAAGAAGAAAAGCTACCTTTTCTTAGGCACCTGGGTGGTTGACCTGTGTAACATAACTGTGGATGTTATCAGAATATCTTGGGATCATCTTTCACAAGCAGAAGAGAAACGCAATAAACAATCATATTAATGTAAAATTAAAAGTCAATCCCTTTCAGCAGCCAGAGCAATAATCCATCTATTGCCAGAATGGAGACTAAACAGTAAAGTTTATCAGTAAACAGGAGTCTGGGTTTTATCAAAGAAGTCCTGCCGCATTCCTTCCCCCTGACAAGCAGGGTTGGTTTCAGAGACCATGAGTACCTGTGCTTGTTAAGATCCTATCTTACAAGAATCCGTGGCTTGCTCCATCTGCAGTGAGGCAGGAGGAGTGCTCGAAGAGGACCTGCTGGATGAGCCAGTGACCGGCACCATGGGCATGGCATGGTTTGTACTGGTCTGATGCCAGCTCCAGGAGTTTTCCACACCTCCAGGAGCCTCCTGCCCCAACGTCACCCGTGGGAGGTGGAACACCACAAGGTGCATTTAGGCATTGGCTGAGGTTTGTCCAGATCTGCAAGCAAAAGAGCTTGAACGGATGCAACCATGTGAAGACATCATTTTATCCTCAGTGCTTCAGGTAAGAGGTGCTAAGGATTGAGTTCCTCACACAGGTAGAAAGCACAAGGGGATGGCCTGATGTCGGGCCCTTTGCTGTGCTCCTCAAATGTATGTTCACACTGTGAGCAGAGCTGCAGTTGGTTTCTATGTCTGAGTTAGTTTCAAATAAGCTAGCATTAGTATGAACAGCAGGCTAATGACATTGGCATGAAGACTGGGGAAGGCTGCAAATGGCAGTCCCCCAAAATGTGCAAATTACTCTGCTCCAAGCTCCACGGTGCCAGAATTACGCTGCTACCAGGACGCGAGCTAGCTATTGCAAAGCTGGCTCGGGAATTCCTGTGCTTTATGACTATTACTGTAGGGTAGCCAGACCTCAACAGAAAATGACAGTGGAAATGGACCTTTTTGAGTGGAAATTATACCTTCTCGTACAGAGTCTGCCAGTATAGCTATTCTGAGCAAAAGGGCACTATCAGACATCTCTACAGTACTCAGCCCACAGCACCGGAGCTTCCCTCCCCTTCCTTGTGAGAAGATCAAGCTTGTGTTGGAGTCTTAAACATTTCATGCATTTTCAGCACTCATCACTAGTTCAAAAGCTTTACAGAACCTAGGTGTTTAGTAGCGGCTTAAAATCTTTCTGTCTGCCTTAAGAATCAGAAATACTGATTGACCAGTGGGCACGAAGCTGTAGGGCAGCTGCGTAGCTCCGGTTGCGTGCAACAGCATGGCAGTGATCTAGTAATCCAAAAATAATTCAGAGGAAACAGCCTGGGACATACTTCAAGGACAATAAATATATTAAAGGCAGAAGTACAGCAGACAAATACTAAAGATTTCAAAAAGCTGCAAAACCAGTTACACAGTCAATACAATTCTCTTTCCCATGTGGGTAGGTGTTTGTCTACACACTAGTTCTGTCTTTCTGGGCCAAAATTTGGATTAAACCCCTGCTCTGCAGCATTACACCCACCTTTTTAAACACAGTTCTCTTTTCTTCCATGGTGACTGAGTGTGGAACAGCTTTATTTTTTAATTGGTGCTCTGTTTTTTTGGTAGAGTGACATGATTTGAAGTCATGGTTGCCAGAGACATCAGTGTTTGATACGCACGGCTCCCGAATCACCTTCTGCATGCCTAGCATGTGCCATGGTGATGAGCCTCTGTGCAGGGTGACCACAAGTCCCCTTGAATTTAGGAACAAGGTCAATATTTTTCCTAACTGACTAATTTTGTAAAGTGGTATTTGGAATTGAAGGCACACTGGGTGCACAATCCTTAGCTGATCTGAAGAATTTTAGCTTAGGTACTCAAATACAACAGAGTGGATATGTAGTAAAGTAACTCTGAAGAAGAAAAAGTAAACTCACCCATCATGGTTTGGGCTGAGGCTAATAAACTGAAAATAAAAGAAACTTTGTAATCTTTTGGAAATAAAAAAGAAATCAGGGTTTGGGGTGTTGCTTGTACCTTCTAGGGTCTGACTCACAAATTTTAACCTTGGACAATGCGACTGTTCGCAGCTGTACGTACCAGCATCTACCTGAGAGCAGACAGTTTGGACAGCCTGGGGTATTTATTACACTGTATTCTGAGAAACTACATTCTTCACATTTAATGTATAAGTTACTCAGACACTCGCACCATGTAGCTGCCTGAAAATAAACCAGCGTTGATGAAGAACAGAAATCTTTCATACACATCTGCAAACCTAATAGATCAACTGCGACATAAATCCTCAAGGCCTGCTACAGTTTTAATCAGAGAGGCGTGAGCTCTAGACTGGGATTACTTCCCCGGCCGCGTTCCTGGACCCTTCTGAGGAAGGCTCTCGGGCTGTTTGTACGCAGCCCGTCAGGACAGCTCTGCACGCCCAGGACCACAAGCCGACACCAGCCGCGTCACCGCAGCGGATTCCCTCTTCCCCTCAGTCATCTTCTGGGGAGGAGGGTGAGATTCTGCTTTGCGCCTTTCTCCTTCGCACCTAACGCACAGCACCTTTGCAGCAGCAGCTGCGGCCTCTCACGTGCCAGCTTAGCAAACCTGCATAAGCTGCCAAAAAAAGTTTCGCTGCTGAAAACACAGCTGCCCGCAGCGGGCACAGGACCGGTGCGGGGCCGTTCGGTACCACCGCGGCGAACGCCCGATGCTTTCCTCGGGGAGCCCCTGCCCGCGTCTCGCATCGCCCCTTCCTCGAAGGCAACGCTCTCAGCGCAGGTTCGAGACCCGGCACCGCCCGGTGCCGCCTCGGCGCGGGGGGGAGCCCGCGGCAGCCCCAGGGCTGTTCCTGGAGGCGCCACGAGAGGGCGGTGCAGGACGCGAAACGCGCGGGATCGCGCCCACGCCGCGGGAAGCGGGCACGGCGTCCCCCCCGCACCCTCACGGGCCTCTGCTCCCGAAGGGTCTGCGGGGAACGAGCCGGCTCCGCCTGGCGCTGAGCGCACCCCCCGCGCCCCGCTCACCAGCTTAAAAAACTTCCGCAGGTTGGCTTTGGGGGTTTTGCTCTCTTCTCGCCTGGGTCTGGCTGCCGCGGCCTCCGGGCCCTTGGTGCCCTCCTGGTCAGCAGCCGCAGCTTCCAGGGACGCCTCTGCGGCCTCAGCGCTCCCGAGCTCTGCTTCTTCCGAGGCGTTCTGGGGTTAGGTGGGGCAAACATTAAGAAAGTGGAAAAAACATTCAGACTTAAGCAGCGAGGTGGTTTGTTCGTTTGTTGTTACAATCAGAGCGCTTCAGCAGTACAGCGAGCTGGCACACCAGGAACAAACGTGGCATGAAAGCATTCCCAGCGTCCCTGTACCAGTACAGGTTTCTCCAGGAACTGGATTAATCCTAATTCAAAACAGTATATAAACTGGTGGGATTTTAAGCACTTGTTTATACTGAAGGACTAGCCTTTCTTGAATTGCACTACCAGTTCCCAAACACAGTGATTTATCTTTGATTATGATTTAAAAAGAAAACAAAATTACAGCTTTATGTGCCATAAGATGACGACAATCAGGCAAAAATCAGTAAAAATGAGAAAGATCATACCCAGGAATTCGCACACGAAAGAACAGCATTAAGTAATTAAAACACACCATGGGGTTTATTAATTACTAAAACTCTCTTTAGCAGCCCTCTTAGTGAAATACAGATGTGCAACGTCCCAGCCGCAGCATTCTCAAGCTGGGCACCTTCACAGCGGTAGCTTGTCTTCGTGGTTGCAAAGATACAAATGACTTCTTGAGGTACAAGGTAGTTAAGTAGCTCATTTATTACTTCACCTAATCCCCTGGGTTGCAGACATCCTCTTTGATAATGTTGACCCTCATCTGAGTTCAAGAAAAGCTGCTGGGTACTCAGCAGCATTGCCTTTATAAAAGGATTTTGGGTCCCACTGGGCTTTTGTGAATTACTGGAAAGTTCCTTCTATTATAATAGGACTTCAACTAGAGGCATGTGGTTTGTAAATTCCTCTGAAATATGGAGCCCCATAAGATTTATTGATTAATCTCCGGCATGTCTCATTCCACAGCCTTCTCAAGGCTATCCTGGGAACGCTCGCTGCATTTAAGCAGGAGGCACCTTGCTGCTGCGGGAGCTAGAGGCACAGCTGGGCAGGAGCCTGGCCGGGCATCTCCTCGGCTGACTCTGCTGCCTTTCGTAAGGGCCCTGGTAAATAACATCCTTCCGTGCCCTCAAGAACTGCTAATTAATTCCCATCCCACTGTAACTGTATAAAGAAGTATCTTCCCTTCTGCTATAAAAAGAAACTATTATGCTAATAACCAGGTAATTTGACCTGAAGCAAGCCCTTTATCATTTTGCAGCTTATTGCAGAAAGGTGCAGAACATTATAAAAGCAGAAGTTACACTCTCAGCCTCTGACAGAGTCAAACAGAAACAGTTACCCTAGGTACTGGCATTTCAACACATGCTGCTGCTTAAAAATACAGCATAGTTACAGCTGAAATGCATACTGTGGTTAATATAGAAATGCTATACATAAAACTCAGAATGATATTTCACAATATTTACATGTACTTACAGGACCTTACATGTACTGCGTACTCATAGTTATTCTGACCAAAGTAATTTTAGCTGCATGAGCGTGAGAACAATTTAGAAGATAATACCAAAGATTCACCCCAGCCCCAGATCCTGACTCTGAGAGTGGTGAAAAACAGATGCCTCCTCCAGCAGCAGCTTGCAGTACTACTGTCCTCATACTTTTCCAGTTGTCTTCAACTTGGCGATTCCCATGTAGTATGTTTGGGTTAATAGCCCTTGATAGATTTTTTTTTTCCCCCCTACAGAAATTTAGCTAAACATTTTCTGAATTGATATACGTTCCTGAGATCCAGCAGCATCCCATGGCAAAAGATTCAACAGCTAAAGTATGCTTTTTTTAAAAAAAAAAACAAAAACCCAACTTTATTTTTGTCACCAAGTAATTCTGATACTCTACCGCTTTTGTTTTGAGCAACAACTGATCTTTCCTGTTCACCTTTTATGTAACAGTAGTCATTCTGTATGCTGCGGTCATCTTCCTTTCTGCCAAGTCCTTTCTGAGCCAAAAACCCATGCCTAATATATGTAGTTTTTCATACAGAAGCCATTCAATATATTTATGCATTTTTCTCAGCATTATATCTTTTAGTTCTAACATATTTCTTGAGTTGAAGCAGACCCCACATGCAAGACGAGGACTCACCATGGACTTCTACAGCAGCATGAGAGGTTTTGCTTTGTTCTTTACTCCTCTTTTGTGTAAGAAACAAACACATTGGGGGGGTAGAAGAGAGAAGAATGATGAAGGAATAAATATTCTTTGTCCCCTGCTGCCCAAGATGACTGCAGCACAGCCTGCTTCCCCATGGAATTGTAGATTTAATTTGTATTTATGAATATTTTTGAGATAATCAACCTATAATTGATAGGACTGGAGAAAGGCCAATGTCACTCCAATCTTCAAAAAAGGCAAGGAGGACAACCCAGAGAACTACAGACCGGTCAGCCTCACCTCCATCCCGGGAAAGGTGATGGAGCAGCTTATCCTGGAGGCCATCATCAAGCAAGTGGAAGAAAAGAAGGTTATCAGGAGTAGTCAGCATGGATTCACTAAGGGGAAATCATGCC
>Ga0065711_1033279_pt1 | contig 25782 bp, 20 predicted proteins | sample Hoacrofraction12_FD_59098 | JGI IMG/M metagenome (GOLD analysis project Ga0065711, IMG submission 59098) | Hoatzin crop microbial communities from Cojedes, Venezuela - Epithelial fraction 12 v2 (version 2) | ecosystem: Host-associated > Birds > Digestive system > Esophagus > Crop | place... | reverse complement strand
ACGCCAAGTACAAGCCATTACACATCAGTGCCTTGGCAAACCCTCTCAAAAGGCAGAAGCAGTTTGCATTAACACAAGTCTGTAAGAACGTCTTTTCAAATACAAGCAGCCCGTATTCATGTGGTTTGTGTCCTAAACAACAAGATGTGCAGAAAAGCACAGCTGCTATGACCAGTCACTAACACTGTCCATTTTCTGCTCGGTTGGTACTCTTTCTGCATACATCCTAATAATGTCTACTACCTTAAAAATATATTGCTCATATTTGACTTAATATCCGCTTGATGCTGCTAAAAGGAAGCGGGTGGAAATTGAACTGGAATCTCTGTAGATGTGTAACTAAACAAAGCTGAATACACTGACTTAGGAAAAATTGTTCCATTCACTACTGAACTAAACTGTACTTACAATTGTAGTCATGGTCTCTTCTGTCACCACCTTCAATGTGTCAACGACTGAAATGTAGCCAAGTCGCTTAGCGATGGCGAGGGCAGTGTTTCCATTCTAGCAATTGAAACATTTGCAACAGAAGTTGAATGTTAGCAAGGCAAAGTATAGAAACTGCTAATTAACTGTAGAAAATGCACAATACAGCTCAAATATGTGTTTGCATGTTGGTGACTGAAATAAGTATATTTCAGGTAGTAGGATATATAACCAAGTTTTTAACTCTCTACAGAAATAGGATGAAAATGAGAAGATTTTCAGATGTTTGGTGTTCTAGTTTTGGAAGAGATGATGACATAGAGGACGCGGGGGCGATGCGAATAGGCTTCCTCTGCTCTTTTCCTCTCCCACCACACACATTTTTTCCACGTTTCCCTTGCTCAAATGCTTTACGCGGGGTGGGACAGCTGAGCCCGAGGGGAGAGCAGTGGCCTGGCGGTGGCCGCTGTGGACTTACCACAGTGAGCTCGTTGGGCGCCGCGCCGTGCTGGAGCAGGACGTTGATGACGTGGGTGTGCCCTTGCTGCGCAGCCTGGTGCAGCGGCGTGTACCCGTTCTGCAGGCACAGGGAAAGGGAAAGGCTGCAGCGGGCACGGCGCAAAAGCCGCCTCCGCAGAGCGAGCGAGGCAGAGCTGGAAAACTCACCTTCGTTTTGGCATTGACTTTTGCAGAATGTTGCAGAAGGAAGTTAACGATTTTTATGTTTCCGTAGTGGCAGCCAACATGCAAAGGAGTGTATCCCATCTAGAATGAACGTAAGCAATTAGCAAATGTGAATATCCCACACATCCTCTGACCAAAAAAACAGACATGAAATAATAAAAATCCTGTTAAACTTTATTTCTTTGGCCTATGTGAAAAATCCTCCATCCCTGGAAAAAACCCACACTTCTCACGAATGTTGACCCAAGTGAACCTCTCTGAATGCCTTGTGTTTCTGTAATCTTCAATACATGCAATGTTGGTTAAAGATTTCCCGCCTTCTCCAACGGTCACACTGTGAGGTCTCTGAGGCAGAGCCCACCTTTTAAAACAAACGTATGTATAATGCCTTGCACAGTGAGGTTCACCTGCTTGGTTCTGCTACAGTGTGATAATAAACAAATAAGTAAGTAAGTAAGTAATAACAACCTTCTAAAAACCAGGCGTGCTGAGGGCTGCCTCAGCTACTGTGCAATTTGCAGCCCATCCATTCTGACCGAAACACCTGAAAGGTAAATCTAAAACAGTGCAACTGATGTGCCAGCTCTGCCAGAACAATATTGTCCTACAGAAACTGGAACGCCAGCTGGTGAATTGAGGCTCCAAGACAGAAAGGTCTAATTTTTCATGTGTCTGGCCTTGTGTTATACAAACTGGAAGAAATTGCTTTTTCATGGCAACTGCAAAGATGAGAAAGTTGAATGTATCCTTTTTGTTCCTGTTACTTATTTTTTATTACTAGTGGACAGACTAAAAGTGTTTGTCTACATTGCAACCCCCCCCTCCTCGAATGCTGTAAACACAGCTAAATGCCTTTTTGTATTAAAGTATACACATTTTGGAAAATTTTCTAAAACCAGTTAGTACAAGAAGAATATCACTTAAAAATTGAAAAGATTTTTTAAAGCTACTCGTGGTAGTAAAGCAGGAGTCACTAGGCTGACTCTGAACTCATTCACTTTAAAACCCACATATTTAAAACAAGTCAAACAGCATGTTAAAACCTGTTAATTGTAATAAACACTTTAATCAATGGTTAACATCTAACATACAATGCAATAAAACACAGAGGACCAAAGCATGCTCTTGCTGCTCTTTTTCCAATCTCTTAGTCCATGAGAACACTCTTAGCTGTTTTTAAAAAGTTGAGCTTACTTCAGATGCTTAATGTATTAGAAATGATTAGATTATCTTTCTTGAAGTAATTATCTTTTCCTGCCTTATCCTCCCTGCAAGACAACACTATCTCTTCTTCCTTAATGAATATAATCAATCTAGAGCCGCGCTGAGGACAGTTCGGGTGATGGCTGCCTCTAAATGGGACACTTGCTATTTTTCTCCATGGCATGGAGAGAGGCCACTGTTCCCCAAACCTCCCCCCCACTCACACTGACAGCTTGATGACTTTCCAAGGAGATGCCTTGCTTGGCTCAAAGAGGTGGATTAATGGGCTTCCCCTCTCTTGAGCTGAGTCATCGGGATTCCTTTCCCCTTTGAAGGTCAGGTTTCATGGGCCCACTTGATGGGCTCTGAGATGCCAGAAGGGTCATCTTAGCCAGTGCTCACCTGGGGCTTCACCAATTTGCAAGCAGGATGAAACTACACTACCAGCGTAGTATGTCCTTTTGCTTCTCTGTGAGATTTCCAATGTGGTATTGGCACCATGCTCCATTACCAGTTTTCATGGAAAAATCAGTTGCTAGGCTGTAAAAATAATATCTAGTACGAGGAACATATACACTAAACAGATGGTAAAATACACTGCAAATGCATGCTGCTGTTAATCTACAAGAATTCTGCTTTCGGAAAAAGGGTAAGAGGTGAGGTCTGAGATCATTAATTCCAGTGGCAGAAAGGACATGTTCAAACCATGAGGTCAAAGCTGCTCAGAAGAAAGAAAGAAAGAGAAAACCTCGAATGTGAACTATTTCCACTAGAGGGAAGTTTCAAGTGTCTATAGGATTAGACACACCATTTTCTTCATGTCACTTTGCCTCTGATACTACTTCACACAAGGTTACCTAGTTTCAGTTGTATTAACACATGCTAGGAGATGATAGCTGTGCCAGTTACTTTAAATTAGGGTGTGTATTTTTTCTTCAGTTAATTATATACCCTTTGCCATCTAAAGAAACTACTAGCTTTGACAGCCAGGACGAGTTAATCATTGCAAGATACAGCGTCGGATCCAAATTCCATTGGCATCAGCAGAATGAAACTTTCCGTTGACTTATATGAACATCGGATCAAATGCCAAATGACTACAAGGAACTTTTCCCACAGAACAGTTGCTCACAGTGGTAAGAGCCTGAGCGCTAGCTAAAATGTAATCATCATGAACTGAATACTGGGACCTCATTTTACAGTTACTGTTAGTTTAGGGTTGGCTGAATAGCTTCCTAGCAGTGTCCAGGGTCAGATTCTGACAGGTCAGATTCTAAGCCAGCCAGAGTCTTCAGCCTTCAGCAGAACGCTGAGCATACTCACAGCTATGTACCTCAAATGCAGCTTCTGCGGCCCCTGCTCCTACGTGTCCAAAGATAAACTCAGATTAAAACCTGTCCAAACTATCAAAACATCAGTTAAAAAAAATGCTGTGAAGCCTCCCCATACAAGAATTTAACTCCCTTCTCCCCCTTCAAAATACAGGCCTCTTAACATGATCTGTGAGGTCAATAAAAATCAGACATCATAAAATCAGCTTGGGGGATGAAATCCAAAGTCAAGGGCCACCTGCCGGGAACTCCCTGCTAACAATCCTAAAACATTAAAATCTGGAGAGTATCAGAGAGCCAAGACCAGCTGATCTCAACCTTCCCTTTGAAGTGATCTGTAAAGGCTCCTCTTTCCAGCCTTTAACAATGAATACTGAAGAAGGAGCTATCAGCCCCCCAATATTTACTGCAGTACAACATCAATTACCTTCTATGCATGGTATATACAAACATTTACATGTGGTAGCTTCATAAATGGCCAGAGAAATAATTACTGATGCTCTTTGTCACTTCTGACCAGCCTGCTGTTTAAATCAGAGACTACGTGAAAACTTTTCCTCTTTCCCCTCCAAATGCATGGTAGAAATCATGACATTTCTACAGTGATGTGGTCACTGGTCTCACTGCTGCAGCTCTTGGTGTGCCAGAGCTGAAGCTGAAAGAGACTCCCTCTGAAGCTCTTGGTGCTGCTGGCCTGGTCAGGTGTGGGAGCTGGAGGCCTGTGTACAGTCATGACGCATGTCCTGGGTAGCGGTGTAGGCACCCGCAAGCCTGGTGCAAAATACCAGCTTCTTGTCTGAACTCCCTGGAGGGGCCTGGGAGCTTTCTTTTAAGTTTACCATGCCCTGTGGTCATCTCATGTCACGTCGTGTTCAGTGAGGCAGTGCCTAAATGCAGCACGCAGTCGCTGACAGCAGAGTGACAGAGATCTGACATGGCAGGTCACATCTCGCTGGGCATGTTAGACCTCATCAGCCACCAGAGGACATCTTTCACGTGTATAGTCAGCAATGTTTGCAGTGATGGCACCAGTCAAAATAAAACTAATTAGCAAAATGATCTTGTAATGCCTGAGACCTGGAAAGAATATCCTTTGCTTCTCAGCTACAGGACAGATTCCTGCATTCAACTGTTTCTAGCTCAGGAAAGTGTAACATTTATATTTACATCCAACATCCTCACGGAAAACAGAGATCCTGTTAGCTTTTCTGAAACACTCCGTCTAGTAGATTCTGCAATTACACAACCAAATTAATTATAAAAGTAGTAGTTCTCATGGCTACTGGAGTTTGCTACATTTCATTTCATAGAAATGTGTCCAGGAGTCTAAAATATTTTGTTTCAAAAGCTATTAACAATTAAAAAAATACCCAAACCAACAACCAAACAAATCCAGCCCCACAATTATACCCATTTCTGCACAGCAGTTTAGCTTCAGATTTATATTTACTGTCAAAGCACCAAAGGCCTTAGCAGTCATCCTAATATTAAAAAAGTTACTTCCAAGAAAATCAGGGCTTTTGTTTAATTCAGCTCTAACACGCATCACCTTCTGGCAGTCAGCTACCATGCTGCTTCTAGCTGTTCTACAGAATGAGCAGCAATATGGGTGTTCGCAGCTGGGAAGCACTTATCAAAAGCTACAAAAATAAGTGCCAGAAAAAAAAAAAAGCGAAATACTGAGCTTTTCATTTCTAATGGAACACACAAACACAAAGCATCCCTTATTCTCTCACTCTTCAATTTTTTTGAGGGAAATTACCACAAGCCTTGTATATCATGTCAGTGAATTACTTTAATATCCTCCACTGGTAATAACCATAAATCTTAACAGCTTGAATTACTGCATCTTTCTAGTCATGCTGACTCTCAAGCTGCTCTGTTTTTGTTTTTCTGCTGTAAGCATCAGACAATGAAGCTACAGTAGTATTGCTGATAAGGCTAGAAAATGCTCTAGATCCAAAGACCACAAAGGCATCCACCTTTGACTGAATGAAACAGGCAAACCTGTGTGTACATGCACACCTCACTGTTTTGCTGAATCAGGGCCTAACGTTGCAGTACCTTGCAAAGGTTCGTAACTGCACATTATTAGGCTGGACATTTCCACACAAATGTCTTGATAACAACTGAGCAAGTAGCAAGAGCCAAGGAGAGAGAGATGATGTACCATGAAGATATACTGAAGATACCTGTCTTTGAGCGTCCATTCTGTATGGAAGCTATTTTTCTCGATAGCACTTGCCACTCTCCTTGCCTCCTTCCTGTTTCCTTCTGCATCTGAAAATTAGGTATTCCAATGAAAAAACTGAATTGTTGTTACGAACCACTGTAGCACTCAGGCTGGTATGGGGCTCCTGTCAGAACATGGCAGGCAGACCTGAATAAATCTCCCTGAATAAATCTGAAATGAAAGGCCCAACTCAACCTGCAAAAGAACATAATGACCTCTCAGTCACCATTATTTCCTACCGATACTACGGGTTTAGGAACAAAAGAGGGTTTAATACCCGCTTTGTTTTCCAGACAGTCATCAGCCAGGGTCTGTGAGACTATCACTTCCCCCAGCAGAGGCCACACCAAGGGCAGTGGAGAAACTGTTCGACTAAAATGACCTGCACTGGGGTCAAGGCTCCAAATCCTGCTCTTCATCCGTGACTGAACCAGCACTCTTCTCTTGTCAGTCTTCCTTTGCCAGTCCATCACAGTAATGCTGTATCCTACAATAGCACTATCCAATAGGATAAACAGCAGAAAAACGACATGTGGAGACCTGCTGAGCCATGAAACAATATTCACTTGTGCCAACTCTCAGCACAAAGACCCTGCAACAAAAGCAACATCACATGTACCACTACAGCTTTTACACACTCAATATGACCACCAGAGAAGGAATATCTGCTCACAGCCATGGCTTCAGATTGACTTTTAACTCCCAATATTGTGTGTAAGATGAGCATTCCGTGTGTTAAGCACAATATTGCATTAACACAGAGTTTCAGAATCGAAAACTCCTTAATGTACCTAAATTCAAACACAAAAATGTAACGTCAGAATGGACAAAAACTGCTGCCTTTGCAGTGGGACCCTGATGTGCCTTCTGTGAACACCAAATGCAGTTTTTAAAGCTTTCTTAGTGCATTTTAGTCTTGCTGCTTCTCCACCATTCTATTATTCGTCTCTTGCATGTTAAGATAAGGTGTTTTCTCTGGTTTATCAATTGGAGCTCAGTCTAACATGACTAGGCTTAAAGCCACTTAACAAAATCCCATCTTCAAGTGGCAGGAGCAGCCTTGTGGCCTTCTCAAGCACTAGTTCTGGTGTGCTAAACCAGTGCTGTTTACTCTTCAGCACTGACTGAGACTCCCATAGCTCTGGGATTAGAGGCTATTCAGTTAATTGATACACCAATAAATGGACTTCAAAACCAGCAGCTATTCTTCCTTTCATGCCTTTTTCTACAATAAAGTTCAGCAAAAAAGTTTCTTGGGAGGGAAGCCACCCCAATAAATAACCACCATTGCAGTGGTTCAGGTCTGAGAGCAATTCTGAAAATGCTCAGAAGTTTTAGCACCAGAACTGATCTTAATCATACAGACTAATTTCCCACAATAGAGATTTTCTGTAGTAGTAGATTTTTTTTCTTCCCTGCTGCAGCTTGAAGATACATAATATGTTTCTTCCCAGTCTTGTCCTCTAATCACCTGAAAAACCCCATTTGTGTGTGGCCCTCAGAACCTGAGCAGGAGTAAGAACTCCCGTGTGTCAGAACTGCAAACTCTAGATGTTTTCACAGGGAGTGTAAGTTATATATAAACGATGATTAAAGAACATGTACCAGAGGTGGAAGATGATAGCTCATTGGTCTCTACCCAAGTTGAATGACCTGCTAAGATATTAAGTGTTCTCCCTCTATTGACAGATACTGTGCTGAGTGACCGAACAGATGCTTATTTTATCTGGGAAAAACGAGGAATATGGTAAGGAGAGAATCAAAACAAAGAAAAAACAAAGAAAAAAAGACTACTGAATAGTCATCTAGACCATAATAGTTGAGGTAACAAAAGCATATGGATGTGAAATGGAGAGAAGAGAAGGTTAGTGTTGACAGTGCCGCTAGCAGAGATGCCCAATATAATGCCACCGTAAGCTGTGTGGCTTCGCTGACTTTTAAGGCACAGATGGCCACATCTCTGCCACTGTATGTCCGAAGTAATGATTCTCAACTGGACATGCTGGACTGTATCATACAAACATGCAAGCATAGCAACAGTGCTTCTGAAGCTAACTCAGCTGCTGCTATGTCTTACTTCCCAGTGCTTCTGGTTTTAGAGGCAGCATGCACGGATCTTTTATTCCCATAGAACAGTTAATCCATCTAAACAAGAGAACTTGTAACTACAGAGCTGCTATTTTACAAGCCAAACATCTAAACTTCACCTGCACAGAACATGAGGTGAAGGTATGGCAGTTCTTACAGCATAACATTTTTCTTCACTGTAGAAGGTCAGATCTTGTCAGCTCTTTCCTTATGAACCCGGGATGATGATCAGTTTATCTAGAAACTATTCCTTGCTAAAAAACATGGTACTGCATTGGCACTTCTCTCATATCACAGGCGGTACTGAGTGGATATCTGGCAGACAACCTCCATGTGGCTGCCTGTGTGGAGGGCTCACCGCTGCACAAACCGAGCAGATGGGACTCTGCAGAAGCCAGTGAATAAGCATCAAGCTCACTCCACTCTAACACAATCCTGCAAGGCATGTGGGCACTTTCTTCCTAAGAAGCAGACAGTCCCCTACAGCAGAGACGGCAAATTAGCATGGTAGGCAGGAGGACAAGCCGTTGCGGGTATTCCTCACCACAGACGCCTGCAGGATTAACAATGCACATTTTCCCAGACAGGTGATTTGTTACACCACAAAGTAGTTCTGCTTAAATACACCGTGACTTTGCCTGACCTATGAGTCCCTGCCCCACTTTCTGACAACTATGGGGCAGTTTCATGGAAGCAAACGTGTACTGGGAAACTGTTCTTTACTTGCACTAGTTGTATATATCTAACTGAGGAGTGAAGGTGAACAAGAGACTTACTCTTTTGTTTTTGTTTTTTTTTTTTAATTATATGACTATTATGGATGACAAGATTCATGCTGCAGATGGTCAAATATGACTGCATTTTTTTAACCTGTTCATGGCTTTACCTACTGACTGGTTCAATTTTCAGAGATGCAATTAAGAAATTCGGCTCCACCCAGAGGAGATCTCTGAATGAGAAACTGAAGTCCCTTTTCTGTGTGTCTCTGGAGAGTCACATGCGTGCTCCACCACACTGCCACCCTGTCAGGCTCAAAATTCAGCACAGAGCTTGAGCAACTGCGCCAGGCTGCCCCCAAGACCCAACAAACACGCCCTGCCTCTCAGCTGTGACAGTATCTCACTGATGTTTCCACCATGCTAATGTGACTAAAAGGCCACTGTTCCAGAACTGGATCCTATTTGGACATTGGAGAGCAGGGGAAGGGGACACGTGACTGCCTGCACCTGTCAATGTAAATGTCTCTTTAGTCTATGTACTATTTGTAGGACAGAGAAGAGTGGGAAAAAGGCAAACACTCACAGACAAGTTGTACGGGCTAGGAGGCAGTTCAACTCTGACCAAGTTAAAAGAGCAAGTTCTGCAATGTCTTGCTGCAGAAACCAAAACCAGCTAGGATCTTCAGGAAGGTAACCACATACATCTGAGGAAATCGTGCAAAGAATGGACCCGGGCAGATCTCATGTGCTGCTGGATGATTTAGCAGATCATAACAACTCAGACTGATTCATCTGTAAAATATGGGTTGAGGATATGTTACAAAAATATAAAGATGGAGAAGCTGCTGGGATTTCAGCAGAACTATTTCAGTTTCATGTCAGAAAAATGTCATTGAAATCAGTAGCCAGTAAGGCTAGAAGAAAAAAAGGCTAAAAGAAAAAAAAAAAATCACATAACAATGACTTTTCCCTCTGCCATGGATTATAATCATCTGAGTTGCAGCCAGAGATGGTGGTGGATTCAGCCCTTTCTGAGATGTCAGTGTGATGATAGAATGATATCATCACAGGACAGTCTGACACACCTGGACATTTCTGGAATGCCAGCACAGCACCTAACTTGTGGCACACACCTAGCAGAGAGTTGTGAAAGCTGCTACTCTGCACAAAGGGTTCAGGTCAAACTGTGAGACTTGGTTCATTTCGCTGATTTGATCAGCTACAGTCCAAGTATTTGATCACAACTGATTTCTTACCCAGCTAATGGAATGACTCTGAGATCTAGACAATGCATGAAGAATGCAAGTATAATCAACACTGAGATAATTATAATTAAATTCTGAGCACCTTATACACTGTTAGTGAGCATAAAACCATAAGTACACAGGCTGTCGAAATTTACTCATGACATCACTCTTAAAATTAATACTGTGAAGTGGGAGACATCATTGCCTGGGATCTCAAAAGCATCCCCAAGCTCCTTGGAAAGTCAGGTCTCTTATCCAGAAGTCCAAATATTTACTTAAGGCAAAACTATTTTTAGGCAAGTAAATTTGAAATGGACTACCATTGCATACATGTATTTCATATCAGAAAACAGTGATAAAAAATTTCAGATTTGTCCTCAAGAGTTAACTGTTTCATCTCTAATATTATTTTTGAAGGCAGAGTAGAGCAATACTTGCTGACAACCTAACTGATTAATGTTTACCATCAGGAGAACAATGGTCTAGTCTGAACTTGGGGCACCAGAAAAAGTCAGCTCCCCAGATGTACCTCTATGACAAAATAGCTCACCTCACTATGCTTTGCAAACAAAGCGGCTTAGAAATTCAGAGTCCTCCAGTCGTGGAGGGTGAGTCAAGTTGTAGGAGTAGGGGGATGATCTTTACAAATGAACAATGGCTTTACCTGCAGAATCTATGCATAGCTATTTCGTATCAGCTCAGGGAAAGGAGACTACTTCATTTTGTAAAGTCTCTTAAGTAATGTACTATTAACCACTCAATAGCCAGGAATGCCTATGTTGTACTTACGTTGCTTCTCTTGCTGTAAATACAGATGTTTTAAGTAACAGTTCTCTTGTGTTTTGTTTCTACTCTCTGCAGAATGGAAAGTACGTGCAACATGTAGAAAATACCAAAAGCAGGTGAGAGTATGCATGTGGTGAAAGATTATGATTCTCTGTAGAGGGAGCGCAAACTTTTCTGAAAGTTTCCTTACATAAAAACAGATCAATTCACTTACCTTCAGTGAAACACAACAGCAGGATACAATCTAAATAGATATTGATCTAAATATTTGGCAAGAAATAACCTTACTACTCAAAGACTGAGCATAACGCTAAAGATTCAAGTTTACATCTCTTCAGTTTTCAGAATACATTCCATAATAATTTATTACAAGGAATGTTTCTCTGCTGTTATTTCAGTTTCACCCTGAAATCCATTACTAGTCCAGTCTATAGGCTCATGCCTCCCAGAAAGGAGGTAACACATGTTGACGGTGGTGTTTCTACCTTCGTCTGTGCATCAACAGCAGCTCCTTGGTTAACAAGAACCTCTGCTACATTGACTCTGTCCTCTTGAGCAGCCAGGTGGAGCGGTGTCAGTCCACTCTGTAAATTAGAAGCAACAAGTAACAATCTTCAGAGGAGGCACATGAGTACTAAAATGCAAATGCAGGTGTCAGTAAGAGTCAAAACATCCTACTGAATTTAAAGAAATTATAAATTCTACTTTCACTGTGTAATATGTGTCCTAATCACGTGTGTTGATTTGCAAGAAAGTATAATGTGAAAGTCAGGAAGATAATGTTTCTCTTATAGAAGGAACATTTCTTCATTCAGTGTTCAATACGGGATAGCAAATTATAGCACTGCAAGAAAAAGTCGCATAGTACTTTATTACCTTCCAACTAATTCACTTCCTAAGAACGAGTGAGATTTTAAAAGAAATATTGACTTATTATTTACAGTTCTAGAAGTTTTCCAGAAGTAACATTCACTCAGATTTATCCTTCCCTTTTATGCCTCTGCTTGCTTGTTTTCAAACACAAACAGAAAAGATAAAACTACGTTTGTCTGAGATCAGGTTCATTTCTCTCGGCCCAGGGAGTACACAGACTGGCTAGATGACATGTACTGACACTCTTACTTTTTAGAGAGCTCATTATTTTTCTTATCTGAAACTTGAGATCTAAAATCCTTAAAACTTTAGCAAGCCATGCAACCTACTGTCACAAAAAAGACCTCGAGTAAAAGAGACAGAAGAAAGAATCTGCTAAGGGGACTTTATTAGGATTGGGAAAGAATATGCTTCACTTGCAAATTACAGTTCTTTTTCTCTCCTCCTGTTCCTCCTGCCTTTAGCATCAGTGACAGAAGAGCGGGTGGCAGCAGTTGGTGTATTGGAAAGAGTTGCTATGTTTCCTGCCCTTGAACCCAACCTCCTGTCCACAGTGGACTTGCTACCAAAGGCAGTGACTGCTGCGAGCGTCCCACTGTTACTGCCCTCAAACATGCAATCCCAATGACAATGCAGCTTAGGTGGGTCCAATTACACAAATATATAACAGTAACCAACTGTAAATAACCTAGCGGAGCCTGGATATTATGGACCAAACCTTCTAAAAAGATTTAATAAGTGCTCAGTGCCCACACTGGTGCTCTGAGTATTCAGCTCCCAACCATTCTGTGGACCCTGAAGAAAACAAATGCTCTTCTTATTCCTATTGCAAAACTCAGAAGTTAGTGAGCTTTAAATACTTGGCTTCAAATGTAGGTGCTGAGCTCAGAGGAAAAGTGCATCCCTAAGTGAGTACAGGGGAACTATTTTTAAAAGGTGGTGTTATCAGTATAATGAGAAACTAGAGATTACAACTGAACGGTAACAGATTGAAGGATGTTGCAGGTTGTTAACCTCTGGTGGGACTGAATCAACATGCCAAGCAGCTGCAATCATGCCCTCTGTATTAGCCTTAGCAGCAAAATCATGACAGCCAATGTGATACAGAATGTGTACATGGCAGATTGCCCTGTGGGGATACAAAGTCCATCCTGCACTGCATAAGCCCACACACTTGATTGAGACTGGGGAAAAAAATCAACACCTGCAACAGACGCTTTTTGAAGGAGGGCCCAAAAATAACCAAACTGTAAAGTTAGAAAGAGAAAAGCAAAGCAGCCTTGTGCAACATCACCCACAGCCTCAGAGGACATCAAGTCTTTCTGCCTGTTGAAAATAAGAAATATTTTCCATGAAAATATTGTCTCTTGCCTTTCTACTTTAGCCATATACATCCATACTGAAACTGCACTTTACAACATCTCTGAGGTCTAGTGGGGCATTTAAAAAATTAAGGCTCCACATTTGCTAGAAACATTACTACAGAGCAGACTTAAAAGCCTATAAATTCATACATACAGAAACTAAAATCTACCAATTTCCTTTTCCTGCCCCCAGGAGAAATTACACAAAAAGTCACTGTGCTGTGAGGAACACCCCCTGGGGAGGAATAATCACTGATATTAATGAACAAAATCTCACCTAACCTTGTTGGTTTAGTCCCATTAAAAAAAAAAAATCAGCTTCCCTTAACAAGTTAGTTATTACTGTTGCTTAATGGGCAGGCATATATCTAGAGGCTCATAAATGACACGCGCCAACCCCACTAACCGCTGGGGGGAGGAAGATATTTTCTCTCTGGACGTGTTTTGGCAGACTAACGTAAGATGGAAGGAAGGCAGATGGATTAGTAAGTTCCTCTGCTGCATGTGCTATCATCAAAACTTGGGTACTATGAAATACAGTTCATTCAAAGTGACATGGCGTGATGCATGCTGATCTCATTGCTAGAAGAAAAGATAATGTATATTCAAACACCTGCAGTGGTTTCCAAAACTTGCAGAACTGCAGAATCAAATTTACTTGTGGGCCCCTATCCTCATCACCACATTTGTTTATTGCTTGAGCATCAAGGAGGGGGAACACTTACCTTGTTGCTGAGATTTACATTTGCATTTCTAGTAAGAAGCAATGACACCATGTCCACATGGCCATCCTGAGAGGCAAGATGCACAGGGGCGATACCCTGTCTGGTTACAGCATTGGCATCAGCACCATATTCCAGCAGCGTAGTTGCTATATCCATCTGGTTTTTCTTGGCAGCTATGTGCAGTGGTGTATAGCCGTTCTGTCAATGGAAAGCACTTCATTGCAAGCTACTCATTAAACAATGTCATAAATCAATTTCCTGTATCTACTGGACTCCATGGAAATAAGTCATTAGTTCTAAAAATTCTGTCAAACATAGTCAAATACATATTAACTAGTTGGACAAATGAATGTATCAAAGCTTTAAGCAATCTGTTCTTGAAAGTACTATTACAAATAGGGGGATTCTTAAAGAAACTTTCAAATTTGGGGAAAAAAATATCTGTTCAGAAGAGCACAACCTATAGCAATAGGAATTTGAGTTTCATTCCACAGACATTTGCTACTTCTCCTTAAATGTACATAAAGTCTTTAACAAACAGAAGAGCAGGATGTGTGTTCATAGCTCAGAACAGCTGTTATCGTTTTGTTTTTTCCCCCTTTCCCAGGGTGAATGAAAGCATTATGTACATGAAATACGGCCTTTCTTGCAACATTTACCCTAACCTTACTGACAGGCTGTTTTCGTTTGGATGAAGGGAAAATTAAAGAACATAACTTTAGAGTCTTGCATTCTTTATTTTTTTATTCCTTCTAATGTATGTACCCAGTGAGCCCACTACTAAAAATAAAAATGCAGTACCTATTGCATGATAAAATTTTATAATTCTAAAAAAGGATAGATTTGGCAGAAAATAGATAAATAGATACAAAGAATAACTGATTAGCATGCAAATATGAAAACACTGACTAAGATATGACCAGCTTTTGGTAGAGAGTTCTTTTCCATCAAGAACTTTCTGTCTTTCAGAAATGTATTAGCTCTCATTTTAAAGCGAATGGCAAAGGTGCACATGTATGCCTGTGGAAGGAATGAAGAAGCTGGGGGGGATGACACCCTAGCTGCATAAACCGTTTCATATGGTATCATAAATACCACGTGCAGCTCAGATTACACAGCCCAGGAAAGTCCATCTAAAGGCACAAAGCGTTCACCTGGCTCGGCTCCTCCCTGCGCTCTGTGGGGCAGCAGGGCTGGGCTATACGGGAAGGCACGTCACAACTGATGCAGGATGATGCAGGTAGGAGCAAAGAGTAAACACACAGGGGCACAGAAATTATTATGAGAGCTTTAATAGTAATCTGGAAGTGAGACAGATGCACAGCATGAACTCCATGTGGAAAAGGTTCTGTAACCTTCAAAATTCAATTCAGATTCAGTTCAGACCTTAGACACTAAGGCATTTAAAATGACACTGGGCAAACACAGTGTCACAATCAACAAAGGAAGTACACGGCCACTGAATTTTCACTTTGAAGAGAAAATGCTTCAGGAAAAACAAACACAGTCCTCTCCCGTAGACTTCCTGTACAAGACTGAAACGTAAAACAGCCATCGTATAAGCACCTCCTAAATCCTAAACACTACGTGCTTAATCCTGCATATATGCTAAACTCTGTGTATTTCAAACAGAGTTCGTGTATATTTTGTAAAATAATAAAAGCGGTTTTCAAGCCTTTTCCTCAGAAATGGGCATATGTTGCTTTCAGTGGTATGGAAAGCAGCATCTTGCCAACAGAAGGCAAAAAGGAAGCTGAAAAATAAGCTGAAATTCAGCTCAGTCACAGGCTGCGTCATCTTCTCAGGATAAGGGCTGTGCTCTGTCAGTATGCATAGAGGTGGAAGGGAACGGAGAAGTTTGGAAGGAAGGGTATTTAGTTATTCTGGCTGCCGGGGAAAAGAAGTAAAAAGGGAAAAAGGTTAAAGGTGAAGGGACAGAGAAAAACTGAGGCTGTGGGGCCTGGGGAGAGAGGAAGAGAAGCATTGTAAGGTGGATGTCAAATTAAAATTAGGCACAAGCCTAATTTTGGCCTATAAAAAAGAAGAATGGTTCATCAGAATAACTGTTTGTATCACAGCGCTGCACTCTGACATGGCCACTACTCATACCCTTCACCAATCACTCTTCAAGGCAAATGCTGCCAAATGAGCCAGTCCTAAACTCCATGTCAAAGACAGGAGTGTCACAGAAAATGCAACTGCTCATGAAACTAACTATGGGGCCAGTGATGAGATATGACATAACACATTTATTTATTAGACCACATTTACAAAAGAAATGGGGGATCATTTGCTGCTACCAACATCATCTTTCAGATGACTGCACAGTGGGCGCCTAAAGCAACAAACATGCTACCATTAATTTTATTTAGTATTGACACTCTGCTCAGTGTTGCTGGGGCTCACTTGCTGCAGAATACTAACAAATGCTTTATTTTAGGAAGACTTACTCAAAGGCCTGAAGTGGCAGCTGCAAAACTGTTCTGTTACAGATGGGGAAGCTAAGGTGACCTGACACATGAGTTTGTGTAATATTATACCATCGTCTATAGTGATTCCACCTTAGTTTGGACTACCCAAGCCCTTTGCAGTGGCTGCTGCAATCCCTGCCCATACAGGATGCACAGCTTCCACTGGTAGGTTCTTTCCGTGAAAACTGTGTCAGTGTCTTCTTATCCTCTTCAGAAGGCCCTTTCTTCCCCACCGTGGCATTTAAGAGTGCTGTGCTGCAGTAGTAAAAGATCAGAGATCACTCCAGTTCACCTCCTGGGGCACTGCTCTGGCAGATTGCCACTATCGACATTATTGATTTTAGACTGTGCCATTGCTGCTGGCTAGCCATGTTTATTTAACTTTCCTCTCGTTTGCACTATAAGCTCTGGGACCTACCATGTGTGACAGACTCCATCCTCTTCTTCAGCCATGCAGAAAGCCTCTAGTGTTATGGCTGTATTCAGTCGTCTGTGAGAGGAAGGCAATCAAGGAGAGCTGTCTGGCTATCTACAATACTGGCTTTTCCGCTGGCTCTCCCTTTTCCACTGTTTTTTTGCAGTGATTTTAGGAACATACCCGGATTGTTTCAGATGGGGTATTTACACTGCGGTTATCGCACTTGAACCTACATGTGCTTCCACCTTGTTTTCCTTATTGCTGGTGTCCAACTATCGATTATTGATCCATACTTAAAACTGGGATCCACAAAAATAACAGACACTTTAAGCTTCTCTAAATTCTTTCTTCTACTCAGAACTAGAATACATGTAAATATTTATTCTTTCACATCCCCTGAAATCTTAGACTATATGTTGTCTTGGCTACAGTAAACTGCAATCAAAACAGAGCTGTGACTTATTTTATTTTCACACCAGCCCATTGACACTGTGGTAGAAGTATTGTGAAGCACATTAATAATTATGTACATTGTACTGAGAAACATCACACACCTCAGAAGTCATTCTGTGGCACAACACAGGAGAACTACCCTTCCTTAGCAAGGCATTAACTCCAAGCTTGCCCTGCACAGACGTTAAGATACAATGATATAATGTTGGCTGGCTTGGAGAAGGCACTGAGGAGACCAGACAAGTGAAAGCAGGGCTCAGTATTCACCGAGACTGACCTTTATTGAAACTAGAAATTTTAAATGTTTCTACATCTATATTTGCTTTTTTACTGCTATTTATTCATCTGTAGAATTAGTCTAACAGCTTTATGTGGTTGTGAGACATCAACAAACAAGGTCATTGAGCCCCCTGTAACTGCAAGCGTATACAGTCTAGAAAGAACAGAGGTAGAGAGGGAATAAAGTCGCACAAAAAGCCTAGGTATTGTTCCCGCAGAGTGACCAGTACTTGTACCTTGGCAGATGCGTGAGGTGAAGCTCCCTGGTCCAACAGTAGGAGTGCCACTTTTTGGTTATCGTAGTGTGCAGCTACATGCAGTGGTGTTAAACCGCTCTAAAAACACATGCAGAACAAACAAGTGCTGTTACAGACCCTCTCCAAGGAAAACGTAGGAGTTTGGAAAATCAGAGTAGATGAGGTGAAAAAATCACGTTTGTTATTCATTCATGTATCCAGAGTCTTTGATAACTTCAGAATCAAAAAATAGAACAGGAGATTTGAAAATCCTTACTGAGCTGTGAAAGCCCTTTTCACTTTTCCCTGGGAAGATGAACTGTCACATATCTGTGCTGCCCCCAGGACAGAGCAGGTAAGGAATTCTGACCCTGAGGTCACACCCTCGGCAATGTTTTTCTTTTTCTGCAGTGGATAAGCAAACTGTTCCTCGGACCTGTAAAAATCCAAGCTGGGCTGATTTAAAAAGCTTGAAGCCCTACTGGGCTTTGCCCCCTGTCATGAGACCTGGGGGAGCAGAGCCAGCTGCCAGAATACTTTGATAAGGATCGTAAATAGTCTGGGCAGGAAGGCAGAGGTATGGTTTGTCTCCATTCCTCTGGATAGGTATAGAGAAGACATAATCTTGTTACCAATTAATGACAATAAAAGTCACTTCTGTCAAGAGTTTGCTGACTCTTGGGAGCCCCAGCAGGGACTGGAATATGACATGAAACTTATTCCAGTTAAACCCAGGCTGTGGATACTAGCGCGATGGTAAGTAGGTAGAAGGATATTATTAGCATATTACATGCATTTCGATATTTGCTGTGCAAGTGGCAGTGGCGGCATCTGTCCTACCTTTCCAGAAGCATCAGGAGATGCATTCTTCTGAAGCAGGAGGTTGGCAACCTCAATTTTCCCGTATTTTGCAGCCACATGTAGAGGAGTAAATCCTTTCTGTAAGAGAAAGCAGTTATATAGCAGCCTTGTGCACTTTTTTTCAGGGCAAGTTTTGTCTCTGACCTAGAAGGATACTGCTGTTTCCATCCATCCCCTTACATAGTCCAGAGGACAGGCAGCAAGTCTGCAGCCTCCCAACTGCCCCGGCAGGTCTGGAGGCCTCCCCTTGCAAGGCAAAGCCCCACCTGTGTTAAAACAACTGTAAAAGGGAAGAGTCCTTTCCTTTCTTCACACCACTGAAGACTCAAGGACAAGGCTGGGTAACAGCTTATCAACTCGCGTCAGGAATTTCTACCCTGCATTCTGATCATTCCAAGAAACTGCATGTCTGACCACTGGGATGTGTTATACATTAGACTCGAGGTAAAAGCACAGAGTTTTGTACCCTTATAACAAAATGTAGTTCATCCTTACATTATTTGTACATGTGTATCACTTGCAGCATCTAATTCACAAGCACCACTTGCTACAGGTATATTTTACCATTGAAGCTATCACTTCTTCAACTCCTTTACCTTGGTAATGATAGATAAAGATGCACCATGATCCAAAAGAACAGAAGCTACATCTTCATGTCCTTCTCGAGCAGAAAGATGCAGGGGCGTATAGCCAGACGTTGTAGCTGCATTTGGAGATGCTCCTTGCTGTAGCAGCTGCTGTACTATATCTGCTTTTCCCAGTCGAGCAGAAATGTGCAGTGGTGTTTGGTCATCCTAACATAAAGGAAACAACACAGTTCTACATAAGAAAACTAAGACTCATGTTATGACAGAAAATATTTGCTCGGATTCTATTGCTTTTCAAAACTGCAGATGAGCATTATTTCTGCTGAGGTCTTACATAGTGAATATCGCCATGCTGGCTTTCTCTTTGTCATACAACAAAGATATATTGAGCCATGTTGATGCATCACAAAATATTCCTGACAAGTACATAATCCATAACAGTAGATAAAGTGATCTATTTTCTTAATTGGGATTTGCCTCACTTTGCTTTGCCACTAAGGTCCACTGAGTTTGAGATCTTTCTTAAAAAGCAGCGAATGCATAGCTCTATTCCTCACATCTTGACCTCTTTTATGATTCCCAGTAACATTTAATAACTCAATCAGTTATTTGGGATGACCTGAATTGCTTAGCATATTATTGCCTAGTAACTTGCATGAAGTATCATATTTTGTGCTTTTTTACTGATGAATGATTTATCTGGTATTTCGCAGATAACTTTACAGTGGATGTAACTGAAGATAAAGCATGGTGCTGAAGTTCACTGTCGCTTTCTCATGGCTCATTCAGAACACAATAATCCTAATAGTTATATGCATAGGGGTTGCCCTGTTATGAGTCGCATTGTTTATTTATTTTGCTTCAGTAAAAATATTGTGGCTGTTTGTGACCTTGTTCTGAATGTCTACTAGATAATTTCTTCCTTATTCATTATTTGGTTTTGTATTTTTGTCCTCCCCATTCTTAGTTGTACAATCTTTGGATTAAGCACACTATCACAACAGTATGACCAACAAAGCCCATTACCTTATTTATTCCTTTTCCTCCTAAATCTATCCAAACATCTTTCTCTCCCCATATTTCCCTGCTGAATTTCCTAGCTTTTGAGCACTGCTACCCCATGTCCTGCAGCAGAGTATTTCTGGGGTATTCTCTGCTAGGGATACTTCTGCCGATGCCCATCCTACAACACTGATTTTACACCTTAGGCATTTAGGATGAGAAAGTGCCAGGATGTGAATGCTGCTTTTTTAGAGGGAAATTCTCCTCTGACTGGTGGAGAGCCTTTATGGTTCTGAAGCATTTCCAGTTTGCCACATTTCCAATTTTCCCACAAATTTCTCACGGCTAATGTTAGCACTGGTGTATAATCTATTACTTGTGTTTAGCTGTTATTTGTGATAACAAATTGACCACAGGCAATGGAAGTTTGCACAAATTAATTCATTGTGTGACATTATTTAGAAAATATTTGCATGACTGTGCTTCTCAGCACGAGCTGTTCACTTTCAAGGCTGTCTTTGGAGATTTACAGAGCACATGATTCCCTTCTATTGTCAGAATGCTTACAGATATGAAACATTTCTGCTATAAATATTTAGTCAGAGTTCCTTATAAGTAGATATTCTTATTACCAGCTTTATTTGTGAGCCAATTCACAGATGATAATTTCACAGTGAAAAATAGATTTCTTTGAAATCGTATTCATTTAATCACTATTCGGAAAAAAAAAAGTTCTCCTGCATTTACCCATTAAGACTGCTAGTTATTGCACCCCTGTACCTCCCCTCCCCCTTCTGTTTCCTGGAACTCTTAATTCCATAACTTTTTATGTTTCTTCAGTGGCTCTCGACCATTTCTTTTTCCTTCCCCCTTATCGTCCTCAACTGCAATTGTTTCTATAGGGTTTGTTCCTTCTTTCTAGCCCTATACTACATCCTCTTACTGTGCCTCCTTACTTTAGGGGATATTCCTTAGAAGTATAACTATTTTTTAATGCATACTTGCATTCAAATGAAGGCTGATGCTTTAGGGACCGGACAGGAGACACCAGCAGCCTAGGGTTTACAGTTTTGCAGAAATAAAAGCAGATTTCAGGCACTCTTCCCCCTCCTTGCTTCTCACCCCAAAACAAAACTCTTCAAACACAGAATCGTTTGTATTAAAAGCTGGTAAAAAGAAAAGGCATGGTATTAACTTGATATCTCCTGTCTCCTCTCTTACAACAGATCACTCGTGACCGCAGTAAAAGAGTACATAAAAAAAATCAGTTGTCATTACGCCAGAGCTTTTGGCTTCATGTCCCTTTCTCTTCCCAAAAGACACACGCAAGATGAATGTGATTACTTGCTTTGTTAAATATAGATAATCTAGGGTTATTATACCTGGTCTATCACCTTACCTTAGCTTTAGCTTCCACCTGAGCTCCATTTTGTACCAGGTACCGAACGACCTCTGTTTGGCCAGCTCTGGCAGCCATGTGCAGCGCCGTTTCTCCTCTCTAGCATGCAGCAGCAAAAACAAAATATTGTTAAAAACACACTGCAGGAAAAACAAACCCCAACATGTTTCATAAATACAAAAATACTCGTGACCCAGTACAGAATAATTTCCACTAGAATATTTTGTGGTAGCTGTCTGTGAGCAAGATGGGAGACTAAGTCAATATTTGACCTCTTCGCAGTATGCTACAAAGCAATCTATTTCGGGGTCAGTTTCCCAACACAATAGTGCCTTTGTCACTAGTCTTTTGCTGAAAAGAGACAGTGCAATTTTTGTATTTACTAGCATTTTATTAACAGTGTTAAAAATGACATCCATTTAAACAGAGCCTAATTTATTAAAACAAAAAATTTATTTCCACAAATATTTTTGGCTTTCATCCTGCGCAGATGAGTGAACAAGAGGAAAAAAAATCGTTACCGAGTACATCAGTATAAGACTTCATGGACTTAATGAAATACGAGTCCAAGAAAACCAGAATAAATACAGGAAGGGAAACTGCTTTCTACGTTTTTGGACTTCACTATGTCTTTAGGTACAAACATCTGCTAATTTACAAATGGTGTTGCATTTTTATATAATATAATAGAATTAGCAGATACAGACTTTAATAAAAGATTGTCTTCTAACTACACCTGTGTATGGAAGGTGAAAGGGAGATTTTGAGGCCAAACTGTTAAAAAGAATCAACAAGCTTCTACATTCCTCCAATTTCCCAACTTACAAATATTCATCTCACAACGACTTCAGTTTTTACACATGCCCTGGGAGCCTTGGGGCACACAGTGCACATCCAGTAGAAAAGCGCACTTGTATGGCTGCATGGACACGGGCAATATGTTCCGACAATCTGCTGCAATCTGTTGATAACAGCAGAACTTCCCTTAAATGGTAGGCCCCCGGGGTCCTGGGAAAATAGTGCTCAACAGTCAAGTACACATCTCAAAAATTACATATGAGAAGCTACAGTGTGTTCTCATTCTTTACTTCAGGAAACAAACAGAACAGAGTCTGCTTAAGGTCACCCTCTTTTGAGGTTTCCTCAATGTGCCAAGCATCTCCCAAGCAGGAGTCAGCAGGTGGCACTTTGCCAGGACTCCAGCAGGACCCACGACCGCTATGGAGGTAGATGGCAAACACAAAAATTGAGCACTTCAAAACAGTGCTGCTCCCAGATATTACAATGTGTTTGAAGTTCTGCCATGCTGAACAGAAACCTGTTACTCACCACATTGGTAGTGTTGGGTGATGCTCCATGATGCATTAGCTGCGATACAATATTTACATGTCCCATGAAGGCAGCAACATGGATTGGAGTTAGGCCCGACTGAAAACCAAACCAAAATCAAACTTAAATACCTACTTCCACACTCCTTTGCAAGAATATCATAGGGAAAAAAGAAGTTATTTGAAATTAAACTCAAGCACTTGTTCTTCTGAGAGGATCTTTTCTGCTCAAAATATTCACACATGCATAAATTAAAGGGCACACAGAATTGGAAACACCTATGAGTGTGATTCATTAGCAAACATAAAAACATTCTAGGAATTCAGTAATTCTTGATCAACTAAAATCAACTCTAGCAAAGCAAGATTTTTTCCATAATTTTTTGCTGAATAACATTCAGGACCAGAAAAAAAAAAAAATCAGTAGAAATATTTCCGGTACAAAGACAAGACTTTCTGGAACACATAGCTAAAACAAAAAAGATGCCGTGTCCATTGCCTACACCAAATCCAGTTGCTTTTGGGTGAACAAACTGGCCTCTTGAACTCAGTGGTGAGCTCCATCCCCACTGTTTCTCCAGGAGAAAGGGAATTCAAAACTGTGGCATCCAGCCAGAGAGGCACAGACACAGATGACACAGGCTAAAGAGAATTCCCCCTTCCCTCAGGACCTCGTGTCACCGTCACCATCACAAATCTGCACCGCTGCCCTTATACAAGATATAAAAGATCAACTGGAGAGAAAGAGAGAGTGGGAAAAGGGGAGGGGAAATAAAGGACCAGTCATTTAGCAGGGCATGACCTGAAGGATTTTGCTTTAGGAAACCAATCAATAGTTGATATTACTCCAAGCAGCATAACCCTAAAGCCTCTTCACAGCTGCTTCTGCACAGCTGTAGCAACAGTCAGCCAGAAGCTGCAGAAGGGAATTTTGCTACCAGGAGAAGGAGAAAGCTCAGTGGATCTCCGGAAATCCCCTGACTTAGGCAGCTTCCCCATAGATGTACACAAGTCCCACGAGGGTAGAGGTGAGGAAAACACACTTTTGTTCCTCTGTCATGCAGAGCAGCAAACATGAGCAGGAAGGTAGAATAACTGGTGAAGTATGTAATTTCATTTTCCCGTTTCACATAATTTAGTAAATGTTTTTAAAGTAATAGACTGCAGGAAATACCATGCACATGTGTTGTATTTGAGCATAAACACTAACTCGTACTGCAGAGATTCAAGCCTGCAGCTAAAAAAAAGGTGCGGTAGCTACAAATGGAAGTAAGGAATCTACCTGGAAAGCAGAATTTACCATAGAAAATGCAATAAGCATTACCTTTAATAAACAGTTTATATGCAACGGTGACTGTTTGTGACATTTGGTACTGTTTCCGCTTGTTGCATTTGCATGGTTTATTCAGATCTTGCAACCAACACTTGTTGGCTCTCAGATTTTTTGGGGGAGGAATACTGTGAAGCTTTCTGGCCAATTTGCTTTGATGGCCAGATATAATCTTACTAGAGAAATAGTGGCTTATGTGTGGATGCTAAGTACCAGCTCCTAATTCTGTGTCGGAAGCTTATTATCATATAGATAGCCAGGGAAAGAGGCAAGTGGGAAGGCAGAGCTCTGCAGTAAAGTACCATGATGAATCTCACTAAATGCAGTCAAATGTGGTTTGAGATCATGCGAGATCGTGGTGAGGCAACAAGAGGAAGTCAAGGAAGAGCTCTTGCTTTTGGAAAGTTTTTGCTTAAAAAAGCAATTCAGAGGGTACCGATCAGACAGCTAACCTGGTCTGCTCACACAAGACAGTGTGGTTAAGTATTGCTGGTGCTTTCATTCTTTTAATTCTTTGTATTTACAAGGGATAAAATTGAATAGATAGTTTTTCTACTTGCACAATGACTGATTAATACAGAGGACAGACATGGCATCTCTTCTGTTAAGGTTCTCTTTGCACCTCTCATTTGCTAACATGACTTCAAACCAGACTCTGCAAGCTGCACTACAAGTTGTATTGTTTTTAAAAAATATTCTGGAGATATGTGAGCTGTAGCAAGGGCAGGCTCAGTTCTCTCTCAAGAAAGCCAGGAAAGGAGCTGTATATTTTACTGCTGAATAATTAGAACAAAACCCCATGCATCACATGAAACTCTGTTTTGGGGAGATGAACTGCTCTCAGTTGTATCTTGTTTAATTAATGGAATTATTTATCGTTTTCTAACTTGGCTTCTTCATCAGTGGTCAAACATTCATATATGTGACCTTGCCTTCTAACTTAGTAGAGTACACACACACACACCAAATTTTCCACAGGTACTTAATTAATCTCTAAATTGTGCCAATAACTGGGTTTAGACCATCTCATGCTGATTGAAGTAATAGCATATTGATTTCTGTCTAACTGATTTGTGATGACCCGTGATAGTGGGTGACTATCATTTCTGTGTGGACAGCCAAAACAAGGGTTGTGAATTAAACTACTTCTCAAAATAGGACTTGAGTGAAGAACAGTCTTCACCCTGATCTCCTTAACAGGGTGAATTTCATCTTCTGTGCATTAAATTACAGGCAAAATTTGGCAGAATTTATAGATTTTTTTTAATACATTTTAAAAAATTTGTTTTAAAACCTGTTGGGTATTTTTTTCGTTTGTTATCCCCACTGTATTCCCAAAGTATATCAGTTGTTTCGGTGTTGTGATCCATTAGAGCAACTGACTTTATTACTCAGTTTTATTATTTAGTAATATCTGGCTGAAAATAATTGTTGACTTAAATGATAGTACATGCTGTTTCAGAAATACAAAAAAAAACAAAAAATTCAGAAATACAAAAAAAATTAATCAATATAGCTATGATGAATTTTGTAGGAAAAACAAGGACAAATGTGAAAAGACCACTTCTTACCTCAGTCACAGCTTGGATTGATGCACCGTGCTTCAGAAGAAGTTCCATTACTTTTATTCTGTTCTTCTTGCAGGCAATGTGAAGAGGTGTGAAACCATTCTGCAAATGAGAAAGAATATACTTTTTGATACTGTGTATGTCATTAAAAAGTAGAACTGGGCATGAAAT
>Ga0065711_1008487_pt1 | contig 25783 bp, 12 predicted proteins | sample Hoacrofraction12_FD_59098 | JGI IMG/M metagenome (GOLD analysis project Ga0065711, IMG submission 59098) | Hoatzin crop microbial communities from Cojedes, Venezuela - Epithelial fraction 12 v2 (version 2) | ecosystem: Host-associated > Birds > Digestive system > Esophagus > Crop | place... | reverse complement strand
CCTGGAGAAGAGAAGGCTCCGGGGTGACCTTAGAGCAGCTGCCAGTGCCTGGAGGGGCCGACAGGAAGGATGGAGAGGGGCTTTTCACAAGGGTGTGTAGTGATAGGACAAGGGGGAACGGCTCTCAACTAAAAGAGGGCAGATTTAGATATTAGGAAGAAATTCTTCCCCATGAGGGTGGTGAAACACTGGTCCAGGTTACCCAGAGAAGCTGTGGCTGCCCCCTTCCTGGCAGGGTTCAAGGCCAGGGTGGATGGAGTTCTGAGCACCCTGGTCTGGTGGAAGATGTCCCTGCTCGTGGCAGGGGGGTTGGAACCAAGTGATCTTTAAGGTCCCTTCCAACCCAAACCATTCTATGATTCTATGATTCTATCATTGTAGAATGGAGCTGAGTAGATGTGCTCCTGTTTCAACTTATGTTTCAGGGATGCCATTTCTTTCAACACTATTGTCCCTAGACACCTCGTGTCATTGCTGGCCTTGTTGCAGGCATTGCCTTGCTATTTTTTTGATATTGTGGGCAGATCTCCTGCAGCAGTGGCATCCTGACACCAGCAAGTTTATGTATTTTCACTTGCTTCTATGTCTTCTACAGGCATGATGCTATAGCTGTTTCAAAGACATTTATGCAGATTTTTCAGTTTGCGTGTGCCAGACTTTTTTTCTCCCAGGATCACTTTTGCCACCTTTCCCCTTTAGAGGAGAATGTGCGCAGACAATCGAGATGACAGGTAGAGTCAATTGTGAACGTGCTTTGNTAATNATTTTCTCATAGGAAANGTGATAGCATGGAATGTATGCAATTTTCTATTTNTAATGAAAATGTTCAGTGTTTCTTTTCAATTCTAGGTTAGTTCTTCAGTAACTTCAGAGAAGGTTTGAATACGTGTCTCATTAACTGTGCTGTTCCTAAATGATGGGATAATTCCTTGCCTTTCATTTTCTCCTAGCAGAATCAGCTTTGACCTTGGTGAATGTCTAGAAATATGAAAGAAGAGCATGGCAGCCTGGAATAACTTGGATTTTAATAGACAAAATATGGAACAGGATTTAGGGTGGGCAGTTAGGAATTTGGTTTCCCGACTCCATCCCCTATCCTTGTTTCACATTTGCTGTGTGATATTGGATGGGTGAAACAACCTCTAAGTTTATCTAACTGTTAATATTGGGTAGCTGCATAATATGATGCTTTCTAAAGCTATCTCTGGTCCTGGGGTGGAAAACTGTCACATGTGTTTTGTTTATACATCTACAATAGCTGTATGAGACATTTTTTTGCTCATTGTGTTGTTCTGGTTGCTCTTAATGAAGCTGCCTTTTTCACTAGAGACTCAAGTTGTGGAAGGATGGAGGTTATAAGCAGCATTAAAAAAGGCAGGACTCCCCAACTGATTTATGTAAAACATTTGCTTTGATTACTAAATCTTTAGCTGAAAGCGGCTGCTCTTCCACCCTTTCCAGTTATTCCCACACCAACACTTGGTACTGCTAAAACACACATGGTAAATCTCAGAATGCCATTCCGCTCCGTGGAAACCATGTCCGCTGTTGCAGGAGCAGCAGTGAGAAGGAGGGTAAATCAAACACATTCCCATGACAGCATTGAAAAGAAAGCTCCTTAAAAATGATGAATGTCCCCCAGTGCTTTCACTAAAGAACACCAGACATAAAAAAGACATTTTTACAGCTCCCCATCTCTGTTATCAGTACTTTAGGGAACTGTCAAAATTCCATGGGCTCTGGGTCCTGAGAAATAGGTCAGAAATTGAGAAGCAGGTGTTAAATTGTCATTGTGAAATACAGTGTTCGCCTATTGCAGGGTTTTCATGCCCTGTTAACTATTCTGGGCATCTGGTAGTGAGATTGCAGAGGTACAGAGGCATGTTTTATTATTTTGTGAAGCAGTTTTGCTATCTTACAATTAGGATGGCATGATCATTTTTTAAGGCCAAAATGCAAATACCTTTAAAAATTCAGAAGTCTTCCTGTCTGTACAGTATTATCACCAGATAATATGATAAAAACAAATATATATGGGAAGCAACGAAATTTTAAAATTTACATTCTATTGCTTTTTTTAGCTGGGAAGAATGTGTGTCCTCGATTTTTCTAGATCTCCTGTCCCCATACATAGTACTTTCCCTATACATACACAGTCAGACAAACCCATACGTGAAATAAAGAAGAGCAAGGGAAGTTTTCTTTCCTGTTGCTTGATATCTGCATTCAGTGATAACATATCAAATATTCTTTAGTAGGAGATCAGAAACCATTATCTAAACTATACGATAATAACAGATTTTACCTTCTCTTTTAAAGCTCAGTCACATATGCTCAGAACTATGGAAAATGGATCACAAAGCACCAAACTCCTGTCACCTTTCCTGGAAGGTTTATTGTGCTTCAGGAGTTGTCAGACCAAAACTGAGTGGAGTTGTGGGGTTTGCAGTAGACTAAGACATGAATATTTCTGCTTTTTTTTTTGTTTGTTTTTAAATTAATCAGAATCATAAATGGATAGATGGCTAAGCAAATGTACAGGCTAGAATGGTACTAAATTCTTCTTGTTAAAATAATGCTGCTGAATCTAATATCCTTCTTTGCCCTCTCCCATTCCATAAATAGATTTATGAGGTGATTGGGTTGCTTACAGTGCACTGAAACTTGGAAGCTGATTGTATCGCCTAACTTTTAGAGAAGTTAGAAGTTGCTATTTCTGTTTCTTGCCTAGCTGAAAATATGAGCATTCGTCGTGAGTATTGAAGATGCAATTTCCTCGAAACTTGAAAATGCAGATATCACCATTTCAGTTAGAAGTGCTTCTACCTTAGATATGTTCAGAAAATGGTAGAAAAAACTGATACAAGCTCAATAACCCCTCCTCACCTCCAACTCGACAACAAGAAATGTTTCTGCTGCATAAATTGAAAATTTCAGGTGAAACTATGTGAAGGGCACCATGTTCCCGTTGCAGGAAATTTTGTGAATTTTTTTGTTAGCTTCCTATGACTATTGAAAAAATGATGTTAGCCAGCTTAACCTAATTTTCCTAGCATTCCTCTAATTTCTTAGTGAAATTAGATTCACTATGATAAAGTTAGCCTTTGTGCATGCCACTCTCTTCCTCCATCCATCAATTTTCCGTCAAAATTTAGGGCGACAAACAGCAAAGCATAGAAAAAAGATTTAAATTCTCCCTGACTGTACGTGAATATCATGTAGTCATTATTTCTCACCGTTTCATATGCAGATGGAGTAATCTGAAGGTATCTTGGTGTTAACGAAATCTGGAATGACATTTCTGCTTTTGATTTAAGATTTGGAATATTACATAAATTTCACCAATGTGTTAAATTAGGTAGAGACTGAATTTTAAGTTCAATTTTTAATAGTGGTTCTGCAGGTACCTGGAGAGACAACACTGGTATCTGTGAGGCTTTGCTTAGCAGTTTTTTAGTGCAAAGGGGCTATCAGTGACAATTCATCACAGTTATTCCCCATGCCGAGCTCTCATTTCTACTCACAGATTGGTGTAAAATGCATTAGTGTGGATGAGAGTCAGACCTGAAATCTCTGTTTGCAAGAGAATTATAGTTCTATGCCAGTGCATCAAAATTAAATTGAGAAACTACAGAGTTAATTGTAACTGGGTGGAATCTGAGGGAAGACTGGATTACTGGTATTTAGTGCAATTAGAAAAACCTGTAATTTTATATGCAATGCTTCCTAAAACTGGAACATCTTATTTGAGTTCAAGCTGAGCCTCTTATCAAATTTGAGCTAGGCAGCAAAAAGTTCAGATCTTCTGGCTTCAGCTAGCAGAAATGGGTGAATCTGCGCCCTCCTCAGAGTGACCAACACGGATTAGTATCGTGGTCTATTTAGAGCAAGCTGTCCCCAAACACCCTTGGATGTAATTCCTATAATGATGATGACTTTATTTTTCCTGTCTGATATTAATAATGATGAATCACTAAATATATTGTGGAAGATGTCCCTGCTCATGGCAGAGGGGTTGGAACCAGATGATCTTTAAGGTCCCTTCCAACCCAAACCATTCTATGATTCTATGATTCTGTATTGAATTTCTGGCGATTCAAACACAAGACAATAAAAAACACTACCACCAAAAGAAGAAACCAGGCTGAAATAGGCTATTTTTGATACGGATCTATCACAGCTGTATTAAAGGCTGAATCCCTCAGAAGGCAATACCAGCTTGGCTGCGTTGTCATGTATTCTTTTACGGAGGCTTTAAAATCAGGACGCTAGATTGGTAATGTTAGCTGCCTTCCCCCTGGCAGACCCCTGCATCTAAACTTCATGCTGAAGCAACCATCAGCTCAGCATGGTGAACAAGGCCTGTCATTTAGTACGTTCTCTTCTTTAAATTGTCCCTTTGGAATAGATTTATTGTGCTGCAAGGTTTGGGGTTTTCTGTTTGTTTGTTTTAAAGCCAGTGAATCTGGTTATTCCAGAGGGAAATAAATTAAGAAAATGAAGGCAACCAAATTATTTCACACAATTCCAAGCATCTGTCAGATGTGGGATTTTTTCATTAAAGCAGGTGTACGTAAGAAGAGACTACGTGGTAAGAATTGATAGACATTACGCTTTTTCATTTTTGGTCACTCCATGTGGCTCTTCAGAGACAAAAATGCCACTTTTCAAGGTGCTTTTTATCGCAGCAGAGATAGGTATGTGGAGAAGAAATGGCCAGGAGTTAGAATCAACCAAACGGTAGTAATAACAAGACATAAGCAAGAAATAAGGAAGTATTTCTGTTTTAAACCGTAAGAACACCTACTTGCTGTAAAAACTGCTGTGAAAACCAGTAGAATCTCCATTTCTTGATGATTTGAAATCAACTCTGGATGCTGGGTTGGGTTGGAGTACAGGCTAGTAGAACAAACTGGTAAAATCCATCTCCTGCCAACTTCTTCAGTCCCTGTCCACCGCTGCTGACTCCTTCCCAAAGGGCCACAGCTCTGGGGACGGCTCCTGCAACAAGTGAGGGCTCAAACTCGGAGTAGGGGGCTGTCCCTGCCTCCCCCAGCATGGACACTTCCCCACCCCAGCACAGGGTTTCCAGAAGGCTTTGTAGGAGATCTTTGTAAGATATTTGGTTTGCAGGGGAACAGTTTGCTGATATTGCTGCCATAAACAAAAATAAATCGTTAAAGCTGAACTGTGTTTCTTAGAAAATGCATTAAAAGTGAAAATAACATTTTTCTGGTTAATTCCTTTTTCCAATTGCAGGTTCAGTGAGTGAGAAGCTGCCACAACGAGAAGGTGCAGGAAAAACAGGTAAATATCTTAGTTGGCCTTCAAATGGAAACTAAAATAGCTGTGGGACACACCACCACAATTTTCTGTAGGTTTAAATGATCAATATATATTCAACATAAATTATAGCTGCATATATAATATATATACATGCATACATGCTATTCATTTTATGTCTGCATTGCAGATATTTAGTAAACTTATGATTATAAACCTATGTAAAAGTATGCATGTATTTGCCTAGATACGCATAGACGTATTTTTCTGGTCTCAACCCTACAGACTTTGCTATTCTGTGCTGTTTGGAGGATAATTTTTCTCCCCGTAGTGATACTCTGAAATATTTTCCCATACAGTTTGCTTGCCCTGGAGGACAGATTATGCTGTCTGTTTGATAAAGACAGCATTCGGCTGTCCCCAAATCTCGGGAACTGGAGTCCTCACTTTACTTCCATGGCAATCAGTGCTTGAGTCATCTTGGACCCAGCACTTAGCTCTATATTGTGATTAATTCATCGGATGGCTTACATTCATGACCAGATTATTGTTGTTGTTAGAGACGGATCATGGTGTATATCTTGTTGACAGGGCAAAATCTGATGCAACTCCGACACAGCTGGTAGATTTAAATGAAGGAGATGTCTATGCTTTAAAAAAAATTGAACCTTACACTCTCCAAATGTTTCAAAGAATTTTAAATTCAGCTGAAAATAGCAGACTAAATGTTGCTGTCAGCTACACTGGCATAAATTAACTTTAAAGAATATACTCATATTCATGCTAATGTTAATGACTATCTATTTGGTCCACTGTGAATATAATTGAATTTTTTTTTTTACAGGAACTTTTGCAGCATTGTAATATACCCAACATTTAAATAAACTATTGCGCTGTGAGGTTAAGAAAATCAGTAGTACTTTAAAGGCTAATGACTACAAAGTACTGGAAAATTCTTCCTTCATGTATTTCCAGACAAATTGTAGGTTCCACTAAACTTAGGTTACCCATTTGCTTTAGGTCAGGACTTTAATTTTCAGCTTTGAACTGAAGGAACGATCCCATATATAAGACTGGATGGGGGTACCTGCCCATGTTGTAATCCAGCAACCTTAGACAGGTTCAAGATGTTCTCACTGCAGCAGAGGACGTGTTCAGATTAGACTTTCAAGTGTGGTTTTGAGGACTCTACTCAAGAGACAGCATAAACTTAGCCTGAGACAGTCTCTTCTTCCAAGATGTCCCACAGAGACTCAAAGGAGCAGGTGACCTGGCGGACCATATCTGTTGCAGTTGTGCACCTCGCTTTTTCCGGGTATACCAATACTGAAAGAAAAGTTCCAGCTGCAGATTTTGGAGGCCAGGAGCTCTGTTTGCACGTTTGCGAATTTGCACATTAAACCAAACAGGAGTAAAGCTTGAAAGATAATTCCTAATGGATCTTCCCTGGGCCTCCAGTTCCCCCTCTATCCGAAAAAGTTATTCAGACTATCTGAAAAGCACAGGTGTCAGAAATGGGATCACATCCCTTTTTCCTGATTCTTAGCTGACTGCAGGACTATGTTCTTGGCAGCTGAACTCTGACAGCAGTCAGAATGGTTTCTGTTTAAATGTGTGAACATATGGACTGGTATGCATGTGCCAGCTGGACAAGACCTATGCAATTAACCTGTGAGATATCTAATTAACATGAAGATGAACTGCTCTACTGTGGTGACTATCGAATACCGTTTTGAACAATGGAATGCCAAAAGCCTCTTCATTCTTGACACAGAAGGTTTTTATGAAAAGATGGTTTATCCGGCAGTGAAAACACAAAATGAATGTGGGTGTCTTCCTGCAGATCAAGGGTAGTTCAGGAGCTGTTGTAGCTCCTCCAGTTCTGGAGTGATTTTGGTACCTTTTAGATTATACAAATATCCTGTACCGAAGGTTTGGTTCATGGATGAAGCAAACATCTTTCTTTCTTTTGGCTGGGGGGGGGACCTGAGGCAAATTTTATGACTCAATCATTAAACATCTGTTGAGTTTTTTTAAAAAAATAAAATTGGTAAACTGTTTTAAATGCTGCTTGAACAAAGTTCAGGAGGCTAATTTTGATTGGACTGATAATCACTAAAATTGCAGCATTATGTCTGAATTTCAGGTAATAACACAAGATCAAATGTGTCACAAACTGCAATTGTGTACCAAAAGATGATTAGAAAAATGTCGTTTAAACCCATCATTGAGTTTCTGGCTGGGGTCTTGGTCATATTTACCTACCATAAGGTACCCTCTGAAATTCTCGGTATTCTGAATCACATACTGACTGATGACCTAAATATATGTCTTCGTTCCCAGTACACTAGGACACTTGATNGCCTCTCTGAAATTAATCAATGGTCTTATTCCACCACCCAGAGGACACTGCAAAAATGCTGTCAAAACTAATGGGAAGTGACTGTTACGGCATTGGAGCAAAGTATCCTGTCATTGAGTGGACGTGAGGAATGAACATACTTAAAAGATGTCTCCTTATGCTTTGGTTAAAACATTTTGCAGTGAAAATAGGTTTCTATTGCTGCTGCTTTTGTTTTGTGAAGAGCATGGAGGTTAGTGTTCCATGGCTGCAAATCTGGTTTTACCTGCTGTCAGTATTTACCTGGTATCTGTATTTGCTGTGAGCTAGGCTGTGGCCTCCAGGAGTGAAAGTCAGAGTGCCTCCAAATCCTCGGCATGATTCGCATAAAGACAACACAGATTTACAAAAAAACCCAAAACCTGTGATGGTGACAACAAAGAGAGCAGGAAGAGACTGTTCTGAACTGGAATGGCAAGAATGAATGGAAACAGATCGTGTGTTAGCCTGGAAGCTGCTGCTCACTGCTACCCTGGTAGGGCTACATGCAAGAGGAAGCTTCTCGGATACATTTGGTGCTAGCTGCCATGAAAATGGCAGGAAAATGACCTGGAAGCTATGTTGGTCTGAGATCCAGTTGTGAAACTGCAGGAAGTGCTCATAAACCCCTTGCCTGGAAGGTGCTGTTTACCATGGGACATCTTCGTCTTGGAGTTAGCTCCATGCTACAGGAAACAGCAATAGCTGGATAATATGTACTAGCAAGGCCTCCTAAGTAATATTTATCCAATATCTGAAATAATTTTAAATGAAAAAATTTAATAAGGTAAAGATGGGTCTTTGAGTACTGCTCTGTCTCACATAATGCTAACTTAAATTACTTTTCATTTTGAATTTTTCTTTTCCAGCACTACTTCCACTGGGTTTTACTGAACCTAAAATTAACCACATCCTCTTATATTTTCTGTAAATTTTCCTCCCTCTTTTTTTGCAGTAATCGTTGGTAGTGGATGGATGGAGACAGCTGGCCAGAGGATAAGAAATATGCAAACAATATTCTGGGTTTTTAATCTGTGAATCTTGCTCATAAAATCAGCTTGATTGTTAAATAGATCCTGCTGTGTCAAAAGAAAACTTCCCTTTCCTTTTCAGGTGTCAACGTGTCTGCAGCCACTCATTCGCCCCAAACTGCTTTTGCTTTCACAGGTCTTACCCCTTCTATACGTTAATCTAACTGCTGTTTTAGAAACACTCATTTAATCTGTTATAATTTATAGGTATCAATGTGCAACATCTAAAACGAAGAACTACTGTCCAGAGAGCAACCTGATCACTTCATGCCTCATCACAGACCCTCCAATCATTTCATCAGCCTTAACCTCAAAAGCCATCCCTTTATAATCCTCAGTCTGTAAATGTAATAGATCTATGCTGTGTAATACCTGTAAATAATGTTTAATTTATTGTTTATTTACCGGCCGGGGCTATGTGCAAATCATTAGTATCAATCACGTATGTACACTTATTTAGCTTACTCTCATAATTGTAGTCTCCTTGCAAATCTTTTCCATTCTGAATTCAGATGATGCCTCAGCTCCCGCGCTGGAGACTCAGCCCCAAGGTGATGAAGAAGGTGAGCATCAACAGGAACTTCACAGTGCGGTATTAAACTGGGCAGTATGGGCTGTGCACCACAACGTCAAATGCTGCCGTAAGAGTTAGGGCAACTGCTGGGGCAGCTGCAAGAAATTGCAAGCATCTGTACCTTTTTCCAGATAAAGACAGCAAACGCAATAGAGTCTCCACTCACAAGCAACGAATTTTGTGTGATGCTTTTGAGATGACACTGTAGCTATGGAGTCCAACATCAGTGATTTTAATCGCCACTGCTCAGCGCAGAGACAGGTTTTAAACTTGAGCCAGGGTGCAGGTTAAAACTCTATGGCCAAATAAGGACCATAAAGTGTAAATTCTGTCCTCAGCCTATAGCCTAGTAATGTTAAGATTGATGTTTTGTCAGGCTTAGCTGCCTCTGGGGAAATTCAGTGCTCTGTAGATGGAAAGCTCAAAGCCTACATGCAATGATAGTCCTATACTGTGACTGCCTTACCACTCACTGCAAATGTCACGGAGTCTGATCTGAATATATTACATGTTTTGGGTCCACACTGGAAGATTTTTATTCTGATTGAACATGATTTTAGTCTAAAAGTATTTCTTTCAACCTTTTGTATGAATGGGGTAAGGAAGGAACTATTAATGCCTTTGCATGAACAAAGGTTTTAACTGTTCTGACACAAACCAGTGTGCCCTTTTGTTTTTTTAGATCCATGTATCTTTAAAACTAGCCACTTACTATTCAGCTGCAGGAAGCTTTTAAAAAAATTGTAACATTTGCAAACTTTTCTCTGTTGTTCTTTTCTCTAGATATAGCTTCTCGTTATCCTACGTTATGGACTGAGCAAGTTAAGAGTAGACAAAACAAAACCAATAAAATCTCAGGTAAGAAACTTATGTTGTCCTTTCTTTGCCAAGCTCCTGTGAAGGTATGCATTAAGCCTCATTAAAACTGAAGCCATTTAAGTAAAAGCCATTTTAATAACCATTATGCTTCCACTCTCATCATACGATAGCAACTTAATGATTTGCGTTGTGATGATTTTGTAGGCTCGTACATCATACGTTCCTTTTATATGGAAATATTTTTGACCAGGCCTTATTAGACATAAATTGACATATACTCCGCTAAGGTCTGTGGTTCACATCAATTTGCATGTGTGAGTGGATCTGACATTTATTTTTTTCATCCTCTTTAATTCTCTGCCTCTTTGTTATGTACTTCTATTTTCTGTTTTTTTTGGGTGATGTGTAACAAGAAGGCGTTTGGAAAATGACAGTGTAGATTGCACGTGTTTGGTGGTAAATCTCAGTGCAAACCTGAAAAGAAGCAAACTCCCGTCAGAAACCAATTGTCAGTGAACAGGAAACTGGAAAGACAGTGTTACCTGCTTTTTGATACCTCACTTACCTGTTATTTACAGACTGATCACCAGTTTAGTGTGAATTAATTCTGTTGCCTTTTTTATAATTGTTGAATTTTGGCTTTATTTTTTTTTCACAACTTGTCAGAGCTGAGCTTTGTAAACCTGGACTAGGAATGTCGGGTGAATGTCGTAAGACTGAAGCCTCTAAAATATTCAGCTACATTCAATGCTTTGGTGGACGATAAGTTTTGGTGCTTCCTCCCTGTTCTTTCCTTTCAGTGGAATAAAATTTAGAGAATCTTCTTGAGTTTCCTGGTTTCTGGTTCTCTTGAAAAATGTTTAATTTGAAAGGAAACTTTAATGATACAGGCTATGATTCAGTAAATCACCCAAAAGCACACTTCAGATCCAGTGGAAACAGGTTGTGCTTTTCATTAAGTACTGTGCTGAAGTATTTTGCTGAATTGAGGCCCAAAAGGATGTAAAAAGACAAGGAATCATCAAAAGACTCCAAAGTACAATGTATATCGGTGACCATATATTTATAGGTTGTTTTGATGGCTGAGCCTCACTGACATTCAGTAAACATGTCTTTTCAGGTCTTGAATAAACCAGGTTAGATTTTCCCCTTATTACCTCTCAAAGTGGTGCTAACGCTTTTGGGAACATCCATGGAGAATGAACTCTGGGCTGCTGGGTGTAGGGAACAGGAGGGACCTCGTGACTGAATCCACTGGTTTGTGAACCAACCACCTGTGGACACCCAGGCTTCAGTATGAGGGAGAAATGCAGATGACTTCTTTACTCAGTTTACTTAGCAAACTCTGATTCAGGCTTGGTCATACAAACACCAGAAAGCTTCTTCAAACGTATTTGTCTGAGTAAAATGAGGAGAATTTATGTCTGCCTGTGAAGCGTGTTTGGAAAACAAAAGATGAAAGCCAATTTATTCATAATGGGCTAAATTTTCCCTTGTTGTTCTATAGTAACCCAAGCGCTTTCAAAGAAATTCTTCAGGTACAAATAACACTAAGACCTAACCCTGCCTATAGAAAAGAACTAAAGAAAAATAATGCTAAAAATTTCAGGCAAACTCCTAATGGTCTACTTAAAACTGACTTAGTCTGTATTTCTTTTATTTTTTCGAGTTTTTACCTGAATATATGTCCTAATATGTCATGGTCAGCAAGGCATGGTCATAAAGAAACTAGTATTGACCTGAGAAATAAATCTCTTAGAATGTTTTTGTGAGTTAAAGATCACAAATGAATGCATTAAATTTATTGTACTCATCCTGAAGTGGTTTGCTTTTACTGCTCTGCAAATGACCTGCCAGTTACAATTAGCCAGTAGAATCAGCATAAGATGTTAGGTTTCGGAAAATAGAAAATAATGACTCAGGAAATTCTAGTTTGTGTTAGTTACCCAGTGCTTTCATTTGATTAAGTCTGCTTAAATTAATTTAGCACCGAGTAATGGCATTTTGGAGACTTACAGATGCAGGGCATGAAATTACTAGATTACATATCCATGCTCTGTAATCACTTCTAGAGCACATTCTTTTTGTTGGTTCAGAAAAATAGGCCTTTGCTGCTTCCTAAAGGCATTTGTGGTATTTAACCTATTAGCTTTTGATGACAAAACGTTCCTGCTAGCAAAAATCCTATCAGCATCGGGTCATGTAGCAATAGCTCTGTTTAGAATTGTGGGTTTGGGTGAAAACATCTCCGTTTTAGCTCTTTTTGTATGTTGAGGATGACTTTCGGAATTTTTCAAAAAGATTTTTCTTTCCAGAATTTGAAAAAAAAGTGTGCATTTTGTTGCTAAAATAGCATAGTGTTTACTGAGATTAGATTTTGTATGCATGCTGTGGTGCCTTTGCAGGTATTTTGCAAATTTTTTGTTTCTTCTGGATTTCTTTTTACCCCTACGCTCCTCATTTCTTCCTCCGTTTCACAGAAAATATATGAGTTTACCACAGCAGACAGATAAAAAAAAGAATTAGAGCAACATCTATCAAAAATCAGTCGAAACTCCTGCTGTAGTTTGTGGAGATACAGTTGACACGATCAGTGGAGCCTGGAGAGCAGCCCACCTCATCGTAAAGCTGACACTTGCACTTGGCCAGCTAACTAGATAAGTGGACCTCACTGAGTGCGGTGACTAGTTTAGATCTATAGCCTGTATGAAGGCATCTATGCTTGAAATGAGATTTATCCCACCCCGGTATCAGTTGAAAATCCCGGTAGTATTCTTTTAGAGCTTTTGTATTTCATAAAGACCAGAGGGCAGGAGGTTTTTTGCCTTGAAGAAACTGAATATTTCGGACTCTGTTCTCAGCAGTTGCCAGTTAGTGTAGCTTCAGGGCTAGGTGCAGCCTTGGTGTGGCTGGAGAACACTACATGATGATGCAGAAGCTTTCCCATCACCTAGTAGGGAAAATGTCATTCCCTAAGGAAAGTTCAGGTTGGACTGTAGATCTCTTAGGTTCTCCTTGCTAGGTCTGCTCTACCAGCAGTTAATATCCCTGTGGGATTCTTCAGAATCAAGTGTGATGTTTCTTGGAGGATGCCCTTTTTTGAATTGGAGTATAGGCAAAGGAAGAGTAGTTTAATCCTTTCACAATGGCCAGGGAAGTTTAGGATTGATTTTGTTACCTTGAATTTAAAAGCCAGATTTTTCTGATAGTTGCTTGTATGAGAAATAAATAGGGTGAGTTTAATTAGGAATATTGTTAATGTTCAAAGAAATTCTTAAAGTACCTAGTAATTTCTAAGTACAGACTGTACACCAGACAAATGAGAAGAAATAATACTCGGTATAAAATTTCATTAATTTTGCAAATATAGGATGTAAAAAGTCATCCATAATCTGGAATATACTTACATGTGTGCTTAAGGTCTTCAGAGGTTCTGATGATAATATAATTCAATTTAAAAGAGCCAGGGTTGAATAATGTATCATTGGCTAAGAGATAGTATAGTTTCATGTATTTACTATTCAGTTCTATTCTCTTAGTATTAATACCTTTGTATTCTGTTTCCTTAAAGATTGAATAGTATGGTGTTATTGTCAGTAATGACGTGTTAATTGATCAGTTATGTAGTTTATTTAAAGAGCATTGTAAAGTGATTGAATAATTGGTGTTTGTAATCCAGCATGACTGGCAAAATAGAAGACAGGAAGAAATTGTCACATTTCTTTGTACTTTACTGAACTTGACTTTGATTTGTGTGCAAATTTTAAACATGTGAAATGAGCGGGTAGAAGCTTAGGGCCCCTGGCAGTCAGTGGCAGAACTCCAGACGGCGGCTGAACTACCAGCCATGCTCTGACTACATGCTACTGGTTCAACCAGTGGTTCACATTTCTGCTGGGTCAGGCACGGACATGTGATGTGGCGCTTGTGCCAGCTTCGTGCTTTCTGCCAGCTTGAAGCAGGTGCTAGAGGACAAGCCATACGCGATCCAGCATAAAATAGTGTTGGCCCAGAGGTAACCCGTGCTGTTCTGGCATAAAGCCTGCTGAGGCAGGGTCAGGCTGCCAAAATTCTTAGCACATTTGTGCAAAAAGTAGTGGATCATGTGCTTATGACATTTCTCAGCCAGATCAAAGAATCCTAAATCATAATTCGTTGTCTCCTCAAACTATGTCGTTAGTGACCTCAAGAATGCCCAGATTTCAGCCACTGTACCTGGATATTCTGGTAACGTAGAATCATCTTCAGTTTCATTTTTGGCTTTGGCTGCACATGCATGAAAGGAACACACAGCTTTTTATTTAATTTTCTAACACAGCAGAGTTGTGTTTTATTGCTGCCATTTTACAACAGACGATCAGTTTCAAGACTTTAAAAATCTTTTACAAGATTTTATCAATTAGCCTCAGAGGGCTCGATCCAACAGGAGTTCCATTCTCAAAACTCCATCTGGGAGAAAACCGAAGTGCACGTACAGTAGTGTAGTATAGACTGCCTGCAAATGCAGATGAAAACAGTTAGTATAACGTCTACTGTGAATACATTCTTAATAGACTAAAATAGGGAATTTAAAGTGATCATGTAACTAGCAGTCCTGTGTCTGTTTCTATACCAAATAGCTGCTGGCATTTATCTGTCCGTATATTCTGAGTCTGTTGGCAAAGTCTGTTGGTGAGACTGGCTGACGTGACAGAGTGACATTCGAAGATTTGAATGCAGTTTTTATTGCCTTGTCTCCTGGCTGCTTTAAAGCATTTGTACGTATGGGTTTTTCTCACATGGAAACTATGTTCGTTGTCAGTGAAGTTTCTGTTTTCTGTGCTTGAGTTGTTTTGTTTCTCGGAGGCAATTGTTCCCGTGGGATCCCTGGGCACTGGTCATTCCTTGAAAGTCACCTTCTTACAAAGGACCAAGACAAACCTTGTTCCATACTCCAGTGCTCACACTCATTCCAAACTGAACCTGGCTAACATCCTCCTACTATGCCCATCCTTGCAAAACTCAGCCCTGAAGCTAGAAGAGCCTGCATGAAAAAACAGAACCCCAGCATTTTCTTTCAAAGCAGATAAATGTAAGACTTTGTGTGTCTGCCCAATCGCATCAATTCTAACAGCCATTCCTTACTAAGCGTAGGAAAATAAATAACTTACAGGCAGGAAAATGAGTAACAGCTCAGTGACTTTGTATTTGTTCTCATTAATTGTTGCATTTTCCAGATGTTGCTTTTAATATTGACTGACGATAAATTACATGAGGTTAAAGATGTACGAGCTAGCAAGAGAAAAATAAGATCTAGTTGCGTGTTCCAGTTACATATTAGTTTGAGCTCTGCTAGAGCTATTTTGAATTAGGCTTGTTTCGCAATGTGAAGCTTTGAGATATGACACCAGTTATAACAGAAGGAAATCAAAATGGATATCACAGCAAACTGAGAGAAGACCACAGGGAAGAGGGGGAAGAAAGTGTTTTAAAGGTTTCTTCCTCCGTTTTTCAGCAGGGATTTCTAGCAAGTCGTATGCTGGCCTGCAGAACCCTGTCCAGTCTCCCGCTCTCAAATTTGCTTGTATTCAGCATTAAAGGAGGTGGAGGTGAGGACTATTGAGCAGAATACACATATGATCAAAGAGTCCTAATCACTCTGAATGTGTTACGCCTATATTGGGCCCTCAGAAATTGAGTTTGAGTATATAGAGTAGATTTGCATAGGAAAATAGCCTGAGTAGGAGTGGTTCATTAATTGCAAACCACTGAATTATATAGGAAAACAGTGTTTTTTTCCCTGTTATTACCTCATTTCAGCCCTAAAGACAGTATTTCCTTCCGAAAATTGGTGAGGTATCAGCCATACGCAAAGATGGGATTTGCATTCCCAGACTTGTGTTGTAAATACAGCCATTATCTGTGACTGGAGAAACCAAGAGCATGAGGATAAGTTGCTGAAATATAGGCGTCTCGTGCCTTTATATGGCCTAGGGTATCTTGATAGAGTTAGGACAGCCTACTGGAAATCTGTGATGTTGTGGCACGTAGGTTTGGGAGTCCAGAGTACCTGAAAGTCTTCAAACTCATCAACTGTCTTTTAACTCCGCACAGGGATTCTGTCAATGGGAGCTCAGTCCATTGCAGAAGGGCAGTCAGTCTCTCCCAAATTTTGGACAAGTTCAAATCCAGATATTATTACTGTGAACTCTGTAGCTGGGGCTCATCTGCAGGTCAATTCCCCACACAAGAAAAGGCACTAGCATTTTTTCATGACATCTACAGCTGAAGTCTGTATGTCTTGTGATGGCCACAGATCAGGCTTTTGGGTCTTGTAAAATTTGTGGGTGCTGGGAGACATCAGCTGGTAGAATATTTGTTGCTTGGCTTGTTGTCTCAGCAGGTTGTTGTCTCAGCATGGAAGATAAAGAGAAAAGCATTGTGAGGAAGTTAAGAAGAACTGATACAGAGGTGAACTGGAAGCTTCCAGGCCATCAGTCATGGCCTGCTCAGAGTCTTTGGATTGGCTTTTGTTGCTAACTTACTCTATGTTCCCTTTAGAGTTTCTGAGTGAACTAGAATTTGTGGTTTGTACTTTACTATGAAATCAGCATTGTTAAGAAATTGTTGAAGAGGGAGATGTGTGAGGAACTGTCATGTCTTGATATATCCTCTATTGGTTTATTTTTAAATATTTTGAAGAGTAGGAGGAAGTTCTCTCTTCTTGTCTTCCATTTTTTGTTATTTTTCAGTTAAGAATCAGAATAGTTTCAGAGTAATATTCTTCTAGAATATTCTGGTTTCAAGATACTTCTTGGCAGCTGAAAAACTGGTGACTTTGAAACTACTGATTGTCCACACCATGAGGGCCAATCACTAAATGGTTGAATTAGTTCCTAGTGGAGAACTTTGTCTTACTTTTCAGTAGCAACTGCTAATGATACCCTGGCCTTGATTTAGCTATTACACAAAGAGAGAACAGCACTCTTCACCCCTTTCACCCTTGAATAAAATTGCTGTTCATACTCTTTGGCCCTCTTGCCTTGCCTTGCCTGTCCAAAATTGGTAAAGGAAAATTACAGTTTTCATTCAGTTCTTTCAGCCTCATCCAAGAAGATAAAACTTTCCAGACCTCCCCACAGTGCTTGTATCTTATGATACATTCTTAATTTGCAGGCTGCTGGATCATGCTTATTATTGTACTGTCCTATCTTTAATAATCCTTTTCACAAGCATTTTCATTTGTCTTCATTTTAATTTTAAGTATTAGTTCAAAACCTTTATAAAGATCAAGCACTGACATTTCCAGTTTTTTTGTCCCACTACAGGGGATGATCCTCCCATCCTAAACCATTAAAAAAATGGAGTTCTGTTTTACATCCAGTTGATGTTCTTTATGCTCAGGATGTTTCAGGGTTTTATTGGACACCCACCGGGGGGGAGAAACAGAAAAGATCTGTTTTAAGCATGGTTGATTATTTCTATTTTACTGCATGTGTAAAAATTTGATGCCAAAAGATAGTAATCTTTCCTGACCATTTTTAATTATATCACATTACTTTCTGCGGCAAGTAAATGACACAGCAGTCCTGCTTGAAGTTCTCTTGTAGTTTTTAGACAAGCACTCCCCCACCTACCTGCAGCTTTCTGCAGTTTACCAGACATCAGATTGAATAATCATAAAAGCATCTTTAACCTTCATAAATACTAAGGGGAATGTCAGGGTAATAGTCTGTATTTTAATGAGTGATGCAAAGAAAACATCAGGTAAATCATGTTCATGCAGAGAAGCATATTGGACTGAATCATATCTAAAGATGTAATCTTTCTGAGAAATAGATCAATCTTTCAGTCAGGACAGTCTGGATCTGACTATGGCTATACTGCGATTGCTGGGTGGCATATAGAAGCTAGGTCTTCCAAAATTTGCAGGCAGTTAGAAGTCCAATAGGTTCAATAGTAAGAGTTGCCAGGCCTTCCATCATCATCCCAGCGACCTGATAGTTAGGAAAAAGTGTTCATTTTCCATGCAGAGATGCCTTCCCTTTCCTGCCTCCCTAAAGCCAGCAACCCTAAAAGCAACGAGCATATACAGTAACCTATGCTTATCTTTATCAATACAGTAAAGGCAAAATTTTTCTAGATTTTGGTGCTCTTTCTTGGGCAAGAGGCCCAGATCAAGTGTGAGCATATAGAAACAGGCATTTGCAAACTGGCGTCTAAACAATTTTCCTGATTTTTATCTGAAATATTAAGATCTAACACTACTCTTGAGGTCAAGCCAGTAAAAATATATATTACAAAATGAAAGAAATACCTGCAATGTCAGAGAGCTCTGAGACTTCTATTTTCAAAACTTCAGCAAATTGGTGGTTATGCTCTTCAAAAGAAGAAACCCTGCCTGGAATACAGATGGTGAACAAAGTTATTCCGTCACTCCAAGGATACTCACCAAACTCTCTACTACATTTTGCAAGGTTCGGAACTCCTTATGTCTTCATCTGTGAGCTGATAAAAACTCTCAAATATGGTAACATTAAGAAAACCAAAGTTTTGAGTTTAATCAAAGTCATCCAGCGAGTGGTTTTGGCAAGATTACTCTGTTTTTAAAATACAGACTAGGCTGTTCTGAGGAAAGCAATTTTCTCTTTCTTCATCAGGGTAAGTCAAATGACCAGCTGTGCACCTTTCCAATAACTGAGTAAGAAGAGTTTTAAAAAAAGGCAAAAACAATTATGGCAAAATATTACCACGTTAATATCTTCTGTGAACTGTGGAATTCTACTGCTTGATCTGGGCATGTTCTGCACAAAAAACTCTAACTGCTGTTAATGGAACTACAGGCCATGGAAGGACTGGTAGTTGTGTAACATGACATCAGCCCCGGTGGCTAGAGTCAAAGTTACCTCAGTTTCCTGACACGTACGTTTCCGACAGTCTGAATTAATTTCTAGATGTTCCCTGGCAGATCAGGTTATGGGCAGTCACAGTGGTTTAAATTTGGAGGGATTTTTTAATGGGAGGGTTTAGCACATATTACTTCCAACTTTCTTATTTGCCAAACCATGTATCTCTGAACAGAATTCCTGAAAAGATTAATAGCTAGTGCTACAGTTCTGCATTGCTTAATTATTTTCCAATAAATTCTTGGCTTTTTCCTTGATTCTTGAAAAAATTGCCACGTGGTGAAGAAACTATACGGGGCTTCATCAATAATATTAGCGTTTTCCATTTGGTACAAAATCAAGAGAAATTCAACTGCTCTGGGGACTTCTGTGGGAGGAGTGGAGTTCACCCCAAAACTTGTGTGTTGGCCACATGTCTACAATGGAGCTATTGCATCATTCCCAACCTTTACTGCAGCATCTGCTTTTACAGACTGTTAAAGTCCCAGCTTAATGCTGCCATCCATGGATCCTTTCCCCTCGCCTGCCCTTAACGCAATACACTGGCTGCTCTGTTCAGGACCGGTGTAGAGTCTCCTTTTCATGAAAAGCCACTCCAAGGGTCGTAACTGGCACGAGGGAACTTGTTCTAGGCAAATTACATTGCTAAAGTATGTAAAACCACTTTGAGATCTTTTCGTCTGCAAGATGCTGTGTATACCCCAAGTATTTTGTTATTACTGGCTTGCTTTCTGCCTCACTCCACCCTGTCCATCATGCGCTGTCCTCTCTCATAGCAGACTGTTCCAGATAAATGCTGGATGCTATGTTTTCTCTGCACTGCCTAGCAATAACATTAAATGTTGTTGCCATAATGCACTGGATTTCTTTGTTACTGGAGAAGAAGCAGTGGCTGAAAAGGCAGACTGCTGTTTTTCATTAAGCTATTTTTAATACCTGTTTTAGTTTAAGAATGGCAGACCAGGTATTTGCATTCCACCACAAATAAAACTATGTTTAAATAAGATTAAGGCTGTAAATTAAATTTTGGATCTTAAATGCTCTTGGTGCATTACAAAACACAAGAGAAAAGAGAGGGCAAAGCTTAATATACCAAGCTGGTTGAAAATGCAGCCTTCTATGGAAAAAAAAGACTTCTTGGGTAATATTTTGTGAAAAGATATGCATTTTCAGCTAAAGAAATGTATTTTCAAGATGAAATTTCAAACAAAAAAAACCCTTCAAAAAGCTGAATAGTTTTCACTCAAAACTCAAAACCTTGATTGGTCATTGTAATGCTTTGCGGGAGCTGTAATTTTGAAACTTCATTGGTTCCTTCTTTTTCAGGGGCAAGGGGTCCTTAAGCTGACTGTACATGCAGGATATAACGGTCTCCCCTTTTTAAAAACTCAGAGGTACCTCAGAAAACTTGTAGGCATCTTGGATTTTGTGATTCTCTGGGAAGTTCAACACAAAGAATCAACTTGTAGTTTTTTGTTTTTATTTTGTTCTCAGTAAAAATAACATTTTTTATGAAAAACAAACACTTTGAATGAAAAACATATTTTCATTTAAAGACCTGGTTCTCCACCAAGGGCAGTCACAATGATATATTTCATCCAAGCCTATTACAGTCATAACAAGCTATGAAAAAACTAATATTATCACCACTTAAACAGCATGTTACCTTGCTCCATTGTTTTCCAGTGAGAGCTTAATGTTATTTAAACTTACCGCTTCTATTGTCCTTCAATGAGTAAAGACAACTTGTCAAAATGAAAGGACTTTTATTGTCCTCTATTTGGATGATTGCTCAGATGAAGTTTTTGTTGGAGTAGAATGCATTGTAAATACATAAATCCTGCAAATGTGATTGACCTGTCATGCCTGTGGGTTATTTTCCAGTGCACCCAGTTAGACCAGGGCAACAGACTGGTAGTTGTTTGGTCTGGAAGCAGAGTATAAAGTCAAAGTAATGCCTCTTGTGCCCCCAAAAGCTGAGATACAGTTTAGGCATCCCACCTTTCTTAAGGGACTTACAATTTTAGTGTTCTTGCAGTTTCTAATCAGGTTTAAAAAGCAATTTAAAAACATTTTTAGGACATGAATTTGAGTGCCTTTGAGTTGATACAACAGAGAAGCAGAAAAGCCAAGAATATCAATATAAATGTCAGTGGTTTGAAAAGTCACTCTTCCCCCTTTCCCTACCAACATGGCAAGTATGAAAAAGTGACTTTTAATGTAGTCACACATCCTGTGGTTCATCCCTTAACTAAATAGTCCAATATAATAATAGCAAATGACTGTAGGAGGAGATGGTTTAGTTTCAGCAGGCATGAAGCTTCGTTTTATTCAGAGCAGTGTAAACAGGAGTGACTCGACTACAGTTAGACGGGGAGTGCCACTGGAAGCCTTTTGAGGAGAGAAGAGAATCAGGCCTGGAGAGGTTTTTTCAGTTTTCTTTCAATTTTCCTCTGAATGGGGACATCAGTGCTACAGGACTGATGCTGGTCTTATTGCTTCTCTTGGAAACAGTGCACACTCATTTCTTTGAGTAGCCAGTACATGGTATATCAGTCTGCTAGATCAGAGATAATAGGACAGTCCACCGCAATCCTGCTGCTATTCCACAGCTGGAATTCCTCTTGACTTTAACAGATATGCTGTCAGCACAAGGACTCAGATACTCCACTTGTATTGCCAGCTGAAAGAGCGAACAAAGTATTTTCTCTTTCTTACCTTTCTGCACAACCTCATTCTGTCCAGATGAGCTGATGTGTTTTGCACATTGAAGCATAGTAATATCCAGAAGCATCAAATATGCATGAATACCTTCATGCATGTCGGAGAATATAATGTCACATAACCAAGCATAGTACTAGAGTCAAGGATGTCACGGAGCAGTTACCTTTTCAATGCACTTGACACTTGTCAAAATGAGCCTGTTTGACTTTTGTATGGAACATCCTTCATCCACAGCAAGGCTAGAGGAAAAATGCCTTGCTTCAGATTTTTTGGTCCCTCGTATAGTTCGGTAAGAAAGTATGTAGGTCAGAATACTATCTTCAAGATTAATTCGCCTTTTTTCATACCTGCTTTTATTGGAGCCTTATGCCATTTCGTCATAGTCTCTGTTATCTCTAGCAGAATTAATCATCCTTACTNNTGGTTNCACACACATAATTCCCTGTTTATTTCCAGTCCTTTGTTTGCANTCTGCTTTCTCTTCTGTCAATAACTTATCTTCACTGCATAATTCTCCATTTTTGCCTAGGTGTCATTCTTCAATAGCAAATGCTGCTGTTTCAGGCTTTTTTTGTAACAGTGATTTCTCATCTTTCTATTCTTCTACCTTCTCTTCTTGAGTATTGCAGCCGAAGGCATATACTGGAAGCCTTATGAGGAGAACAACCAAGGAGAAAGGCTGTAGATCATGCTGTGAATATGCAGGCTGTATTCTGAAAATGCAGTGACTCCAAAATCAAGCTGAGAGTTCTTAGGAGCAATAGCTCAGCTGTGCAATGGATAGGAGAGACAGTTTGATTCCTGGATTGGTTAAGCATGGAAAAGTGTCGTTACCTATCTATGTAGGATTTCAGAGACCATTTCAGGAATACCTTGTCCAGTTGAGGTGTCCGTACTGCAGGATACTGAAGGATACCAAACTGCATCAGCAACTAGGTGCTTGATCTGAAAGCAAGTGAATTATATTTTTGGCATTAATCCAGTGCTTTTCTAAGTAAGAATGTTTCCGTAGTCAATGCCGTGAGTTTTTTGTGGAAGTTCATTTGTATTTTTCAAATAAAACTCAATGCAAATGTCATAACATCAACACTGTTAGTCTGAATGACCAGTACTCAGTCTTGGCCTATATTCTGTGCCAATTTTACTTCCTTGGGATGTCATTAAGGACACTTAAGCAGCCTACAAAGTATTGTATGCGAAAGCATCTGACATCAGCTCGTGCAAGGAGACAGCATGGTTTCATTGCTTACATTCGGGGCAGCTTGCCAGGGTCTTCAGGGCTCTAACCCTGGCTCTGCTTCTGGGAGGGCTGGCTGCAGTCTGGGCAGATCAATGCAAGGAGAAGCAAAAGTTTCAGCAGAGAGATGGTTGAGATAGTGTATAGTACGGGACTGTTGAATACAATAGGGAACTTTGTGGATTTACATAGTATAGGATGTGGAAGTGAAGAAAAAGATGTTACACTGGCCGATTGAAATAGTTGCATTTCTCTAAATGAAAAGGTACGACCTAAACCCTTTCTCTCAGTTTCAATTTTGCATCTAGACTTCCTGTTTTTTTTTTTTTTGTTGGTTGATTTCTTTGTTTCAGTCATGTAAAACATGACATTGGATTTTCACTCTTTTTCCTTGCAACTGATTGACAACTTTAAAGATTCCTCCCTTTCTTTCTGAAAACTGTACCTGCCATTGCAGGATTGCAAGAAATATATACATAGAACACAAGCAAAAAGAGGATGCCAATGACTTTGGTGCAAGGGAGAGTCTGTGTCTTCATCTCCACGTTAGCTTTATCTAAATGAGCCTCCATGTATGAGGCAAAATTTCTAGTATTCAATGATACTTGCTGTGGGACCGCACCATAGTGATTCATAAGAGTGACCCAAGGCAAGCTGGTTTGTAAATACACAGGCTTTTCCACTCTTCTTCAGCATGTGTTTGTTCCTCCTGATTGATGAAAACAAGTTCCACTAAAGGCCCTTGTGGACTTCATTAATTACGCCAGTGGTTGATTGGTTTGGCCCAGAATGCTTTATAACAATAGACAGATTTAATCAGCAACAGCTCCAGTTGCAACAGCTTCACAACCTCCTGGGAGCATCATGCATTGAGACTCCTTCTGCGTTGTTTTCAAGCCATCAAGCAACCTTTAATCTTCCCAAATTAAAAAGAAAACAAAGCATACAATGTATAATATGTAGAAAGAATAACAGAACTGTCTTCACATAAGAGATAATACAAATGTTTCCTTATTAGGTGCCTGAATGCCAACATTGCTGTTTCCTGTGATGCTCATTATCTGGAAAAGTTAAATATTTAGAATCTGTTTTTATCTGAGCAGTTCTGCCAAAATGAGTCCTTTGGATTTTCTCTTTTGGTTGTAGAGAGCTTCAAAATCAGTGAAGCCTGAGGTTGACGTGCGTGTGGGAAGACAGGATGGGAGCAGGTCAGAGAGGATTGAAAATATTTGTGGGAAATAAGCTAAGCAAACACTCTGAAAAATAGCACTTTCTGAAACCTGTTCTTTACTTTCATCCAGAATGGATTGGTGGGAAGTGTTTATGCAAGGCTTATTCCATTGATACAGGTCATTTGTGTGGTACGTTAAACACTTAAAACTAATAATCTTCTGAGCACTTAAAGTTACCATGGGTTGTAAAGGGTTTAGGGTCATTAGTCACACTTTAAAACTCTAATTTTACTGATTCAAACAGTTTTTGACTTTGCTACTATGCCTCATCTAAGAAGCCTTTAAAATTGTTCTGGATATGTTAGGGACAAACTTTTCCGTTGGTGATCCCTACCGTGTGCAGTGGAATGGTTCCAGTTTACAGGAGCAGAAATTGTGGCCTGGGACTTTCAATATGATAGGGGGTCTTACATTCTTCAATAGCATAGGAATGTTTCACTGTCACACCATATTTAGCATTATCTATGCTTCAGACAACTACTCCTTTTTGAAAATGTAGATGTAAGTGGGGTGGAATTAGAATTTTTATTTTAAATTCAGATTGCCCTTGTTTTTCTCCAAAGTTTGAAGGTAAAGGCCAGCCAAAGGTTTGGCTTTCCTCTGGAAACCAAAACACAACCTGAGCTATTTAACCATAGCCATATGAGAAAATAAAAAGAAAAAAGAGCACGCTACATAAAACTATATTAAAAAGTTATTGGACCTGAAAGAAATAGCATTAGAATATACTTATTGGCTTTTACTCTTCTTTGACTCATCTTCTTTATTGCACACAAAACTTGGCCAAAATCAGTAAACAGTCTTCTATCTGAATCCTGTACCTCTCCTGTTACGAATACAGACTTCCTACGTGCTGTATAAATAGTGTGTTTGGGATACAGTGTGCTGGGCTGGAAGGGCCGGTAAAGCATTTAATCTGAGATGAGCCTTCGGATTTGTGCAGGGTTTAAGCAGCGCAGTTACCATTTGACCAGGCTTCACGTTCGTGTTCTTTGTCGAATCTCACACTGAGGACAAGAGTTAATGCATTCTGGGAACAGTGTGGCTCAGCAGATGGTAGGACTTTACAGAATCTGTTTCTTGCTTTGTTAAAAGACTTTCCATTGCACAACACAGTTCTTGTAATTAGAGACATGAGCAGTAATGTACATGCTCATTTTCCACCTGCTGCTTGCCTTTTCTTTGACAAGATGAAGAAGAGCAAGTCAGTATAAAAGTGGCCAGCTTTTGATTCATCTGTCATTAATTACCTTTGAATGGTGAGATTATTTTCTCAATTTAGTACAATTTTTAAATGCTGCAATTTTTTAAATCAAGTAGGTTGGAAGGGTACGTATCTGAGAACTGGGAGGAGGAATTGTTCTGCTTACCCACAGAAGAGGCAATGGTCAAGATGGCAGCATAAACTTTTGCACTGTGCCTTCTCAAGTCAACACTCCCTGAAACACTGAGGAATCACAGAATCACAGAATGGTAGGGCTTGGAAGGGACCTCTGTTGGGTCACCCAGTCCAACCCCCTGCCGAAGTAGGGTCACCCACAGCAGGCTGCACAGGACCGCGTCCAGGCGGGTCTTGAATATCTCCAGAGAAGGAGACTCCACAACCTCCCTGGGCAGC
>Ga0065711_1007702_pt1 | contig 25783 bp, 24 predicted proteins | sample Hoacrofraction12_FD_59098 | JGI IMG/M metagenome (GOLD analysis project Ga0065711, IMG submission 59098) | Hoatzin crop microbial communities from Cojedes, Venezuela - Epithelial fraction 12 v2 (version 2) | ecosystem: Host-associated > Birds > Digestive system > Esophagus > Crop | place... | reverse complement strand
CCTGTGCAGCCTACTGTAGGTGCCCCTGCTTCGGCAGGGGGGTTGGACTAGATGACCCACAGAGGTCCCTTCCAACCCCTATTATTCTGTGATTCTGTGATTCTGTGATTCTGTACTTACTGTCCCGTCCGGAGTTCGCTATGCTGGGGTCGGCAGCTGCAAGAAAAAACAAGAGGCGTTGTCACCCTTTGGGCTGTGGAAAGTCTCCGGGTGGAAAGTTGAAGTGGTCCCTGGGACCCGCGCTGACGTGGCCTCGCTCGAGGGGTCTCTCCCTGCGAGCTGGCCAGGGGCTCTGGGGAGTGATCTGGCCCAGTGATCAAGCTTTGCCTCTGCAGAGCATTCGAGCGAGGGGAGAGGGTCTGCGCAGCCTCCCCCAGCGACACGTGTGTCCCCCCCGTCCCACGCCAGAGGCCCGGGGACGGCCGAGCCAGCACTCACGGAAAGCGACGATCGACTCCACCTTCAGCATGGGGTTTCGCAGGCGGGGGTTCCAGTTCTGGACCAGGTTCTGCTTGTTCATCATCGCCCTGTCCAGACTCTGCTCCCGATACTTGGGGACGAGGAACTCCGACCAGTAGTAGGCGATGACGCTGCCTTCGCTGCGGGGGAAGAGGAATTAAGGGGTGAGAGCATGGACGGACGCAGGAAGGACCGGCAGAAGAAGGGTCCAGGCCACTTTTCTGGAGAACGGCTGTGGGGAAGGGAGAGTCTCAACGCCAAGTTAAGCAAACTGCGCCCAGCGAAGGTCCCTGCCCGCCCGGGGGGTCCCTTTCACCACCCACCGCGGCTCGCAGGGCTCTGCTGCACCACACGTTCGAGTTTCCCCAGACATCTCCCTCAGCACACAGTGATGAGGACTGGCAGAAAAAAATCCGTGTTTTCAGGTCGCTTTTCGCTGCCCGCCCTTTGCTGCGTCACTCGGGGTGACTACCGAGGTGCCTCCGTCCCCAGCAGCCCAGGAACGAGGGTCTACGGCTGCGGGACATCCCAGCATCGCCCTCCTCCAGCCTCAGACAGGGCTCAGACAGCACCTGACACCCACCTGAAGGCAGTGATCACTGTCTCTTTGTGGTAAGGGCCAATATCTGCATGATTCCTGTAGATCTCCTCCACCTGAAAGGTTGAAAGAAGGGTGTTCAGCACGTCTGGAAGCGAGGAGCGGGGAAAGGCTCAAGACAGACATGGAAAATCAGGGCACGTACCCGGCATCGCTGGCTGCAGGGGCCAAAGACAGGAAGGGGGAGAGCCGAGAGTCCCAGAAGCGCCCAGCCCTGCACCCCGCTCTGACTCAGCTCGCCCCGCTCTTCCCCAGATACCCGAGTCTGAGGGGAAAGGCGAGACCGGCCACGGCTTCAGCACGGAGGGGCAGACACCCTCCTGCTTCAGCTCCCAGCCCTGACTCCTCCACCGACACCGGGATTAACCCAGGCAGGCTCCTGGGTGGCAGAGGCAGGAGAGCCTGTGGCCCTGGGCTGGAGCTGTGACACCAAGGCTCCCTGCACCCAGCCCAGCGTGTCACGGCGAGCGGGGAGAGCTGAGAGGAGCGAGAAGGCTCCAAGCAGTCCTACACGCGAGCTCCCCGTGGCCAGGGGGCAAGAGGAGGGATGCAAGAAACCTCTTACCGTGCTCTTCACCTTCTTGGCCAGCAGGATGAAGTCCGGCGAGCTGGAGTTCTCGTACGTGTCAATGAACTCCCAGTTCAGAATCCGCAAGTGGCCATTGAAAACCTTCTGGACGGGCGCGTTCCTGTCTGGGAGGCAAGAGCTCGGGGTCAGAAAGGGCAGTCAGGCCTGGGATCGCGGCGTGGCAGGTCCCCCGTGACCAGAATCAGGGGAGGGAGTGGAAGTGCTGTCCCCCCACTTCCTAGAGCCTTCCTGGACCTAGAGAGGGCACGCGTGAGCAACGCAGGAGAACGAAGCTTTTCCCCGTGGATGCGCTCCCGGGGTATCGCCCTACACGCCATCACCCATCAGTCACACTCACATTTGAAGTGCCAGACCAGGAGGCCGGTGACGAGGGAGACGAGCAGGAGAACAACGATGGTGACGGCAACGACCACCCGCCGCTTCGGGCCGCGCTTCTCCACCTTCTTGGAGTTCATGGCAGGGAGGAACTCCACCCCTTCCTCCAGGTTGTTCATGTCCTGGGAAGGGGAGAGAAGGCAGGACGGTGGGAAGGCTGTTCCCAAAGCTGGGTTTGGAGAGGTCCAACCACCAAGCAGCCGAGAGCAGAGCCTCGGCGTCGGCTCCACAGCCACCCTGAAGGCTTCTGCTTTGCTTTTCCACGCGTACCTAACTCCTTTTTGGACCTAACACACGGTGATCGGCTCGAGTAAACTCACGGGCAGGTCCACACAGCCTCTGTGACCACGGCAGGTCACAAGCCCATGACCTCCAAGGTCTCTGCCTGCCGGCAGATGAGACCGCAGACAAAAATTCACCCCTGCAAAGCGCTCGCTACTTGGCAGGCCCGTCACCCGCCGCTGATGTGGCACCGCGTGCTCTATAAATAGCGTTCCTGTAACAGCAGAAACCGAGCTGCTTCCTCCCTCTACGCTCGCACGACTCTCTGGATGCCTGCTGAGCCAACACAGCGCTCCTACATTTCTGCTGGGGATTCCCCATTCCGAGCAAATACCCTTTAAAATAAATAAACAGAGAAACGAAGATGCACACGGAAGACATCCCCCAGCCCACGACCAGCCAGTCTCTCAGGACTTGAGGTGCTGGCTAATGAAGAGCAGGTCCTAAAGGCAGCTGCCAAGGAACGAGGAAAGACACCCGCCGCTACCGCCGCCCTGCGCCGGGCCGGGTGATGAAGAGGAAGGTCTCCGTCGCCACGCCGAGCCCTCGGTGCCCGGGGGTTTCGCTTTCTCGCTCCTTTACCCTGCCTGCCCTCCATCCCTGCCCTGCTCGGTACCCACCTCCGGCCCAGGGGGGAAGCAGGACGGCTGCAGACCCAGATGTTTCCAGAGGGTGCCACGCAGCTCAGAGCATCCTCGGCACGGGCGGATTTCGGGGGCCCAGATCCGCACCGGCTACCCCAGCACTTCCTCCGGCTGACACGCGCCGAGGGAGCAGACCACATCTTCTGCTTTCTTCTCGTGCCTCCTCCAGGTAGGGAGGGCTCCCTGCCTGCTGCAGACTGCCCAGACCGTGAGGACGCCTCGCCTTTCCAGCCGCCACCTTCCCATTTACCCCTTTCCTGAGCCTTACTGGGACTCCATCAGCCTCCCGGGCAGCGGCGCGGGGCTCTGGACGACAGCAAGGACGCCACATGGCAAAATGCACAAACTGGCTGCATCCCAAAGCATTCCCGCTCTCCGGAAGGGGCAACGTCGTCCCCGCAAACACAACGCCGGGTCAGACGCTGCCCGTCCTCTCTCAGCCCAGGGCTGACACAAACACGTGCGAACGGCTCGGGCTAATCTGATGCCAGCGTCACAAACCCCTAAAAGTCAGCAAAAGCCACCAGCAAAGGGGATCCCCTCGACAGGGGGACCTCCGAGCCCCCTGTGCTCTCCCAGGCGACGAGCCACCCTCGCTCTCCGGCGCGATGGCTTCGCCGGCTTCTCTTTCCCAAGCCTCCCAGCGCAGGAAAGCCCAGCTCCCGCTTGCATCATTCCCCCACTCCTTTTGCCCTTTTCTTCACCCAGTCTCTGCTCTCTCCTCCCACTCTCCACACCTCACCAAAGCCTCTCCTCCCTGCGGTATTCGCCCCGGGCCCTTTACAAAAGAAAGGGACGTGGCAGGCACCTTACCCTACATTTCTGAAAAGGGCTCCGTAATCCGCAAACGCTTACTAGAAGGCCACCAAGACCTGAGCAGCCGACTGGTTTTCGCACCGTCTGCTCTCACTACAGCACGGGAAAGAAAGCCTTTGCTCACTTGTGAGATTTACTGCCTAAGGCGGGGCAGAAGGAAACCAAGGTGAAGCACACCATCGCCCAGGGGCCAGGCTGTTTCCATCACCAACATCCAGCCACCGCCAGAAGAAACAAAAGACCTAGCAGGGCCACCGAGGACAATCCCACAGGGGATGCTCGGATTCCCGCTCAGCTTCCGCAATCATACAGGAAAAGCTTGAAACCGTAGCCCAAGGAAACTTCAAAACAGAAGACACACACAAAAAGAGCTTAAATACATCCTCAATCAAGAAACATCCTAAACCAAGAAGCACTTTGATCAAAGTCAAGACTGCCTGGAGTTTGAGGCGTCTTCGGAACGGCCATCTCATTCCCATCAGTTCCCAAATCACGCAAGAAATCCCCCCCCAGACCGGGTAAAGAGAAGAAACCCGCCGCAAGGAAGGAAGGAGGAAGAAGAGCCTTGCCTCCAGCTTGCAGGGGGAAGGCAGCGCCTCTGTGTGCTCCGAGAAACAATTTTTGGGCACAGGCTGCTCAGTCTCGGCCTTCGTAACACGCTCCCCTGGCAGGCTGAAGTCGACTCGGTGGCATTTCTTCCCCGAAAGCAGCATCGAGCACTTCTGGCATGCCAGGCGTAACTTTACAGGGCTGCTGTGGCAACAGCGAAACAGCACAATGAAATAGGTGGGAGAGCAAAGAAAACCCTGTTTTCGGCTGAGGGTCCCTCTGCAAAATTCCCAAGATTCAGTTGCACCAAACTGTCAGGAAAAAACAAAAAAATGGGGCCCAGCTGCGAGCAGGAGATGCTGCTGTACAAGGCCAGCCTGCACAACACCCTGGTTATACCACCCTCTTTTGAGCTAAAGGTTGTGCCTCTGCAGAGAGAAAAAATCTTAGATGGGAGGAACTCACCAGAGTGATGAAACCAGGAGAAAAACCCAGCTCCCCTCCGCCTCCGACACACACAAACGCTCTCGCCGCTCCTCTGCCTGCCCCGCGACCGAAGGAAGTTAGGCAAGAAAACTCACCGTCTGATCTCTCTTTAGACAATTTCTCTGCTCTTCTTGGAAAAAAAGGATGAAAGATCTCAAACCTGCGAGAGTTTACAGCACGCCTGTGTCAGTCTTGCTCCCAGGCTGAGACGGCAGCGACAGCACCAAGGAAATTACAGGAGCGCGGGGACTCCTAGGGAGGTGATTTCTGTTCCTCCTCCTGTACAAGGTGCCCAAGCAGCCACTGACACCGTGACCCGGTGATCAGCGGCAGGCAGGAGACGGGATCCAAAGCGGTTTCCCTCCCTGCCCTCTGTTTTGTATTCCAGATCCGTCCTCACACCTCCCGCGCATCGTTACGTCCCCCAGCCAGCCCCGACACCGGAGTGCAGCCGCTCGGAGCAGCCGTCGCGTGTCGCAGCCCGGGTGAGCAACAGCGATCCCAGCGAGCCCTCTTCTCAAGGCCAGGCAAAGGATCTGAAGCATCCCCCAAGCACTACAGGAATGCCGAATCGGGTCGTGCCGGGAAGGTTTCACACGAGGTCCCGTGTCTTGACCTCTGAGTAAGAGGCTGAATCTTCCCTGCCCGAGCTCCGCACAAAAAGCACCCGTTTGACCTCGGCACCGGCCCTGCCCGTGCCCGAGCAGCGCGTCTCGGCCTCGGCTCGCTCGCTGTGCCGCACGTCCCCTTCGCTGCCGCCGCTCCTGCCCATCGGGGGAAAACACCTCCTCCTCACAGTTCAATCCAGAGAAAAACGACCACAGTTGTCATCTCCTTCAGCCAACGGTCGCTGCACGTCTCCCTCGCGTGTACCGAGCAGTCCGCCGCGACGGCAGACGTGAACCGGAGAGGACCTGCAAGCACGTCCCGCTCTCACCTTGTCCATGGTTCCCCGAGAAGCAGCCTCCAGCCCAAAGTGACTCAAGGTCTGACTCTCTCGCCCTTCTCAAGGAAACTACTCCAATAAACATTACTAACAGAAAACCTTCCTTGATATTCTCTCCACCTTAGTCACGCGTTCAGTTACTTCCTCTTGCTCCTCCTCGCTCAGCCCTCACCGTCACCATCGGGCTCCCCACGGCAGGACTGGAGGTTTCTGGTGGCCACGCGGTGCCCGGGCAGGAAAGCCACATGCCAGCCAGGAGAAAGGCTCATCAGAAAGACCTTGCCCCATTTCTTCCACGCCTCGGTTTCCCCTGGAGCAGAGACTCCATGAGGAAACTTGGGAAAAGGAACAGGCACAGACAGATGCATAGAGCGCTCGGAGGTCTCCTCCACGCAACTCCTCCGAGAGGAGAGCTCGGCGAGCAGCCCTGTGCGTAAGCAAACCTTCCCACTCCCCCTCCGTAAGCCCAGCCGCGTGATGTATTTTTAGACAGCAACCGTGCTCTGCCAGACTGGACAAACCAGATGCAGAAGTGAGTAATTCTGTCGGGAGGAAATTCTGCAGGCACACGGGGATGGTGGGAAGTCCCGCAGCCGACTCTGGGCTGGAGACGCTTACCAGAAAGCAGACGTCCTCCTGCAAAGGGGGACCGCAGAAAGGGCAGGACGTGCCACAGAGTATGGGCTCTCCAGCAGCGAGATTTCTGGGATCAGCATCTCCCACAGAACCTGATTTCTGGCTTGTCTGGTGGTCCCAGCAAGACAGCGCGATGCGCCCCGGGCACCAAAAGCCCTCGCTGCACCCCTCTCCTCCAAAATCGGTGCTTCGTCTCCGGCTCTGCGTCTGCGCCGGGTTCGCTGGACCCCGACCCACGGAAGGACTGGGCTGCTGGCCACTAGTTTCCCCTGTCCCTCATCACCAATGGTTATTTTGTTTGTCCAGCACAAGGCAGCTACGAGATTCAGCTGCTTCCCTCGAACTTTACCACGTTCCGGCCTCAGCTGGTCTGCCACGGGACTGCTCGGGCCCACAGCTGTACAGAGCACAGCAGGGAAGAGCAGACGTGCAACCAAGGCAGCCTCACCGCCAGAGACCCACTGTTTGGCTCTGATGTGCACGGCCAAGAAAAGGAACCCATCAAACGCGAAGTTGGAGGTGGCCCGGGGAGGTCTCGGATGAAGCAGAGTCACTGGACTACGCGGTTGGACTCTTGCTGGGTAATTACACCCCGCCGATCCCGGCCTGTGTATCCGAGAGGCAATTCCCACCTCCCCTTTCCCAGCCACACCTGCCTCAGGTGGCGTTCAATAAAAACTAAAACAAATATCACGGGAGAAACCAGAGGAACGAAACCCACCGGCTCATCAACCAGCAAGCTGGGATCAGAGCTCGGGACGCTCCGGCCTTGGAGATCAACGGGGTGGGCTTCTGCAGCGCAAGAAGAGCCGAGAACGTTGCATAGTCAAAGCCCGAGGTTCCCCAGATCGTACTGCAAGCTGACACCAGCTTTGTGCTGGCGGCATCAGGGGAAACCGCCTGTTTCCCGTGAGGAAAAACCAAAAAGGTCCAAAAGCTGCTGACGTGTGGTGTGCAACCCGCTCCAGCCGGGCAGCTCAAGTGCAGCCACGCGACTGTGGGGATCAACTCCCGCACCGACTCTTGCTGCCAACCCCGATACTCCTCCAGGAAGAGATCCGATAAGAATAATCTTCTCACTTCTCACTCTTGATAAGAAACCCATGAAAAGAGCTAAGTTGCTTGCTGTAGGTGACCCTGCTTCAGCAGGGGCTGGACTAGATGACCCACAGAGGTCCCTTCCAGCCCCAACCATTCTGTGATTCTGTACAGCACGGTCAGGCTGTTGCCCCAACACGGGCAGTAAAGCACCGAGGAAACTTGGCCAGCGTGTTATTTCTCATCTCCAGTTCCTTATTAAGGGCAATGACACCATAAAATACCGGCATCCAAACCGACGAGGGAATACAGAGCAGCACAAAAAGAACACCGAGTCCTCCAGACTCTCTCCCTTCCGGGCACAGAGGGCAAGCGCCACAGTGAAAGAGACAAGTCACACACCCCCCTGTTTCAGACAGCAATTTCGAGCTCAATCCTCACCAGCCTTCGACTGTCTTGTGACCATCCTGAGTCACCCGAGAAACCAAATTCCTGCAGGTTTATTACAGAAGAAACCCAAGTTAATGTTTGCAGCGGACAGCGCAGGCTTGGCTCGCGGCCCCGCGCCGGGCTCATCAGCGCGGCTGCCTCACGCAACCCAGCGGCTCTGAAACAGCCACCCGGCTTCTCGCTGCGTTTCGGTCGCAGCAGAGACTTTTACCCTGAAGTCTCGGCAGTTCCTGGGGAGAAGGGGGAAATGCAGCTACCTTACAGGCCTGATACATGTCGCTATGGGCCATGAAATTCCTCCCCGCCACACACTTCATGTCCCAAGACCAGACAAGAAACATGCCATGGATGCAAACAGCTTATTTAAAACTCTCTTAATCCTTTCCTGGTACAGAACGTACTGCCTGAGCAGCAGAAACGCCCTCCAGCAGCCCCACAAAGCCAGCTGCGCTCCAGACCTCGACCGAACACGCCACGCTCATCCTTGCATCTCGCCCACGCTCTTGACCGACTCTGAAGGGTTTTGTGGCGGATCTGGCCCGCGATATTTGAACGTTCGGAGCCGACAGCGGGGCGAACACAGCACCTCCGACCGGGCAAAGCCTTTGTCTGGCAAACCCACCCCTCTCAGCTGCCCCTTCCTCCACCCCAGCCCAGAGCCTGGATCTCACAGCGCTTTATTTACAAGTCAAGCCCCAGAGGCCTTCGGGTGGAAACGGCATTTTCTAACCCTGGGCAAGGCGAGAACCTTTGCTCTGACACCTTCCCCCCGGCCAGGCCCTCGACAACGCTCACGCTGCTCCCTCGGTGGCTTTACACAGCGATCGTTTGTTTGCTGAGCAAAGGTCTGGCGCGCTCTCGATTGGCCTCAGCCTTTTTCTCATCGTGCCTTCCTCATCCCAGCTTGGCACCAACAGCAGCAAAACTGGCCTGAGCAAGCAGCTCACGCACCAGCCCCTACCCGAGAGGAAAGCTCTGCACCTTCCCGAGGAAGAGGAGCAGCTTCTCCTCGCTGCGCCCCAGCGCTGTCGCAGCTCCTTCTCAGTCATTGCTAACCAACTCACATTTGCTCCGCTGTCCTGTTTGTAGGGAGCCAAGTCCAACGACGCTCGGTCCACGGCGGAGAAATCCCTCGGGCTGTTCGCTGCCCGGCAGGCAGGCACCGTCTTTGGGGAAGTCCTCCCAGATCAGACCAGCTCCTCTTAAATGGACGCAGGGGGGGGAAACTGATCCAGAACCAGGGGGAAGGACCCGGCGCTGAAGGGACTCACTCGAGAGCTCAGCCCCGCTGTGAGGACACACCAGCGTGCAAAGCTACCTTTTGTCAGGAGAAGAAGCCCGGCGGGGAAGATCACGCTGCACGCAGCAGTGTCACCCCGACCCGGGCAGGGAACCCCGAGCTCGAGCTGCCAGAGCATCTCCTTGCCGCTCCCAGCAGTCACGGTGGCCCCGGCAGCCGCAGGACAGCGGAGCTGGAGGTGAGGGAAACTTCTTCTCGCTGTAGGCCAGCTTTCTGACAGCTCCATGGCACAGGACAAACTCCGGAGGTGCAACCCAAAAACAACAGTCCCTGCCCGACCCTCGGCCAGGAAAACCCACACAAAAAGCCGAGACCGCGGCTTGACCTCGCTCAAGTTTTGAAGCACGCTGATAAAGCCCCGGTTAATTAACGCAGCCCCAAAGCCCTCGGTTCAGGTCAGACCTTCTGACGGCCCGAGCAGGTTTAGTTAGGTCTGTTGCTAAACAACGCTACGAAGGGTTCGCCTCCCCGTGTACTTTGTCTTTACTCCCATCCCCAGCGTGTAGCTTCAGCCGAGGTGGTCTAACGTCGGCCGCACCGCGACCGGCAGGGATTTCCACTTTCCCAACGCTGGTTTTTCTCTCCCTGGCTCCGCTGAGCTCAGCAGCGTCCCCCCAGATTGGTTCTCCTGCCCTGACCCGATGGCGGAGGGGGGGAGCGGGAATGTCCCCCTCGTCCCGAGGGATCCGGAGCCGCCCCGCTCACTCCTGACCCGCGAGGCTCAGAGGAACCGGGGCGAGCGGAGGACGAGGTGGCTCGGCGAAAGGCTGGGTGCTTTCGGGAAACCCCGCCGTCCCCCCCAGCACCGGGTCCCGCTCCTACCTTCGGCCGGGCGCTGTACCTCATGCCGGCACCGGCGGCCGTGGGGCCTCGCTCCATGGCGAGGGCGGCTGCCGCGCCGGCTCAGGCCGCCATGGCGGGGCTGCTGCTCGCCTCGGCACGGCTGGGCTCGGCACGGCGCCCGGCTCCTCCTCTCCGCGCTCCGGGCAGGTGCGGGAAGGCGGAAACGCTCCGCGGGTTCCCCGACGCTCCTGTGTCCGGCTGCTGCTCCCGCGGGGGAGAAAGTCGTGCCCGGAAAGCCGTGCCCAAAAGCCCCGCATCGTCCGAAGGGACCCTTTGGCCAGGCGCTTCGCTTTGGGAAACAAAACCTGAAAAAGCCGTCTTTGATCAACGCCAGCCACCCGCAGGCAGCTGGAGGGCTCGCCAGCACTCACGTACGCAGCGGTTTCTAGGGCAAAGCTTTATGTACCCGAGGTCTTGTCCTTTCTCGGGTGACAACAACTCCCATGGTACGAAACCCCGCTGCGAAGAGGGCACTTCAGCCCCTGGGACAAGCCTGCTCTCCCCAAAAACACCTGGCATGCTCAGAGGCTGCCAAAGGAAAATATTCCCTTTCTCCCAGCCTGCAACCTGCTCTCAGCTAGGGTGCAGCGCTTGAGGAACGAGCCATCTCTTACCAAGCAGAGGAGACCAGCTGCAAAACGACGAGCCACACAGCGGCACAGCAGAAATCGCACAGGTATCCAAATTTGGCACACGTCAGCAACAGCTCCCGGGGGCTGCGTGGCCCAATATTAAATGGTGCCCCCGGAGAAGAGAAGGAGGGACCAGCAGCAAAGCCCTGGGTTCTGAGAATGCTCTCAGGCAGGTCTGAAAGCGGCTTTTAGCACTGAAATCGGCATTCCTGACACAGTCTTGCTCCGTCATTTTCTCCTTCTTGGAAAGATGGCTCCTCCCCGCCTCCAGGATTTCGATTTCTCACGTTGAAGAGTAAGTTAAGATTAAAGACAGCCAGACCAACGTTATATTTCTTGGAAAAGATCTTCCCTTCTCTGTCTTACACGTGATAGTCTATACCAACACGTGACATGCCCATCAATCTACCTGAAGGCTGAACTGGCCATCCCACCGCTGATCTGAACCCCTTTACACCCCAAAATCGATTTTTTCACCACACCTGAACATCTAAATTTCCCAGAAAGCTGTTTTTGGTGTAACAGGAGTTGCCCACTGATTCACACGCCGCAGGGAGATGCTTGCTGGGTCACCTTTGTTTATGCTCGCTCTGAAATGCCCCCTGAAAAGTGAGTTTTGTGTCCCTTTCGCAGGTGTTTCTCTGGGGAAAAAAGCCAGAGGGTGCCAGGTCTCTGATCCTGCATCTCCGGATTCCAGGTATCCCCCTTCCAAGGGTGGCTTCGTTAGTCAGCCTGCAGAAACCACCCGGCTGGCTGATGTCAGGAGCTGCTCAGCTCCCCCGCTGATGCCCAGCCCTGCCCAGCGCTCCGGTTTTACAGCCACTCCCTGACTGGCTGACTGCAGCGCTCCAGCCTGACTCGATTTCCCCGCAAAACAGCGTATTTTAGGTACAAAGGAGTGAGTCCCAGCTGAACCGCCGCTCTCCGTTTCTGCAAATTTCTCCTCTTCAGCAAATCGACTGATCTCCTCCAGGAAGGTGCCAGGCAAACACCCCTGATGCAGCTAACGAGGGCAAGATGCCGACTCGCTCTGTGAGGCCTAAGGTCTCTCTCGCAAAGATCCACAACCCGTGGTTTCACACTGAGCTGCGACTGCCCACTGTTTGCTGTCCTTCAAGTCGCTGACATTTTACCAACTAATTCATTTAGCCAGCTGGCTCTTTGAACGAGGGGATGCAATCACCGTGGGGGAAAAGAAGAAAGCAGTAGACATGCTAAACACAAAATGTTATATAGCTGGGAGGCAGCTGGTTCAGAGCCCTAAATGACAGGATTCCCGTTTCTCTGCTGTGATTTATTTTGTGGCTGTGTCGCTCAGCCACCGCGGCGGATGAGGGCCCCCTCTTTCTGGGCACCGTACCGTCCCAAAACACCAAAGCAGCCATTCCCAACAAGCAGCCTGCCAAGTGCTTTCGCAGTAAGACACTCCACGCGTCCCTCTAGTCTGGCTGAAGGATGCCGAGCCCAGCCCAGCCGCGACGAAGGGAGATGTAACTGAAGCATAAAGATCGAGCCACTTACCCACGTGCAGCAGTCAGCAACAAAGCCTCTGTTTCTTCCCGCTTAGACCAGTTCATTCAACAAAAGCTGCCACCTCCTCCTCCTCCTCACGTCGTCCCTTCGGATCAGCGTGGCCCCAAGGGCATTACGAGAGCAGCGAGCCGAGGTTCAACGCGCCTTTGGGAGGAAGGAGAGCACTCGCTTTAGGCACCGCTGACAAACCAAGTCCGTCTTCGTCCGAACCGCATGCAAGCTGCGAGAGCGAGACCGCCTGGAGCTCGACCCCCGGGAGAGTCCCAGAGGAGACGTGGATTAGCTGCAGGAGCAGTATTCTCTGAACAGGCGGGATAATTCCGCGTCAGCTCCCAGCCCTGGGAATGCCATCCACGGGAAAGCAGGGAAAACACAGCTGCTTACATCGGGAGCGAAGGCAGGCTGCCTGCGGGGGAGAAGTCTGCTGGTGGAGGCAGCTCCCAGCAATTCTACCTCCGTGAAGGAGCACCATCCATCCCCACCACCACGCCAGCGAAGGGCCAGATCCAAACTGGAAAAGGCTTTTCCTCCCCGCAGTGTGTCTCAAGGGTTCTGCTCTACTCCCAGATTCAAATTTCACCGGCAGTGCCCTCCCACCCAGATTCCTGCCAGACAACCCGAAACCACCTCTTGTCTGCAGCTAAAACCTTCAATCCGGTCCGGCAACTTTGAGAGCTGATACAAAAGATTGGGAGAGAGATAAAACTCACAGGGTGTCCTGTTACTTTGCATTCCAAAGGGTAAACACAGGGCTGATTCAGCGGGAGGAGGGGAAAACGTCACCCTGGGGTTTCCAGCTGAACCCGCAGCCCCCGAGAGCAAAGGTGAACGCTGGGTACCCCAGACCGACATCCGCACGGGGACAGCTCTTCCCGCACCCCGGCCGGAGGCGAGTTGTCTTGGTGTGATTCAGCCTCTCCCATCTGGAAGGCAAGGAGAATAATTACTGACTGTGGAGAGTGGGACCTGGAAAAGTGCAGGGAGCTGCCCTCAATTGGCCACATGCTGCTCCGAGGCAGAGCCGACCCGTGGTGCTACTTTTCAGAAAGCTGTTGAAGGATTAGTGTAATTTGGACGGGAACCCACGCTTTGATCTCCAATGCTTCTCTCAAGAGCTCTGGAGCCAGAGCCCTGCTTCCAAAACGTGACTTTGGCAGGGATCACAAGTACCTCTGCCCTCCTGAGCTCACGAAAGCTGGCCAGAACAAGGGGCACCAGCGCCCAGCCCCGTCCTGTGGAAGGTACGGCCACGAGCGGCCAGCAAAGGACGTGACAGCGTGCAACCAGCTTGCAACGAGAAAGTCCACCCTCGGCCCTCCGACGCTTCCCAGACAGCTCTGAGACACGCTGTCAAAACTACGGGGCATCGCTTCCTACGCCTCAGTTGCTGATGGTGCCAGTGGAGTCCAGAGGGAACCCAAAGCACTAGGAAACACACCACAGGCTGTAAGCTTTCTCCCAGGACTGCACTATTAGCCGGGTCTCTTTGCTGAGCTCCTCGGTGGCTCGTGAAAGCAGAGAACCTCTTTTCCTGAGCTCTGAATCAGCAACAGCAGCGTTTGCCGGCCGAACTGCAAGTGCAACAGAGCGGACAGGCTTGACCGACTGGTTTCTGGCTCTGCCTATTTTGAAACCTGGCTGCAGGCTCGGGCACACCCAAGATCGAAAGTCAGTTAAGGTCCTGTCTGCCTAACGAGCTGCGAATGCGTAAGCTGAGGCTGTGACTTGGCTGGGAGAGAGATGCAGCCAACGCGCTGGAATTGCCCATTTCTCCTCTGTTTATTACAAACAACCCATGCTGGCTTGCCTGGCCACCTTATTTCCCACAGAAAATAGAAGTTCAGACTTCGTGCTGGTGTCCCTTCAGCTGTTTACAACCACAAAGAAAGCACGCAGCCTTGACTTTTCACTTCTTCCTCTCACTTCCCTTTGTTTGGGCAGGGGACAAGGGATGTGGTACGCCGTGAGGGGTTGTGCTGGTTTGTGGTCCAGCTCCTGCCGTCTTTCAGACAACAAACCGCCTGATGCCCTTCCAGCTGTCCCTCAGGTGGGGTACGGTGAGACTGCACGTGCTGCTAACACACCCACCCTGAAGCAGGAAAAGCGGCTGCCCACTCCAAGTTCAGTCTGTCAGAGGTGAGGAGCAATCCCTGCTCTCTGCCGAGGCGATGCCAGCCCTCTCCAGGATGAGGTGGCAGGCTGGATGAAACACCCTGCTGACTGCGTCAGGCGTGCAGACCTGCTCTAGTCCCTTCTCCACCCCAGAAGTAGGATCACTATATACTTGTCTGGAAACTCCCCTCCTCCCACGACAATTTATTCTAGCATTAAGGTGCCCTTACTTTCTGTGAGTTTTCGTAACATCCAACCTAGATCATCCTCACCGCGTGAAAAACTGGTAAGCTCTCATTTACTTTCCCCTGGCTCTTCTACCAGTTCTCTGAAGCTCAGACATTTTTTGCTGGCTCGCAAGGACTTGTCGGGAAAAGGCTGAAGGAGAGCCCTCAGATTCCTCCCCCCAGATGTCAGGGAGATGCTGGCAACCTGCCTCACCTTGCAACCCATCTCAACCACCAAGAGAAGAGAGCGCTTCTCTTGCAGAATCAATGAGCTGGGAACAGCGGTTCCCAGCCAATTAGTTGTTGCTCTCTGTGATGCTTGATTTACATCATAAAAAAAGCGGGAAAAGCACAAGCAGGGATTAAATCCAGCCCTAATGTAAAGCCTGATCCTTGCTACAATCATTAAAATCCAGGCACATGGACACAGTCAATGCAAGCTTTCTTTCTACTGGAAGGAGCTCCTGGGTTTGCTCTCTCTGAACAGACACAGTACCCTTTCAGCCTGCTCACGTCACTTCGACTCACCTCCACAACACAAGTTGAAAAATAAAAATAGGATAAATCCCAGCAACCACACAGAAACTCAGCTTTCTAATTACAAAGGACTCTCTCCGACTCACCTCCACAACACAAGTTGAAAAATAAAAATAGAATAAACCCCATCAACCAGACACAAACCCAGCTTTCTAATTACAAAGGAGTCTCTCCCTCTCGGTCACAGCTACCTGAAAACACAGACTAAGCTCTCACATTGCCCCTCAAAGCAACAGGGTGCTGCTCCTGTGACAATGGAGCACTCTGGGCTTTTGGAGAAATCCTCAGCTTTGCACATTAACACCTTCCCTCCTGCCCAGCTGTCCTAGCCCGCAGGACTTGTCCTAGCCCACATTTAGAACAACCACCTAGTTAAGCTTACGATTTTTGGTAAACTGCCAGCTTACCACGTACAACGCTGTGACAGAAAATGGAATATCCTCCATCTCTGCTTTACACCAGCTTTAAGACCCCTTCACAGCCATTACAGGGGCCAAACGAAGCTGGAAGTGCCCTGTCAGTACAGGAACACTGTTAAAAGCAAACCTCGATACAACGGCTTACCAAGTTAACACTTAACATTTAAGCTACCCAGTCCACCTTAGCCACGAAACAGAACTTGTGTCCTTACACCAGCAAAGCAGTGCAAAGGGAGTTCAGTGATTCACGAAGCTGCAGTGACTCAAGGGCTTCTGACTGCCTATGCCCGTGATGTCACTGCGTAACTGAGCACGCGGGAACAATTCTCACCATAGGCTTGCTTAAGCAGCTGAAAAGTCCTTTATTTTGAGTAATCAAGCATATTTTTCCATGCACAGAAGCATATTTTTGCATGTATGTCTCATAAATACCAAGTAGCTATTGTTTACCCAAGCACAAACTGAAAAATGTTTCTGTTGCCAAAAAATCTTACAGAATGACACACAAGACCATTAAAGTCACTTACCGGGTTTCAAACCACGCCAGCATCTTTGCAGGTCCTCGCTTCCAGGTCCTTTTTAACTCTTCAAGCGGTATCAGCACAACAAGTATAACAGCATGACCTCTGGCAGGTTTGCTCTTCTCTTTCCCAGGCCGTGAGGGCCTTGCTCCGGGTCAGCACATCCACTTCTTTTCGCTCCCTCCTGTGTTTGGTTGGTGCCTTCTGCTCTCAGTGTTGTTGTGAAACCGCCTGATCCTGGAGCTCCGAAAGGCCAGCACGTTTCTGCTGCAAGGATCTTGGTTCTGGCAGCTGAATTATTCTGCTCCAGGTCTCGCAAACTGGAGGGCAGTGAAAAAAAGTAACGTCAGAAAATGCGGCTGCAAGGCGTACCAAATTGGTTTGGTGATTACTTCTAGATGGAAGGAAACCAATCGGTTCTTAAAATCCTTACCTCTGATTCAGCAGTTTTCGGGCCTCAACGCAGCATGCCACATACAAAATTAATCCACACTCAAGGGGTCACTTGACATCACACGCGTCACGCCTAAATTAAATCATTAAAAGCCCAAATTCGAGCTACTCATCCAGAATTCTTTTTACAGCCCGCAGAAATGGTTGCATCCAGAGAGTGACTCACGCGACAAACCACGCGAGGGAGGTCCAACGAATTGCCCTGTGTGGAGGTATCCGTGGTGGCAAACACAGCCTAGGGTCAGCAGTTCCCATTTCTCTATCTCAAAGTTCAACGCACAAGTTAAGAAAGATGAATCCAGCCTACCATCTCCAGATGCCATAATTTCCCTTTTGCAAACTATAGTTATTCTACTCCTTGTTATCCTCAGCTATCCCATCACTTACTGGGATGTAGCAGGGCTGGACAGCGAGAGGCGGGGCGGGAGAAACGGCATCCGTGCTTTGCGAAAATGAGCCCAAGTTTCAACACATTCACAAAACTCCCATTAAACGATAGCGCTAAGCTTGTATTCAAAAAGCTTCATTAGCTGTAACGATGCTACCCTGAAGCTTTTCTTTACTTGAAGTCACCCCAAGGTGAGTTCACTGGGTTATGAGGGCATCCTACTCAGGTATATAAACAGAGATTCCCCTCATGATTTAAATAACACCGAGCAGTTGTTACAATAAAGGCTTTGAACAGCCTGTGGTAGTTTGTGTGGCACGCTCAGACCGTGTAAGCAACGATTACACATTGTTCTCTTGGTAGAAAGAAACATCTGCCCCACAGTTTTTACCAAATCAAGGCTCTTGGGTAACTCTAATGAGCATCTCACTGTGATGGAAACAGGCCGTACTTCCATTTTTCATAATTAAAAAAAGCAACGGCAAAGATGCATCAGACAGAAAGCCCCTTTGGCTTCAGGCAGAACAAACAGATGGAAAACGGGTAACGTCAGCGTAATACTTTCTCTAGTGCTCTTTCCTCTGCCTGCGTGCTCCCCTGCGCAGCTCCTACTGCGGTGCTTGTCCGGAGCCGATTCCAGTCGCCAGAGCGAGAGGACGCAGGAGCAAACACCCCTTGGAACAGAGCCTGGCTTAAACACACGCTCATCCAGTCCCAGCACACACCACAACAATAACTCGAGCCCCTCTCTGCCCTTCAACCTACCGTGTGGAGGTTGGAGGTTACTTATTAAAAACACAGGCTCCTTACTCGCAGTAGCCTAGGGGTTATTTTTCAACCAGAGTGGAAGCAGCTCATCAGACGGGTGGCCGCTGAACCGCAGAACGGGCTGTACGCAGGTTCTGCTTAATCCAGCACGTGCTCCTTCGGAATAACAAACCCACGTCACGACTTGATGCTCTTTCCCCAAAGATCCCAGACTTCAAAGGCGAACAGAACGGGCTCCAGCGAAGCAGCAAAGAACCCAAAGGTTGCTCACACAGTTACGGCAGAAAGGAGATGGTGATGACCTAAACAGCAAGACTCCAAAAAACTCGGCAGCAACAATCTGAGGCACAGTGAACTCATGGGATTAGATGCAGGTTTCTTGTTCTTAATACCGTCAAAGCCTCCTGTATCCAGTGACCAATTCACACAGTTCCTCGCAAGAGGATTCACAGAAATGTAAGGGGCTTCACACTGAAACCATCTATCAGCACTTGATTGTAGGTTTTGACACTGAAGAACTTTATTAATTGTGAACAGAACTAACACAGCAGGATTATCTTGATTATGTTTTGAATTGAGAGGCTCTTTCACATAAACAATAGCAGGAAGTTGCTTGTTGTCCCTTTCATTTAACTTCACAACTTAAAGGACCTCAGAGCATCCCCGCCTCCCTCCCAAACCACAGCCTTTCTGCTGTCTCACCTGATAGTCAAATGTACAAAAAAGGTAGAAAAACTGACAAAGCAGGACAGGTGCTCACAAAACCTTTATCACTCCAAATTCTGTTCCCAAGGCATATAAACCATAATTCCAGTGCTTGCTTTAAAACGGTGCACCGCTGTGCCCCGCTTACTCAATACCTGCAGCCAGCCGCTTCCATTTTTGCTGAAGTACCCGGTTTCCTCCAGCCCACGCCTGAAGTAGGTCAGCGATTGTACGGAGAGGCCGACACACCCAGCCTGAAGCCCGGCAAAACGTCCCGCTCCGCTCGGCTGCAGCGGCTCTGAACAGCAAGGCGCACGGCTCCGGCCACGCGGAGCGCTGAACTGTAAGGCTTGGTTCTTTAAACAGATTATAGTCAACAATTGGGAACTCGGAGCAAACCACGTATTTTCAAGAAAGAAAAAAAAAGANCACAANAGAAACCAGGTTAAAAAGAGCCATCTTGCAAAGAAGATGNACAATCTGTTAGCCCTTGGCAAGCTACACAATCATCGTACACTAAACAACAAGCTGTACAAAATCGAAAGGAGACGGCAGAGAGATTTGTAAGGCTTTCTGCCCTCCACTCCTTTCCTGGTCCAACAGGTCTTCCAATCTCATTCCGAGAAAGCTTCAAGGTCATGTCAGAACAGCCATGAATTCACCTCCGGTATGTGCAAAATTCAAATTTAGGTATAGAGATAAAATCGCAAAGGTAAAAACAAAACTAAAGGCCATGATCACGGTTAAAATCTTTCTTCTGAGTCCAAGAGACCACAGTCTTGAAAACGTATTTCAAACTTTTCAAACAAGCTACAGTCTTTTTTTGACTAGTAAAAAGGTTTATTTGTTGAGGAAAGCTAAAGGAGGATCCTTCCGTGGAACCCTTTCTTTTTGCTTTCCAGTACATTCCCGCTTGCTGACTGAGTTGTTCACACACCGACTTTCTGCATCTCCTCCACCCCTCACTCTTCCCCGTGGTTACTATTTTTTTTACAGCAAAAACCGTCTTGACTCTCAACCTGCCTTTGACAGAAATTGGACACGGAAGCGGCATCTGTTCAAAAGGAGTCTGAGCTCAGAGATAGGGGAGAGGTATTTAAAAAGTCCATAAATAGTACACTGAATGTGTGAGGGATCTACTGCCAGGCTATGTTACAAACAAACTCCTGTGTCCAAGTCACCATTCTAAGTCACCTACGTAAAAGCAGCGACAGCGAGACTCCAGCAGCAGGAGGCACCTTCTTCAGGACTTCGAGAAGTCCCAATTACCTCTTCCAAGCAACTCTCCCTGGTTAAGGAAGACCCAAGATCAACTGCTTTGTCTACAACCCAAAACGCACCGAGCTGGCATTTGCAAAAAGCCCTTCGGGTGGGAAGAGAGCAAAGAAAAGGAAGACATTTCTTGAACGCTCAGTGCTACAGAACTTGGCTTTACATATCCGGACTGAAACACTTTTCGTAGGTACAGCATCTTTTGCTGTGGAGTTTCTACCTAGACATCACAATGCTGACTCCAGACAAGCAAGGTGACAGAATCCAGTCCGATCCCCAGCCGTGACTGTGGTTAGGTAGTCTTGGGTGGTTGGATGGAGGGTGACCACGGACTCAGGGAAGCTCTTGGAAAGCGATCCGTTTCCAAACCAGTGTTCATAGCTGATCCTGGGTCTGCTTTGGAGATGGAGCTGTTGTCACCACCACAGTGGAAACTGCTTTAGTGGAGCCAGACACTGTTCCCTGCTGGAGATGGGAGGCAGGGACAGTTTGAATTCGAACCTGTTTGAAATGGAAAGAAAAAAATTCAACTCCTGTCAAGAACAACCTGGTGACACATTGCACCTGCGTCACACTCTGAAGCGCTAATAAATTCTCTGCTTCTGCTACCAACAAAAATTCAGTCATATGAACAAAAACAAGCACCAAAACACACTGAGAACAGGATCTGTCACAAGAAGATCACTCCGTCCACTGTTCACGTGGGATGGTGGCAAGAGATTTCAAGATTTGGGAGGAAGACCTAGAACCTAGTTTGAGTAAGAACCTACATGTCAGCTGCTTTTACAAGTTTTCAGAAGGGGCACTTGGATCCACTGGGTACTTCCCTTCTAGAGACTTGTTACCAGCAGCTGTCACCGCACTTTAATTCTTTGGCAACACGGAACACTAAGTTTCCAGACAGAAAGATGGATACGCAAAGAAGCGACGTGACTTCTTCAAGAAATGGGGACCACAGAAGCCAAAGTACAGAGCACTACAAAAAAAAAGCCAAGTGTATAGAAACAACCCTTCGAGCAGCTGGGAACATTTCCTGACAGGATCGTTGGGTTTACAGTCATTATACTATCAGTGCTTCAGAGAGATTTAAAAACCGTGTGCGGGTGGAGGGAAGGTAAAGGAGATGACGCATTAACGCAGGCACTACAGCCAAGCTGTGCACCTGTACTTTTTATGGAACCCCGTAAGTCCTCATGGAGGTGTTCAAGTCACAAAAAAGCAAATAAAATCACTCTAGGTGCCATTACCTGCGTGGCCTGGCCTTGCTGCTGCAGCTGCTGTAGTTGCTGTGCGGTCAGAAAACTCACGGGCTTGTTCCCAGCGATCAGTTTTGTCCCTGCTGGCATCGTAGTCAGGATGATATTTCTACCTAACCCACTGATGCTAGGGAAAAAGAATTGCTGAAAGGTTAGTAAGCGGCACAGCTTCAGACTCACAAATTGTTCTTCAGTTGCTAGGAGATTAAAGTTACTTATCTAATTTACTAACGATTTAAAGTAGTGGGTTTTTTTTTTCCCCACAGAACTGGCAAATACACAAGTGACAAGTTTATGTTGACATTTATCACTCTGACAGAGAATTACTTTATCACACGAATTAAACCCTCTAATTCCAGACCGTGCACATCATCAGGTTAGTCCGCTCAGACCTTAACGCTTCCCAGGGAACGCAGAAAACAGCCAAGCACACAGTGTTCTGCCTTGAAACATTAACTCAGGGAGACACTACCAGAATTCACGGAAGAATAAACAGAACGACTTCGATATCTGAATGCCAGGGGAATTCTCACTGAGACAGTTAACACTTCCCTAGTTTCTTTAATGGAGAGATGGCCTCAGATGACACGTATTTTTAGGTACGTCACCAGGTCCATTGGTGCTCAAACACACAGAACTAATCTAATAGCTGGCTTCAAGGAAAAGAACGTTTTTGATTCACGGTGTCTGCTAGAACCTACACCTCAGGGCACCTAAACACAGCCTATACTCTCCTTGCAAACACCATATTCATCCAGTTTCTTGCAGCTAACAAACATATTCACGGACTGCAAGCCCACTCCACCCCCTGCGTGCTAGGTCCCCAGGAACCTACCAAACACAGACCTTCCTCAGCCTATTTCTAAAGCAAAACGGCCAGATACAAAGTACTCACTTGGCCCCGAGGTTGCCCTTGATGATGGGGGCAGTCACCACGCTCTTGCCTTTCACTGGCTGGCTGATCACTGACAGAGGCACTGTTATTCGTGCTGGTAGTTTCCCCTAGAGAAGTTCAAGAACACGTAAGGAGCCGCAGGGAGTTCAGCAGAGAAACTGCTTGACAACATACAATTACCACTCAGCTTGCTTTTTAGGAGTCCTGGGAGCAAAAACCAACAGCAGCTTTGCTGATGAAAGCTGTGCTCCATTTCAAGCTCATTAAAATTCACCTCCCTCTCATTCACTTCACAGCTGCCTCGGCCCTGAAAACCCACATCATCTTTGCACCACAGTATTTCTCTGGCAAGGATCATCGCATCCGTTGGTGATTTTTATCCTTACAAAGCTGTGGTGATGGCGATTAGCCTATTCAGCTTTCACAGCACAGTTTATAGTGCCTTCAGCTCTGGGCATCGAAATTGTATTAAACGAGGAATTCAGTAAAAAAGTTAATAGCAGTAGCAAGTACTTCTAGTTCTGACATCGTTCCGAGGGAAATTATTTCAGGGGTGTGGGGCAAGACGCTGAGCTGCACGAGGCAGGACTTTAGATAAGCAAAGTTTATTTCATTCACTGGCAACAAGGGAAGTAAGGGAAGATGTATCTGACTGCCTTCTGGTCATTCAGCATTTAGCTACGGTTCCAACACCACGAATTTAGTTGCAGACCCCCATTCTGCAGTACTTTATTTGAGCCTTTGCCGATGCAGAGAGAGGTTTTCAGCCATCAACCATGAGCACATCTCAGCATTCCCCCTTTTCACCCACCTCCAGAAAAAGGTTAGCGTTACTTACTGCCTGGGATGTAGACACTACCGTGGTGCTGACGGGTACCTGCCGCACAGCAGTGGCTCCTGTGCCTATAGTTATGGGAGTCCCAGCAGCTCCCGAGGCCACAGCAACCGCTTTCGACACTGCGGCGCTCATGGTTGGTAAAGAGACCGCTGAGGTATGGACCGTGCCAGGCACGCTGACTGCTGAGGAAGAGGGAACTTGCTTAGCGTGAGTCGCTACCGTAATCGTCTGCCCAGCTTTGGGCGGCATCACCCCCAGCCCCTGCACGATTCTTATAGTAGCAGCCGGCTTGGCCTCAGTGGACGCCACCGTCGTTACGGCTTTGCTCTTCTGATCTGCCACAGTCATGCCCAGGGCAGGCATCAGCCGGAAAGCGGAGCCTGTTGGCTCTGCAGTCTTTAAGTCGGGAGTCACTTTAACCACTGTGCTTCCAGCTGGGCTGGAAGAAGCCGAAGTGGCCGTGCTCGTCTTGGCTGGAGAATCGGCAGTCTGGACAGGATTGGACGTCACGTGCAAAGTTGCAGAGATGCCTTTCCCGCTAGCACTGCTTCCCGCAGCCGCTGTGAAGAGGTCCTGAGTCAGTTTGACGGTGGTGACTTGAGATTTGGCCAGGGTGGCCATCATGTCCGGGGTGATACGCAGCACAGTCTGTCCCTTCGCGTCTGTGGTGATAGAGGACGGGGGCAGGCGCAACACGTCCTTTCCCTGGATCCGAAAATTGGTCGCCGTCAGCGGCATGCCACTTCCAGGCTGGGTCTTCACGCCAAGTTGCCCTGTAATGGCCACCTGGAAGAGACCAGAGAAACAGCTGTATCAAGCCAGGAGGCAGTCCAAGGCACAGTCCAAGTAAAACTTCCCAACGGGATGTTTGCTCCCATCACAACTGAAGCAGCACCATGCTAGCACTCCGTACGCTACTGAATATAGTTCTGGTTGCGCCTCAGACGGCGTTCCCAAAACCATCTAGAATATGAAATACCGTGGAGCTGCTTGTTCAAACAAGATCGATGAAAAAGAGGTCAACATCTGAAGACGGTTAACTAAAGAACCTGCACTAACATATCCTTTACCTGCACGTGAAAATGGGGCTCAGACACATCAGAAAAACAACTGCCTAAATCTGTACAGTCAATAACTCACATAGCATCACTGCTCACTACAGCTTTTACCATCTTCTCACATCTGCTATCAAGTCTGTCACAACAAGCGGCAACCAACGGGGTGGTGGAGCCCAGTTCCTTGTCTGCCCCTCTCTCTCACCTGCTTGATGATGTTCTGGCCAGCTACGTTCTGGATGACGGTGGTAGAGGAGGTGCTCGTAGCGGAACTGCCTGGAGAGCTGGTTACAGGCTTTACAGCGGGGCTGGGCGCCGCAGACAGTCCCGTCACAGTGATGCCTGTCTGTCCTGTCACGGAGCTTCCTGGTCGTTGCACCTGCACTGGGCTGCTTTGAGCTTTTACCGGCAGAGTCATCACGGCCTACAGCAAGACACAGAAGCAGCCTATGAGCAGGCCAACACGATACTAACAGAATAATAACCACGCTTTTTGCCTTGTGCCTTATAGCTTGCAAGTTCTGTGGCCTTTTTACTGTAACGCACAATTTAATGGTCCCACATAAACAGGCAACGGGGTGGAAAAAGGAGCACTGAACAGTATTGTTTATGCAAAACTGTTTCTGTGCTCCTGCTCTGCAGTTATTGCACGTTCCAAGCAAGCGAGCAATCCCTGTGCACCGCACCGAAATACTAGAAGCAGTCAGATCAGAAGTCAGAGCTACTCCACCGTTTCCACGCAGCCAGACTCACCTGAGGGAGCACTTTGGTTTGCGCGGCTGTAGCTGGAACGCGGATCTGAGGCACTGACGTAGGTTGCTGCTGCTGCTGGGTTCCCACCGGGGCTTGCTGAGACACAGCGGGGAGGCTGGACTGGGCTGTGACCACCCGGACCTGCGGCAGCCCTGAGGCGGCGGTGTGACTTACCACCCGGGGCGGGGGTGGCTGCGGCCCAGGCTGCGTCTGCGAACTCTGGGCTGTGGAAAGCAACGTCCCGAGCTGCGGCATGGTAGGCGATGACACCAGAAGAACACTACAGAAAAGATAAAGCCAGTAGGTCAGCAAAGACGTAGGAAACGACTGAGAAAGAACCAGTAACATTCACAAGCGATGCATGAGACAGAAGAGCTACCTCTGGCTGGGTTTTGCTGGCTCTGATCCAGCGCTAGATACGCTCTTGCTAACCACGGACATTGGTGGGGGTGAAATAGGCGTTGCTGGTAACGCTGGTGCAGTCGGTGTCACGGGAGTCACCGGAGTCGGTGGCATGCTGGAGTCACTAAGGCTCAGCTGACTGGGCTCCGATGCGCTGCTGGGGAGTGCTTTCACAGAACTCTCCTTGCTGCTAGACTTCTGCAAAGAAACCACGTCAAGCATGAAGGTCTTTACAAAAACTGGTTTTGGTTGCTACAGTCTAGAGAGAGGGCTGAGCACTTTAAACCGAGTTCTGTACGGTTATGAACGATGCCCCAGTGCTAAATCCTGAAATCACAGATAACTGACTGCTTTCCTCAACTGCAGCCACAAGTGGGATGGCGTCTTTGGCTGCTCCTGTCCTCAGGGAGCAGGGCATCTCAGCTGTCACAAACATTCACAACATGCGTATTTCCACCTTGGTTAATTCCCCAACAGCGACTACTTTACAGATATTTGGTATCAGCAACAACAGCAACAACAAAGACTTCCAAACCTGACAACTTCAGCACAGAAGGGAGAGAGCAGAAGACACGTTCCATACACTCTGCTACAGATTAACCTCAAAACTAGATCTGAAAGACCATCCCTCAGTTAGGGAGCACAAAGGAATTCCACTGACCTTTCTGCTAAGATCAACGAGGATAACAGCAAAAGCTGGGAGGAGCGAAAGTTCGCTCTTTCCCCCTTCATTCTGTGCGCTGGTGCCAGACTAACGCTGACATTCATATACATAACGAACTGATAACTCAAATAGACACTTGGTTTTCATCAGCCACCATGGATGCAGAATTTATGGATTAATTTAGTCCACATCTCTTTCCCAATCTCCAAAGCATCTGTGCAAAGAAATTTACCATTTTAGCCGGAGGTTTTGGCTTCTGCTGCAGAGCTTTCTTGGCCTTTGCTGCAGCAGCTTGCGCCTGGTGGATCCGTTCTGCAAATACAAATTAATGGTTAGAGCTCC
>Ga0065711_1006781_pt1 | contig 25784 bp, 8 predicted proteins | sample Hoacrofraction12_FD_59098 | JGI IMG/M metagenome (GOLD analysis project Ga0065711, IMG submission 59098) | Hoatzin crop microbial communities from Cojedes, Venezuela - Epithelial fraction 12 v2 (version 2) | ecosystem: Host-associated > Birds > Digestive system > Esophagus > Crop | place... | reverse complement strand
CAAGCCTGTACTGATGCATGGGGTTGCCCCTTGTTTTGTTGATGGGCACCACTGAAAAGAGTTTGGCCCCATCCTCCTGACACCCACCCTTCAGATATTTATAGATATTTATAAGGTCCCCTCTCAGCCTTCTCTTCTTCAGTCTAAATAAGCCCAGCTCCATCAGCCTTTCCGCATAGGAGAGATGCTCCAGTCCCCTCACCATCCTCGTAGCCCTCCGCTGGACTCTCTCCAGTAGCTCCTCATCTTTCTTGAACTGGGGAGCCCAGAACTGGACACAGATGAGGCCTCACTAGGGCAGTGTAGAGGGGAAGGAGAACCTCCCTCGAACTGCTGGCCACACTCCTCCTAATGCATCCCAGGATCCCATTGGCCTTCTTGGCAACAAGGGCACACTGCTGGCTCATGGTCAACCTGTCATCCACCAGAACAGATCTGCTCTCCAGCAGGTCTGCCCTGAGCCTGTACTGGTGCATGGGGTTGTTCCGCCCCAGGTGCAGGACCCTGCACTTGCTCTTGCTGAACTTCATCAGGTTCCTCTGCGCCCAGCTCTCCAGGCTGCCCAGGCCTTGCTGAATGGCAGCACAGCCTGCCAGTGTATCCACCACTCCTCCCAGTTTTGTGTCATCAGCAAACTTGCTGAGGGTGCACTCTAACTCTTCATCGAAGTCATTGATGAAGAAGTTAAACAAGACTGGGCCCAGTACTGACCCCTGGGGTACACCACTAGCTACAGGCCACCAGCTAGACTGAGCGTCATATTTCCATTATGTCATAGCTCCAAAGCAAGCCCCATAGTCCACTTTCCAGAACCTCAATATAATTGATGGCTCATCTGATTCAGTCCCCTTACACTGCACACTTAGCAAAGCTGCTCAAGAACTCCAAGTCCCAGAGATGTGACAATTGCTTCATACAACTCTTGCTTCATACAGCTCTTACAGAGTTTTGTCAGGGGTTCCACTTCCTAATTCCATGTTCACTTGTCTGTGACTCAGAAAGGTTTCATCCAGTCTAACAGTATATCCTTCAGATATAAGCAGATTGGACCATATATTGCCACTGCAGATGCTGGTGTAAATCCAAACATGATTATGTCAATATATACCTTTTATGTGCACTCCTGTGCTAGTGAAGATTAGATTTGAACTCTCTAACAAAGACAATTCATTTGTGCCTTTGAACATTTTAATTTCTAAATCCTTGCCATATTGCCTAATTCTAATTCTTCTGTGGACATGCATGTTGCACTTCTGCCACCCGGCTTTGATTGCAGTTTTCTTATCATTTGCCAAGTACAGCTCTGATTTCTGCATACAACCTTGCTTGGGCAGAACATTCAAGCCTGTTATTATTTCCATTTCAAAGCACCTTCAGCAAAGTAGCAGCAGCAGCAGCAATTCATCTCTTCACAGGATGCCTCCTCTGTCTGTAATGACTGTTTCATCAATGTCCAGGACAGAACATCTATAACCCCGATCAGTGGGTTTTTTTCCTTCTTCCTTCACTTTCTCCTTATCTCACATTTTTACTTCTCACCTGAATTCATATTAAAGATATGGTTTTATTCTAAATGTCTTTGGTAACTTGCAGAAACTTGCTTGTTTTAATTTGGCTTTCTATCATGTAGGGAAGTTACATATAATGATGTTTGGCACTGCTATCCTTCTTTTTTCTGCTAAATGACCAAACAAAAGTTACTGGTTTTAGAATAATTTTTCTGCACAAAAGGTATGAACACTGACACCTGAAGCTGATAGTACCACTAACCCGGTACAAAAATTTCAAGTTCACTAAATATAGTACGGGGTTTTTTTTGCTTCGCTAGCTTCATCACTTTCTTTGTAATACACCTTATTAAAATATTATCATATTATGTTGCTATTCTGACTTTGTGTTGATATTGTGTTGTGATTGCACAGATTAAGCATCAGAGTTTTTATTTATATATGTATTCACACATAACATTTCTAATTAAATCAATAGAGGTTCTGCATAATATACACATACACTAGAATATAATTTTAAATGCTATCATCACATTTAATTTGCATTTATTTGGGGAAAAAAGTGCACTCACTGGTTCTCTTTGCAAAAGTGATACAACAGCTGACATTTATTTAAAGGTGTTTCATTGAATAATAATATCTAAAAGTGAAAGTACAATGACTGTGAACGTATCCTATGGTATAGTGAACACAATAGTAAGGACTAGACCAACAATATCTATTCTATATTCTAAATGACTAGTACAGGAAAATTCTTTATCAAGTTATTGAATTTAATGTTGTAAACACATCAATGACAACACTGTAACAGTGTCAAGGGTTAATTGTACACTTATTCTTTTTCCTGAAACAGAAATGTTTGCTGGTTCTTTGCTTATTGTGGGATGGGGCCTTTTGGGTGTGCTAGGGGGGCTAAATATTGCATTTCCTAAGTTCGTAAGGATTTATTAAGTGCTCCAGTGAAATGAATGAGAAAAGAAGGTTTCAGGAGAAAAAATGGGAATGTCTCAGTTCCGTGAGGATACAGAAAACTCAAAACATGTTCACACAGATTTGTTCATAGCAGATATTTGATGCTAAAGGCCCTACTTACAAGCCACTTTCCTCATCAAATCGTCAGGCCTGCATTTGCGGATGTCACCTTGTGAGAATACCAAAGTGTAGAATTCTTATGGGATAATTAATCAACATATTTCAATGTAATTAGTCATTGCAATATGACATATTAATGTATATTTATAATTGAAGCACTTGAACTACTGTCAGGTCAATGCATGTCATCTACTATTTTTCAAACCTTTCATAAGTCTTAGAAATGACCATAGAAAAATGTTGCTGTGTAGCAGAGAAATTGTGATAATAAAGAAATTCTTTGTTAAGATCAAAAATTAAAAATATATTATGATGTGATTTTTTGGGCTTTACAAGTATGCAGCATCAGTTATAGGTATCAATTGTCACTAATTTAGTTGAAGTTCCAAAGAAAACCATAACAAGAAATTTGTCCCTGTCATTGCTGAGAAGGATAAAACAATTGAGTAAAGAATGAGTGTGTGTAGTATTTTAACATGATCAATGTAGGAGTCACTAAGAAAATGTCAGCATTTGCCAACAATTTTCACAGTTACCAAAGATACTTCAGTTATTTGTCATTCTAAATAAAAAAGAAAAAATAAGATATCTTATAACTGTTAGTAAATATTGACATAGTTATTGATGACTATGGACAAAATCTTGCCCCTCTGAAGGTCAGTAGAAATTACTTCTGCTAAGTTCAGTGAGGACAGATTTTCACTCCATATATGTGATATTTCACATAACAGACAACATAAATTACTTCAGACCATAAAGTCCAAAACCTGAATAATATTTTTTTTTGTGATGAATGAAACACATAACAGATGAAATATAGAAAAAAGTTGACTAAATAAAAAACCACCAGTGTTATGTAGTACAACTACAAGGGAAGATTGGTAAATTGTGGGTAGGGAGAATTCACCTTTAAACAACCTGCTGGAAAGTAAGAATCCAGAAACTCATTTGATGATTGAGTAAACAAAAGAAATCTTACTAGAATCACATGCTTGGGAATCGTTAAAGGAAAGGTACAGGCATTGTTTTGTGGAATTCTATCTCTGGATCAAAATGCTCTTTCTATCTGTATTCTTGTTCTGTAGAGAAAATAATATTTCAAACAATTTTTTAACAGTATCAGCATAAATGATACAGTCTAAATGAAGTTAAGTCATGCAACAGATCATAAAAAAACCTTTTTATTAGGATGCTTTCTTTTTTCTTTTATTCTTTTCTATTTTTCTGTCTTGATTCTTTCCTTCTATTCAGAATTGTGTTGCTGGGACATATTTTCACTTAACTTTATGAAAAGAAATATTTCTACTGTAATCTGTCCCTCAGAAAGAAAAAAAAATCAGCATTATTTCCGTGCAACTCCCACTTGAGCTTGGGGACTTGTATTACACATTTGGCAGCAGAGCTGTAACAGATGCCATCTGTAAGTTCCTGAACCTCAAATTTTGGAATTTATGCCTTTCCAAAATAATAAAACTTTTGTTTTGTCACTACAGTTTCATGCAGAGACTGTTTTTAGCCGGTTTCACATGTAATAAACTAGATACTCTTTTTTATTCTGACACCCATCATCTTCATGTAAATCCTCTATAGTCTATTCTTAAATAGTTCTGTGCTGTAAACTAGAATCCACTTCAAGTTAATATTGATATTTTTATACATTTATCCCCAGGAACAATATTGAAAGTCATGGTGGAACTTCGTATTACAGTACATAATAAAGGTTTGAAAGGTCTCAGATCTCCCATCAGTTCTTTGGTTTTAAGTGTATACTTTACTAACCTGCATTCTAGTGTGTTTCCTACTTTATGCAGACTTTGGAGACAAGCCACAGCACTAATTGGAACTGTAGTTTTACCATCTGGGCCTGATTTGTTCAGAAGTATAGGCAAAATTAAACTGTTAAGAGTATGAGAGACGTTAGTCTGTGCCAACCAGCAGAGGCTGGTCAAAGAGCTCACCAGCTGAGGCTGCCACTTCCCAACTTCTTTCATCCCTCTGTGCCTGCAAGACCTAGACTCAAATTCATTCAGAGAGGTAGAAATTTACACAAGGCTAAAATGTTCCTTTCATGACTCTTTCCCTTCGTTTCCAGTTAGTTACGTTTAAAAAAAGTATTAAGTGTGTGGTCAGCCCTTATTCTGAAGTCCTCTACTCTTACCAAATTATTTTTATACAAACTCAAGCTGGTTATTACCAGACTCTTAAAGTACCCATATACCTCTCAGGTTATGGTTTCATAAAGCAGCAGAAACCCCATTAGAAACGTGTAAATCTGGCATTCAGTTTTTATCCTGTAAAGGCCGTACTTCAGGGCACAAGGTAATCTGTCACGAGTCCCAAGTAATGGTAAGATTTCTCTAATTATACTTCACTGGAACAGCTCAGCAAGCAGATGGTGGTTCCTGACACAGTTAGTAATGAAACATTCGTTGACTTCACTGGTGCAAGTAATAAACTAAATTTGCTTTTTAAATCTGTACCACCCTTGTAAGATTCTGCATCTTATGCAAAAAATACTTTCAGTTTTGTAACATGTTTTAGGACACATACATGTTCAATACTGACTGTAGAACTGAATTGTATTCTAATGGCCAAGAGGTTGCCATACAATGCATTTAGAAGTACTACACAGCTCATGAAACTTGTCTATATCAGTAATTTTCAGAAAAGGTGATGAACTTTTTCTAAGCACAAGAACACTTATGTGATGTTTATCACTCTGTGTACTCGATCATTCTTCAATACTTCTAAGTCTGCGTCTAAGTGAAGTGCAGGTACATTTCTCTAAACAGGCAAATAGTGTGCTTTCTCTCATGATCTCTGGAGATACTGTGTTACCATAGTGCTTTTATTTTCAGTTTTTAAATATTCCTTTAAATGAAGATTATCTACCCAATATCTGGCAAGACAGGTTTAATATCAGAATTCATCTCAAGGGAATAGCTCCAGTAGAGAGATCATAATAGCCAAAGTCTTGGTAGAAAGTGTAGCTTCCTGAGCAATGTTAACAAAACCACTGCTGCGTATAGTTTATTTGATCTGGCCTGTTATTCATAGTATATTTCTGCTGTTTCAGCGTCTGGTCTCAAACATATTGTAAGCAGAGTTTGAATGAATTGAATATATTTGCCTGAGAGAAGTTTTGCCAGCTTGTTTTCATACTGCAGCTGGGTCAAAATGTTTTGGCTTTCAAATAGTGACTGAAGTATCCACAGATTCTCCAAGCCACGTCCAACACAAAGCAACAGCTGCTGAGTTTATCTACTAAACCGTGGAGCAAGTGGCAATTAAACCACCAAAATCCAACCATTCAGCTGGAAAGTTAATGCATCAAAAGTATGTTAGTACCTAAGCAAAAGAGATTTATACTGGAAAGGACATTGATAACTTTGGCATGTTGAGTTTATTTGAAGGTAAAGAAAAACCACAGGAGACTTCATATTTCAACAAGGGTTGTTTTACAAATAGGAGACACTGGTTGTTCATGGCTCTGCATATTCTCAGCTACTTTATCCCTTTTATTATTCTCAATCTCTGGTATTTTAAAAAAAGCTCAGCTTTTATGTTGTCATTCAGAATTTCCCTGTAGTTCATCTCCCATTTTTAGCATCAGAGTAAGCAGTCTGTTTTCAGAAGACTTCAGCAGGTTGGATATCTAGCAGTTTTGAAAAACCAAACCTTAGAAATCTAGCCTATGATAACATTGAACCATTTCAAAATGTTTTCCCAGAGGATGACTCCAAGCAATTGGAAATCTGTCCCAACCATTTCAGAAGCCACTTACAAATACCTGGTGCTGACTTCTAGCATTACTTTTCTATAATTAGGGTAATAGTACACTAGAGGCTGACAGTGAAAAGCCTCAGAGAGCAACATATTTCGCTCACTATTTTCTGTAGTAGTTGGAGAAAAAAAGGTGGGAAATAGAGATCTTATAAGTTTGCCATATAGCTACTGAAGATGAGATTCGTATCTCTTAACTTTGGCCACCTTGAAGATACCTATCTAGCTCCAGCTATAGGTGGTGAAGGAAAGCCAACCATAGAATAAGTCCCTTACACAGACAGATGGTATAACCCACTCCTGGAATTATTTCTTTCACGGTCCTGATTATAGAAAGAACCTAGGCTCTGAGCTTATATTAGACATTTAATTTTTGGATGGATGATGTCAGAGAAAATATACTGTATATACTGGTAGGCAGGCTGCCTATTTCTGTGCTTTGTTTTCCTTGTCTGTTCACAAGAGTGTCATACAGTCTACTGAATTAATGCTTTAAAATGATTGAAGATTCTTACATTAATGTTATTAATTAAATACAGAATATTGTTATTATTATTATTATTACACAACTATCACATAGTATTATTACACTATTTACATTAGTGTCATGCTTTTTGCCCCACGTTACACAAAGAAAAACAGGTCTGAGTTGCTTAGAGAGAATTACTGGATTTGGGACACTGTAATATGTGATCATGGACAAAGCTAAAAGACAGACACCTGACAGTATTCTGCAGACATGTTGGTCCTCTGTAACGTGAGGTGGCTGCTGACCTTTCTATACCACTCCACTGTGCTCTTTTGTAGGAACTAGTTACATATATATGAGCACTAATGAAAAATGGTGCAATTTCTGCTATTCTCTTTTCCTAATCCTCATTTGACAAAGTCAGAGTCCTCCCCTTATTTTTTTCCTAAAGCTCACACACAATGAGAAAATTATGGAGATTGGGGTATCTGAGTGGAATAGGTTCTAGTGGTGGTTAACACAGAATTATGTGGAAATATAGGGAAACTCTCTACTTTTATATTCAATTTCTGAATTTCTGTACTGACCTAAAACACTCTTTCACTTGTATCTGCTTCTTCTTCAGATTCACTATACTCTGAAAATGGCATTACTCTCACTTCATTCCAACACCTCCACAGTCATAACTTAAAACACTAAAAATTAAATGGAAGAGGGAAAGTGGGAAAAAAATGAGAAGAATGCATTGTATATGCTCCCATTTCTTAGGGAAAATCTTAGGTAAGCTTTTCCAAAAAAACACATCCTTTTCTTAAAACGGAGAACTTTTCTATGCAAAAGGAGTCATTCTGCCAGAGGGAGATGCGCAATATTATACAACCTTTAACTTTACTTGCTATGGTCAGCTGAAACTAAAAATTGCAAAAAGATAAAGTGCTCCATTAAATTCCTGTTTTATTGTGTAAGTGCCCTTACGAAATTGTATGACTATACAACAGCATTATATCAGGCTAGAATTAAGGCTTACAACAGACGTTAAACCACAGCATTACAGTGACCAGATGTGAGGCTTATTTAAACCGGATTTGAGAGTGAAATATTTATGAACTGATTTAAATACTAATGAACAGACCCTCTTACAGCTGTCACAGTAGCAGAATGATAAACGTTTTACATAGGAATCTCTATGTCATATAGTTGATCATTTTTCGACGGTCATGGACACGGGTTTCTTAATAATACAGGCAGTAGATGGGCAATGAACTAGGCAAGCGGAAAGACAGCTAAACAATTGGAAAAGTTCCCTTCCCTGTTCCTCAGTGATCTTATTGGCTCCCTGAGTATTTTTCCACTGCTTCCTGATTCCTCTTGCCCTTTTTTTTTTCCCTCCTCATTCAGAAATTCACAGTTCCATCTGTGGAGGTGTCAAAACCATCAATGGGATTTATTCCTAGCTTTGGTCAAGGCTGCAGCTTCCTTATTCACACTACATGAATGTCAGTTCACTTCTGTCTCTATTGGGACTTCTTCCTTCCAAGAGGAAACAGTGCCACAATGGACAGGAGAGCCAAATACTGATTGCTAATGTCAATTTTTGCTACTTCCAAGAGGGACTGGGACATCCCCAGCACCCTCATAACCCTTCATAAAGTGCCCCACTCTTCCCTATACACATCTGGGATGTCTCCCTAAAAACCTTTCTGTGGTACCCCTCAATACTGCCTTACTGTTATTGCTGGTACCTAGTTCTAAGAAACTTCAAGACATCATAATTACACCACAGGGTCAAAGGCAAGTCACCTGGGATGCAGAATAGTCTCCAGGCTACTTTTTATAAAGTTTTCAGGCAGCCAGTTTAGGCTAGCGAATGTTAGGAAATGAGACAGCCTGCCCCAGTTTTCTCTCAGATGCAGTGCACAAAGACAATATTGACATAGCAGTAGACCAGCCAGAACAACAGAAATTCTAGTACAACTGATCCAGCGGCTCTGCTGTAAATCTCATCTTTGATTATGTTCCACTGTGGTAAGAGCAGGTCAGTAAGGCCAAGTCTCCTCTTTGTCCTTTACTAGTTTTACTCTTAATCTTACTTCTCTAATACAAAAGTGATTTTTTTCAGTTGCAAAAGTGTAACATAAAGGATAATCTCTGTGTGCAAAATGATTTAGGGAAAAATTTTAATTAAACTTACTGATTTTTTCTTCTGTCACCTTTCGAACATTTCCTAGCTTTTAATTTAAGATCACGATTCTAGAATTATAAAATTAATGTTTTTTCTTTCAAAATTATTGAATTTAATTAAGGAATCAGCTTAATATTACAGCTGGTAATAAATGCTTCTTCAATTCTATGATCCATCCTAGTAACAGAAACTAATGAATTGGTAAAAATAGCAAAGTAAGCAAAAAGTTTACAAAACATATTCATGACCTGTCAAAAGTGCTAGCAGACTAATTTAAAAATTTTAACTCACACCTGGTGTCAATGACAATATACTTATGATTCTGAATAATTTATTTGTCATGTCCAGATCATTTCCATCATAAAAATAGCTGCTTTATTAAATAATGAATATATGTAGTTAAGAACATCATCATGAGGATAATTCTTAGTGATAGATATACTGGATAAAGACTGTTAAGGAACCCAAATGCCTTCCTAAGAGGAAAGTAATATCCTTGCTTAAAGAAGGGTATAAAAGTGTTTTAATTACTGGATTTGAAATATTGAGCAAGGCATTTTTATATTGATCATCACAGAGATTTTGGAATACATTTTTCATAGTGCACAGCACTGCACACAGACTTTGTGCAGGTTGAGAGCAGTGTGACCTTTGAGCCGATGTGGTGCTAAAGTCAAAATCTCTGACAGAATGCTTTATCTTCAGCACACTCGGTTATTAATCTTATGAAATTAATTAGTTTTATTGTTTAATAGAAGAGAGCAGCCTATAACCAATAAAGTGCTGGTTTCATCTTAATTATTGATCCTTACTCATTAATATAGAGTTTTCCACATTCCCATTAACTTTCCTAACAATCTTGAAGTAAGTTTGACATGCCTCAAAATTCTGCTAATCTCATAGGTTACATGTGTATCCAGAAAACATACTTTGCTTAGGCACTGTGGAAATGCTGCTTTCTGCTGTCTCTCCAGTATGAAAGCACTTTCTTTATGCTAATGTTTGCCTTTAGCCGTTTTTTATCCGTTGGTAAGCAAACACATCTTTGTGCAAAAATGTAAATGTCCGCATGCAAACACTTTAATGTCACTGTGTAACCACTTGCATGGTTGCAAATGGGTGTAGAATAATTTTTTTTAGTATTATTTTGGCTACTCCATTTACAGGTGTGAATGAGTATGTAAGGGGCTAAGCAGTGGAAATACAGCATCTGGTTTAGAACTCACAAACACAAAAATAGCTACTTTTATAAATCTTGATTTTACTAATCAGGTGTACTCAATCTTTCTTATACGTGCATATCTAGTGACTTCTTATTAATTTCAGATTAACTTCTTTGATCTCATGAAGTGTTCCTGTAACACATTTCAAATCAAAACTGCACACAGACGTCTCTGAGCAAGTCAGTCACCATCTTCTCTGTTAACAGCTGGAGTAAAAATAAATTTAGTGCTGGGAAAGACATTTTTGAGTTTCTGTTGTTTTCAGGAAGAATGGTGATGATTCCTTAATCACTGTTGGAAAAGAAGTGGATAGAGTACTGTGTACCTGTGTGAAATGGGTGTAAATGAACAACAAAATGAAAGGATACATCAGGAAGCTGAATGTCTCAGCTAAAGGAATAAGGGAAAGAGGAATCAGACTTCAGGAATGGAAGAGTTTGAAGGATGAGAGAGAAGGACAGAAGGTAGGGAAATATGAGGAAAAATAAAGGTAACTACTGAAGAACTAATTGACTGGACACTGAAGAAGCATGGAAAAAAGAAATGAGACATCCAGCTCCCGAAAGATCAAGGAGTGCTTCAGTGGAAACCACTCAGGCTGAAGGGCTTCATTGTATTTATATTGCTTTATCTGCAAAGTATCCCAAAACTATTCATAATGCGTGCATAAGAGTGTGTGTTTTGGTACTGACCCCCATCACAAATACCTATTCAGCACCCTCAAGGAAAACACTTCATCTTGTATATAGGACTTTCACATGTGTGTTTCTGTACCAGTCTTTGAGAAGAGCTGCCCTGCATTACCCACTTTGTCCCAAAATGGGTGTCAAGCTCATGTAAGTGGTTGTAGTACAACAAGGGAGACTTCAAGGAGCTTTCAATAGAGGAATGGGAAAATATGTCACCACTGAAGCAGGGTCTTGATGTTCATGGCAGAACTATCAGGCTGTCTTACATTTTTTGATGTACTCAGCCTCATGGCAGTCAATCAACAGCAGGCTGAGAATAAAGTTGAATTGCAGGTACAATCCTTTCTAAGATCAGGCACACCCTGTCGCAGTGGATTCATATCACCATCCAGTGGTGGAATTGCATCGTCATTGCATGTAGGGTGACCAGCAGTTGGCTTGTGCATTTCGTGGCAGAAATGGCTATTTGTAGTTAGGTGAGACCTATGTGGAGGTCGGACATTTCAGGTGACCAAGAAACGTAGCAAGTTTTCCAATTAGCAAATCTATGTTAGCCACTGCCCATGAGAAAACACGAAGGGCTAAGCATTAGTTGGCTCGCTTCCATCTAATTGTCACCTAAGATGTCCAAAAAACTTTCACTACTTTCCACAGAAACATTACGCCAAGTTCTGCTGAAATCATCAAAGTACACACACATTGTCCACTAGAGAGGTCTATAATTGTTCCAGGTTTAAGGGGCATGTATGTTATTGACAGTTACTAATGGACAATTTATATAGAACAGCATCAACCTTGAGTCTTTTTAAAAGAATGAGGTATGTTCTGAAAATTTATTCAGTTCTTTCTGAGCCATGCTGTCACCTAATTCTGATTCAGTGATAGATGGCTGTCAAGACAATTCAGTAGAAATGGATCTTGTAATGGAACTGTCATATGTAAGGCCATCTGCAGCTACACTGTTAATATCACCTCCTTTTCCAGATCCAAAATTATTTTCACCTATTCATGCTTATTAATGTGAATCTCAAAATCCTCTTTACCACTTTTTTTATGTCTCTCTCCCTCCCGTTTCAAATCTATTACTCTGGTGTTCTGTCTTCCTTTCCTTTCTAAATGTATTCTGCTTCTATAACTATATGTCACAGCTTGACCATCGCGACTCGTTTTGGCTGTCTTGAAGGCCTAATATACACTCCATTTTTAAGTGTCTGCATGCTCGATAATCAAGTCCTGCTGTCTCATTTCACTTCTAAACACACACCCCCTCTCCCAGCTTTTTGACATATACTTAATTGTTATTTTCTGTAGGGACTATGGGCAAATTTCAAATTTAGCAGATGCTCCTTATTCAGGGGAAAAGACCTAGGCAGAAGAAAACTCTCATTCCAAAACAGAACATACTGCTCTGCAGCAAGAAGTTCTGTTGTTCAGGTGCTTCATATTTAGCCATTTTAACAAGTAACTATTTATGTGCTAAATATATAAAACTGTCATAAGCATGTAGAAGTTCGTCTCAAGGTCACTGGGGGATGAATCTTTCACCAAGGTACCAGAGCTGGTTTAGGATCAAATTACAGGGATGGCATATGCTGAAGTAACAGAAACAAGGAAGAAGTCAAAACATGCTGTTATCTTATTCTTTGCTACAATTCAAATTATTTCAACCCTATATAACTAAAAGGAGTCTTCTCCCATAACCAGTTAAGCATTTATGAACAAATTCTGGGAGCACTAGATTCTTGTTTTATTTGTGAATATTTCCAGACTTGAATTAAATGAGTAACTCTCTTTATCAAAAAATCAAATTTGCTTTGTTTCTCATCTGTTTTTCCATAAGTATACCTAGAGCTTAGAGAAGAAATTGCATAAGTACTGTGCTACTGTAAAATGAAAACATAGTAATTTCCTTGAAAAGCTTCTGTTATAATTCGAATTAAAGATTTCACCTACTTTTTCTGTTAGTGTCACACTATTTTTCTCACTTTATAACTTTTGATGTTTTGAATGATGAATGCACTAAAGCAAATCTGTTTTGGATATAAATGAAATAATTTTCGTAAATTTATATGTTAATAGGCTTAAAGGCAAATGTCTTTCCTCACCTTTTTGAATTCCTAAATGTTGGTTATTAAGGAATGCTTTTTAACTCAAGACCTCTTATTTTTGTTATTCCACTATTAGCTAATTCCTTGTATTTAACACAAATTTATCCCAGTGCACAAGCAGATCTGACAGTATCTAACCTCAGTCCGGTTTAATTCAGTTCTGCTTTTCTTCTAAACTTCAGAAGCAGTAGAAAGACAGCTACTACACTTTCTTTAGCTTCTAAGACATGTGTAAATTAACATAATCCTGACCGCAGAATCAGCTTCATCAAAGAAAAATACATTGGGTACTTCACTGTTTCACAGCTGCTTGATGAAGTACCTCACCCTTGAGTGCAAAAGACAGTCTGTGAGACAGAAGATGCATACTTTACGAAACGGATATTATTAGGAGTATCTAGTGATAGGGAGCAATATGTGACTGATCTAGTTTTTCAGAATTTCAAAGATTATTGCAATGCTGAGATGTGTATCCATCACTTGAGATTCTTTTTTAATTTAAAATGCATTCCTTGACATCCTGAAATTATTTGTTCACTGAACAAATATATCTCAAATATTCATGAATATATATGGCTTTTGGAAATAGGACATAAACTACTTAATTTTTTTTTCCCCACTCCATTCACTACAAACTATGCTGCAACGTCATTGGAAATCTCATGATCGCCAAAAATGATAGGTCATAATCCTTGAGTCTGACTGAGTTATGACCAGCAAAGGACTAGAAAGTTGGAAGAGGCAAAGATAGTTCAGCACAAATAACAGAACTTTCTAGGTCTCCCAAGCTACCAAGGAATCTGCCACTCCTGCACAAAGCAGAAGAACCTCTAAAGCTGCTCTGGTTTTACAGATCTGTAATCACTGATTCTTGAGAATCCACTGAGAACGTGGTGCTTCACACATAACCCTTTACACGTGCCCTCTTTACTAGGGATCTGTAAGGCATGGGTACTGTGCAGCCCACTGAAGATCCCAACAGAGACTGTTCCAACAGGCATTCCCTTTCCGGTCCTTTTGGGTTGGATTTTGATCCTTTTACAGCAGTGCAGAAGAATCATATCAAGATTAAAGACCTGCCTCATTCACTTTAGTGTGTCTTTATAGTTTACCGCATTTCATCTTTCTCAAGCTAGTACAGGTGCCTAGGTCAGAAACTACATCTTTCTACTCCGTTCTGTCACTTTCCTGTGCTTTCAGCTGTTCTGTGGTGTTGATATCGATTGCTCCCCCTGCCTGCTAATAGTCTTTTCTAGTTCTCTTAAATGGCTTTTTCTGTATACTAGCTGGTTTCCATTGATGGCATCGAGAGTGGGCATCCTGTTTCTGAAGTGCCCATCCCTAATGCTTTCTTTTTGTTGTAGACATGATGCTGATTTTTGAAAACTCTTAATTAGTGACTGATATGTTCTATATGTTGCTCAGAAAACTTTATTGATGTTTCCACCTGCAGTTGTCTCCTTTTCTCCTGAAACAGAAAACTGGCAAGCATTGCACATCTCATACATTAACACTGAGAGAACATTTAAGGCATGTAATTAATTTCTTTCATGTTAGTGCTGACTGTCTTCTATTTCTGCATATCCCTTGTCTGATACTAACATCACTTCATTCTGAGCAACTCCATTGGCTAGCACACTGCAGAACAGGTAGGTGAACTGTTCTGTTTTCTCTATATTTTTTCCTCCCAATGGGACACTGGTGCTTAATCTGTGACTTGCAAGAAGATTTGTTTCAACTTAACTGATTTAGAACTTGCTTGGTCTGTTACTCTTGTCAGATTGTCTTTGTTTAAAACTTTTCAGGGATGTCACTTACTGGCATAATATCTTCTAGGCACTTGCCTCTGGCTCTGCCTTTCATTTTTTTCTTCTTTTCTTCTGTTTTTGTAAAAGCCTGTACACATCTTCATTAGTCACTCTGACGGTTAAGGGTGACTTAGTCCTATCGAAGATTTTTTTGAAACAAGCTTACTAATTTTTTGTTGCTGTTGTTGTATGTCTACTTCAATTCTAAGCATCTGTTTTCAGATTTACAGTTCATCTGATATGTGATTTCCAGTACAGAAAAATAAGTTCAGTTTTAAATACTAAGACCACAATGTATTTTGTTTATCTTTTTTCTCATTACAGTTTTGTTTTCTTATGTCGCATACGTTTTCTCCAGTATTCACTCATTTGTTTTAATATTTGAGAGTCTCCCTTTTAGAGGAGAAGCTATTTCTCATATTCTGCACGTTTGCAGCTTAACCTGTTCTAATATACATTGCCTTTCCTCCAGCCTGACTCACATTGGGAAATGTGTTAAAGGTCACGTACATAATGGCAAGATAATTGTTGGCTTTTCCTTAGTAGCTCCTCCACTCCAGAAAACACTTGGCTATCTAAGTAAGAAATTAACTAGAGCACAAGTGCAAAACAGTGTCTCTAAATAGTTTTCTAACCAGAGATGGTATATGTTGCTTTAGTTTTGAGTATGGATGGAGTTAGCTGCCACCCTACACAAGGTATTATGGCTTGGGTCTCTAAGCAGTGTTCTGGCTTGGGGCATTTTTTCTAGTTTCAAACCCGGTCTTACCTTCCCTGTTAAATAAAACCAGAAAAAAAAAAAAAACCCACAACTATGAAAGCTTACTATATGTATTTCAAGAAAGATATTGCAGTAAGTTGCTTAAAAGTTTATGAAAACATAATTTTACTCTGACTGCAGAATTTTACATGGAGGGCAGTAGAGAATGGAAAAAAATTTCATGTACAGTGAGCTTTGGATCTTCACTTCTTCAAATGGACTGAGTAAAATTATATTGACTTATCAAGAAGTTAAGGAACATGGTAATAAAAATGAGTATAATGTCTACTTAAGAATGAATTAGACACAACTTTGCGCTCTTCTAAATTAAATTCTGTAATTTCTCTGTGTTAGAGCTGGGGGCATTCCATAAATTGTGTTCTGTTACAGCAGTGCACATAATAATAAGATTAGAATTACCAGTTGACGAAAGTAAAAAACTGAAAACCAAAATGAAACATCATTCAAACCAAAATATAAAACTTTAATTAAAGAACTCAGCAGGTTAGGCCTCTTTCATGTACAAGAAATAACATAAAGGATCTTTTAACCCTTCTTATTTAACCTCACATAAATGTCTCAGATGTCAAAAATAGTTCTTGTTACAAACACATAGATGAGTAAATGCTTGTCCTTATGGGATAAATGTTGTTAGAGACTCGTTAAAATAATTTTTCTTATTAAAGAACTTGTGACATATGCAAACTTTTTATTGCTTTTGTCTTTCTTACTGCTTTGCAAAATGGAACTGATTAATTTGAATTGTACTGGCAGATAAAAATGAGAAATCAAATAAAATTTTTTGTAATGCGGTAATCTATATATATTATAAAATCGCATTTAAAGAGTTTACAATGAGAATATATTGAATTATTCATTGAAAACAATGTATCCTTTGAATTTGGCCTCTGAGTGTGGTTGCAAATTGTCAATAAGCACTCATGAATTTTTCTAATGCACTTTGTTATTTAAAATTCTTTGATGGATTCTGTGTATGAATTTATTTATGCATATAGATTATTTGTGAACTCTCTGCTCTATTAATTTATTCATATGTTCAGGATGCAGAGTTTTTTGTGTTTTTTTTTTTTTGCTTTGGTCATTTACAAACACCATTTGCTGTTGTCTTTTATTATTGTTGAACAACATTATAATTCAATCTGCATTATGGAAGATTCAGAATCAAATTGAAGCAATCCATAAACTTTCTGTCTTAACTTCAGGGGAATTACTTACCTTCTCTGGTTTGTTTGCTTGCTTGTTTGTTTCAAAAATGAAGATGATATAACTTCTTATACCAGTACAAAGTATAAAAATGCTGTAACTATAGTTGCGGTCCAGATGCCAAAGGAATATACTGCAGTGTTTTCTCTTTCATGAGAATATGGGAAGTAATATAAAGGCATAGTTCTAATATGGTAAAAAATTACATGCACAAACATAAAAAAAAATCCTCAAAATCACAAGCGAAGAGATTTCCTGGTATGTTTGCCATTAGTATTTAGCCGTTGTTTGGAAACTGAAGGCTGGATGAAAAAGTATTAACATGTTACTTATTTTCTTTCTATGAATCTTCCTTTTCAATTTCTTTTTGTAAGAGACATACAGATTTGCACCACTTCTGTGGCAGACAGCCATCAGCTTTTGTCTCCGTTTTTCCAGTAATGTGAATACATGGTCTCATGGCCAAGATGATAATGGAGCTGCTAGAAGCCAACAGGCTTTTTTACTTTTCTCTACCACCTTCATGAATTAAATTAATATGATTCTTTTTTTCCCCTTTTTTTATGCTATCACTAGCCTTTTACCGGAGTCATCCATCACATACAGCTAAACCACTGCTGTCTGCAAAGGCTGAGGTTTCCTAACCTTCTCAATTTCTTTGATTGTCATACCACTAGAAAACAGTGAACAGGGAGCTTGCTATGTTGTGTTAAGCAGTGACCAAACAACAGGATTTCACACATGGAGCATTCGCTGAACTTACGAAAATTTTATTTCTGTCCTTATTCTCTGCATTTTCTGTCAGTTACAAATTTTAGGTATGTTATTGGTCCTAGTTTAAGAGTAAAGTGATTTTTTGTTGAAAACTGTCATCTAAGCTTACAAGGTAATTATTTACATATTTACTGACATGATATAGTAATGATATTTTATGTCTCATTAATTGCTTAAATTTCCAGTTTGATAAGAAACTTCTGATAAGTATCACATATCTACAAACAGCATTTCTTCAACAAATTAATTTCTACACTTGTGTTTTGGTTTGGCCTGGATAAATGCCAGGTGCCCATCAAACCCACTCTACCACTCCCCTTCCTCAGCTGGAGAGGGGAGAGAAAATATGATGAAAGGCTCAAGGGTGGAGATAAGGACAGGGAGAGATCACTCACCAATTACTGTCATGGACAAAACAGACTGAACTTGGAGAGAAAAGGGAGTTTAACTCATCACCAGTCAAATCAGAGTAAGATAGTGAGAAATAAATCCAGATCTTAAAACACCTTCCCCTCATCCTTCCCTTCTTCCTGGGCTCAACTTCACTCCTGATTCTCTACCTCCTCCCCCCAAGTGACACAGGAGGAAAGGGAATGGGGGCTGTGGTCAGTTCATCACACACTGTCTCTGCCATTCCTTCCTCCTGAGGGGGAGGACTCCTCACACTCTTCCCCTGCCCCAGTGTGAAGGTTCCTCTCACAGGAGACAGTTCTCCACAAACTCCTTCTGCATGGGTCCTTCCCATGGGCTGCAGCTCTTCACAAACTGCCCCTGCATGGGTCCTTCCCACAGGGTGCAGTCCTTCAGGAACAGGCTGCTCCAGCATGGGTCCCCCATGGGGTCACAAGCCCTGCCAGCAAACCTACTCCAGCGTGGGCTCCTCTCTCCATGGGGCCACAGGTCCTGGCAGGAGCCTGCTCCAGTGTGGGGCTCCCCATGGGGTCACAGACTCCTTTAGGCATCCACCTGCTCCTGTGTGGGGTCCCTTCCATGGGCTACAGGTGGATATCTGCTCCACCATGCACCTCCATGGGCTGCAGAGGGACAGTCTGCCTCACCATGGTCTTTATCACGAGTTGCAAGGGAAGGCTCTCTGGTACCACATATCAGGCATCTTGTTCCCCTCCTCCTTCTTCACTGACCTTGGTGTCTGCAGAGTTCTTTCTCTCACATTGTCTCACTCCTCTCTGTTCACTGTCTTTTTACCACAGAGTTTTTTTTCTTCCCTTTCTTAAATATGTTATCACAGAGGCGCTACCACTGTCTCTGAATGGCTTGGCCTAGGCCAGTGGCGGGTCCATCTTAGAGCCAGCTGGCACTGGCTTTATCAGACCTGTGGGAAGTTTCTTGAAGCTTCTCACAGAATCCACCCCTATAGTCCCCCCGTTACTAAAACCTTGCCACACAAACCCGTAACAACTTGTCAACACTGGTCAGTATAACATTAAATTATTGACACAGTGGATTTGTATATTTGTTCTTTTGTTTTGTAGGAACATTGCATTTATCACACAATTAGCCTCTCTTTTAGATTTCTGTCCCCGTTTTCAGACTCACAATGCAGATATTCACTTGCTGTTGGATCATACAAATTGTGCTTCTGTTATTTGTACTTTCCACTGCAAGTCATCAGAAGATAAGGATAAAAAAAAATATGTCCATTTCTGCCCTAGATAGACAGAGTTAAGTCTCTATGCTGCTTTGTCAGTACTGTATACATTTATGTTTATATTGTTTATGTAATACTGCAGCCAACTACATAATATTTTAAGAATTTAGACCTTTTTTGTTAGTGCAAAAACTGAGTACAGAATGAATCCCAGTAAAAAACACAACTGCTCTGGTCACTGTAGAGAAACAGGTCCCTCCAGAGATGGCAATATAATCCCAATATAGACGTCTCTGATATGTGGACTGAATGAACGCTCTTTCATGATATCATACTACAGCTATTGTAATTTACTTCTGCCTGGCCTCTATAACAAATGTGTAGTGTCCTCACCTTCTGTTCAGTACACTGCTGCTGCAACGAGTGAAGACAGCTGTCTACCCTCCATGATGGACTCCAAAGAAACAAGAGAATGTCATTTCCCAGCCATTGATTTATGACCACCTTTAAACTTCTGGTAGTGCTGGGATGTTTGCTAGAGGTTTTTTGTTTCTTGGTTAGTTGTTTTTTAATGTAAAATTTCCAGGATATTTGTAAAGTACTCTGTTCTTATCAGAGGATCTTGGGTCAGCTTAGACTTACCTACATTATGCTGATTTTAGGAACTGGAGCAGAAATAATTATTACTGCATTCCTCCTTTATATACACTTCCATTTACCTGATTTTACTTTGCCTTTCTTCTTCCCACTCTTTAACACATCCACAATGACCTGGTGCCACTGTCACTGCAATTTAAATGTTTAGATTTGTCAAACAGTGTTTTCTAGCCACTGAACTGTATTCATGCCTGATGCACTTGCTCTACAGAGGCATAAAGTAAAACTTATATGGTGGTTTGCAGAAAACAAGTTTGTTTATTTTTTTCTGTGGAAATAGTAGTTTGAATCTCTTTCTATGTAGCAGACTTTACTTAAAAGCAGAAAAAAAAATTAAGAAATTAAAGTATCCCTATGCTTCACAGAAGACTGCGATTTTATGGCCATTTAGCATTTTTTAACCTTTTTGTTTGTTTGTTTGTTTTTCTTGCCAAGTCTTTCCCTGAGCCACAGATGCCATTTCCTATTCAGCTGTTGCTCTGCTTCTTACAGACACCCTGCAGATCATATGGGTAACATTCCAACCGAAATTGGATCATTTGAGTAAGGAATAGCTTCTCAAAATCTGTTGCTGTTTCCTTTGCAGTCTTTACTTTATTCAGTTTGTTGGCTGTTTTGTTGGTTGTTTTTTTTTCTTTTAGACCTATAGTTCAGATCCTTAATACAGACTAATAAGTATGTCTGATTTTAAAACTGTAATCTCAAAAATGTTGTTATATCTAAACTGACAACTAAGACCCAGCCCAGCCCAGCCATTTCCAATTTTTATTGTTTTGTGCATGATGCCATTGCAGTTGTTTATTGCTTTCGTTTTCATTGCTTTAGTTCATTGCAAAAGGAAAAATTGCCACTGAAGGAATATATCTTGATATATTAAACAAACTGAATATTACCACTTTAATGTTAATTGTAAAGGAAAATCTTTGAGTTTCTCCCCTTCAGAGTATTTAGAAATTAGAATCAATATTACCTGTTCATGTGGCCTGAAGACAATATATTGGAATCTTTTAAAAATATCAATGTTTTTTTCAATGCAAATAAATAATTCAGTGTGGTAGAAAGGAAGTGGTTGAAATATTGCTGGCCAAGGGCTGTCATTTATCTTTGGACAGGCTTGAAAATGAACCTGTGCATAATACTTTATCAATGGATATTTAAACCCAGAGAAAGTTGCCGAAAATAGAAACATCTTAGTTCTTCATGATTTTGTTTATTTTACAGTGCTAAACAAGTTAGGGAAGAAATCTCCAGTACAAAATAAGGCCAAACGTGGTGTTTTTTCATGGTGTTTCACAAAAGCCTACTCCTTCCCCATCACATACATATACTATTTTCGCACTCCATTATTAGAAATATTCCCAGTGCTGTCGTCTACTTAGACTTTAAACAAACATAAGCATATTTCTCATCTTATCAAAAAGATTATTTTTCTAGCCTTCACTTTGATGATCCTGAGCCTGTCCACTTTTATTGTCTGCTGGAAACCCTGGAGAGACTCTGAAAGAGAACACAACAGAACTTTGGGGACCTGAGCAATTTGAAGATCTGTTTTCTCTTATTTTTCTTAACTTTCCAAGAGCTTCTAAAACAGTGAAGTTGTTCAAAGGCCTTACAGAAAACGCTGTGTCTCAGAAGACTCCTGCTGTGCTTTAATGGCTTAAATTTATCACGATGGTGTCTACAATTAGTGAACACAATCTAAAATGACCTAACTCTGTGAAATCGGCTGTTTGTGGTTTTTTTAACAAACTGACCTCTGATCTGTGAAAATCATGTTGTACTCCAGTATGACACATAATACATGTTGTTTATATTCTTCATTAGACTTTTAAGTGCAGTATTTTAACACAAGCACTCTATATTTTTGCGGACATGCACCTTAGAAAGACGAATGAATCCTTGCGGGTCATTTCAGCTCTCTGGTCACTACTGTATCATGTAATATCCCTGGGGTTCAGGATTTTCCTGTATCTCCTTCTGGCAGGGGCTTGTAAATTGTAGAATCCTTACTCTCATCTGCTCATTTCTTTACCATCAAAACAATCCCACTTTATATTGAAAATTGATCTTCTCTGAAGCTTAAGTATTATTTTATACTTTTCACGTTTTCTATATTCCAAGTGAAAACTAAGATTTATGATGCCCTGGAGAGACCACTTGGTTTCAGTCCTTCAAAGAGAAATGTTACATTAAAGACAATGTTGGTACCCCTGCAGAGTATCAGGAATTTGTTATGAAATATAAACTGCACAAGAAACAAGAGATAACAGTGAACAAGGGCAAGGAACTGACATAGTGTATTTATTTTTTATTTTAATATGGAGTTATGAATATTTATTGCATTTGTGGAAATTGCAGTTTCTGAGCATAAAACAATTTTTAATAGTTGAGCTAACCCTCCAACTCATGTCAAGTTCTCAAAGCATTTTCTGTATATCACCATTCAGGAAGTTGCTAAACACCTCCAGGGTGTTCATCAGCTCTCTTGCAACAAAAAGATTTATCCTTTCCTTTTTTTATATAATGCTTTAATAAATTCCACTTAGAAAATGCAGCCCATTTTTTAGCACCACTGTAAGCAAAAGCAGCAAAGGTGTTCAATCATTTGATACTGTGTAGTTTATCTTTCTCCAGCAAAGACAGCTGTTCATGAGCTCTCTTTGATTAATATGAGAAATCCCTGATAGGGAGCTTTCATCTCTGGTATCCATTAAATTACACAGCCATGTAGCTGGAATTGTGTCTCATCATCTGAGGCTCAAATCTGGGCTTTCGGCACTGCATCTACAGATGGACAGTCAACAGGTGCACAAATCGACAGTATCAAGGCAAATGGAAAAAAAATGGCCAGGCTAGATCAAATTGGCAAGTGCATCTGAAAAATAACATGTTAAAGTTTAGAGAACAAGACTGCTAGGCATCAGCAGAACAGCCACAGAGAGAACAATTGGACACATCCCCGTAGCGTTTTGGAAATATTCGATATGGCACAGTTAGAGCAGGGATCACTAGCAGCTCATAAATGTTGATGAAGCCAGTCAGCGAAACTGGATGACTGACAAGAACAGGCCAAACTATGTCTCCTATAATTATGTAAAATAGCGATCCAGGCATGTATGTAGGAAGATAACTGTCAATGAATTAAGAAAATGAGCAATCTTTAAAAAAAAATAACAGCAGTCTAGACAGCAAAGAATGTTGAAAGCCAGTGCTATAAGTATTAAAAAAGACATAAGGTAAACAGACATTACTTTTAACAGTATGGGAAAGAAAAAGAAGGGACTGTTATGCGAACGTGATGTTTCAAAAGTCTTATTACACTACTGGTACTGATTATACTAAATTATTATATTCAACCAAATCTGTGTCTGCACTGAAATGCCAAAAACTTTCTGGAATCTAATCATTACAACCTAGGTCTACAAACTTTTGCACCCCTTGAGGCAGTCTTACAAAAATTAAGGTGCGGGGCGTGTTGATCATCACTAAAAAAAGATTAATTTGTATATTTGACAATCATTTCTTACATTTCAGAGATATGTTTAAAACATAGTGATGGCTCTGACATAACAAAACCTGAATAATATAGCCTAATATGGTGCGACCAAATCGTACCAATCTACCAGGATTTTTAACCGGTTACCCTTTGCTATACAGCTACAAAATGTCTGCTAATTCAACATCCTCTTCTACTAAGAAATTGTTTTCCTACTAATATTACCTTACTTCTTTATTATAAGATTAGAACTACACCCCTTTCAGATTTAGTCATAAAGGTGTGGAGACACTAAATGAACAGAGAATCAATTGCCACCACGTGAAGAGCTCCTTCGGCCTAAAGGAGATCTCCAAAAGTCACAGTGATCTTTTCTGGTTGAACACTGACTAAGGCCTTTGTATAAATGCAGTTATGTTCAGTGATTCAGAGTTCAGTTTCGTAAGTGACCTTAAAATAGTAGACAAAGGATTAGTTATGCTACAGAGAGAATCTAAAGAGAGTGCGTCTTTTTTTTTTTTGTAGTCTGGTTTCTTCCATAGGTATCTTTATAAACCTTGAAAAAACAGTGTGATGTTAAAGAATCTCAGCTGTGTTAAAATACCTCTAATTAGCAGCCTTACAAAGCCCTCATGTAACAATAAACTGTCGCAAAATAACAGCAAAATACCCTGATGGAGTCCGGTCAACAAGTTTTTAGTCCAAGGATCCATTACGACTTACAGAAGCACTGTGAAAATCTTCTATACCCCACTGGAGTGTAATTCTGAACAATTCTTTCCACAATTTCAGAAGGAATTCTGCATGCAGAATTCCTGTAGAATGAGACTAACGTTAGTATTTGTAGCAAATATAATTTAATATATTTAATTTCTCAAAAGAAACTATTATTTAGTCTCACCATCAAAAATACAAAAGGCAAACATGAAACAACCAGGCAAGACTGTCACAGTTTCCACACACAGTAGTGTAAGGCTGTAACACAGAAGCATTTTCCCCCAAGCAAGGACCAGGACAGGACCTGGGTCATGGTAATTCTACATTTTTCAAATGCTGAAAGAAATCCCCTGAAAAACTTCTGTGGCCCTAGGATCTTCCTACTTGTGTTTCTTCTGAGACACTGCCAGGCTGAAGGGCACAACAGAATCTCCAGAACTAGTTGAAACAAAGATGCAGAGTAACAGTGGAAAATTTCAGTGAGTTTGCAACCAGCTGTCAATAGAGCAAGCATTAATGTTTTCCTCTTCAAGTCCCTACATGGCTTGGAATTTCACCTTAAACCGTTTTGCTTTTGCCAACATGCTCTTTATTTCAGAGTATTTTAAATAGCTATCATTTATTGGTTTCACTTTTGCAGAGTTTCCTTTAATTTCACATCACGTTGAAATGCAGATTCTACAGCAAGCACAGACAATTTTTTGTCTTATATTATTCATATAGCCATTCAATTGTTTGAGATGATGCTGTGTTGTATGACCTTGCTGCATCTCGTGACTCGGTGCTGTGTTAAAAGCAGTTACAGGAATTTTCATTTAGTGAAAAAGTGCATACTGTATTTCTTTTATTTGACTAAGCTGTTTCCTATTACTTATTGTACTCTCTTGACAGGAATAAATTTCATAATGGTTGGTAGATTTCAAATCAACTATTACACTATCTGGATGGAACAGTAAATCAATAATGGATGATATACAAATCATAGCTAATAGCTGGAATGCAGGGGGTTTTTTGCCCTAAGGTGTCACACTCGGTAATCACTGTAATATTTATTGAAAAAATAGCAAAATGCTATAAAATCAATAATAAATTGTCATGAATATATGAAGACATTTTCATAAGCAAAGAGAACAGAGCTGGGAGGAGAAAACGTACTGTTATTATGCACACACTTACAGATCCTTATTTTTGAAAACCTGATTAATTAGTGTGCTTTATCACATACCATGTTTTCTACATTTCTTTTGAAGCTCCCACTTTTGAAACCAGATACAACTGGATTACAGCTTGGTAAAATACTCTAACAATAAGTGTTAACATTTGTATTTCAATACATCTGAGTGTTTTGCATAGTTTCTAATGTGATAATATCCCATCTATTCATTTTTATGTTGTACTCAAAGAGAAACATGGTAACTGCACAGTAAACCTTGACATTATGGTCAACACAACTAGAAAATTCAATGTTGGTATAGATTCAATAAAAATTAAAGTTCATTTCTGATTCTGTGTCCAATGCTGCACTTCTTATTCTATTGGGTAAACAGGAGATTGGAATTTACAAGTATTGCATAATCAAGACCTAGACTGCTTATTGAAAGATGATACCTAAGTATAGCCCACTTCACATAACCCTCACTTGAATTTTACTGAGAATTCTTGAAAATGCAGCAATATCCTATGAG
>Ga0065711_1033278_pt1 | contig 25786 bp, 22 predicted proteins | sample Hoacrofraction12_FD_59098 | JGI IMG/M metagenome (GOLD analysis project Ga0065711, IMG submission 59098) | Hoatzin crop microbial communities from Cojedes, Venezuela - Epithelial fraction 12 v2 (version 2) | ecosystem: Host-associated > Birds > Digestive system > Esophagus > Crop | place... | reverse complement strand
CAAACAAGTAATTCCACAAAACTAATCTGTTCACTTTCACTCCCCAGTGGCTGTGCATGCACATGGCAAAGGGTCATTAAAACCTGGGAATCGACTATTCAAATGGAAGTGCTCTTGCACAAAAAGCTGTCTACTGGCTAGAATATCAGTCTTCATCAAGTCTGGAACCAACAGGGGTCATGGCCAAACAAGAGGCCATCTATTGGAGGGGTTATAGCTGCCAAAGGAAGTCACTTAACAGAAGAAACTCTAAGAAAGGAAGTAAGTTTTGTTTTCCAGTAGAATGTGTTTCCTATTGTATATGAGTAAAAGCAGATGGTAAGCAATAGATTATAGCGACCTTGCCATTTCAAACAAACTAAATTCTAGGTTACTGTTAAATATGCATCAAGTAGTTTCTTTATACATCACTCAGCATCATTTGGCAGAGAAAAAAGCTTATATACTGTTAATGGGAAGTCAGTTTCCCACTTGCCTACAATATAATTCTTTCTTTTGGAGCATGTGTACCATTGCATTCAAGCTGCAGAGATTTTTAGGTTTTAATTCTGAATTTTCATTCATATGGAGGGATCTCTGTGCTGGAATAAATCAAGAATGTGAGCAAAGGACCCAAGTCCCTTTGTATCTGTCAGCTTATGGATCAAAGCCTATGTTTGTCAATCCACAGGCAGCATAAAACTTCATCAATGGCATGCCTACATCCCCGTTACTGGAGAAATGCCATAAAAAGTATCGGCGGTAAAAACGGAAACACAGGGACTTTCTCAAGCACTGGGTTCAATCCTCAGTCCTTCCATCCCTTTCATGAAGCTGATCACACGCTGTAGTTAGGCCTCCTGTTCTCTCTTACCCCATGGCTTGGAGCAAGATTTGGGAACAATTCCTGGCAGCTCCAGAGCTCTCAGCTCTCATCCCCGGGTTGCTCCTGGCTAGGTTAGACCTGCTTGTTGTGGTGCCAGCATTGCCCTTCCACCAGAGCAGCTCAGCTCCTTCCCGGGCTGTGCCGTCCTGCTGAGGCGCTTGGGGAGACCAGCTCAGCCTCTCGCCAGCGTTCTGGCAGGAAGGCAGTGCACTGCCCCAGAGCGACTGGCCACCCGGGTGGAGGAGCAGGAGCAGGCTCAGTCACGGGCAGCCCTGCAGAGCCTGTCCTGGGGTGCGAGGGGGGATCCCCACCCACTCTGCAGGGCCTAGCCCCAGGCGGCACCCTGGGCACGCAGCAGCCTCTCGGGGGCCCGGAGCCTTCCAGGGCACCCGCTGGCACTGTCCTGGCTGGGGGAACCGGCACGGCAAGAAGAGCAGGGCAAAATGCAGCTGGTAACACAGCAGGGATACGGACGCCATCCCTCTGGGAAAACACAACAGGCCATGTTAACAGCAGCAGTCACAAGAAGGGAGGCTTTGCCTGGATACGTGCCTGCTTGTAACAGTGCCCCTGTCAGCTTTCATTGCTCTTACCTTGTTGGCCGGCCTGAGACTGAGACAGAAGAAACTGGGGAACTGACTGCATGTGCCCAGGAAGCAATACAAGCTGCTGCAGGGTGTGAAGAGAGCTCATATCCTGGGGGAAAAAGAAAAGAGAACAACAAAACTCAGAGACGTCTGCTCTTCGCACAGCATCACCTCTCCTATAAAGATTCGCTGCTCGTTTAGACTGCCCTTGACCCCATTCATACTTTTTGTTTAACTGCCACTGCATCAAATTTGTGTAATTCATGCACTGGAGAGCTACGGATCCTGAGGTACTCCAGGATACGAAGTTTTCAGCTATATGTGAACAACTCTGTGTGCATACAGACATCCACAGGGAGAATTGTCTACTTTTGTCTTAAAAAGTCAGTTCTTGAAAAATGACATTTTTGAGGCACCGCTAATCAAAACCCAGTTGTTAGAAGTAACAGTGAAACCTCTTGGATTTCAGTTTCTTACAGATAATGTATTTTCAGAGAGTGAACTCCCTAAAATTACACATGAAAGTGCAGCTGACTGTCCCACCTCATGAACACTGAGAGCCTGCTTTCCACAGCAAGCTGCTTTCCCAGCCAGCTGTGTGCCGAGACGAGAAAGAAGCAATGCCCAGCAGCACCCGATTCTCTACACCGACAGCAGATGCATTGCAATGGACACAGCCACCAGATCCGAAAACATTTCCTGTTCTTTGCCTGGAATTCCCCACCCTCCATCGAGCAGGGCAGGCAATAGGTACTGAGAGGCGAGGATTACACCCTTGTGCTCTTTCACATGACTGGGGTCCCAGCTCCAGGGCCTTTGTTGGGATTAGGGGATAAGAGCTTGCTTTTGCTTGGGATAGCCACAAAAAAATAAATGCCCCAATAAGACCAACTCTGAGATACATTTTTAAAGGAATTCATTACTCAATAAGATGGTCTCTCTGAGTTTCTTCAGAACCGTTTTGAAGCTTTGGGGAAATTCAACAGTCTCTAAATGGTGTAAGGGATCTGAATATCCCATGAAAGAATGAGGGAAGAGATCACTGAGCAGCTGTGTGGCCTTCTGGCATCTCACTCACACTAGCATTTAACAAGAGCGAAGTGCTAAACTCCGATATTTTACCTTAGGAATAAAAAATTCCCACAAGGAATTGATTTCTTCTCTGGTGCAAATCGATTTGAGGCAACATATTCACTGATGTCTATACCAGCTAAGATCATCAGTTAATCTAACCTAGAATCATATTGCCGACAATGGCATTAAGCAGATGTTCATGAAAGAGGAAGACAACGGCAAGCATATCTAACACTTCCCCTTGGTGTTGTCTCAGCCTGCAATTATTTTCAGTTCAAGGGATTTCCTGAGCATGGTGTGGTTTGCCTACTTAGGAAACCCTCAAAGGAAATCTCTGCCAAGTACGTGTCCAGTCTGCCTTTGAACCCATGTAAAACTTTCTGCAGAAAAGAAAGAGGCTGAGGAGGAAGCTGACTTTTGCCAACACAATTTAGTGTCCATCATACCCTCAAGTCTCTTTTTGCCACTGTCCAAAGGCATACGTAATTTGGCAAGTATCTCAAAACCAGCCTCTTCTCCAGAGGTTCACTCACCAGAGCCATTTCAGACTTCTGAATCCCTGAAGCAGCAAAGTCACTTACCCCTGCAATTTGGCTTCCAGGCATCATTGATGACCCCTGCACGAGGTGACCTGACCTAGGGGGGATTGTAGATTGCAAGGAGTCACTGAGGTCTTCAGTTTTAATCTGGAAAAGAGCAAAGTAATTGCAACATCAGGGAGCAGGGATGAGGGGATGCAGGAGGTGTGGGGTGGCTAGGAGTCTGAGAGGCTGGAAGGGATTGGGAAGGGGCTCCTTTCTGCGACAAGTTAGAGGTCAGGACTCACTGCTTCTATCCCTGGGTTTGCAGAAAGGCATACTCATTTCCCGCTTCTGCTCTCCAGTTTATAACATAGACATAGTCTTCCTGCTCTACCAAGCCAAGGGGAGGCTTGCAGTTTGCTCAGTTACAACAAATTAATTAAAACACTTCAGCAAGTAATCAAGTTCCAGTGACTTAGCAGGGTTTAAAGCATGTGAGTGCTTTCCTCAGATAAAACACTGAGGCATTTTCTGGAGTTATAAGGAAGACACAAAGCATTTCTCCTCAGTAGATCACGACTCACAACCTGATGGCAGGGTTGGCTACAGACAACCTCTCATTTTGTTCTCCAGGTGGCAGAGAACAGTACAAGGGGATGGGAAAGGAAATGTCATGAAGTAAAAGACCACAAAAAGCAGTATAATCTTCCAGACTTGAAAATGCAATACCCCAGACACCAAACTTATTTGCTCAGCTTCTACCAGAAAGCAACAAGAAATTCTACTGGTCTGACAAGGGAAAATCTGCTTCCTTAGCTAGAACAAGCTGTGGAAAAAGAACTGGACTACTTCAACGGTGTCAGCCCTTTGTCCAGTGGTAATTCTGACCTACTTTGATGTTCAAGCAAGACTCCTGTACACAAAAAAATCATGGTTTCTGAGTCCACATTCTTAAGACAAAAATTTACCCAGGGACCAGAACTGAATCCTCATGCCTGGTTTATTCCACAGTCTCCATGTTCATCGCTAACATTGCTACTACATTAAAAAAAAGCAAACAAAAAACTGCTATATCACTTTGTACTAGCTGAAATCTATTGGTAAGTCTGACTGGGACAGGAGAGAGGGGAACTTAGTTACAAAGAATTTAGAAAGGTCTAGGTTAGTTGCCGAAAGCTGTGTGAGGAGTGTCTACGCATAGATGCCATGCATAGGAGATGGAAAAGTCATACAGACCTCTTATAGTACATTTTCTCTAAGAAAAGATCCAGGCAAACAGTTTCCAAACTTAGGCTCAAGTTTTTGCTAAGCCTGAGAATGCCTGGCACAAGGCTCACATCATCGGTCCCATTCCTCAGCTAAGCCTTTCCAGTGCACAAAGAGGCTCCTGTTTCCACAAACTGGAAAAACCAGGAGGACACCAGAAAGGACAGGTCTCGAAAACTCTGTCCAGGGGCTCAGCATTGCAGATTCACATTTACTACTAGGGCTGAACCTCACCATCTTCCATCAAATTACAACCGAGCCAAACATACCCCAGAAGACAAGCAGGTCACCTTTGCCAGGGCTTTGCAGTGCTGGACTTTAGGTCATACAACCTCCTACCAGCAGAGGGGGACAAGAAATTCAGCTTCTAAAAAGAATGGCCCAAGCAAGTATTATTGGTTGAGGGAGGTTTTATTTCAATTTCACTAAAGCAAATAAATACACAGAAGCAGGAGCAAAGGAGAAAACATGATCACAAGAGGCTCGCAGCTGCAGTGCAGGGAGCTGGCCCTGTGACGTTAGCCTCTGCATTTTGGAAGGTACTATGCAGAGGGAAGAGAATTACAACATCTGCTTTCATTACAACTATAGCTCCGGACACCGCTGAAACTAGTTTTGCAATAATACTAGCTCCTTGCAACAAGAGTTATACATGCTATGAATTCCAGTTCTTTCCTACCTTTCAGGTTGGCATGATCATCCCTCTTAGCCTGGTGAAAAAAATCAGATGGAAAGATCTTCTTGATCACTATCAATGTGGATAGTGTCTAAGTTACTATATGTTAGACAAAAGGCTCAGGAGAACACACCGTTACCCCTGAGCCATCCAGTCACAGCAGGCAAATAGTTTTATGCACGTTTTTCTTTCTGAGGGTGCATTAAAAAGAAGTTATCCGAGCCACAAAATAAAAATAAATAACAAAAAAAAGATTACCCCTGCTTGCGATTCATGTGTGTCTGCCTCACACAAAGGAGTCATCCAAGCCTGAAGAGTCCCAAAAAGAAAAGTTATCCACGTCTTAGAGAACAAGGCACTTGATCCCGCCTAAGTTATGATCCCAATAGGAGTGAAGTGTTGAAGAAGCACAAGCCATTTCCAAACTGAAATCAATTTTTACAGCTGCCAAGCGGAATGTTTTGGAAGCGTTCCAGGGCAAAAGGGGTGTGTAGCTGCATCCCGGCATCGCACAATATGAGAATGGGAGGTGGGTTTGGCAAAGGACTGGTTCCCGATTTAAAAACAACAACATCTCCCACTGCTCCTTCCCCCGTCCCTGGAATTCTCTGGCTCCCTCCTGCACAGTGGGCGGGAACTTGGATGTTCTTGAAAAATCCTTCTCCCCTGCACCTTTTTTCATTGGGTTTAAGTTCAGATTTACCTGTCCCTCCTCTTCCTCTCCCTGACAGGCCTGCAGCTGGCTAATTGTTAATTAGTGAGAGTTCAGGGTATATCCAGAACTTTTGGGATGGTTTATGCAAATCCTGCACCTTCATTTTTTTTCCCTGGCTAAACTGGCAGTATTACCAACTGTACATTAAAAAAAAACAAAACCAAAAACCTCAAAAAGCCACACACATTGTGGGCGAGGCCACTCAATATCATGAGACTCCCTTAAAATCATGTAAATTTCAAATTAATAAAACAAGGGGAGGAGCTGCCTTCTCCTTTCCCAGTGCATCTGACTCTTATTTGCAGGCATTTTTTACAAATATGAGAAAAGTTTTCTTAAAGGAACAAAAAAAGTTTGAAATTATCACAGAGTCACCTCATGTGGGTATATGAGGAGAACCCTGCTAGAACACCGCAAGCGAGCAACAACGATTTAGTTAAAACCAGGAGCAGATCCCACTGTGGTTCCTCAGGACCGTGGTTTTACACAATGGTCAGGCCAGACGGGGAATGGGAAACAAGAAGTCATTGAGAGCAAACCCAAGTTTCTTCCTCTTGAACTTGGTTTGAGGAAATAACACTGTCTAAGGAAAATTGAACCTGTGGAACAGCAGGACCAGGCAATGCACTGCAAACGCATCCTGCTCACTGACACCTAGGGAGACGCGTGGAGCCTGGGTTGCCGGCTGGGAATCCGCAGGCACCTTCTTCCCCTTGGGCTCGAGGGGATTCTCCGGGATTCTCCGGGCTGGGAGCAGCTTCGAGCTCCTCCCGAGGAGGTAACGGCAGGTGGCGGCACCGGTACACAGAGCTACCTGGGGCTTCTCCGGGATAGGAAAGGAATCAGGCTTGCAAATCTCAAGTGGATGTTTTCACAGCCTTAAAATAGGGTCAGCTGCCCCCAAGCAATCAGAGTGAAAAACACAGGAAGGGTGACTGGATGGAAGGAGAGTCCTTTCCTTAGCTGGCTAGCAGCTTTGCTGGGCCTGGCCAAGGATGGATTGTTTCTTACCTATCACTGGCTTAAAACAAAAACAAAAAGCAAAACAAACTAAGAAACATATTGAGGGGGATGGAAAATGATCAAAGCACTTCAGCTTGCTTGCGTAACCAATTTGTGGAAGGTGTTTCATAAACATTTCATAAGAAGGAGAATTATGAAGAAAACATCTCCCAACCTGCCTGCAATTACTGCACAAACTCTTCCTTACCAGTAGGAAGAAGGGGAGAAAAAAAAAAAAGTACATCTGTTTTGTAACTGATCTGTGAACTTTTGGCAAACATTCTGCTCAAGAAAACATCCTGCAGATATATTGCAAAGCTGTAAAAAGCCAGCCTTACATGAGGAAGTTGGAAAGATTCACCTTAGCAGCTCTCATTTCACTGCGTGGAAGGCCGTACCCTTCCAACAGACTGACCGACCCATGTTTGTTTCAACAGATTGACAGTCAGACCCCACTGGTTGGGCAAGACTCTGGCTGAAGCCCTCCTCATATAAGCCCTGTTTAGGGTCACCGCTCACTGGTAATCTGAACTGGTCTTCCTCATCTCCGAGACACCAAAGCAGGCAGGCTGAATGCAGCCCCAAGCCACCTTCTTTTAATGAGCACTTCTGATGTAATGTAAGCACCACTCGTTAACCTCTTCACAAAGGTGGGATCCACCGACTGATTCAGCACCCAGAGCATCGGATGCTTTCCCCAAATCTAGATAAGAGATCCCCACACCCTGATGGCGTGAGGCCGTTAAAGCCATGTCAGCCTTCTCCAGTACCAGGCAGGAACCGGAGTCGTTTTTGTAAGATTGAAGACAATAATACGTGTTGTATAGTTTCTATTTAGATGGTAACCTCTTTGAAACAGATACTTATCTGTCTTCGTATCTGGCTTATCTCATAGTCAGCAGCTCACAAATGTTTAAGAGTTTGAGTCACTCATACCCCTTCCTCCCCGTCTTGCAGAGTGGTAAGGCTATCTCACTGGCTAGAATAGGGTCTGGTGCACACAGTTGTAAGGGTCTGCACCAACTGCCCCTCACTGAAAACAAACAGCACTGTTCTTCCAGGGCTGAAGCAGTCCCAAAGCGCTATTCAGTACAATAGTCTGAAGCTGGCCCAAAGCGATTTGCCTGAAGTCAAGGGAGGAAGTTTTACAGTAGAACCAGGTAACAAAACTGGATCCAAGGCTATTGCACTTAACTAAGCCTTCCCACCTTCTAATGGCATAAATGTACTTCTCTGTGAATTACCTGCACACGTGGGCACCATAAAATAAAAAACATACTAATAATAAATTATAGCAATAATAATAATGGGCTTGCAATTACTATTTGCACATGTACTATCCTGCACGTATGGCAAGGCTTAACAGACACCCAGGAAGAAAGCAGAAAACCCTTATGTCAATGCAACAATATTCAGCTTATAACATTTGATATCCTTTCGCACTGAAGGGTGGGATTTTTCAGAAGCTGTCAGCATGACAAAACAGGAGTTAATCCCATGCTGAATGCCTAACAGACTATATCCTAAAACTCAGCAGTGACAGCATACTGAAAAATGAAAATGTAATCTCTAATCTCAACACTTCTGCATCATAGCTATATGAGGCCTTTGAGTTATTAATTGAGGCCTGATCTGATATGCTTTGCCCTCTGAGCCTCAGCTCAGGAAGTTAATAGTTGTGCCTTAGCTGTAGTAAAAGTGGGGGTGGGAAATCAAAACTTTAAGACTGAGCTACATGCTTGACAAAAGAAAACAAACAGAACCACGCTCAGCTTTGGATTCACAAGCTTTCTTCTACAGCGTTTCCCTAGCATTTTTGCTTTTAAACAGAGAACAGGAAAAAGAAAGAAGTCATCCCTCTCCTCTGTGCATGAACGGTAAACCTTAAAACGATGATGTGTAAGCACAGCTGGCTTCAAAAGCAGGCACTGGGCAAGGGAACGGAGAACCTAAACCAGAGGTGGGAAGAGCATTTACCCTGAACAGCCATGCTCATATCAGCATCTGCTCAGGTAAGCACGTCCTGTCGAAGGGCTGCTCTCCTCATTATAGAATGCAGCCTCCGCAAGAGCCTCAGGAGCACAGAAACTAGCTAGCGCTTTCAGAAGGTGGTCTGTGTTCAGGGACCACAGAACTGGCAAAAAGTTTCCAAAAATCAACCACTTAGAGCATCTTCAGTCTTACTGTTGATGCTCAGGTATGTGGTAACTTCTCTGCCAAGGCCTGTGGACATGCAAAATTGGAAGTATTTAAAAAAGGGGGAAAGGAAGATGTCATTTTCTTGGTCAGAACGGTGAGCACCTCCGAACAAAGCGTGGAAAACAATTTTATCACCATTAAGTCTGTGATTTCTCTCAGGTCTCCGCTCCAGAACTCTCTCTGCCCGTTTTCCCCTAGCCATCCTCAGCCCAGAGGTCCTGCCCTTCTGCCCCAACATTCTCATGCGTTGCAGCACTGCTCCCTGCATCTCTTTCAATTTCACTTGCCCAACATCCAAAGCTCTCCAGAACTCCACCTCTGCCTACACATTTGCTCTTATCTTCTCTGCTCCCACCCTGGGCTGCATCCCTGCCCCTTTCCTTATCAATCCGATTTCACACACACCAGGCTTCATGGCTTCTCCCATGCCCTCTTGCATGCTCACACAAGTTCCCTGGAGCCTAATCATGTTCCTGTTGAAGTCAGTAGCAAAGTTGCCTTACTGGGCTTTTCTGGGGCCAGAACCAGACCCTTCACTGGTCTCCAAATTCCCTGCATGAAAAATTTCCCCTTTCTCTTGTCTAGGGGGAGCAGACTGTGACCTGGATTCTCTGTGCCCACTGTCTGCCAAAGAGTCACAAACCATCTAAATACCTGGCACTGCCTCCCTGCTGTACAGTACCGATGTCCCTGGATCAGTCATCCACCAGGAGGGCAGAGCAGTGTCCACCTAGTGAGGTGTGGCACAGGCAGCCCTATGTAGCAACGCACTTTCCACCGCATCCTGCATTAGCAAGGAATTAACTTGGAATCAGACAGCTCCTGTGACTGGGGCTGCCTCCATCCCAGCTCTGCAGGTTTCTCTGATTGGTTCACAGTAGTTTTGGCACCATGTGCTGTGCCCCAGGGAACTGGGACACAAGAAGAGCAGCTAGAGGGATTGCATTAAATACACACAAGTAATATAATTAAAAAAGAAAGGGAGAGTGAGAAAGATCAGCTTCACTGGAGAGTATCACATAGTTTTTCATTTTGGGTGGAGGGAATGAAGTCTAGTGATTGAGGGGAAGAGGGAGCTCAGATCCAGTTCTCTGCTCTCAGCTTGGTGGCTCTGGGCCACTTGTAAGTGTTGGAGAAGCAGGGCAAGAAGGTTTCGTGCTAGCATAAACCCAAGGACTGACTCCTTAGGGCCTGAGCAGCCCTGGTTCAGCCCACTGATTTCACATGGAGCGCTAGCAGATCAGCACCTCTGGGAAGAGAGAAAGTGCACACTGATGTCAGGCTTCCAAAATTAGAGACCTTGCTTGAAACTCCATCACCTTCACCTTTTTATGCTATGACTTGCCCTTCTGCAAAATGGCTGTAGGGCCCCACCCTTGCTGGGTGGTGTAGGCTCTTGATTGAATTCTTGGAGCTCACCAGATGAAAGGCCTTCAAGAATTCAGAGTCCTCTCCTTATTACCGATGAGCCATTCTCCAGTGGGCAGAAGAGTCATATCCATGCACAGTAGTTCGTGCAACTCACCGCTTAAAAAGGTGCCGGTCAACCTAAATAGTGGTTTGACAGTGACAACCATGCCTCGAGCTTAGTTTCTATTGTGGAAAGAATTGTTCTGTCCCTTTAGACAAGTCCATGAAACTGGGGCTTGTCCTCTGCAAGCCTAGAAAATATTTCCTAAAGGATGATAGGAGCCCAGTTGGAGCAGGAGATTTGAATGAAGAGAAGAGCTATCTGTCTCTCTCTCATCTCTAAGACAGCTTTGCAACAGCTGTACAAGATATATTGCCAGTGGACCAAGGCAACAAGTGTAAGAAATACCTTGTAAATATAGGTTGCTCTTTAGAAGCCTGAAGCAGGAAAGCAGGAGCTTGTGAATGGACGGCAGCTGGATCTTAAGGAACAGATACAATCCAGCCAACATTGAAATGATGCTGGGTTGTTGTCAGCTGTTATTTGCTAACATAAATGAAATCATTGGTTTCGGTCCACCTCTTGAGAGAAGATTTTAAAAGGCCAAATCCTTTCTCCTACTTCCATCTCCCTCTCGCTCATAAGCTTCCCCAGAGACTCACTGTCCTGTTTTGGAGTTCATTCCCAGCAATCTCTTACAAGGGCCTTTGCAAGGTGCCAGAACAAAACTAGCTTGAAAAAGAGGTTCCTCTACCTATCTGTCCTAAGCAAAACAGTGTCATATATAGAAACAGAGGACTTTCCCTCAAGCCAGGGCTTTCTCTGATGCTTTCCCAAAGGGCTGCATTTCAATGAAGAAGCAGCACACACATACAAATTTATGCAATCAGTCTATGCCTACTTTATGCCTAGGACAGAGCAAGGAAACTTCAAAAGGGAAAGGCCAAGGCAGCGTTCAGCTTAGATCCAGTGTCAGTCAAGGCAGATACAGACAGCCAGGCAGATTTCCAGTTAGTGAAGGCTCACGAGATGAAAAGCAGATCCAAGACTTAGGCTGATACCCTGGGGCAAAGCGGAGAAGAAGAGAGAGTGAAATCTGAATTGATCCCCAGAGGGGAGAAGGAAGCAGGATGTAAACCTCCCCTTGAGAGGAGGGAAAAACAGGACTGGGATGGAAATCTGGAGGGCAGACTGAAACCTGAACTAACCACAGGGAAAAGCCAAGCAGGAACAGAAATGACATATAGGGAACACATGAGATTAGGGGGAGGTGGGAACACAAAGTGGAATGGAAAACTATGAGAGGGATCCCTGGGGGGAGGGAAGCCCTGATTGAGCAAAATTAAATCTGCAGGGAGTTTTGCATCCCAGATATTAATAACAAACTACCTAGCAAGTTAGGCCCTTCTTTCTACCTTCAAAAGGATGGAGGGGAGGAAGAACTTGTCTGTGGTTGAGCACAAGACTATGAATCAGAGAATCAGAGTCCATATCCCAGCTCTGCCAGGGAGCAGGTCCCTGAATTACAATACGCCTCAATGTCCACAGGCAACTGTCCTTTAAAGCATCCACTGATTTCAACTGCAACCACGGTGCTCAGCATCTTTGGAAAAAGCCAGGTAGTCAGTTTATGTCTGCCTCATCTGTAAGACAGGGTTAAACACCTCCTTACCTTCCTGAGGCAGCTGGATGCTAAATTCATTAGCAGATCACCTTCAGATGTGTGGGTGGAAAGTACCAAACAAGGTCAGAGTGTTATTAATGGTGCTGAAAAAGAGCCACAGGTGATTTTAGATCTCAGATGCACTTTGCCCACTTTAATTTCTCATATCATGTGCCTACAGAACATCAGCTGTGAAAACCTGAGACAGCTCACTCTATTACCTTGAAACAACTGTTGAAAACTGCACATAAACCTCAAAAATTAAAGTTCCCTTAGACAATGACTCTGTCACATGTGAACAGGGCAGGGAGATCAATTGGATAAGGAGGTTCTGAGGAAGGGGAACCCCTTTGGCACCACTTGCAGAGAGCAGGGCAGTAACACACAGAATCCTTCACTTGGTGTTGGAAAGGAGGAATTTTTCAACAGATCCAGTCCCTCACCAGTCTTTTGTGATATACTAGCAGACAGACTCAACTAGCCAAAAAAAGTCTGCTCAGGCCCTACTGACTGGGAATCTTTAGCAGCTCAATTATTTTGTGCTGACTGACCACCAAAATCCCAAGAGAGGGATTTTGAAATGTGCTCCTTATGGTCACGTGCGACAGTCAAAATGGCAGTGTATGACCTTACATGCAAATATAAGTGTTGAGCTAATGTGCATATAAAACACGAGGCCACTTCAATTGCATATCTTATTTCCTTATTTTGTTCTGGATGCTTCTCTTTTTATTCTCAAGATCTCTCCTGTCCCAGAAATACATCCCAAGCTACCTCCTTTTCCCAGGTAAATCCATCCCAAGATGCTATTTTTAGGAAGCCTGTTGGAAGGAGAGATATATATATCTCCTTACTACTTTCCCTGACTGGTGTAAACTAAAGAAAATAAAGTAATAGGAGTAAAGAACCAACAGGAAAATGCAAGCTGTGCTGAGCCTTGTGCTGCTCAAACACACTAGGGCCTGCTTGTCTGTCTGAAAAAGTCTCGCAACTGGATCACCATTACATTGATATTTATATCAAACCTGTCATTATCATTAAACAAATGACAGCCTGTCTGCAAGGGTTAGCCTTTCGCTGGAATGAAACTGCATGACATACTTGAATACAGAGCACATGCAGATCCTGCTAAGCCTTTCCTGCACTGGTAACACATAACCTTTCAGTTTTATTTCAAGAGACATATTGTCTCTCTGTACTGGAGCACAGCTTAGCACTTGATAGTATGAAGGGGCTTGGAGAGGATCTCTCATTCACTCCCCTGGAAGAAGACGGGATCTGAGCCTTCGTTCAGAGACTGCATTGCTGCAAGGACCAACAGATGACATGGTCCTACACATCACTTCCCTGATGGAAAAGAAATCAGTGATTCAGCATCTGTGTATTTTCCTCCTCCAGCTGCGGATCGATGCACAGCACTGTGTGCTGGTCTGCAACACTCACACCATACAAACAAGCCCTGCCATCTCCCCAGACCATCAGCCCTAGCTCTATGTGCATTCCAGAAGGCAGTATTATCTCAGGGATTAACTCCAGACAAAGGGTAAATTACTTGGCTTCTCCAGAACAGCTCTCTTCAGAGCCAGCTACAAAAACAAACAATGCAGTATTTCCTTAAAGGCTGAATGCTGTGGATACCACCGGGGAAGTAAACCAAACAAGGCCTGCTAAGACTGCAGCAGCATCACCTGGTAAGGATGACCACGTTACAGCGAGGAAAAGTTCCCATTTCAACACTTTCAGTCAGATCTTTTCCTGGTCCCACTCAATGCCCTTTCATGGCCAGACTCTGAAGCCACGTCTTGCTGAGTTATTCTGTTCTGTCCCTGACACGCTCTGGACACAATCCCAAACTATTAAGCAGCAGATGTCCCTATCCAGGTTGCCAGCACTGAAGGTGAAAGTTTATTACTGTCTCTTTGCATTTCCCTTGATATAAACAGGAAACAACCAGCATTAGACTCACTAAATGGAAAGCCAAACCAGATAGGCAAGGCAGAAGATGCTTCTTTTTCCATACACACCCTTTTCCCTCTCATTCACATACAAATTACTGTTGCATCCAGGTGGGAGGAGAGTTTGAAGAGGGGAGGGGGGAAGAAATGCTTGCCAAATAGGTTGAGGGATCAGAGGGCAGCTTTCTCATAAAGCGCAGGGCTGACCCACAAACTGCAAGAAAACCTCAAACTCCACAAGAGTTTCCCTCCTCCCCATTTTCAGGGTGAGAGCAGCCACAGCAGGGAACCAGTAGGCAAGTAAGGGGTCTAACCAGGTCACTCCACCCTTCTCTTCCCGCCTGGAGCACAACATGGGAGGGAAACAGACCTGAAATGTAGGCCATCTACAAAGACTGGGGGAGAGGCTTAAATGATGTGAGATTTATGATCTTCAAAGTGATTAGCACCCAGCACTCCAAATAAAGTCAAAGAGAGCTCAGCAGCTCTTGCATTCAGTTTGAAATTGGATTTCAAACCAAACTTCTCTGGCTTGAGTTTGAAAACTTGAATTGCAAGGTAACAAAAAAAAAAAAAGCCACCCAAAACCCAACCTCAAACCCCAAACCAAAATTAAAAACCCTACCAACCTCCACCCATAATGAAAGAGCTCAGCACCTGATCCTACATGAAAACAATTTGATATTTCCCTATCTTCCTTCTTCTTTTTTCTCGTCATTTGAAATCTATTTGCTGAATTGGAGATGAATGCGCCAATAGCTGAGGTCAACCTGAAACGTGAGTATACAATCCGTATGCTTTGGAGTCATGCTCATGTAAAATAAGAACAATAATGGCTCAAGTCTACACATGGCCTTGAGAGGGCCAAGAGAGGGAGACACAGAGCTGTTTCCACATGCCTGTGTCCACTCACGTGGACTGTTACAGCCCCATCCCTGACTGCACTGCAAAACCGCTGCTGCGGACATTACCTACGTTCAGGGGAATCGGGCCAGATTAAAAAAATCCAAACCAAACCAAACCCGATAAGCTTGTTCACACGCTTTTGCTTGTTAAACTTTGGTAAGTCCCAGTCAGGTTTGCTACCCGGTTACACAGATGTGCTGGCACAAATGAAAGGGATTTTGCGTTACCGCTTTGGTGGAAAGAGATAAACCAAAGTGGGAAGTGAATGCTACAAAAGACTGTCATAAACCACAGTCTCTTTCTGGGAGAAGGACGTTTCTATCAAGCAGACTCTGGCCCAAATCCCACTAACTGCAAGGCTGGCTGGCCCTGCAACTTTACCAGCATCCACTGATTCAGGGGCGTGCAGAGGACTAGGACCTTACAGATAACAGGTCAAGTCATCAGCGGGTGTAAATCAGCACTGCTTCACCACAGTCAATAACATTTCCTTGATTAACCTCAGCCCAGCTTCCAATTGTAACATCTTTGTGGTGTTGCCATAGGAAAAGTTTGCAACGTGTAACGATCTTGAACTTTCATAGCTTATTTCTATCTTGAGAGAATTTTCTTTTATCACTAGTTATAAGCAGATTGGATTCTTCTCTTGGCGTGTAAAAAGCCTGTGCTTTGGGCTCTGCAATCCACAGAGCTGGAGACACAAGACTTTTTGTTTTCAGCTGGGTATTCCAAGAACCTGGAAGATGGCTGAACATGTTAAGACACCTTTGATAGGAAGTTACCACCCACCCAAAACCAGAGCAGCCAAACCAAACAAACAAACAGTAGCTTTCTGACATGTGTCAGACAAAAGCCACCGAGGCAAGCCTGAAGGATGGAAAAGTCACAGTGAGAAGATTCAGCTGCCCACCTGCTGCTAGCAGGAAGCCTTTGGAAAGGATCACAAACCTTGAACTCAGGGAATGCATGGTTGGAAGCAGGTAGGTTGCTGTGCTGTTAAGAGTGCCAACATCCGCTTCAAATGCTAGTGACTGCCCATGAAGATACAGCCCCTTTTGCTTCCCTCTCTCCAGCTCCCTGGCCAACCCATGAAGTCCTGCAGCAAATCAGTGGGTTAGCTCTCTGGACCTCTTTTCTTCACAAGGTCAGAGTTGATGGTGACTGATGGCCACAGGAGTCCTTAACTCTGGACTCAGAGATCATTTTCTCATGTGTCTGCACAGATTTCAGATCTGTACACTCTGAAGAGCTGTCACCTTCCTCCCCTTGCAATTCTCATGTGAGATTTGGGGATTTCTTAGAGCCACATATGAAAACCTCCAGGCACTGAGACAGGGGTTGCTTTTAGCTGTGTGAAGCAGGAGGATAACAGCAAACATAGAACAGACAACGGTCTCTCACATATTCATTTGCAATTAGGGCTTGCTTGCCCTGCAAGAAGCGCTTGCTTTTATCTGCTGTCCCTTTCCCCACTGTCTTGCAAAGAGGAATCTGCTGTTGTAGGCAGGCCTGGTCTTGACCTACGCACTCCAAGACCTCAAACCGCCTCATCCTCGGTCCTTGCTGATACTCCTGTGAGTCAGCCCCGTGCTCTTAGACTCGTGTACCACAGTGCTTTCAGCACCACTGTCACCAGCAGTAGAAATGCATAGGGCTTTGGGGAGTGATTTGCACATTTGCCAGTGTAACTGAGGTTCCTTTTGTTTCTAAATGACAATGGAATAAAATAAAAAGCCAGAAAAAGCCTCCAGCAAGCGGTGATTTAAAGAAACTCTTTAATTAACTGAACTTCTATGAAATAGGAAGGCCTGGAAACCAGAAGTTTAATCTGTCATTTTATCCCACAGAGGGAATTGGGAATAGCTTCCGTGGTCTGTTTATTGGTAGCTTCTGACCCAACAGTTTTTATCTCTTAGCAGTAGCTGCCTGGGACTCAGCAAAATGAGCAATTAAAAAACAGTAACTCAAGAAAGCAGGAGAATACCTGGTAATCCAGGCAGCGTCTTACCTGCCTGTTAAAGTCCAGCCCATTCTGTTCATTTCCTACAATGAAACACACAGAAAAATACCTTAGTATTAATGACAGTCAGCATTGATGCAAACTTTCCAGAACTTGGAACACATATAAACAAATACACTGCTAGCACAGCTCGGTTTGCTTTAAGAGGAAGGAGAGAAGGAGGAAGGTGGAGTCAATGCGAATGCAGCAGTACAAGTACAAAAGCAGCTTTTGCAACATTTAGTGGTATCAGCCTTTGCTGAAGTGCCTGGGAGACACCTGGCCAAGCAGCAAGGCGGGGGGGAGAAGGCTCACTGACTGCAAGGAAGATTCCAGCAGAGGTGAGCTGGAGGATGTTACAAATCTCCAGGGAAATCCAGGACCAGGGCACTGTACATAAAGCAAGAACTAACTGCGGGAGAGGCTAGCAAACAGGTGGCCAAGGCTGTTAACCAGGGATCTTCAGGAACCCATGTGGCACTGAGTAATTACGGGATATCTAAAGGAACAGAGGGTGCCATGGGGTTGTGCTCAAGAGGCGTCTCCTTGATTCCAAAAGAGATTGGCAGACACAGGGGGAAAATCAGACAGGTTTCAGCCTGAAGGTACTGCACAGGCCCTCACTCATTCCCCTTTGAAGATAAACATTCCCCCCCCCATCACACCTGCCAAATTCATCAAGAACATCACAGAGGAAAGGTTGTACGCTCCACAGTTATGAATGCTTTAAGGGATTCCACGAAGCCTCTTCAGTTGCAAAGGCAACCCCAAGAAACCCCTTCCCTTCCCTCTGCAATCAATTCCCGAAGTCATCCTCTTCCAGTCCAACTTTGTGATAAATAGTCTTGAATTGTTCACATCCCACTAGCACAAGCCCCCAGGGCCTCCTCGTCCTGTTTTTTCCAGTATAACATTCCCCATAAAAAATAGCCCATGCCCTGTGATCCGATCAAGCTTCAACACATCATGTTTTCAGTAGTTCACGTCTCTTGCAACAAGTTGGAAAGCAGTTAAGGGAGGGTGTGCAGGCAGGAGTTCAAGCCCAGCTCTCCCATTGACTTGCTTTCTTCAGCTGAACAAGCCTCTACCCTAACCTAAGCATGCAGTTTTTCAGCTTGCACCATGCACGTAACATTCCCAGGTGAATCAGCATGGTTCTTTGAGATCCTCAGGGGCAAGCGTGCTTGGCACAATTATTCACAGATGGCAAAATATTTTAGAGTCAATGATAACAATTTCATGGCACCCTGTTCTCTGCTATCTAGAAACAGCTCTGGAGATTTAATCTGCAACATGTTAACGGCATTGACTGTGGAAGCCTAGCTGCCTTTGTTTCTCCTGTTAGGCTGAATTGTAGGTCTCGCTATCAAACAATACCAGAGCACTACTTCACAGCAGAACGAGCTGTTGTCCCCCGCTCTGAAATCTCCTCTGTCTTCTCACTGTCTGCAACTCAACCCAGACCCAGCTCTGGACCTTCTCCCCCAGCCTGTGTGTGTTTCTGCTCTGCTAGAGCCTGCCCTAACTTCCTGTCTTCCTCCAGACCTGCACCTCAAAGCTTTTTCTCTTCCCAATCTCAGATCTTTATCTTCTTCCATGTAATTCCCTACTCTGCTACAACCTCCAACTTGCCACACGCTTCTGTGCTCTGGCGTCTCTCGCTGTAACCATCTGCTCCCTGACCACCACTCTCCAGCTGCTCCCGCCCAAGGAATTTGTTCATTCATTGCGTTCCAGCTCTACGCCCCAAGAGCCAACAACTGCACATAGAACGATGGGAATGCTGATAGTGTTAATAGATGATTGCAATCAGTATCCACACACCTGAGCAGGACTGTGTGAGGATCTTCAAGGCCTGCAGTTTCTACCTTTGAAACCCACGGGGGGTTGATGCAATCCACACAGAGTAGCTAAAGGGAAGAAAGGCAAGGAGGAGAGGAGGAGGAAATAAAGTTCCCCATTGCTAAAATAGAACAGGAAGGAAAAGTTAGTCCTCTGATTTCTTGGGTACAGGAGTTTCACTCACGTTCAAATGCAGCATTTTGATGAGGCAAGATTCAGAGACCTTGAGGGAAATCCCTAGGTCCCAGTGATGATGGCTCTGAGTCACTATCATACACCCCAAAACTTTGAACTTGACATGCACAGCTGGAACGGAGTTTCACTCCACGTTGCTACCAGCAGGCTCAAGTTCTCCAGCACATTCTTCCCTCTGCTTCCAAGCTTCCCATCTCCCACTTTTTCCTCCCAGCACAAGCACATGCAGCTAACAGACTTCTACATTTCTTCTTCCCTTCCTCTCCTACAAGTCCAGCTTTCTCCAAGTCCTATCCTCTGTTCTCTTGCACGTCCCACTGCAGATCAACAGGGGTGTTCGAGAGCACCTCAGCCAGGTATTTTGTGACAGCGGAGTATACTGCAAATATGCATGGAGTTTGACATTAACTCCGTCATAGCTTGGGCGTCTGAGATAACTGCCCCAGGCTGTCTTGGTAGACAGTGAGGAGAAATAGGCACCTCCAGAGGCCATTCATCTGACCTATCTCAGACGCCTATCTTAAGTCGAGATGAATGGCCCTCTGGAGATGACTATTTCTCTTTATTGACTACAAAGGGACCCAGGGGCAACTAGTTCAGACTTAGATGTCCAACAGTGAGATATTTAAAACTGGGCGAGGTGATTTCTACTCCCAGTGGTTATGTAAATGGGAGCTGGATACACAAATCTCTTCAACTTTTCAGCAAGACCAGTGAGTGAACAGTGAGTGTTTGTGTACAGATTTATTTGCAAACAAATCTCATTTCTTTCTATTTCAGTAAAAGCCTGTGTTCAAGTAAAATTAAAATTATCCTAGCTGCAAGCCAAGGTTTGGGGATGTGATAGGGATAAAAACTCTCCTCTTTCAGTTAAATCAGTAACTTTCCTACAAATATTTTTAAAATAGACTCAGTTTCTTGCCAGTTTCTATCAACATCAGGACTCACAATGAAGTAGTCATTTCTCCCCTTAAAGGAACGGGCTGTTCAAACAACAAGGATCTGCACTTAAGATTTAATCTTCTCTAGCTCCAGGAGATAAAAAGAAAGAAAAGTGTAAGTGGCAGCAGATTCTCGGCTGCTGTAAACTGCCAGAACTCCACTAATTTTAATGGAGCTTCCCACTAGCCAACAACTTGCCTCTTGCTACACCAGCCAGACACAATGGGATCCAAAGTCTCCAGCATCTGCTAGATGCAGTCCTCCCCTCCTTAAATTGCATCAAACTGGGGAAGCCTGGGACTTTAATGGAAAACGATTACTTTGAGCCCCTTGCACTACAGGTCCCAGAAGCTTCCCCATCACACAAGACTCCATTACCCTCTTTATGGGTGTTCTGGACAGGGGGAAAAAGGCAGTGATAAGCTCAGCTGGCTCCCCGCAGAACGGCAGACAAGGCCTGTGCTGCTCTCCTTGGTTCACCTGGCAGCTGTTTTGCATAGCACTGGCATCAGATCTGGTGCGAGTTTGCCTGGGGAGGTTTCTCTGGGGATGGGAGCAGGCAGAACAGTTCCGGACAGCTTCCCCCCACCCGCTGCTGTTCCCCCCACCTGGAACATGCTGTTTGCTGTGAAAACCAAAGGCAAGTGCTCTATCAGAACCGACAAAATTCCCACTGGAAGTCGTCGAGCCAGTCCAGCACTTGAGCATAGAAGTGCCATAATGGGAGAAACGTAAAACCAAGATTGCAGCGTGCCTTCACCTTTGCAAGGCAAACACATGCAGCAACATGCAGATGTCAGCTACGGGGAATGACAGCCGCCCATGGCTTTTCACCCAATGACAAAAACAGAGCTGCAACCAGAAGGCTAAACTTCTCCCCTTCCCACCCAACTACACACTTGATTAGCCTCACAGTTTGATCTCAGCTGCACAGAAGGGATAGGGAATAAGAAGGTGATTTCAATCTTTAACAGGTGTTGGGGAATTCCCACAGGGAATCAGTTTTCTGCCGCATGCATTTGGGAGGGAAATTCAGAACAGAGGAACAGTGCCAGGCAGACACCAGGCAGGGGATTCATCTGCCTGGGCTTAGATGTCTAACTTTTAGGTGTCTAATTCTGAGCCAATTGCTCTAGGCTCCCTTTAGAGCCACAGAGAGGAAGCAGGCACTTCCAGAGGGCAATTCATCTCGCCCCCAAGATAGACGGGCTGGGAGATGCATCACCTTCTGGAGATACCTATTTTCATCATTGACTGTACAAGGAGCCTGGGGTGAGTAGGTCAGACTTCAGCCTCAAAGTATTGAATATCTAAAATTAAGATTAATCTCACCTATCCTGAAGATTTTAGCACTCCAGCTGATAAAGCACAATGCCATTAGAAATTGAGCAAGCAGGCCAGACGCAGCGTGCCTTTCAATGTCCATTCTGTCAGAGCTGAGAAAGTAACTTGTTCACATTAACTGAGACAAGAATCAAATCTCTCACCTCAAACGATATGTGAAAAGATTACCCAAGAGGGGGTAAAGAAAAGGGTGGCAACAATTATTATAACTATAAAGAATACTTGACCCACATGCTGTAAATGAAGCAAAACGCTCACCTGCACTGAGAAGGATGTGGTTCTATTAACAAAAAAGATGTTCAGCATCAAATACACTCCTTGGGATTTCAATTCACTGTGGAGACTCAAGCAAATACCCAGCCACAGCCCTGGTGCTACTGTTACCAGCAGTCAGACCAACACCATCTCCAGAACTAGCAGGAAAAGCCCTGGGTGGTAGGAGCTCATTTAAATCACCTTCTCTCCATTTTAGTCATTACCCCTTATTCCCTCCAGCTGTGTCCAGTGACACTGGGGAGAGAAACTGAAGCTGAGCAGCCACCAATCAGTTCCCTGGATCCTTTTGTGCCTTGCTGGGATGCTCGCTGTTCCCAAGGCTTACCTTAAGAAGTGCTTTTTAAAGGGAGCAGGGGAAAGCGTGAACAGGATAGGGAGTTTTCAAAGCAGACAGGTAGGGCTGAAGTTTTCATGTTAATCTTTTGCTCTAAAGACACAAACAGACCAGACCGGGGTATTGGAGCATCTCCATGGGAGAGTTCAGGCTGATTTGGAAGGAAAGTGAATCTGTGCTGACTCAGATGCCTACAGACTCCAGGGAAAGCTTTCACTGAAGACTCCAGGGTTTCATTTGGGTGGAAACCCCTGGGTTATAAAAATGCCTTTCCTTTGTCAGCAATGCCTCAAAGAAATCTCATCTTCTAGTCCCACTGCAGCTCTCAGTGCAACATACCCTTCGTGTGGGGCAGGGAGCAGGGGGAGAAAGCAGGACAGCAAGTGTGGGAGACTCGGGCAGTTTCCAGAAGGAAACCCCAGGGCAGCAGTTGTTCCCACGGAAAACATTTCACCTGCAGGTGCTGGGAGAGGGCAAGTCTCTTCTCTTAGACCAGAGGCAAGAGGCAGATCAGACCGGCTCTTCCTTTGCCCTCTAATTCAAGTCAGACCAGCCTTTTGTTCCCCTTTCCCCTCCCCATCCTTTTTTATCCTCTTCCATAATGGGATGTTTAAGAAAAAAAATAAAATAACCCAACCTCAAACCCTAATCACCTTCATTTGAATTTCAAATACCCCCCTTCTGGCCTCCCCCACGCCCCAACTGACTCGGAGCTGGGAATATGGAAATTTCTCCTGCTTGCCTTAAATGTGGCTGTGCTATGAAAATCATCAGCCTTATGCAAATCCTGAGCAGGCCCGATTGCCATAGCAACCAGCTGTTTCCAGCCCCACCGCTGCTGCTTTCATTTATGCAGGACTTGTCCTGGGGCTGTGCATGGCTGCAGGGGGAAGAGACAAGAGAAATCCTGGAGGCTTTGAGGAAAGTTTCACGAGGGAGAGCTAGCCTTGGAGAGCAAAGGTGTAGCCAAGAACTAGGCTCAGCGTGGGGCCAGGGAAGGACAAGTTTCCTCAAAAGACTTTGGCCTGGAAATCTCTTTCCAGCCTGATTTGAAGAGATAACAACAAAAGGCAAAAGAGAAAAGCTCAGACTGTGCATCCCTCAGCTTGCCTGCTGAGTGCAACAAGGAGTGCCCCTGTGCACCAAGCAGCACAGCCTGAGCACCCACCAACTCATCTCACACAAGCCACTGCACTGCTCAGTGTGACATCCCTTGCTTGTGCACATTTCCTTTTGCCCGAGTCAGAAGCTGATGCAGAGGTCAGAGCCTCCATACCCTATTCCAGCACGAGCCATCAAGCTTAAGAGACCCTACCCAGACACCTGGTTGTAATACAATAAACAACAGCATCCCAGAGCCCAGCAGAGACCAGGTCTCCATCCTGCTGAGAGCTCTACCCATCCCTGGAGAGAGCAGCACCTGCATCAAAGAGCTGACACCTTGGCAAAATGGTGGGAGAAAAGATCAGGACCCTCACTTTGCAGTTGACGAACAGAGATAGGCTTAAGTAGGCTTGCACAGGGAACGTGTGGAAGAGAGGCAAACTGAGACAAGGTCTCTGTTTTTCCATCCACCCCGATATGGATTTAATGTAAAAAGCACTGACAGAGAAGCTGGGTACTGGGAGGATCTTTTGCCTGGGTGGGAAATTTTGGTGTCCGGTTTCAGAGCTGCCCTTGCTTTCTCTCCTCCGCTGCCAGGGAACCTTAGGTATCTTGCAGCATCAGTGGAGGAAGGTGTCTCATGCTGGCATCCTTCCACAGGCACAAGATGGATGAAGTTGAGGATGTGGGGGGAGAAGAATGATATTTAAAGGAGTGTCCCCTCGAAAGGGACACTTTGCAAGATCATAGGAGCAGATGTGCAGTAGCTCCTTACCACTTTCATTTTCTTGGGGTTTAAAGGAAATGGTCTTTCCTGCCCTCAGAGAGAAGATACCTGCTTTATTGCTTCTGAATGCACCTGGATATGTTGCCCAAGCTGTGAGGGATAGATAACCCTACTGCTACAGCCACCAGAGTCAGCAGCAGGCCCAAAGCCTTCTGGCTCCTTGTGCTCTCCCCGTGAAACCGCACTCCTCTACCTGGCTGCTGCTCTTCCACGTCCCAGACCGACACAGCCGGGCGAATCTGTCGGGCCAGCTGACCACTGCTGTCCCAGGAGTGATACCAGCTGCTCCCAGGGCAGCGATAACGCTTCAGCGCTGCCCTATACTGCACCCACACATAGGCACCCCGTGCGCTAGGCTGCCCATCACGCACCCTGCCCTGGGCTCCTGGCAGCCTGGCCAGCTCCCCGCGTTACAGGGTGGGGAGGGAAGACGTTCGGAGCGCCCGCAGCTATTCAGTTACCGACAGTGTGTTTGAAGAGCTTCCCTATCGCCCTTTTGTTAAAGCTTTGGCTTCCCCCCCATAGCCTCAACAGATGAAATCAAAGGGAAGTAGCTTTGCTTGGTGTAACCTGTTTTGATCAAGCAGATAAACGGGGAACAAGTGTCTGACACAAACAAACAGACAGACAGAGGCAAGTCCCACCTCAGCATTTTGTTGCATCAGATACAGAGGGCTTAGATAAACCACAAGAAGGGGGAGATCTCTGCCTCCCGGCTTGAAGACCAGGGGCGACACTCAGCAGTGCCAAGCCCCCACAGTTCCCATAAAAAAAATCAACCCAGAACTTGCTGGCATGGCTTTCATCAGTTTAAAAAAGATGAAAAGAGCTTACAGCCTAGCATGAAACTCACGCTTGTCACTACCCCCCATGGAGTCAGCAGGACTGCTAGCGAGTCCAGCCACAGCTTTCGCATGCCAGGCATGAAACCATGCTGGCATCACGCAGAAAAGGGCGAAGAGGACCCTCAGCCTGGAGAGATGAGCCAGTGCTCAGACTGCACAGCTCCTGGGCGATGAGGAAGGCAGTCCGACCCGCTGCCCTCGCAGGAGTAACTCGAGCCTGTTCCCCTCTTCCCCCTCACACACACACTGTGATAAAAAAACAGAGTTAAAGTAAAGGAAGGCTTGAGATTCACAGGACTGGGCAGGGTAGGTAATATTCCTTAGATTTTTTCTTTTAATAATTTTTTTTGTAAAATGGCAAAATTTCACTACAACCAGTAGACATGGCAGGGGGTGGAATCAAACAAACATGGGTTTTTGGAGAACATCTTACTAAAAGCTTTGAGGCATTTTCTGTGAAATTGGTGTGGATGAAAAAAAAGCCTAGCTTTTCTAAGCTCCTATGGAAAGAGGAACAATTTTGACAATTTTCGCAAAAAATAAAATACCCCGCGATCATTTTAAACACTTTCAAAGTAAGGCAATGCCCCAAATTACCCGTTTTTTCCCCCCCTCTAAGCCTAAAACTGGCGTAGATATGAAAGGATGAGATTACGCTTCTGCTACTGATACTTCCCTTCAGATCTTTAGGCATCAGTTTTAGATCAAGGGCTTGGTTTACAAAAGCATTTTGGCACCCAACTCCCTCCAGTTTTGTGTTGTGTTTTTTTTTTTTATTTATTTCTTCTTGGAGCCAGTCTGCATCTTTTGGTGATGAAAGGCCTTTGTAAATCTGCATCTAGAAGGATTTCCATTCTTTATAAGCTATAACATTGTTAGTTTGATAACAGCCCTCTCCTTTGGGGTAACAAGATTCCTGGGGAGCTGTGTAGATTGGTCCAGTTCATTAGGAAATGGACCTTCAGTTAAGGAGTCATTGGAAAACAGATTTTCCCACACGAAGCTAGTAAACAAAACACTAAACTGTTAGGTGTTTCAGTAAATATTCCTCTAACAATGTGTATAAGGGAAAATAAAAACTTCCAGGGAAGTTCAGTACAAAGAGCTTTGTTGTTCATAAACAGAACGGTCGGAAAGAGGAAAAAAACGAAAAACAATAACCCAGCAGAGCTGCGTCGCGGCTTCAGGCAGAGCACGGGGGCACCCCCTCGGCGGCTGGGCTGGCAGCGGGCAGCTGTGCCGGGCCGCCCCGGAGCGGAACGCGCGGCTCCGCCGAGC
>Ga0065711_1003922_pt1 | contig 25786 bp, 17 predicted proteins | sample Hoacrofraction12_FD_59098 | JGI IMG/M metagenome (GOLD analysis project Ga0065711, IMG submission 59098) | Hoatzin crop microbial communities from Cojedes, Venezuela - Epithelial fraction 12 v2 (version 2) | ecosystem: Host-associated > Birds > Digestive system > Esophagus > Crop | place... | reverse complement strand
GGAAGCATAGGAAGTTCCGTCTGAACATGAGGAAGAACTTCTTCCCTCTGAGGGTGACGGAGCACTGGAACAGGTTGCCCAGGGAGGCTGTGGAGTCTCCTTGTCTGGAGATATTCAAGACCCGCCTGGACAAGGGTCCTGTGCAGCCTGCTGTAGGTGACCCTGCTTCGGTAGGGGGGTTGGACTAGATGACCCACAGAGGTCCCTTCCAACCGCTAACATTCTGATTCTATGATTCCATATATTTCAGGTCGACCTGAAACTACTTAGTTACTTTGTTTGGGCAGAACAACACAGTAAAAAGTGTAAATGTTCTGAAACTTTTCCTTTGCCACAAAGCCAGTACAAATGCACACTAACCCAATTACAGGATCTACCCTCTGCCCAGAATAGTCCTAAATCTCCTTAACATGCAGTTACAGATGCAGGCACACTTGATCTTTTTCCCTATGCATCCTACTTCAGTAATATCCACAATTTCACCTGGCTTAGATAAATCTTTCATTATAAAACAGATTGTCTCAACTACTAGTGTTTCAAAAGAGTCATCTTGTTCACAAATAAGGTTCCTTCTATTCCTAAAAAGTATTGCATTATGAAAGCATTTCTAAGCTTCTGAATGTGCTGTAAGAAAAGGGATAATTATTCTAACTTCCTACAGCTTTATTGTATTAGTACCATTTTTTTTAAACAAATCATTAACAATGGCAACCACTTAGACAATACTCATTGGTACATACAAAGAATTTAAGACATTTGCAAGTCCTACCTACCTCAGTAGCAAACTGCTGCAATCCACCAATATTAATTGGTCCCTCCTCAGTGGCATATAGATTGCAGCCACCAACGCAGAGATCTGATGTTGGACACACCATTCCGCATGTCAGGCCAAGTGGATTATCAGAAAGAATCACTTTGGCAGCTCCATAGTAGTTCTGGAGGAAAATGAAAAAAAAAAAAGGGGGGGTGAAGACAAAAAACAAGACACAGGCACAGACCAAGGAAGCAAAAATTGAAAAATTCAAGAGAAAATACAAAATACTTTTTTCTCTGTCTAGTAGAATAAAATGTAAATATAAATACATTAAATAGCAATGACATTACTTAAATGTACCAACATGTTATACAGCATTACGTCAAAGACACTGAAAAAAAAGTCAGCAAAACTGTTGATTATGCAAAGATAAAACTTTTCTGCAAAATAGTTAAAAGCATCTTCAGTCTGAGGTGGCTGTAGGATTTTTAGTGGCTTAACAAATCTGTGTTCAAAAACCACTGTGCCTGCATTATGTACTTGTAAATACTTTCTCCATTTCTAGGTCAACTGGGCAGTAGATGAGTTGTAATCCTTGTTGGAGGTCTGATCAGAAAATGCCAGTTAGAGTATCCGTTCTTTACGACACAGGGAATTAAAAGCTTATTTTACACATCTGTGCACACCACCTCTGCAGATATGCCTGTCCTTCACACCAGATTAGTAGTGCTAGTTGTCCCAGACCCATGATGAGGAGAAGGTTTCCTATGTATCTACCTGTAGATACACTACTGAAGCACTACTGAACATAGATACACTACTGATGCACTACTGAATTCTTTTGTGAACTCTTTTTCCTCAATCACATACTGATCAGGGTAAACACTTATTTTCCTGATTCCCTAAATAGCAAACCAGGCAACTGACTAAAGAAGTTACATACAATTCACAACTCCACAGATTCTCAATATTCAGTGCACATTCTCAGAAAAGGAACAGTTTCCTGCTATATGAGAGCTAGCAACATTTCTTTCCATAATAACAATCTAAGGAATGAATATTAGCAAGTTCTCGGTGCCTGAAGACATGAGAATAGAAACCCTGGTTGTTTTTACAGACTGGATAATTCTTTTAAGAGGTAGCATCAGAAAAAACGCAAAGAGTGAACCAAAGTCTCATTCTGAGAGGCAGAATTACTGATGGCAGTTTTGCATTTAAATCATTTTTACATTCATGAAATTATGGTGTAATTTAAGCAAACTATTTATATCCCATCTTTTCTTCTCTACAGACAATATAGAAGAACTCTAGTTCTTTATTTTACCACTCCTCCTACCCCCTCTTAAGGCCCCACCAAGGAAAGTCCATGAAGATGGGTTAATGCAAGAGTTTCCTTTAAGGCCAGAAGACAATACAGTACCCCTTAGAAACAGCACACAGCTGAGGTTCTACAAAAGTTTGTTCAGTGAGAAATTAATGCTGGGATCTCATTCCAGCTTTCTCCAAACTAGCAATAACCGAGAGACTAAAAACCAATATGTCTCCCTTCTCTTCCATATTCCAATCTTCAATACCTATCACTAACATAAAACTGTTCTTTATAATAAATACCGTTACCTCTCTGTCCCAGGACAGCTGACTCAGAACAGCCAGAAGATGTAGCGTTCAAACAACACGAAGTACTCAGTCACAGCAGACCCTAAGCAATGCCTGTGACTTACTGCCTGTCAAGTAGGCTAATGTACACAGCAGTGTTTATTCAAAGAGAACACTATGCCATGCAGAGCAAGAAACCAGTTATGAATAAAAAGAGCAGTGTCACGATCTGACAATATAACTAACAATAGGTAACAAGACTTGGGTTTGGGAGATTCAAATTCACTAAAGGCATATTAAAAGACTGAGCATAAAAATCTTAAAATTAAACCAAATGCTACAGACACAGCCAGAGATTCCCAAGAGAATGCCAATGTTTCAGAAAAGTTATTTGCAGATGTAAGCTGGACCTTTTGCTTACAGATGCTGGTCTACTGCACAGCATGAGCCCCTGTCCATCACTTGGAAACACAAACAAGATACTTGGGTGTACCTTCACTGGATTGTCTTAGACACTATTAAAATCCATTGAAATTTTAACCCTGGCTGAACAAGCAATCCCTTTCCACAACTTTTCTGGGAGAACTTTCAACCATTTTGCCTGCAGTGACTGGTAATGCACTTTATCATCCCCAATTCTCATTTATTCCAATGTAAAGGAGTATTAGTTAAATGGAAGTTGTATGTATTAGTAAATATTTTTGCTCTTCCAGATGAATGATACTGTTTTGATATGCTAGCAATTGTCAGAGCTGCTAAAAACAGACAGTAAAGACATTGTAAGCTCAATTCAGCAGCAAAACATGGAAGTCTAGTTATATTGGAGATGTCCCTGACACATAACTATGCAGACAGCAGAGGTGACACAGTCAATGCAGGAGAACCATGTCTTTCTGAAGCAGCACTGAGACATCAGCCTAGATACCCTACAGCAACTTAAGTGGCACTAGATGTCTGTTCCCCAGGCAATTACACCTAGCCATTCCTTTTTTCCACTCTAAAGGAATAATTACATACTAGTGGTGGGGATTTTTCTCACTAACTCAAAGACAAAATGGTTTTTAGAGAATTTTTGTTCAGTTTGATATTTCACTACATATGAGAGTTCTATTTCCCCTTCCTGTGTTGTCCAGGATTATTATTTTTATTATCTTCAACTCTGGTTCAGTGGAAACAATTACAACAACATGCATTTCCATTTAAATAACTTCATTAAGGATTTTCTACATTTTTAGGCTTTGTAATTAAAATGAATATAAAAAGCTAGTTATTATGCCTAGAATGCAAAGCTGTTAAACTATTCCTTTTTAAAATTAATTTCATTACATATCTGTAAAGCATATTCTCACAGTTGAGCTGTGCCATTACAGGCAGCGTCAACACCACTGGAATATTTCACTTGTTTTGCAAGCTCAAAAAAAACTTGGAGCATAGCTATGCTACAGAAAGACAGGGTATGTTAAAGAAGCAAGTGACTTCAGAGAGATGAGACCAGGGTCATTGTGGGTACAGGACTGAGATCGTGCCTTATTGAGGGGATATGTAGGGAAATCTGTCTCAGAACATCATGGTAAGGAGTGAAGGCCTAATGGGTCTAAGGCCAACGGCTGCTGAACTCTTTAATTGGGGGAAACATGACAGAGTATATGAAAATGGGGTCCTGATCTGGGAAGTCCTGAAATGTTGCTGTCATAATCATGAGTTGCTGCCGCTACCACTAGTAGTGGTACCACCTGAGAAAAAGAGGAACCCTGTCCTCTTGAAATGGGAGTACCAAAAGATGTATCATACATGTTACCATGCTAAATATTAAAAAATTAGATAAACTGTATCAAAGAGTATATATCTTCTTAACATTTGAAGCAAGTTTTAACGATAAATTAAAAGACAGTCACACCTGAAGTCCAAAGTACTCCACTTATCTTTGGGAGCGGCTGGGCAAGTCTTCTGCACTGCTTCACTACTGTGCTCCAGCTGCGCTAAAGTGGACACCTCTAAAGACGAAAAGGAAGTACAGGTTCAGTGCTGACTTGGTTTCCCTCTCTGCGAACAAAAAGTTACCCTGCGTCAGTTTTACCATTGGTAAACTTCTAGCATACTCGCAGAAGGGCTGCAGTTTCCTAACTCTCCTCTTCCACCTTCCAGAACAGCAGTGTAACTGCTGTTCCTGTTGCCATTGATACTTTCCACTACCAGTGAAAGGATACAGCCACGTGTCGCTACCATGACTCAAGAGCCAAGGTCATCTGCAACTTTCCTGATAACCAGGGCACAGTCCAGCATGGAGACCAGGCTGTGGACAGGACTTCAGGAGCCCAGCTCTGAGTTGCTTCATCTCTTTGTCCTTCCATTCTATTTAATCATTTATCCTACCTTTACTGTGTTCATTTATTATCCAATGTATTAAACATGATTAGAAAAATGTTTTCCAATACTTGACAAAATCCGGCAGGGAATACAGTATAGTCTAGTAAGTAATACAGTCTACACTAAACAGTGTTATACAAACTGAGTTACAAAACTGTAAACCCCTGTGTTACTACTACAGCAATAAGTGAGTTTGTAGTACATGTACAGTAGTATATGTACAGTATCTTAAATGTTTAGTTACATGAACACTTTGTGCTTACATAGCTTTTTTTTTTAAGCTGAAAACATGTATTAATGATCATTACATTTATCAGTGACATTAAAGGTAGAATATTCATGGAACATTCACATTTTATAAAAAAATATTGATCACTTTTATTTCACAAAACCAGGGTGTAGTAGGCTTCACACAAAATAGACATGAGATGCAGACCTGGCAAGCTGGTAACTACACACCACATGTTGTACATGAGAAAGGATCAGAATTAAAGGGAGGCTGGCTACTTTAAAATGACAAAGTTACTCCAGGGCATGGAATGATGCAAGCTACCTTAACAGTTAGGAGTAATTTTTTCAGATGCTGAAATAATAAGATGACTCAGTTGGCTAGTTTCTTACACACGTCACAGAGGAAGCAAGTCTAAAACTAGAATATTTCTGAATTTTAAAATGAGATAAATGTCTGCTCATGCCTTTGTTCATTGAATCGTTTTTCCTGTGCACTTCCATAGAAATAAATTAATCTAACTGGATAGGATTTTTTGTGACTTCCTACATCAAAATGTCAATAAATACTACATCGCTAACATAGGGAACAAAAACAAGCCTTAAACAGACATCAATAATCAGCGGAAACCAGGCAGAGGAGGATCTCCACATGTATCATTTGGAAGCACTATATAATTTGCATGCAAATGAGACTGTTTTTTACTTGGAAAAAACTGTTAAAACACATAGGATCAATACTGAGAGTCCAGAAGAAAATGCATTTACTATCAGGAAATGCTTATAGCATCTTTTATTTAAATTCAATTCGAGAGCTTTTTATATAAATTCATTATGCATCAGGGTGTTTTGATATTGCAGTTTTCTCAAAAACAATGAAGACTATGCATTATTATGCTTTGTGTAATAAAAATGAATACACTGACTTCATCAGGATTTTGGGACACAGTGAGTACTTGAAAAGAAGAAAAAAGTGGTAATTTTGTTTCAATCTGGGTTTAGTTTAAAAAAAGGGAGACATAGCAAAAAATATGGCAAAATATCACCCCCTTCTATCCTAGTTTGTGTTCTGCAATGGCTTTAAAATTCACTCAAGATGTACTGGATTAAAATATTTTCACATACCGAAGAGCTGTTATTTAAAGTACATTGTTATATAAGTAGCATTTTTCACATTGACACACACCAGTTCAAATACAACAAGAAACTCCCTCAGTCTGTCAGCCCCCCCCAAATATCTTCCAAAGAAGAGTGAACAAAACATAACAGCAACTTATCATATCATACATATTCTATATTATAATGCTGATGACTTTTAATCAATCCAGAAATCTTTCACATCATTTGACTTGTGTCACCATAACAGGACTGTAATTTCACACAGTGTCACTATCTTTTTATGAAAAAAAACGGAAGAAATATCTTGTACTGTCATTTCGTCCTTTGTAGTCTAGAATGTGAGAGATTCCTTAATTGACATAGTGTCATCGCAATAGTCTATTCTACATAATTACACTATGGCAACTGAAACCAGCTGTCAGCCATTCCATTACACTAAGTACAAACAGACATCTCAAGAAAAGTCCCTGTTTCAAGTGCATCAATTTAACACCATTACTACTTTTTCTTTTAAATGTTTTTTTTGTATTTAGTGACCTGAAACATACAAAGATTAACAGAGAAAGCTGAATAAAACAGCACTTTCAAAAACCTGGGGCCTCAAAGTAGTACATAAAGATTAATTGTGATGCATATCTGTATATAATTATTACCAATCATCTAGTGGCTTTCTGACTTCCGCAATCCTTCACTGTATTAACAGTATCCCACTTACAGTATTTTACATATGAACTGTGACTCCTGATTTTCTACAGTCTTTCCAATGGCATATAGATGTCCTTTGTTAATTTAGTCAGAGTTCCTCTGGCACAGAAAAACCATCATTCTGTTTCTCTCACCTGTCATAATCCTCTGTCTCTCCCTCACAATCTTTTCCTCATTTCATTTTCTCTTAATGATCCCACAACTTTTTGTTTCTTGCCTTCCTTTGTATGCCCACTTTGCTTTCTTTCTCATTTCCAGTATATCACCACAAACATTTTTTCCTTTACTCCCTCAGTCTCCCAAACTTCAGATTCATCCTTATCCCTTCATACCCATCTCTGTCCTCCAGTTTGTTACCTCTTCATTTCTCCCCTGAAAAAATAAATTTCTTCCCTAAAAAAAAGCCACACATTTCCTTTGGCTTCATTTAAACCTAAACGTTCCCTTGAAATCCTAAAACTTACTCTCATGTTCCACAACTTTCTCTTTACTGTTCCTGGCATTCAGTTGTCCCTCCCCCAGTTTCCTACCAGCACTCTGCACAGTTCGGGAACAACCTTATACCCAAAGGGCAGCATGGTTTTTTCGGGTTTGGGTTTATTTTTTTGCTTTCTGTTTCATTTTTTGTTTGTTTGTTTTTTTAAAATGCTGGCCACCAGAAGGCTTACATCCACCTGTAAAACCTATTAGAAAATGGTTGACATGCCAGCTCAGACCAGTTTATCTTTATTATTAAGGGATATGAGAGAAGATGGTCTTTCTGAAAAAGAAGAAAACTGTTCAATCAATGTCAGGAATCATTGTAATATTGCAAGACCTCAGATAAAAATATGAGAGCTAGTAATGGAGGGCTGCAGTGACTATGTGTGATTTTTGAGTACTGATAACACAAAAGATACTTCTGCACCCCCAATTCTTCATTATAGACTCAGGCTATAAAGGCTGAGTCACTCACTCACTCATGCCTGTGCCACATAACATAACTTAATATCCCCATGCCTAAACTGCACCAACACTTGTTTTTCAATGCGACTACTCAACCATAAAGGTATCTGACAACAAAAAGCTCCAAGATCATCTCACTGAACATTACAGAGGTAGAGCATGTGAGCAGCTGTTGCTTTCTAAGAGGCAGCTTCCTCTGGCAGACACTTGCACTTAAGAGGAGGAAAGCTGGACAGGCTGCAAGTGTTCAGGCTGAGAGTTGCTTCTGGGAAACTGTAGGATTTTCTGCTGCTGTACAATATTTGATTGTGCCAGCCCTAAAGGATGATGGGTGCTAGAGCTCCATTTTACCAAGTTCTTCTTGCTTTGTCATATCAACATGGGGAAATGAGGATATAAAATCCTAAAATCAGTCATGGTAGTCATTCAGGGGTAGAGGGTATAGCTTTCTCCTGCAGTAGCTGAACACATTTTTTTTCTTAGTGTTTTTTCTTTTTAAAGAAAGAAATAACTCTAATGGCACTTGTGCATCATAAAACAAAGAACATAAACTTTGCACTGTGAAGGCTGTATTTAAAAAGAGGACAGCTGGAAGTCAGATACTTCTTTGCCATCTTCTGATGTTTAGAAACAAAAGTAGTAACTTGTGCATGGTGAATTTGAAGCCTGGTCTCTGAGAGACACAATTGCAAGCAGTCTGTCTGAACTGAGAAACACTGACTGGGAAGACACAATAGAATAGATTGTACCTTTATAAAGTGGAGTTGTAAACCAGTTTGTATGGAAAAAGACAATGGAAGTTGTGGCCTAAACTCTACTGAGTCACAGCAGCTAACACAATACAGCATAAGTGACATTCTTTTTCTCAAAGAGGCTCAAGGCTCACCGAGTCTGGGAATTCAATTACCCTCTCAACCCTAAACAACCCCTCCTCCCCTGTTGCTCTTCTACTCAGGAGCTCAGATCTAATGGCAGAACAGCCAGCACAACTACACTGTACATGGACTGTAAATATCCAAAAAGCCTCAGGCTTTAGAGAGCAAGAATCCCTGACCTTTTAAGATTGCTATAGCAGTTTTCCAACAAAACAAACTATATACAATAGAGCTCTTAAATACCTGACAAAGTAATTAATTTTCAGTACACTGCTGTCTAAATACTCTATATTAATAATGAATCATGTTTAAATAAGCACCTGCATGCAGTACTGCTTACTGCTTACACAGGGATGAGGACAAGGAATTTATTGAACTGAATCTCCTCTAAACAAGTAGAAGGGTACCCTGCTGAAGAGATTTGCTTAAGTGAGTGATGCAGAAAGATTCAGAAGCAGGAGAGGGACTTCAATAAGCCTAGAAAGTGTACCCTGATTTCCTGGATTTATTGACCTCAAATACCTGAATTTTCTACACTTCACCTATTTATTTTGTCTAGAAGTTAACATATCTATTTATACACTTTTGCACTAAAAAAGAAAGTTTATTTACAAGGTGAAAGCAGCAAAAAAGATTTAACATTTTGAAAAGTATTTTCAATGACATGTAAAACACCCTTGGTCACGTGAAGTAAACACTTCACGACAATAATACAAAAATATTCAGCAAGCAGACTGCTGAATGATATCAGAGTCATTATTTCAGTAAAAGTTTAGAAAAATGCAGAACAGTGAAAAATTACTTACTGGTACCAGTAAAAACTTTCAAAATGATAAGTCAGAAGTGTGGTTTTCAAAAGCACACCATTCTTGTTTTCTGTCTGCTCTAAAGGTGCATGGTGCAGGTACCCCAACCACCACAGCAGCAGAATAAAGAGGGAGGAGGACACTGCAGGAGCAGCCATGGTGGTGGGCTCTCATGCAGACTCTGCCAGGGCCATGCCTCCAGGTGAATCATTTCAACTTTCAGTACCCCTCTATCGACATCCATATTATATCTATTGCTTGCTTGGCAGAAAGCAAGGAGTTTTAAAATGCAGTAATATAATAACAGTAGTACATACCTATATCCAGAAAAAAATTCCTATTAACAAAGGAAACCAGAAGAATTTACTGTTACGTTTTCCGAAGAACAGAATTTGTTACAATAGAAATATTTTCTAGCAAAGGCATCAGAAACTAATTCATCAGAAGTAAAATTCAGCCTAGCAGACTGCAGCCATCAAGTCACAATTGGGTTCCCTCTACGCCGCACTGTTTATTTCCCTGAGAAGTTGCTTGGTAGATGAATTACAGGAGGCACAGCCATTGACATGGAGGTCACAAATATGCAGGACTTCCTAGCCTTGTTTCTCAGCCTATGACTTCAGCTACTTGCTTAGCATATCTGGTTGTGGGTTTTTCTCACTTTCTCTTCTTCTTGAGTTTGGTTTTTTGTTTTGTTTTGCTTTTCTGCTTGTTTGTTTATTTTTGAAGTCACCATTAGCAGAAAACGACTACCTGACTTTTCAAAACTTCCTCTGTGTGAATGTTTCCTGCTATCTATGCAATTATCAGACACCAATATGAGCTAAAAGCAGTGGCCAAAATCATTGTATACCTATTATAAACACTAGTTTCAGAGTCAATACAGAAGCTATTAATAGATAGGGATAGGGTTCAAAAAGAAAGGCTATAAGTACATTTCAGTAATCTAAGATACTTAGGTTTTTCTGTAAAGAATCTTAAATCTCCTGAGAGAATAGCAGCATACTGCAATTCTTTTCTAAAGCAGGATTTCCTGATAAAACAGCAACTGATCAGGTCACCTGCTCAGGGCAAAACCAGAGTCTTACCAAGCATCTGCAGCTTCCAAGATGATTTAAAAGAGTTATCATCAAACAGCCCAAATGCTATAGGGTTGGATCCACCTCACTCACCATCCGACAGGTTAAATCTAGCCCTGTAAGAATGTACCCATTGGTTTCAACAGGGCAAAGACTTCACTCCTTTGAGGCAATTTCCTAATATTATTCCAGTATACCTTTGCCAAACTACAACTCTCCAAGCTCTGCAGTCACTCCACCTTGATTTTCTCTGCTCTGTAATGGATTCACAGAATTCAGAATCAATCAGCTGTTGGCATGACTTACCCTTTCTGCCAAGTTACAAAGGTGCATCGTATTTCTGAGGCTACCAGAGTCTAAAAGACCCACCAAATTTCTCATTCCAGGATGCCACTGGTGTTAGTTCTTCTGACATCTTCCGTTGCAGTCTTCAGTCCATCTTCCCTAGTGCCTTGTTCCCAGCTTTTATGTTCTGATAACCAGGCTCTTTTTCTTTCCTCAACAACACATCACCCTATCCTACCCAAAGCAGTGGCATAACTAATCCTTAATAAGAAAAGACCATCCTGGTAAAACACTTTCATAAAATTTGCTTTAAATTGCTTTTTTTTTTTAAACAAACTACAGCACAATGATGAGACGGAGACTAGCAGTTCGATTACTGCCTTGTACCTTCTCTGTTCAGTTTGCCTGCTTCGCAATGCCTGGAAGAGGTAATAAGCAGCAATATGCTGCATACTATACTATACTATGGTTGCAAACAGATGCCTACATTCATGAAAATAAATGCTGCACTGACAGGGTACAGATTATGTAAGAAAACTGTCTATATGCAGATGCTGGGCATAATGCCAATTACTGCAAACCACATCAACACATAGTTATGTTAAAATTGATACACGCATCTTAATATCTCCTCTTATCCTAATGTTTCTTGTTAAGGTGCAGAATTTGCCAGTGTCTTCTCTGTACAACACAGAGTGCAGCAAAAGGAATGTGGCTGTTAACTCAGACACGGCAGTGCTGCTGTTGTCCACTTCACTCCAGCTTTACCTGGGTTGGCCCTTTCAGCTGCATGTAACAGTGAGACATGTTAGAGCATAAAAAGTGTCCACAAAAATCTTTGTAGCACCCTCAGTAGATTATGAGTCTACTTGGACTCATACAGGCAAATAAATCACATGGCAGCTAATGATTCCACAGATGGGAAGCAAGTTTTAAAAGGTATGGGGCAATCAATATCCAGTCATCTTTAGGCTATCCCAGACAGCCTAATTAATGCTGTCATATCAACTTTGCAGGCATCTTTATTTCTATTTCTGACTGTTAGAAGTCATTTGTAAACCACAAATAGGAATAATGTTTTTAAGATTTCATTATCATTATAGTATAATAGCCTATTAAGAAAGGAAAAGGTACAGGATCTCCAAAGAAGGGGTTCAATTTATTCCTGTAATTTTTTATTAATAGTCTAAGTTACTGACTACATTTGCATTAACCAGAGCCTCTTACTATAAACTACAAGAAAACATCTCTTGAGATGACCACCTTCATGACAAATTTCTGCCCAAAGCAAGTTTAAACTATAATTGCTTCTTGGAAAAAAAAAAATCTTTAATGAAAGAAAAGGTTTGTAACTGCAATACCTCAGGTAGCAGCAAAGTCAAATAATTACATTGTAATGGTTAGTTTTTTGAGTATCATTTTATTTGAAAACCATCAAAACCAAAAACTTTAAAGAAAAAGTGACATGGAGAAATAGATTTGCACTATACGCTATCTGTACGGGCACAGAACAGCAGCAAAAATAATTAAAAATTACATGACTGTTGCACTTTAACGCATCTGTTGTAAACACTATTTTTTTAAGACTTTACAAAGATAAACCTTGAAACGCAATCTCAGTAACAGAACTGCAAGTAACTGCAAGCCTGATTTTACCTTGTTTGCAATACTTGTGATGAATGACTTGATGTCCAGATTAGTTGGGCAACTCTTCTGACAGGGAGCATCCGCACACTTTAAGCATCTAGATGAATAAAAGAAAATGTGTCAAGAAGACATGGAACACAAATGCTGCCAATAGCACAAGGTTTTCAAGCTAGCATGGTGGAACATAAGTCACAAAGGAATAATACAGAGCATTTTCATAAAATTTCTATTTAAAACTTCAAAGCACTGCATGGTCATTATTGACATGCATTCAACACTGACTGGTTACGTTCTGTTGACTCCACTTTACAAAGGAAGGCAGCAGGGTGCAGTTACAAACATATGGACTACACATGTCTAAGTATTATGTAACAACATCTAATTACATAGAAATAATTTCTTCCTTGGAATCCAAGATTGCTAAACTTCTGACCATTTCATTTTTCTATTTGAAAAACATCTGTGCTGTAAATCTGAATTTTTAATGAAGTTCTGGAAGTGTCACTGTGAATTAAATTCTGGATGTTGGACAATCAGACATACAAAAGCAACAGTATTTCCACAGAGGAAGGAATTACTTTGTACTGTATGTGCTAAAGAATAAGAATGGCTAACAAATTTTCAAGTCACTTTCCTACAAATTTCCTGTGGTATGTCTGTGACGTCTGAAAACAATTCAATTCAGTAGTCTTATGCATACTCCCAACTGAAATCCCTAAGACCTTCTTGCCATCTCTAATGACAAAATCTACCTGCGTATTAAAACCTGCTAAGTAACATAGATTTATTGTCTGTTCCTGCATAGACATCCATGAGGATGTACTGGGCTGGTTTCTTACACAAGTCCCATCTAAGGATTAAGCCCTCAGAGTAGTCTATACAATTTGCAATAAGCAAACCTAACAAAAAAGCTAAAAGTCAGGTAAGAAGTAAAATGGTTCTCTATTCAACACAAAGGCATTTGTACATACTTTTGGCTTTACATATCAATGATTATCATAGGCCAAATGCCACACTACTAGTTATCTTGCAATTCATTAAGTTATTCCAGATGATCTTTCAATATTGTTTTACTAACATACAGAATTTATGTAAATTGTGGTTTTAACAGTCTATGGAAAATGAAATTAAATTTGGGTTTTACGTATTATCTGAGCACAACTGCTTACACAACTTCCACAAGTCCACCTTAATTATTGTTACTTAGTGATGGATAATAACACGGTGGAACTGGCTAGGACAGAATCTTTGCAAACACAGAAAAGCTGCAAGAGGCCTATGGACTACACGCACAAAGAAATGAAGAGCACATTAAAAGGAATCAAATGCCTGAAATACCTGCAGTGAAAAACTGGCCTTTGTCAATCACATGCATTGCTTTTGGGGTTTTTTTTGGTTTGTTTTTTTTTTTTTGTTTGGGTTTTTTGGGTTTTTTTGTCAAATTAGGGTGGAATAAAAGAGAAGGCAAAGCCAGTTAAGTATAAGATTAATTAGTCTTTCATCTTCCTATTCATTATCATCTAGCTATTGCATCATTATCATCTAGATATTGCAGACACCATGGCACCAATAAAAATTGAAGGCACATGTGGTAGCAGCTTTTGGGATTTTCTCACAGAACTAGTCAGGGGTGAAAGGTCCCAGAGGAAGTATTTAAAGGAAAACAGGTCTCACCAGCTGCAAAGCTGGGAAATCTGATAAAGCCAATTCCAGGTTCAACACCATGGTGGCTTACTAGTTCAACTAGTCAGGATGTTAGAGGGCTCTGGCAGAAAAGCACCAGCAGGTTTAGCTGTGGCAGTTAAACATACCGCTAGCCAGCACTACCCGCTGACAGGCACACGTTATAAATGCCTTAACAAGCAAAGGCAGGCCAGTGGGGACTTCAAAGGGTTAATGTGGCCAGAGCACCAAGTCAAGAGGATGCTCTTAGCATTCTAAGCAGATTGAAAGACAGCAAAGTTTTAGTACTAGAAGCCAGAAAAAAAGGAGCTACACTAGACAAAATAACACCACTATGAGGGCTTGGATGATCATTTTGCCTGTGTAGGCAGTAAGGAAATAATAGAAGTGGAAAATCACATGTTTAAAAAAGGCAACAATTCCATTACAACTGTTTGCTCTTCACTTTCTTGAATGTGGTTTCCTTTAAAATACAACAGTCCTATATCCAAGACCAAAAGAATTGCACTTAACATAAAATCTCATGTCAAAACTGACTAGAATGGCACCTAGCAGAACAAGCAGTGTACAGATTACCCGTTGTGTCTAGCAAGCATCTTTACCAAATTATTTCTCTTTTGATTTTTGAACTGGCTCACAAATAACAGCTGTTGAAAATGTCAGCTGCTGGGGGGGTGGGTAATGCAAACTTGAATGTGAGCTTTGGGGAGGAGGGGAGGGTGCCATGAATATGCCAATCCAGACTTTCTCTTATAATAATACCATCTTCTGATTCTCTGAACACTCTGCAGACTAAAGTGCACCAGGCTGCCATTAATCCCACTTATCACCCTGACAGCTCAGTAATTACACTCCCGCTATTGCTAGGTACTGTAAGGTACTGTAGTCCTAATAAAACATCAAGCACTGTGCAGAACACATGCTGGTGAGGTGTTTTATTAAACTTGGGGGGTTGATCATCAAGTGACATTAGTGTTGACCTATTTTTCTATCTGACAATAGATTATCCTTTGACCATACCATAATAGATATTACAGGGTGCATTTACTGTACCAAGGAGCGAAAGTATTGCATTCTGGTGAACCAGGCAAAAAGCATAAATATAACAGTAGAATCACCCACCAGAAAGTTATTACATAAATAGCTGCAAGTGATTGATCCCTTCAAAAACCACAGGCAAAATACTGTGCTTAAGGGAATACATCAACAATTACCATGAGCTTCAATTCCACATGCACGCCCACATATGAAGAAACATTAAGTATTACACTTCTTTCCTTTTTCTGTAACTATCATCCCACCCTATGAAATCCCACCTTTCATTTTATAAGGTTACTCCATTAATGTGGTTTTAGTTCAAAGTAATGTAAACAACACATTAGAAATTTAATTAAATTTCTCTAATTCACTTGCTAGCTCCTACCAAATTTAAATGAAGAGCTACATGCTCATTATTAAAACAACAAAACAAAAAAAAAAACAAAAAACCCCACACAACAAAAAAACTACAACAAAATTAAATAGCCATGTTTTTAAGTGGTCATACTATTCTAGACTGCATAAAAACACAGAGCACTGCACAAAGCCAGACCTATGCTAATCTCGGAGTACATATCTCAGCATTTCTTAGTAAAAACATAGGAAAAATCCTTCCAACTATCAGAAAACACCCTATTATCAATTTTTCCCCTATTTTTTCATGGAACAACTTCTCCTTTAGAAACATAGAGGCTATGTTGAATCTCAAAAGATACCATATTCTCTTCACGTGCATATATTGATTTCTATGTAAAAGGCAACACCACAATCTTTGCACAACTAAACCCCAACTTGAGAAACTTGAAGAAAAGGAATGATATTTTCCATTTTGGAAGCACTTAGCTGTTGGTTCAACTCAGTTTCATTATGAAATAGTAAATTAAGTTAGATATAAAATCCCTACAAATGCTAAGCAAGTATAGCATATTTATATAAATATTTAAGCAAATATTATCATTTGGCTTAGCTTTATAGACATATCTGCGCCTATATGATGACAGAAACTCACGTTTCCCACACATCTAATTTAAAAATTTACGTCTCTTACCAAACAGTGTTAAATTATGCATAAGTATCCTCAATGAACTTAAAAACGTAAAGATTTTAAATGTTGCAAACTAAAGTTATTTATTGTTTAAGGTGAGAGTGTTTGTAAATCTCTTTCAGGCACAAAATAATGCACGTAAGCGATACTTATGCAGTAGCCCAGCGTTATCAGCTATCAGGTTTGTACCTATCAATTGCATCAGTGCAAAATAAGCACCTAAAACTGTGCATGTACGTACACAAACTCATTCAATCAACCTCCAATAGCATGGGTACTAATAATTCGCTTATATGGGTTTCTGCAGGACACAAACATTCATTTTGAAAAAAGGCTTCCAGCTCTACCTTTCGTAGAATTTTCTAAAACTTTATCCACTACTCAGACAAATAGCCCAGACAGCCACAGTTTTACACAGGTGTCATAATGAGACCAAACACCCGAAACTAACAATCAAACAAAAAAATCTTACATCCTTTTGTGTTCCTGTTCCTTACATTTCACAATGGACGGAAGAGGAGAAAAAGATTATAAAGAAGTGGGGAGGTTTTGTTGCCAGCTTTAAATACCAAAACACAGGAATAGTTGATATAAGGATTTTATGAGTACCAAAGACAAATGATACTTAGAGAAATATTTGTTTTCATTCAAAGTCGTGAAGCAGAAAAAGCAACTCTCACATGCAAGGCTGAGAACTCTGTTGTGTATGTGCCATGTAACAATGAAGACAAAATACTCTTAAATTAGAATTAACTATGAACACAGAATTTTGGACCATAGGAGAAACATATAATCCCCAAGAAATGCCTCTGAACACGAAGGGCATCAGAAATTGTATAAAAGGCAGTGACCACAGACTGTAAAAGCAAGTGGGTATCGTGGTCCTGGATATGTAATACTGGAAAGAGAAACTGCCTGTTAGCAATGCACAGAAAGAAACAAAACATTCAGTATCACGTAAATTGGCAGTACTGGTTCATATTTGAAGAAAGAAGGAAAGACTCCCACATCATCACTGTTGCCTCTTCAATCACCTGGAGGTTCTGCGAGCCTTCTGCAGACACACAGAAAATGGGACAACTTCTCTGTCAGTAAGTTAAGGTAGACCAAAGANAGCAAATTTTAAATAGAGGCACTCTACAGGGTTAGAGGCAGACATGACTTTGCTGTTGGCAGCTACAGCAGGTGCAAGGACGGAAATGAAAGGAAGGAAGTTGTACTGAAAGGAAGAAATGCTCAGAGTTGAAAGTTAGTCTTCAGACACAAAAACCTCCCACCCTAGTGCAGAATAATGGCACTTACAGATAAGGTTATTTTCGGACACTTAATAGGTAGTGAATCATATGGACATAGACTCCAAATCATTCCATTCATCAATGACTCATCTTTCCCTTTTCTTCTTTAGCTCTCTACACGACCATAATTCTTCTTTTCTCATCTACTTCTGAATCCCCCTTGAGTGCAGGAATTCTCCTCTCCCTTTTGCACCTGTTTGGCTATCTTCCTGTTTTCTGTAGCCTTTTTTTCTCCATTCACCTGAAACTTCTCCACTTCTCTGTCCTATAACTTTTTATCATTCTTCAGCATAACTCCATTTTAATGGATAACTTCGTTAACATAAAAAAGTGTGATTAAATGTCTGCCAGCAGGTAATTACAACAGTGGTGTAGGAGAGTGTAGACCAGTCACTTTTCAATTCATCTTCCGAGTTTTTGCCATCCACCCCTTCAGAACCTCTATTTCTGGTAGGTTCCAACACTAAAACCGTCCTTTCCCAGTGACATCTCTTCTGGATACTGAGGACCGTGCTATCTCGGTCTGTGATCAGACATATGCAAACTGTGGCTACCAGAAGAAAAGCAGATTGCTGAGATTTCCTCTTAAACCCTTGCTGAATGGTGGGAAGGCAGCCAGGCAGAGCTCCGTAGTCAGCTCACAGCTAGTGCTCCGAGCACTGCCCCATGGCAAGAAGCCTGCTCCAAGTCAGTTTATGGGAAATTATATTCTGCCTGCTCTTAAATTTCTCCTGTCATTTGACTGGGACACAGAATTTTTCACTTACCATACTGCAATACAGCCTCAAAGACCACTGCCTTTCACCCACTTCATTTTATATAGCTTGTATATCATTACTCTAATCATATTTCTCCTATTTATAATGTTACAGAGTAAAACTACTATATAAATTAGAGTTGATTAAAAATAGAAAAAGCAGTGTTCCTTACAGAATATTGTAGCACAAAGGATGCCAAATCTGAAAAGCTGTAGCATCCTTTTGACATATCAGAAATCAGAACAATTTTTTTTATATATATAATGCAAATCATTTCAATCATCTTATGCTTTCTCATAGACTCAATCTGTGAACAAGCAAATCAAATAAATGGTTCACATCTCTATTAATAACTGTTATATGCAGCTCATACGAAATCAAAATAATTACTAAAAATATATTTATATTAACATCACCATACTAGAATCTGTATGGAATACCTTTCACTAGCTCCTTCACTCCCACACAAACTACCTCTTTTCTTGAGTTTTAACAGGGCAATTTATTTACAGCATCTTTAAATCTATGCTTTATTTTTACACTCCATTTGTTATATATTCCTCATCATTCAGAGTTCTTTGACTTCAAAAACAAAGTTATTATGATAACGTCTCACAAAAAGTTATAGTCGTGGTGCAGGAATATAATGCTCTCAGATTGTATAAAAGCAACAAGTCCAGTGAGTGTCAAAACCTATTTGTTCTTCCTCCTTAGTGGTAGATCTTAAATGGGATATGTCAACCACACAGTTCCTGACAAGTATGTGCAGACTCATGTACCACACAGCTCTCTTCTATCAGACCCATATACATGCTTTTACCTGCAGCAATTATTCCACCTCAGTCTCTACCACTTCAGACACAAAATAAACATCTGATTCTTCATTTGAATGTTACTTTCTTCTATCTCTTGAATTCATTTCCAAGCGACAAAGATTTCTTACCAGTTCATCAGCATACTATGCTTTGGAAGGGGCTATTAAAAATAATAACCTTCTCTTTCTGCTCCATCCAGGATCATGGTACATTAAATGCTGCTTCAGTTCTCATTTTTGACACTACTAGTGTCACTAGGTTACATCAGGTAATGTAGTCAGAAAGGAAGTCAGACTTTAGTTCTAGACAATAGAGACAGCAGCTACGAGTCCCAGTAAGATCAACCTATATTCCATCAACAGCAATTCAAGCTTATTCTCAAGCGGCAGTTAGTACCAGTTTGGGTGCTGTCTGTCACAGAAAACTATCATGGGAAACAGTACCTGATGTGCTCAGGAGACTCCTGGTCTTCTCCTCATCTTTTCAGTTATTTCTCATCCTTTATGTTGTGGAACCTCCCTAATGAACTTTGACTGGTCCCTTTATTGATATTCTGTCCCAGACTAGGGCAGCATTACTGTACCTCTCCAAAAAGGTTGTATTTCAATTGCTACATTTTTGCAATTCCCATGAATGACAAGGTAGGTACCGGTTTCAATTAGCTTTAAAAATTCAGTACATTGATTGGTCCACTGGTTTTAAAAGCTGGCTTTGGATTTGGGTTTGATTTTAAAAAAATAGTAAGTCTCTTACTTTTGCACATCTCTTCCTAATCTTTTTTTAAAAAAATCCTCTATGGAAGGCTCAGCTGACTTAGCTTGTTGTTAACACTTCCAGCTAGGGTTAAGAAGTTTAAAAAATCCTGTGACAGCTCTGTACAAAACTGAGGATTTTACATAGTGTTATATAATACACTAAATGTTACCAGATGTGTTCAAACTGAAAAGTCAACAAATGTGATTCATAAATTTCCATTCTGAAATATTATATTAGAATTAGAATTTAAGTTTAGACACTGGAGTCGGCCCTCACATGCCTATTCCATGGCCTAATTTCTCTGAACAAGTGCTTGGCTGAGAAGTTACCACTGCTTTCTGAAGAATGATTTTGTAAACTCCTTCCAGCAGGACTTAGTACATAACTGGCCTAAATATTGTTGCTTTGCACAAAGAAAGAAAAAGTATTTGGGAATCTGGGCCTTCAAATTTAGCTACTTAAAATAAATGTAAGAGGAAATAAAGTTGAACTTATCAATGTACAAAAGTACGGGATACATTTTCAAAAGAAAAATACCACTTATCTTGAGTTTAATTTTCAGCTTCATCTCTTATACCTACTACACTGGCCAAACACATGAATGCTTAGCGAAAAGCAGGTGCTGCAACTATTAAAGTCTGTACTACAGAATCTGAGGGCCACCTTTACCTGTACATAAGAAATCCATTCCATAATCTGGACAGCTATCCATTTTTCATACCTCATTCTCACAAAAAGAAAAAAACAAAACCAACCAACCAAAGTTGCACCTTCTGATTAAAGGATATATCGAGTAGACTGTTTCCTCCCATTCACTTCAGAACAGAAAGGACTCTTTTTTTTAATTTCAAATACAAAAATTTTAAATATTACAGACTTACAGTACTATTCATTCTAAACTTTGTTACCATTTTCTTGTTTCATATTAAGCATTATGAAATTGTTGCATTTTCAAAAGTATTGATCAACATTCAAAATTCATTAAACTGTCCCAGAAAAACTAAGTATAATTAAAGTTTTTATTGCCATCAACAACATATTTCTATTTAAAACTTAAGAGTTTTTAGAGTTACAAAAAAAAGTAGTTGAAAGTCAATTTGCAACTTCTCTGGAAACAATGATTACATTTCACACTACATATTAATTAATATTTTCTCAACACCATAGGAACACAATACAGTTCATTGGTTATTATGCCAAACTTCATGGTATCCCATAAATTCCAGTAGTGCAAAAGATGCACAAGAAACACATTCATCGATAAGACTTTGACACTGTCTATTTAGAACTTGGACTGTGCACTTGCAAGCCCTTGAAAGCAGTACTTCATCTGCCAAACCAACCACCTGTGGCCCAGTCACACCTAGCCTTACAGGGTTTCTTAAATGGGTACATTTATGTTCACCACAGTAGTGATCCCTTTCACATAGGAGACAGCTGTTACATGATGTTCAATATCCTTTTAATCCTCTATAGACCTTAGACAGAAGGGCTGACAGAATTGACAGCTTTTATTATAGCTTGTCCTGTACACAATAATCTTCTTTCACCTGGACTGTTCTCCCAGAAGTGTTACAGACTTTTTGACTTATACCGAGGATTATTTCTAGTCTTTAGGAGAGAAGAAATTATTTTTGTGTGGCATGATTCTTATCCTGCGTAAACTACCTTTTCAAAATATGAAACACCTGTTGTCTGTTTATCTTAATGCCAGTGAAACTCCTTCGGGTTCACTTCAGGAAAAATACACTTTAGAAGTTCAGTTATGGACATCTTTTTCTCCCGAAATGCCTTCACCGTCTATGGACATCTTACAAATGTCATTCTGTACAATACATTGTTAACAACAGGAGCACGCACCTACTGTTTATTTTTACTGAAAACATTTAATACATTTAATAATAATATATATAAACAATCTATGATAAAGTATAATGTAACTAAAATGCAAGAATTGAAAATTTAAGAAAGTGTTCTCAGTTAAAAACTACAAACTGAGAAGAAATAGATTTCCTCACTATAGCACCACAGAGATTCAAACAATCAGACTAACTGTGCTAATGCTCATCTGTCTTGCAATTTAGGCAAGCCAGCAATTCCACCACAATTAATGCAAGAGTGATTTAAGCTAAGAACCTTTGTGGAGAAGTAGTCTTGGGAAAGGCAATAACAGCAGACTAAGCCAGCATTTCCCTTATTGTTAGGATCTGAGCTCCAAGGAATTCTCTGTCTCTACCACCATCTTGCCATGTGCCCAGAGAACTGACCTGATGTTGATCTAGGATCCAGCCACTTGCAAGGCAGGCTTCACTGCTCTCTGCACACAATGCACTCCCATCATTTCCAAACCCATGCTATGAGAAAGGGGTAGGAGTGGGGTGGGGGGGGAGGGAAAGAGGGTAAAAGACCAAGGAGGTTTGCACAGGCTTTGCTGCTGGTGTCACCTGAACATTTGACCCTACATCGAGTGTACTTGGGAAGCACGCAAAAGCACAAATTACCTCATTGAACTCTGTATTCAAAACACAAGTTTCAAAAGTTTCAGCTTCCCTTGTTTTCTGACTTGTAGAAAAAAAAACCAAAACAAAACACATTTTTGGCTGCTATTACAGTTTAGAGCTCCAAAGAAAACTAAGAGGTCAGTCATCTTCCCACTGTGAACCTAATAAAGTTACTTTTTCCCATGCAGAAGGTAACTAGTTGACCCCAGCTGATGATCTTTTTCCAAATTTTGAAACTTGTAGCCAGAGTATCCTTAGCAAAGCTCAGTCCTGGCAGATTGTGAACACTCTAGTTCATTATCAGACTGCTTAACTGTGCTTTATTTTAATAAATGTAGTCCCCAGTAGGACTTGGACCATTCATTTGCTTGTAATGAAAGCCCTTGAGCTATTTGTTAAAACAACTTAATACAAGTCTTCCAGAAGCGAGTTCCCAGCACCCAGACTGGTAGGAACAGCTCCAGTATCCTCAGCCTTCTCACCTTAAAACTGATGCAGCTACATACTTCAAAACCATGTGCCACTCCCTCATGTCTTTTTCCTCAGAGGATCTGCTGGTGTGGAAACTGCAAGAATTCAGCAGAGAATTCTAAGACTTCATATTTTCTCTAGAAATTGCATGTGTACAATGACTGCCTTCCATCTTTTGCAAATAAATAGGTTTGTCTTAGACACCTTAATAACTGACGCTGTCACTTCTTAATATGTTCAGCCATCAAGACTCAGAAAAAAGTAAGTATGTTTGCTATTTGGGTTCTAATTTTCTAAGCTGCATATCATTTATGCATTTTTTAGCCATATGAAAAGAATACCCTGTTTGTAATACAAAAGCATCTTAAAAAAAAAAGGTGGTATTTTCTTGTATGCTTTGCTGTTTAAGAGAATTATTTGGCTTCGCTTTTCTACCTTAAATTTATTAAAAAAGTAAAGATTCAAAACCAGTATCCCCTCACCAAATGAAAAGAGCTTGATGACATAACAACAGAAAACATACAGGCAAACTACAGAGGACAGCACAAAGAGAAGCCCTCTACAAGCTACACTAAGAATCAATGTTGCATTCATAATATTCCAAGTTTAAACATATAAGTAATATTTCAATAGTAGGTAGCTGAAAATTCAGTCTTACTTGTTTACTAGAAGTAAATATGCTAACTCATTAAGACTGAATGATTGGTATATATGTGCTATATCTAGATTTTGCTATAATCGCCTTCACTGTGAAGAATTTTACAACATTCACAGTATGATGATATAAATAAATTACATAGCCAAAAGCACTCTCCAGACTATTGATATTTACATGAAACCAAGACATAATTTAAATACAAATGGCTTTTTTTTATCTTGTAACCAAAACTTATGGAGACAACAGTGGTAATATCCAGGCTCACCTTCTATAGATCAGAGTGGTCCCCAAATAAAGGTTCAACCTTTAATGTCTCACCAACCAGGACTACTGTAAAGTCATATGGACAGAAGGCTGGACTAGATGACCTAACAAGTTTACACTATCTCTGCAATTTCTCCTAGTATATTGAATAATAGCCTTTAAAAATGGCAAATCTATGTCTGCTTAACTATCTGCAGTTGAGGTTTCCAAACAGACACAGCAAACTTTAAAGATCTTCAGAGATCACATATTTCTTGAGTTATTTTGGATTACAGGAGTGACACAAGTATTAATTTTCCTTACCAATTAAATCCCTATTTTTAGCACCTTACCAGTCACTCCAAAATTAGGGTAAATAAAAGGACTATAGTTAAAATAACAGTACCCAAAGGATCTAAAATATGTGAGTATTATATACAAGGATTTTCAAATACAGTCACCTGAACGTGTCTTTAAAAGGGTTTGTTTTCTAAACAGTATAGCATGGCCTTTTAGGTGGATGTATATTGGCAAAGAAAACTCCATCTACTAGCTCAACATAAAAAACGTTATGGCCTGCTAGTGTCAAGAAGGCTTAGGTGGCAACTAGACCACAATTGGTTCATCTGTGTTTGTGAAAATAGGACAAACATTTGTTGCTAACAGGAAGGCCCAAAGAATCTTGTGTTTTAGGTTTTACCCTTACAACCTAAGTAGGAAAAATTTTCACATCCTTTTAAGAAGTTTATATAAAAGACAAAGTATTTGTCACATTTCCTCCCATACTGAAGCTAATGGCACAAGAATGAATACATTTTCTGGGATGGCTCAGCAGTTAAGTGCTGTTTGGAAAATATTAAAAGAAATGTTTTTTTCAGAAAAACACAGCTTAGAGAAATGTTAGGATGAATAAAAAGATCATTAAGCTGTTGATTCACCATGGTTTGATAGATAACTTGTTCTTGAATATGTGGCATTGTTCTTCTTTGTACATGCTCAGATTGTTAGACCAACACCAAATACAGCAATCCCAGGACTGTAAATGTAGTGCAACTGAAAAAGTATACTTTTCCCATTACCCAAAGGCACTGCATTTTCAAAAACCTGCTAGAAGGATTTAAATATTCTCTTTGGATAGATAGTTTCTCTTGCTACAAATGAGCAGATGTCTGCCTTTCGGCAATTCTTTTTTACACAGTTATTTGAAAACAATTACAGAAGAATGTTAGAACTGATGTATAAAAAAATAATCCACAAAGATTCAAATACTGCATTCCTCAGACAAGTCACACAAACATTTCAGAAAGCCTAGGAAACAGCGCAGTGTTTCTTCTCTTCCACCCTCCATTAGCACCTCCTCTCTCTACACAAAAATACACAGAATACACATTAGCAACTTCCCAATTGTTCCTGCATCTCAGGTTTAGATGTTGTGATTTCAGTGTTGCTCTTTTCTAACCAAGAAGCATTAGGGTTTGATGAATACATCTGATATCTTTCAGCAGCTTCATGTCTCAGGTCAAGGAGGATTGTGTGAGAGATCGCTTAAGCAATCTGGACACCCACAAATCCATGGGCACCGATGGAATGCACCCACAAGTGCTGAGGGAGCTGGTGGATGTCATTGCTGAGCCACTCTCCATCATCTTTGAAATGTCCTGGAGGACAGGAGAGGTGCCCGAGGACTGGAGAAAAGCCAGTGTCACTCCAATCTTCAAAAAGGGCAAGAACAGAAGACCCAGGGAACTACAGGCCGGTCAGCCTCACCTCCATCCCAGGAAAGATGATGGAGCAGCTCATTCTAGAGGTCTTCATCAAGCAAGTGGAGGAAAAGAAGGTTATCAGGAGTAGTCAACATGGATTCACCAAGGGGAAATCATGCCTGACCAATCTGACAGCTTTCTACGATGGCATGACTGGCTGGGTAGATGAGGGGAGAGCAGTGGATGTTGTCTACCTCGACTTCAGCAAGGCTCTTGACACTACCTCCCATAACATCCTCCTAGGGAAGCTCAGGAAGTGTGGGCTGGATGAGTGGTCGGTGAGGTGGATTGAGAACTGGCTGAATGGCAGAGCTCAGAGGGTTGTCATCAGCGGCACTGAGTCTAGTTGGAGGC
>Ga0065711_1005849_pt1 | contig 25788 bp, 17 predicted proteins | sample Hoacrofraction12_FD_59098 | JGI IMG/M metagenome (GOLD analysis project Ga0065711, IMG submission 59098) | Hoatzin crop microbial communities from Cojedes, Venezuela - Epithelial fraction 12 v2 (version 2) | ecosystem: Host-associated > Birds > Digestive system > Esophagus > Crop | place... | reverse complement strand
GGGGGTGGGGTGGGGGGGTGTGAAAGACAAGACAGAAAAAAAAAGAGTAAAGTCAGAAAAACCCCAGCGGCCTAGGAAAAGAAGTGCGGGGGGAGAGGATCAGGTACCACCACCACGGATTCGACGATGTCCAACGATGTCCGGTCAGCTCAGTCTCTGTGTGGGTGTGGAGGCCCCGGCGAGAGCACAGCTCAGCAGTGAGGCGGCTAGGAGGAGAGCAAGAGAGCGGCGAGGAGCATGTGCTGCCCTTTTATATGGACATTTGTGCATGCGCAGAGCACGTCCGCATACGTGCAGTTCCTGCCATGCGTGCTGCCCGCTTAGACAAGTCCGTTCTTGCCTGTCCACACGCTTCTCTGTGCACAAGCGCTTTCCTGCAGGTCGTTGTGGCGGTTTCTTTCCAGAGGCCAGCAAGAGATGACAATGGCAATGTCGAGACAAAACCAGTTTGTAGCGATCTTCTACAAGGTGTTGGAACAGGCTGCCCAGGGAAGTGATTGAGTCATCATCCCTGGAGGTGTTTAAAAGACGTGTAGATGTGGTGCTTAGGGACATGGTTTAGTGATGGATTTGGCAGTGTTAGGTTTACGGCTGGACTTGATGATCTTAAAAGTCTTTTGCAGCCTAAATTATTCTATGATTCTGTATATGCCAGGTGTATATATATTGCAAAGCTAGTAATAACGTTAGGAATAAATAGAGCTGTATTTTTTCCAGAAAACTGGATGTTACCCAACAGAAAAGAGAAAATTGAGTGTGACAAACCCATCATACATTGCAAATATTTGTAACTTTTGTTTGTGATCTCTCTAATCAGTCAAACGTTCCTTGATGTTTTGGAATGACTATTTCAGATTACAGAAGTGTTATGGCCATTAATAAGATACTTTTGTTATACGTTTATTTCTATTTATGTGCATAAACGAGTGGAGTGGGTGTGTTTTTTCCCCATTAGAGTAACGTGAGCCGGCATGCAAAAAGTCTCCTGATCGAACACCAACATTTCAAAAGCTTGTTTTCAAAACTCTGTTTGCACTAGTGCATTATTTTTCCCAAATAATAAATCTTGTTTCAGGGTAATGTCTGTCTACCCCCTCCTGTGCAGACATGACCTCAGAACTTTGTTTCAAAACACTGTAGAATTTAAATGCTGCAAATGATGTAAATGCTGTAAAATGCTGTTTTAAAATGCACCCTACCCATATTGTTTAAGGAACGTAGATTGTTTAGGGCAGGAATTGTGTTATGTATACAGTTTGATTTGTTCTGAATCTGGGCTGTACTTCACAACAGGAACCTTGTAGTCACTTAATCAGCCTTTAAAAGCACTGCCTCTTCACCAAAATAAATGTACTATTTCTGGACATACTGTGCATATGAAAATTTATCTCTCAAGTAGGAATTACTCCCAGTAATACCAAAGTGTTAGCGCATTGCGACTTATTGTAGAAGTGGTATGTACAAGTTGTTGGTCATTCACTTGGGGTGAATTCACATGGACAAGCTTTTTTTTTTTTTTTAACATCCATCTGTTTTACATAGATTCCACAGATTGTGCTTGTGGTTCTGGCTGTCAGAGAACAAGAAGGCTCAGAAAATATATCTAATATGCTTTAAAAGTAGTTTGGAAATGATTTAAGAACATAGAAAAATGTGTAGGCTCCAGGCAATCTGGTACCTTAGAGAATGTACCCATCCCAGAGCTGTAACCTCCAATAAATCATATCGTGAACAGAGTGTAAACATTTTCATTGTTCCAGCTGGCAAAATGTTTTTTCATGCACACAATATAGGCCCTGTTTCGAGCACATTTTTTGCTCTTGACCAAAAGGACACAATAACTTTTTTTTAAACAGTGTTGAGATTCTGTGCTGCATTTTTTGCTTTCACGTAAAATATGATACTCTCTTTTTGACAGCGTCGTAGAGAAGCTGAAGAACAAACAATGAGTAACTAGAATCAAAATGTATAAATTGGCAGTTAAAATACAATACAAATCAAAAATAAAAAGCTTTCCTATATAAAGTTAATCAGATCTAGTTAGTAGTGGTGTGAGCATAAATGGAAAAAAAATGTTTATGAAAATCTCTTTCCTCCAAAGTTGCACTGAGTCTTGCCCATGGAAAAGATCCTAAGGGAACTCTCTGTATAGACGATGTTACAGAGGTTCTTTCTTCATTACTAGTGGATAAGCAACATGGAACTGCATTACTACTATTATCTCTTGAACTAGAATTTAATTGGTGAGTGAATTTTGATTTTTGATTCATTATTTGCAGATGCTGATGCATATAGGGTTTTAGAAGTTTAGTCATGTATGTCAGAAACAAGACAAAAGATGAAGTGAATGCGCAGTAGAAGTTAGATCAAAGAGGTAATAAAGCACAGATACAGAACAGTGTTTCATCTTGGTGCACAGAGCAGACTGAGAGATAGAAGTTGTCAGGGCCTTGAGGTCACTGTTAGCTCTTGCTGTCCCTGCCTGGCAAAGGACGCTATTTCTGCACCGCTAGGGCCATCAGTCCCTGATATCACCACAGAAGGCAGTCACTTTGGTCAGTCATCATTTACCCTTGGTAAATCCGTGTTGACTGTTCACAGTTATCTTACTGTCCTCCTTGTGTTCAGGAATGTGTTACCAGAGGACACGTTCCATGATTTTCCCAGGGGCCAAAGTGAGACTGAATGACATGTAGTTCCCTGGATTTTTGAAGATGTTGCAACATTTGCCTTTCTCCAAACATTAGGGACAACATCCACATCTCCATGACCTTTCAAAGATCATAGAAAGCAGACTTGCTAAGACATCTGCGTGCTCTGTCAGTACCATTGGATGTAGCCCATCTGCCCCCATGAACTTGTATAGATGGAGTTCTTTCAAATAATCTCTCCCTTGATCCTAATCTTCTACTGGAAGTTGTCTTCTTTGAACCTGCATCTAAGCAGAGAGGTCTGTTATGGTGATACATAAGCTAAGTCTCCAACTCAGAATTCATAATACTCCCAAACCACCAGTCCCCAGTCTCACCGCTGCAGAGCTTCTCCCAGTCCAGTCCGTTGTGGGTACTACCTACCTTACTCCAGAGAATCAGATCCTCACATCAAAACTCCAGTCCTCCTGCTGTTCCATTCCTGAGCTCCCTGTTTCTGCTACTTCTCTATGGAGGCCAGTTCTGTAAAAACTTCCTGATAATCCACTTCCGTTAGCTCCATACTCCATGGCATCTCACCTTTGTCCACCAGGGAAAAATTTTAATGAACAGCAGGGCAGAGGCTATGCTAGGCAGATGTGATTCCTGACAAATGCTGGGTGGGGCTGATGTCTAGGAACCATGTATCTAGATTCATTCCCATGGATTCTGAGCTTCCAAATGTGGCTCATGGTCTGAAGGACATTGTGATGGAATACACAGACTAAGGAGATGACGAGCCCAAGAGAGAACTGCGTGGCATCCAGAAATTTTACTTGCTCTCTGTGTCACACAGCACCACCCTGCTCAGGAGATTGTAGCAGCTTGTCTTGATCACTGGAAGCAAACATCAGCGAGGTGGGATGCAAATGGCAGTGTGAGAAACAATGTAAATTACTTCCCTCAGCCTCTCTCTTGTCACAAATAGTGCAATCATAGGCAGAACTTCCTCTCCAGCTTAGTTGCGTTGCACCCAAGAACTGCTGTGGCTTCATCCTGTCACTTTCACTTTTCCCTTGCTCTTCATGCCATGCCTTTAGCCACTGTGTTAGCTGTCAGTACCCTGTGCCACCTTCTATGAGCTGTCATATACAACTGAGCTTATGTCCTTAGCTGAATTTTACCTCTTAATTGGCCAGTCCTGCAAGAGAGTGCCATCTCGTACATCTGACCAGATTTCACAAAGCTGGATACAACTGTTCTTTGTGAAAAACTAACCCTGATGAAAATAGGCATAAAAGAATACATGTCCAGGAAAAATTACATTCATGAATATCTGTAGAGGAGGTATAAACAGAATACTCTGGAGATATTTATGCAACGTTTTGCAGAAATGACTTGTGGTCCTCAGTAAATATAATTTCATTAATCAACATCAGTCCTTGGTCCAAATAACATATGTCACCATCTTCAGTCAGGGATTCAGTACTAAATCAGAGGAGTAGTTTTCACAAAGCAAATATGTAAACCCCATCTTTCTGTGATTTTCTTGTCCTTTCTCTTCAGTGAATCATATCAGTTCTATCCTATGATGGCCGTAAGAATCTAAGCCCAAAAGGATTTGCTTACCTGTGCACCTGTTATAATACACTAGTTTGTTAATGTTTATACTAAGCTTTAAAGTACAAGTCAACCAATATAAAATATGAGGCCATTAGAAATAATCATACTTGAGAACCAGTTTAATGTGAGTTTTATCTTCTCATTTTCACTTTGATCTAAAGAGTGTTAAATATGCAAATCATATATTTTTGTTAGAAAATGTCAGCCAAAGATTTTAAAGTATGTGCTTAAAGTTAGGCTCATACATATTTAATTGTACTGCACTATATGTTGTGCCTACTTACTGAAAAAGGTATTTTGTTTTTTCAAAGTGCTCAGCACTTATAACTCATTTTTCTTCAATTTGAATCTCACGTGCTCAGCAGTTTGCTACAAGAGGATGTATTTAGTGGTTTGTAGATGTAAATAGCAATACAGAATTCTAACTTTAGGCAGTCAGGTTTCAAATTTTCTTTGTGTGGCATATTAAATTTATTTAGAAATATTCATTGGCCATCTGTGAACCCACAAGTGTCCTATATCTCATATGGTAAGAAAATCTGTAGCTTTTTTTTTCTGTGTAGCTAAGAATCATTACTTGCATGTCACTTTAAATTTAAGCATGGGTTGCAGAGAAAGTATTTTGAAACTCTGTGATAACCTGCTGCCAAAATACTGTTTACATTGACAATTTAATAGAGTGGAAAAATGCTTGTTTTCTATTTAGTAAAATTTAGGACCTGATCTAGATGTGAATTGTTTGTACAGTAGATCTCACAAAAACAGTCAGGCAGTGGGTTATGTAGCTGTACAAGTGAAATGAAATTTTGAAAGGTGGTGCAGCTTTGCCAACAGATAGTTGGACACTCTGCATAGGTTACATCTCAAGGAGGAAATTTTCATCCGATATAGCAAAAAACTACTGAACCTTGCTGGTTTCATTAGCACACTGTGTTTATCTTAGTGTTTATTGATCACGGGTACTTTATCTATCTCGTTACGTCTGTGGATTGAGTTATTCTTTAAGTGTTTGAAAAGCAGAAGAGTTAAAATAAGCTTAAATGGAACAGAGTTAAAAACAGCAAGTTCCTCTCTTGCCAGTCTCTTTTTCTGATGTCACACAGAGAAGCATATAATATGCATCATGCCTTGTCCAGAAGTCCATCTTTTCAATACTTATGGAAAGCCAGGCGTGAAGATCTGAGTCTCCTTTTAAACTCATATATGGAACTATTAGCCAATCAGCAGGGTATGTAAGTCACCTTTTTTTTTTTTTTTTCTTTCGTAAATAGTGGCCAGGTAATCACCAGCAGCCCAAATCAATTAAAATGAAAAATCTAGCTAATTAGAAAGAAGGATCTTAGCCTTTGTTGGCTCCAGAACCAGTCATCATGTGAAGACTGAACTCTGTCCTGCCTGTTGGCATATGGTTTGATGAGATTTCCCCATAGCACTCAAGGGGCTTTAAATTTTAATTACAAAATTTCTGGTTCCTTCCTCATGATATCACAGAAGTGAGCTGTCCTGGACAGCTCATTTATCAAACAATAGCAGAATATAATGCGTGGCAGTATATGAGAGAATGTTCTGGAGAGAATATTCTGAATCAGTAGATCATTTTAACTGAATTCTCGTTATTCATTGTATTCCATTTTTTAATCAGTCACTGACTACTGTGCGTTCCACATCTGTTCAAAAAATCGAGTACAGAAGGACTGTTGCTAATATCACCTGTACTGGGGCCGAGGACTGACTAGGAATTAGCTGATGTGCCACGGTCATGGCAGTTCCCAAAACCAAAATCTTGTACCTGCAAACCGACTTTTAACATGTTTGGAGCGTTTCTTCCCCATCTGAATAATTTAAATGTATACCTTAAATTAAGATTCCATACATGTCTATAAATGAAATTGTACAATACAATTACAGAATCTATAGAATTAAATGTATAGTATATATACTGAATATAATATAAAATGTAATGGAAAGTATTAACAATTTGCATATGACAACAAGGGGAAATGTAAACTGCAAAGAAAGAGCACAATTAATTAACTTTAAGGAGAAAGGAAATTACTTCTAATGTATAAAAAACAGTATACCATATTGTAAAGCCAGATTCACTGATACAATGCTGTTGAAGTCCATAAACCTACAGTGACAATAATACCTCTACAAACAAGGGGTGTTATAGCTATAGCTTGGAAAATTTTAACTGTCAATGAAATGCAAATTCTTAGTATTAAAGAGTATTGACCAGTGAAGCATTTTATCAAGGATTCTGATACAGAGTTTTTCTCTGGAAGTTTAGAAATCCAGACTAGAAATTTTTCTACTGCATCTGAAATAAGAATTATTTCAAAGAATTTGTATTACTTGCATTACATTCTAAATCGGTCTAGGTATGGCGCTTTTTATGGTGCTCTAAAGAAGTCTCTTCCAGCCTTTTCTAGTCTTTATTAAATTATCAGAATAAAAATGAAGAATGTTGTTGTAATCTTGATTTTTCTTCAGATATTTACTGTTCTCAGACATTTTTTTCATCTAGTAGTTATGAAACAGTTTTACTTGATATTGTATTTTTCCCCAGGTAGTTTGAATTTTAGATAAGGTGGCTAATCTTTCTCCACACATTATTTTCTTTAGTGTTTCTGCTTTAATCCAACTGTTGTCTTGAAGTTAAACTCTGTATGTATTGCTGACTTTATTAGAGTAAGACCCATTCCTTAAAAGGAAAGGATTAAACATGTTTTCTCACCTCTGGCGTTTGAAAGTATCTTACATATGCTAGATATTACTATAATTATAATTTTAGAACTTTACAAATAGATTTTCTTTTTTCTAATATTCTGATAAAGTCCAGTAATGCAGTTAAACACATGTCAGTAAGTAGACAAACTCTTGCTACCTACATGATTTCTAATGTAAAAAATAATATTCATTCATATGAGTGAGATAGTGTCAGGACAGTGCAAAGTCAGTGAGCTTCTTCAGTTTTTAAGTCCCCCAAGGGAGATCACAGTATCATAGGATATAATCTAACACACATTTAAATCAGTACAATTACATTTTGAAGAGTATGTGGATTTTTTGCAAATTTTACACCTTGGAAGCTATCTCATCATCATGAGCTGATAGCTAGAGACAGGTTCAACACTTTACTAGTCAATTTGTTTTGGTCTTATTTTTGTACATAATTGGGATGCTAACTTTTTTTGTCACTTTGTCATATACTTGTATCTCTCAGCTGTCAGCCAGAAGGGAGGCTACAAGCTGACTAACTGCTGAAAACACTTCAACATTACATTTTAAAAATTTTCAACAAGCAGCCACTGTCTTCAGGGCATAATTTCATTATGTTCCATTAGTTGATAAAGGAGATGCCTCCACTGCACAGGAGACATGATCACTTGGGGAAAAAAATCAATTTTTCAGTAACTTTCAGATTGTATTTGTTTTGTTGATTCTTCATAAGTGACTTAGCATAGTAATATTGCAAATTTTAATTGCATCTACAAAGTTAATGGAGATACACTTGAAGCCTACACAGCCCCTGAGCAGTTGATACTAAACAGAAACTGATGGCAATTGTTATATTTATTTCATTGTCATTTATTTGGTACATAGCAAGTGATAAGAAAAAACTGAAAAATAAAGCAGTTGTGATTTTAAGGCTTTTTTTAAAAAGTTTGCATGCCGTTTTCAGGTACTCAAATTATGTGGGAAGTTCACCTTCATTTTCTTAGGTTATCATATAATATGTAAGTGCCAGAAGAAGAAATGATGTTTGTGTTTGAACACAAGCAATTCAAATGCAAGTGAAGAGGCAAAGTTTAAAAAAATTCACTCTTTGAATATCTTGTAGAGATTACTATGTCGGTTGTTTGTTTTTATTTTATCATAATGTGCATGTACTGACTAACTTTCAGGTATCTTTAGGGGTTACAGTAGAGTCAAAAAAAATATTTGTGTTTTCCTTCTGACAATCAGTACTATTTACGGGGCACTCACATGTTCATTTTCTGCTTAGGGCAAACTGCATCGAATGAAATTCTGATTTTTTTTAATTATAACATATGAGGTCCCTGTAGTCATAGAACAGAGTTGGTCACAGCGATATTCATACAAGCTTGTCCTCCTTTAGGGAGCAGCTGGCCCTTGCTCCACCCTGACACAAACAGTACTATGCTTCTGCTGAGTGAATTGAAACTATTCTATTTTGTTATGAATTTTATATTAATATTTTTTCTATAAACTGGAATATGTATCTTTTAGTTTCAGTTTCTGCTATTTAGCAATAGGATTTCCTGAATAATCATGGCAATGATATCTGCCTGGTAGTTATGCGGATTTCAGTAAGCGATTCATGGAACGTAAACAAAATCTGGCAAACTGTTATGGATGTTTAGGAAGCCCTCAATGCTGGGAGTCTGACACTTGCCTTGACTCCTATTTTAAAGTTAACCTGGAGCTGATTGCTGAGTTTCAGACTGGTAGGGAACTTGTCCTGTCTTATTTAGGCCTTCTATATGGATTTTGTGCCTCCAGTGGCAGTAGGAGTAGATTTTACTTTAATTTTCTTCGGAAATAACAGTGGAATTCCCAAGGTACTTGAGTGGATCTATTCAGTTTTTCATGAACTGTCTACAGCTTCACAACTTCAGATATTACTTGCATTATTTTCATTCTTAATACATCATGAAGAACATGCACTCATGAATTCTCTTTAAGCAACAAAAAACCCAAAAACTAAAGCCTGTAGTGAGTGGAAGAAATTCCTGGAGTGTTGTTTTTAAGCAGAATGAATAATGATACATTAATAGGCAGTTACAAGTTGTGTCTGTTCTCCCCACTATACCTTTGGCTAGTGAGTGCCAGCTGGTGTACAGAGCACAGGTTAGGCTTGGATGAACTACACTGTTCACAAAGATTCCAGTCTCCCGTATTTCTAGTATATGTAAAATTCACTGGGGAATCACTAAAAGAATAATTGAAATTTTAGAAAGAAAAATATCTTACAAGTTTATGCTTCTGTAAGTAGTCAGTAGATTTGATAGAAGCAGCATGCTGATGCATCGGCGGCTGGGGAGAAAAGCAGATTCAGTGTAGAAAGGGACTTGCGAATTCACAAAACTATGCAGATGGTAGAAAAAAAGACTTTATCATCAGAACTGTAGCTTTCATCAGACAGTTGTGCAAGGAGTGTAAGACATGCTATAACACTGACCTTGGAGAAGTAAATTCCTGTATTTACTATGTGAGCGTAATTTGCCTGTCCATAAAATTTGTTTCTTGCCAAAGCAACTCCTCCACTCTTTGTTGCCAGAAGCAAACTGCATCTGGCTCTGGAAGTCAGTTCAGTCCTGGAGAGTTATGTACAATGAGGAAAAGAAAAAAGCCTTTACAATATTCAGAAGCAGACTCTGTTCATTCAACTAAGAAGCCTTAGAGATGTAATTTCAAAGCAGGTGATAACTACTGTGCATGCTGATCTTTAATCAACACATGCTCAAAGCTAGAAACCCGTAGTACAAGAAAACGGTTATTTAATTTAATAGCTAAAGGAAAGTCAGATGGAAATATCTGAAGAGCAGCCTGACAGTGTATTACTGTGCTAGCATTTTACGTNAATACAACATCCGTTTATTTGGAACCTATAAGATAATTTTACAAAAAACAAAAATCATTAAAAAGATGAAGAAGTCAATCACCACTAGGAACATTTTAAATAAATTGCAGTCTAAATTTTGACTTTATACTTATTAGCTATTTTTTCCTGCCTTTTTGTGAAGATTAATTTAGAAATATGAAATAATGATGTTTTAGCCTAAAAGAGCCTTGGGATTAGGTGATTCTATGTCAATGTACCTCCATTAAATAGAATTTTCCCTAATTTACACCACCTTGAGAAAGGATGAAGTCAGGTCTGTTTTGTATAAAATATAAACAAGAAGTCATTGAAAAATGTGACAGAGTTCAACGTTTCCCTGAGTTCTTTCACTTATCATAGACCACAAGGTGAAGCACCCAGGTCTGCTTTGGTCACATCGCAACTGTATAACTGAGTTCCATATTAATCCATATGATCTATGTTTGTGCAACTAGATACTTTCCCTTCCCAGACAAAGATGGATTTCCCNTTTGTAATTATAGCTAGCTCCATGAGTAGCAATACTTGTTCCAATACGCAGGAAGAGTACAAGTTGAATGCCATTTGTGGTGTGTGAAATCTGACTTTTGCATAGATTCTTTTGAATTCCATTGATCATTGTTGAAACAAAAAAGTAGATAAAGTGTATACATGTAATAACTTTCTATTGGTACAAAACACTGCTCTAAATGTTATATGCACTTCTTTTTATTATTTTATTTCTAGTGCCAGCTATGTCTTTCTCCTACTCGCCCTGCCCCGTACTCTTGTCTATGGATTTTTGACAAAGTGAAGAGCAAAAGCAGAACCTCTCATCAGATTTTTATGAAAAAGAGTCTACTGAGTTTTAAACACTGAGTTTGTGGGAAAGAGAAGCACTTAGAGGGATGGAGGTGGCTGGTACAAGAAATGTAATAGAAAATCTACATGAAACAAGACAGGAGAAAATTATATAGAGAAAAAGCAATATATTTCAATAACAGGGCTCTGTGCAGTACAAGCAGCTAAATGATAGATTACTGTGAGTAAATGTAAATATACACATTTCTGCATTCAGTTATTGAACTGACTTCAGTAAATAGGCGCCTCTTGTAACATCCGTGCAGCCTAAGCAGAAATTGGATTCTGCATGAGCAATGAAACTGCATTAGTGGGCAATATATTAAATGTTAGTCTCAATAAGAATACACCCATTTTACTCAAGTAATACATGTCTGATGGGGCAGCTTCCCGGAATGAATTCAATTGTATATAATTTTTTGCTCTTTAACATAATGTTCTTTCAGTCCACCCCTTCTGAAGGCAAGTTAACTTACAGAAATATTTTGCTCTGTAACGTGATATTGAGGGACAATCTGATCTTCTTCTATTTATTGATTCATTTAATAATAGCTTTCACTGCTAACTGGGTTTATGAGTTCCTTAAATGCACTTTAAGGTCCCAATTCAACAAGGTACTTACAAACAAGCCTACGTTTGAACACGAGTGCTAAAATCAATGAAATGACTTAGGCACTTACAGTGTCAGTTCAAGCACCTTGCTGATGTGGAACATGCAAGTGAATTAGAAGCATATGGCAGTACATCTCTCGTTTGGTGGTTAGCAGAGAGGAAAGAACGTAAGTTGCGTGCTAGGTTTAAGATTTTGGAGAACATGAATAGTGTGGAGAGGCTGGAAAATGGGTCTTGCAAGTTTTGCATCTGATTTAAGTCAAAGTGTATCCCCTTACAGGATCTCTAGGTGGGCTGCTGCATTAGAGTCCTCCATCTGTCCGAATCTGTCTGGTGTATGTCCTCACACGACTTAAAATTTCAATTTTGGAGAAGGATCATAGGCTTTTCTGCTCCTTCTTCTGTATCTGGTGTTTCATGCTACATTTGCCTGGAGACGTGTGAATTCATACAAAGGATCTTTATGTTCCTTATTGGATATAGATTATGTGTTTGTATTTAAGAACAAAAAATTTACAAACTACAGTATCTCAATAAATGCAGAGACTTCTAATTAAAAGAAAATTAAAAATAATTGAAAAGCTACTTAAATGTGCTTGAAGAAAAAAGTTGTTGGTGTGTTATTGATTCCCCCCCCCCTTTCCTTCTTTGGAGTGCTACAAGATTAACATTCTCAAGTTTGCTTTCGCTTGTATTACAACACTTCTTCTTTTGGCATAGCTAATATTGCTCTTTTATGTTTTTCCTGCACCTTCTCTGTGACAGTTTTCTTTCCCATCACTTACCATGGAGTAAAACTAAGAAAGCTTTATCTGAACAGGTTTATAAACACTGATTCCCTTTAGCTATTACTATGTTTTGTATACATTCCCAGAGTGGAAGAAAAAAAAAAATCACTGAAGTGCTTATAAATAAAGGAGGCTATAACCAGCAGGAAAGGGCAGTGGACTGTGTCATTGATAAGTCCCTTTTGCTGTTTTGCCTTATTTCTAGTCACCATACAACTCAGCCAGGAGAAGTTAGGTGAAATGTAAACAAAGTACTTCTTAGTGAAATTATTTTGCATCACGGGATCAGATTTCAGGACTTAGTTCTTTGTTCTGTTGACATGCCATGCTTTTCACTACACAATTTTAGCAGAGCCATACCTGCTTGCTCAGAAAGAGCAATTACTGGACAACTGTTGCCAGACCACTGTGGAGGTCTTTTTTTTTTCCTTTGTTTGCGTTCTTTGAGGTAGATTGAAGGAAGAAAGAGAGAGGACCTTACTCTTGAATAGTATTTTACGTTATTTTGTTTTAAATTATACCGTAACTATGACTAGGTAGTCAGGTTTTGTTTCTGGAGTGCCTTTTCTGAAAAAAAAGGTGGCCCCTAACAGAAAGGAAGAATCGCAACAGGAAGAAATGGAGGACGTCTCACATACTTGTGAAGATGTATTTTAGGTTTGTTTTTATATGTAAGCTTCTCTGGCTCAAGTTAATTTTACGTATGTCATACTGATTAAGTTAGTCTTCAATAAACAGTATTGTCTGCAAGATGATTTACAGCTCGAAGGATCTGTGACTTATTGGGGGGGGAAATAAAAGGCCATACCACATTTCAATTTTTTTATTTTTTACAAATTTAATTTCTTTAGCAGAGAAATTTTATTACTGGTGTAACCAACAGTGCTTATATTTTAAACCAAAGTGTATTTAAAGAAGGAAAAAACAGAATCATTTAGTATGGCACAAACTTCAAAGGTGTTGAACAAAGAGCATAGTAGAGAGACCTGTCTGTGCTTGTCTCAAGATGTAGTCAAAATGCACCTTTCCCTTCAGGTAGAAAATTTAAGCAATGGTGGTGAAATGACTGCTTTATTCTGATGATTCCACAGGTTGGGAGGGGAAAAAGGAAACAGGAGGAGGCTCACAAAATTTCCATAGAAATAAAGCAAATACTTTCTCTTTTAAACAGAAGTGTTTCTGTGGCCCACAAAAGACCAGAAGGAAAGAGGTTTTTTTAGGAAATACTATGCTTTTCCTACCTAAGCCTGGAAAAAATTGTAGGTAAGTGAACAAAGTGCAGTAAAGATGCTTTTCAATGGAGTAGTCCCAGATATCACAGGTTGATTTAGTCTAAAACATGTAAGAAAGTGAGTTGACTCTGCCTTTGGGGAAGGTTATCCTAAGTGGTCCTTAGTGGTCAGGCATTGGAACAGGCTGCCCAGGGAGGTGGTTGAGTCGCCATCCCTGGAGGTGTTTAAAAAACGTGTAGATAGGGCACTTCGGGATATGGTTTAGTCGGCATGGTGGTGTTGGGCAGATGGTTGGACTTGATGTTCTTAGAGGTCTTTTCCAACCTATGATTCTGTGATTCTATGATTTAAAGAAGTGAGATGTTTTCTCATATATGCACAGCACTAGGGTACAGATGGATTTTTGGAGACAGCAAGAGTCTTTTGCAATGACATGAACTTTCTGCCCTGATGCTGAAATCAAAGAGCAGGCCGGCTAGTATAGGAACAGAACAGCTCAAGAAACAACAGTCTGGAGAATGAGGTTTGCCTTAGGGTTTCCAGGTCATATTTCTGTTGTTTGGGGTAGGACTTGAATGCCTTCTCCATTTCCCTTAAGTAGAAGCCTGGGAAAGCATGTTGGGTAACCATTTATTGTAGCATAGGTAAACTCAATAGGTAATACAAACCTGTGACTGCATTGTATATCTGCTAAAGTGATAGAATACCTTTGGACAGTGATACGTGGAGAGCTCATCAATACATGGACATGCGCACAGTCTTATGCATACACGTCAGAGTATTGGCAGAGAAGACAACTACTTGTGGTGAATAAATGTAGAGTAAAAGACAATTTATATGAATTCTATGTTCAGTCCTCTTCAGCCTGCTGCGGGAGGAGGTCTTAGGATTTGTATTTTGCAGTGGGGTATTAGCAGGTGAAAGTACTTGTTGTTGGATATTCACAGAATCACAGAATCACAGAATGGTAGGGGTTGGAAGGGACCTCTGTGGGTCATCTAGTCCAACCCCCCTGCCAAAACAGGGGTCGCCTACAGCAGGCTGCACAGGACCTTGTCCAGGCAGGTCTTGAATATCTCCAGAGAAGGAGACTCCACAACCTCCCTGGGCAGCTTGTTCCAGTGCTCCGTCACCCTCAGAAGGAAGAAGTTCTTCCTCATGTTCAGACGGAACTTCCTGTGCTTCAGTGTGTGCCCGTTGCCCCTTGTCCTGTCGCTGGATACCACTAAAAAGAGTCTGGCCCCGTCCTCCTGACACCCACTCCTATTAAACTGTAGTATGACCTTTTTGTGCGTTAGCTTCTCCACAAATCCTGTATGCATCCATGTATGTATGCTCCCACCTCACAGCATCTCAGAGTAAGTATGATCTGGCTCACCTCTTCTTTGAGCTTTCTGTGATGGATAGACTGCTACTGTTTGCTCTGGTATTTTGAGACCGGTGTTGAAATTTATTTCTGTGATTAACACAAAACATCTGAGGTACTGTAAATTCAGCTTTGCTGAGATATCTGTGTCTTGGAATGCAGGAATTTTTGATAACTAGACAAGAGCTGATATTTAAATATTAAAACCACTGAGAGATGTCAAAAGGAGCACAGTCTGAAGTTGATGAAGATCTTAACATTTGCCTGATCAAGCCAGTGTCAGCTGGCTTAGTGATATGCTGAGGCTGCAGGTACTGTTAGTTCATGCTTTTAAATCGGGGAAGGAAATGAAATTAAAAGAGAAATTAGAGTCAAAGAAGACTATGTACTGTTGAAAGCATCCTGGTGAAGTGGGATCTTATTTATTCAGATTCAGTTTAATTACAACTGCAGAACTGCCTACAATAGAGTTCTAAACAGCAATATCTATTGACATTAGCATCCAAATTGATTAAGTGTAGGGAAATCTCTACTAATCTTTTTACCATTTATTTTTATATACATATGAATTCGTATATCTTCTTGTTTGGCTCTTCCTTAAGGATCATTGTTATGGGTTTGAGTGGCAAGGTTTTGGTAGTGGGGGAGCTATAGGGGTGGCTTCTGTGAGAAGCTGCGAGAAGCTTCTCCCATGTCTGATAAAGCCGGTGCCAGCCAGCTCTAATACGGACCTGATGCTGGCCAAGGCCAAGCCACTCAGCAATGGTGGGTAACGTCTCTATGATAACATATTTAAAAAGAGAAAGAAAAAACTGTGGTGAGACAACAGTTGAGAGAGAGGATTGAGATGATGTGAAAGAAACAACTCTGCAGACACCAAGGTGTACCTGTTTTGTGCATGCAATAGGCCTGCTTTTGCCACACAACGTAACATGCCTTCAGTCATTATAGGATAAAGGGATTTAAGGGAGATAGATAGAAATAATGCTCCCAAACTAAGGTGCTCTGAAATGCTGCAGCAAACAGTAAGGTGGGAAGCAATCAAGTTTTTTTGGGGTTGACAGCCTGGAAGGTACATGAATTGCAGGGTAATGGCAAAATAGTTTGTCTTGAAAAAACACAACTGTTGCCTGAATTTTCCAAGGGCTAATGGGTGTGATTTTTGTTAGGAAGTGAATATATTTTTTGCCCATGTTATTAGGGAAGCCACTAACAACAAAATTCATTGGACTGTTATGTAAAAGACTAGCAATCTGGAAGTGCCTTGTGATGACAGTCCTTCATATGAAAAGATTACTTGACTGGTGGGCAGGTGGACAAAGGCAATTTATAACAATCTTTTGCCAGATAGAAACAAAAATGAACCATGACCTGCACTGTATGAGTTATTGCCAGATAGCGCTCAGAAGAATTAATACACTGAAACCTAATTAAACCACAATCCTTTTATCTTGTCTTTCTCTCTGCATGTCTAGGACAAGTAGAAGTCTTCATAAATCTGAAATATTATAGATCCATTAATATGCACACAAGCTGCATATTCTGTAATGGGAATAGAGTTAATCTGACATAAATTCCCTTTTGGAGACTGAGAGTAACATTAAAAAATTTGTCTCAACTCTGGTCCTACTTGTGCTGATTCCTCAGCAATGTAATATTACTGATTACAGTGGTGTAAATTGAGCAAAGTTTTTGCTTGTTGTCCCTAACATTCAAAGTATATGGACTTCATTGTTCTTCTCCATTAGTTAATGGAAATCTGATGTGCAAAGCTGAACTAAGTAGGAAGAGTGATTCATTTTAGACAGAATTCTTCTGTTCTGTTAAGCTTATTATAGTCCGGACATAGTTTGACATCATATTGCTCCCAGAGGTTTTGTCTCATTAGTTACTTGACTGCTGTATTAGCCTGGACACTCACAGTTTGGGAAAAAAATATTTTGCTTTTACATAACTCTGTAAACCCAGACATGCAAAGGCAAAGACTGTCAAGAATGCCTAGAAGAACTGTATTTTAAATGCATTTCCAATTTTTTAGAATTATAGAATCATAGAATGCTTTGGGTTGGAAGGAAGCATTAGAGGTCATGTAGCCCAACCCCGCTGCAGTGATCAGGGACATCTTCGACTAGATCAGGTTGCTCAGAGCCCCATCCAACCTGGCCTTGAATGTTTCCAGGGATGGGGCCTCCACTGCCTCTCTAGGCAACCCATTCCAGTGCTTCACCAATCTCATTGTAAAAAATCTCTTCCTTATATGTAGTCTAAATCTACCCTCACGTAGTTTAAAGCCATTACTCCTTGTCCTGTCACAACAGGCCTTGCTAAAAAGATTGTCCCCATCTTTCCCACAGGCCCCTTTTAAGTACTGGAAGGCTGCAATAAGGTCTCCCTGCAGCCTTCTCTTCTCCAGGCTGAACAGCCCCGACTCTCTCAGCCTGTCTTCACACAAGAGGTGGTCCAGCCCTCAGATCATTTTTGCGGCCCTCCTCTGGACCCGCTCCAACAGGTCCATGTCGGCTCCAGAGCTGGATGCAGTACTCCAGGTGGGGTGTCACCAGAACAGAGTAGAGTGGCAGGATCACCTCCCTTGACCTGCAGGCCACGCTTCTTTTGATGCAGTCCGGGATATGGTTGGCCTTCTGGGCTGCGAATGCACATTGGTGGCTCATGTCCAGCTTTTCATCTACCAGTGTGCCCAAGTACTTCTCAGCAGGGCTGCTGTCCATTCCTTCATCGCCCAGCCTGTCTGGAGGTTGCCCTGCCCAGGTGCAGGACCTTGCCCTTGGCCTTGTTGAACCTCATGAGGTTCACATCGGCCCACTTCTTGAGCTTGTCCAGATCCCTCTGGATGGCATCCCGTACCTCAGGCACGTCAACTACACCACTCAGTTTTGTATCATCTGCAAACTTGCTGAGGGTGCACTTGATCTTGTTATCTATGTCATGGATGAAGATATTAAATTGTGCTGGTCCCAGTATGGAAGCCTGAGAGACACCACTTGTCAGCAGCGTCCATCTGGACATCAGGCCATTGACCACTACCCTCTGGCTGCAAACTTCCAACCAATTCCTTACCCATGGATCAAATCTGTATCTCTCCAATTTAGAGAGAAGGATGTTACGGGGAACTGTGTCAAAGGTTTTACAGAAGTCCAGATAGATCACATCCATTGCTCTTCCTTTGTCCGCTGATGCAGTCACTTCATCATAAAAGGCCACTGGGTTGGTTAGGCAGGACTTGCCCTTGGTGAAGCCACGCTGACTATCTCAAATCACCTCCCTGTCCTCCATGTGCCTTACCATAGCTTCTAAGAGGATCTGTTCCATGATCTTGCCAGGCACAGAGGTGAGTCTGACAGGTTGGTAGTTCTCAGGGTCCTGCCTTCTACCGTTTTTAAAAATGGGCACAATGTTTCCCTTTATCCAGTCACCAGGGACTTCACCTGACTGCCATGGCTTTTCAAAAATCATGGAGAGTGGCTTGGCAACTACATTAGCCGTTTCCCTCAGGACTCTGGGATGCATCTCATCAGGTCCCATAGACTTATGTATGCTCAAGTTCTTCAGGTGGTCACAAACCTGATCTTCTCTTGCAGTGGGAGAGACTTTTCTCCCCCAGTCCATATCTTGCAGTCTACGCACTTGAGAGGTGTGGGAAGAGAGGTTGCCAGTGAAGACTGAAGCAAAAAAAATGTGGAGTACCTCATCCTTCTCCTCATCCGTTGTTACCAGTTTGCCATTCTTGTTCATCAGGGGGGTACACTTTGTTCAGCCTTCGTTTTCTGGCTGATGTACTTGTAGAAGCCTTTACTATTATTGTTTGTATCCCTTGCCAAGTTCAGCTCCAACTGCGCCTTGTTCTTCCTGACCCCATCCCTAAACAACCGGGAAACCTCCCTGTACTCTACCCTGAATACCTGTCTCTGCTTCCACTGCCTGTACAGTTCCCTCTTGCTCTTCAGTTTGCCCAGCAGGTCTCAACTCAGCCATGCTGGTCTCTTCCCTTCCTTCCCTGATGTCTTACACCTGGGAACTGAGAGCTCTTTCGCTCTATGGAAAGCCTCCTTAAAGATCTGCCAGCTCTATTCTGCTCCCCTGTCCCTGACGACCGTTTCCCAGGGGATCCTACTGACTNACTCCTTGAAGAGCTGGAATTTTGCTTTCCTAAAATTTAGGGTCCTGACTATACTCCTTACCTATCGGATATCCCTCAGGAATGTGTTTTGTTGCCATGTAAGAGCTTGCACATCGTTTGCATTTCTAGCATGTAATTTCAATTTCTGTCTAAATACCCTAGCACTGTCATATGCAGATAAGAAGGTGGCAGGAGGCTACAATGCTGTGGTTCCCTGGCAATATGAATGTCCTTGGTGCAGTTAAAGTTATGGGACTAATGAGAAATGTTCTCCATTCCCATTCTACTAATTCTGCACATAACATAAAGAGAGATATAGCAGCACCTATACATATGCATAGGGATGCAAACCCACGGGAAGAAGATCACCACTGCAGCAACAAATGGTTTACAAACCTGAAGGATATGAGTAGCCCCCTCCTTTTTGGATCTGCTGACTTGTGTAGCTGTTTAGTTAGTGCTGGTATCAGGAGGATACACAATTTGCCATTTCAAACATGCTTCAGTCAGCGGAGCAGCATACGACAGAGTCATGATGCTAAAGCATGAGTGTGCACTGCATGTGCTGATTCATGTTCCAAAGTAAAGATAGCGAAAGAAGGCAGGGGAAGAGTCTGCTATTTGTTGCTGTCCTGAAGTCCTTAGCAGCTGCAAATGATCCATGTGCTGAATAGATCCCTAACAGAACAAATAATATTTTAGTTAAAACTGTATTCTGAATAAGTAATGAAAAAAAATGTAATCTTTACTTGCTGCCAAGTTTCAATATATACTTCAAAATGATTGTTCCAGTTCAGTTCCAATTTGAGGAAAAATTGTCCCAGTTCAGTTTAGAAGCAATAATTGTTCCCCTTCTTGTTCAATAGTATCTTCTATTACAATGAAATTTAAAGGGAAGGATTCCCTTTAAAGGGCAGGATTTGAACTTCCATTTTAAATAAATTGTGTTGTAATTCAGTCACTCCAACTCGGAGATTCTGGTGACCTATTTTCTCTGTGTGAGTTACTTTAATCTGAATTTGTTGTCAAGCTTAGCTGTTATTCCACTTTCAAAGAAGCATCATCAAAACCGATAAAAGGACACTTCCAAGTCAGAAGGCATTTCACCCTTTCTTGCTGCTTGGTTTTATACTGGCTTTTTACCTAATAATTTCCTTTTGGAATTTAATATTGCTTTTGCTGGGATTTCCTTTATTTGAAAAATCACTATGACAAGTTTACTGGGTACAGATCATTCACAAGAAATACTGGGATCATGGTGGCTAAACTAGCTTTCCACCACAGAAAAAGCTGTTGACTACAGTTTTGTTTTAAAGAAATTCAGATTCGTTCCACTCTTTTAGGAGCAGCTTTGCCATCCCTAACAGCAAGTATCCTGGGGTGTAAAATAGATTTTAGTTGCCCATCAGGCCTAGCTCCCATTCCCAGACAGTGATACTGGGAAAGCTGCTTTTGCCTGGGCTCAGCTGGGAGCTAAGGAATCCTGAGTGGCACAGCCTCATAGCTCCTGCTTATCTCAGAGTTCAGAGGGAGCTCAGGTGGGTAACTCAGCCTTTCACAGAGGCAAGTGTGGCGAGGAAGAAAAAGACGACTGCATAGTTGAGGTAGTTCATTACTGCTCCAAAGGTCTGGAGTTCTGTCTGCACCACTGTCAAAGAGTTTATGTGACATTCAATAACACAAAGGCATTTATTAGTTTTGCAGTTCTCATTTACTGGCTGCTCATTTTGGAGGAATTGATAACTGCATCAGAAATTAATGCATTTTAAATAAATCAAGCTACAAAATGCAGAGCAATCTGGAAAGCTAGATTCTGTATCTCTCATGTTGGCTATGTGAGTATACTAAATTCTTTGAGCTTATGGTCTCTATCCCTTGTCTGTATAATCACCCTAACACGCCACTCACAATTAACGATGGTGTTACAAGCTGAAATTTATTGAATGCATTTCTGTTACATTGATAATCCTTGTAAAAAAGTTGATGAAGAAGATAATTCTGTGTTCAGAGCAGGGGTTGAATATTGTGCAGTAACTGATCGTGCACATAAAAATGGAGCTGAATGTGACTAGCTGTTCGTTAACCAAACACAGCCCTTCCTCTGCAGGAATGATGCATGATAATACAGAATAAAGTACTGTGTAATTCTGTATCTGAAGAATTATCATAACGATACACACAGTGGGATTAAATTATTGCTTTGCAGGCAAGCCATATTCTAGCATTCCCTGATTTGTGAATGTTTCTGACTTCATGATAACTTGATACTGTGTAATAAAATGTTGGTGGGAGAAAGTACGAGATGATAAGGTAAATCATGTATATTAAACTAACTCCTTTATAAATTTACTTCTTCTGAAGAAAAGTCGGTGAATGTTTACATTATAAAGATTACCCAATTACCAGCATGACGTTTTTTCGTCAGGTAAAAGGAGGAGAGGAGGGAAAGTTGTTAAAATTGAAGTTAGGGAAATAAGTGCAAAGTAGCCATTTTACAGTTATCTGCTGCTGATCTCAATGTTCTTCAGCAGATGTTTTCATATGAGACAAAAAAATCGCAAAGTTTATAATACATGACTCAGTGGGAATCAAGGAATCAAGGAAAGGTGATAAAAAAGACCCAGAGACATGTCATCCAAATCTCTCTCTTTAAAATTTTTTACTGAAGTGACAGATTTTTGTATTACTTGGGGGATATTGTGCTCTTCATAGCCATATGGCTATCTCTGTTTACCTCACTGTTTATTTTCAGCTGATTTGTACAAAGCAAAAGATTTGAATCATTGATGATTTTTTCTGTTTCTGCAGTGACATTGTGTCACTTAAAAAGTATTACTCAGAAGTTCCTGTTTATCTTCTCTGACTTCAGAATAAAAAACTTTGCTCTAAATCACGCATTTCATATGTGAAGTATATTAGTTGCACATTGAAAAATACACTTCTATTTGCTACACTGGTGAGGAATTATGGAGTTGATTACAAAATAGATGACAGGATGGAGCTGATTCCCTTCAGTGTTTGAGCTTTATTGTTTCTAGATTAGAAGTGATAATAACTCATGATTCTCAAATGTGCTTGGTGGAAGAAGAAATAAGAAAAGCAGTTTTTCTGCCCTTTAGTAAATACTATCTGGAACAGAAAATAAACCATGAAAACCATTGACACCATGAGTGTTCTGAAAATGCTTGCTTTTTTTTTCACAAGCATGCAACTCAAATCACCCTCAACTCCAAAACCTGCTGAAAGAGTGGGTCTGTCCTACAGAGAAAATGGACAGATGCATGAAGAAGCAGAAGGGGGGGGCACAGTCTAAGAACTAGAGTGCTGAAAAATCTTCCCTATGCTGCCAGAGAATTAAGGCTGATCCTGCCAATATGTGGGTGCATGTGTGCATTTGTATGGAGACTTTTTATGTAACTTTATGAGATGTCAATCCATGAAAATTTCCCACAAGTAGTTCTTAAGTCAGTCTGGAATGCAGTATTTCTTTTCTTGGTACACAACAGTGCTTTCACAATAGATGTAAAACATGGTAAACAAATCCAGCAAGTCTTGTTCCTTTCCTTCATGCATCGCTTGATTTAGCACCATATAATACAGTCATACGTTCCTAGCTGAAGTCCTTTCACCAGTGCAACAGCCATGCAATAAGTGTCCAGCAGAAAAAAATACACCCAAGAATGAACACTGAGCACAAAATTGCCTGTCCTTACTTGTGTTTCTCAGAGGATCCGGGGGATAATCCACTAGCATGGGCTGCAGATGGCCATTTTGGGATTGAGCCTAGGAATTACAGGGGAGTGGTGGCCCTTTTTTCATGCTGATATATCAGGTTTTGATTCATAACTACCCACACCAGCTCATAAAGATTGAAAGGAATGAATTAACGGAAGAAATAAAGGGAGCTTTGAAAACTCACGTGCTATTTTTTGCCTGCTTTGGAAGCAGTCTTGTACAAGTTTAGAGCTGATTCTATTTTCAATGTCTTTTAAAAGTGCTTTGATTCCAACTGAGCATTTTTCATAATGTCGTTCTAAACAAAGTTAGTATTCAGATGACTCTCTCATGCATAAAGAAAGTAGTTCAAATAGCTTGTAAATATATTAGCAGGGCGAATATGTATTAGCTTGCTGCCTTAGGTTATAAGCTTTCTTTTAAAGGAAGATAATATTTGTGTAGAGTGAATAGCTTTATTGAATTATAACTTATAATGCAGCATTACAGTCTGTCAATAAATGACATCGTGTTTCTGTAATGGTTGTATTTAAGGAGAGTCATCGTAATCACACAAAAGCAGCTACTTAGAGTAGAAGATCTGGAAACTTTATCAAATCTGGTTTTTGGTTGTTTTTTTTTCTTTTTTCCCCCCAGAGTAAAGGCTGGAAACAGAACTCCTTTTTACAGATACCATTTTGTTCTAGTAACTTGACTTACAGTAAAGCAAGATGCAAAATCTGAGAAATATATTGCACTTTCAGTTATTAATCACTTCTCATTTTCTGTTCCCTTGTACACTAAAAAGATGAACAGAAACAAAGGCTCTTTGTCATCATTTATTACCAAAGAACAGGCAGAAGTTAGCATTTCCTTTTAGTCCAGACTTTTCAGACTAATGGTTTTGATTGCTAGTTTACAATGTTAACTTCATAAATTTCAGCTTTTTCACCCAGATGCTTGCAAGATAGAAATAAAAAAAACCTGGAAGTTGCACAAATTATTTTGGCCAAAACTCATGATATTTTAAAAGTATAAACTTAAAATTATGTTTCTTCAGTGTGTGGATCTCTTCAGAAAACTCAGATCTGCAGTGGTGAGCAGAATTAATTAGTCTTCCTGTGATACAATAATGAAGTTGATGAGCTCATTCCAACTATTCCGTGTCATCTAGACTTATTTAAAAGGGAAAAAGAAAAACAAACATTGCTGATGTATTTTGAGATCTGTTGAGAGATGTTACCATTTGGTTTCACAGGTTCTACAGAATGTATATATATTAGATAAACAGACCAACAGTCTGACTTTTCCGCATATGGCACTTTTGACAGTTCTGCAGTGCTGTAGGGTTGGCAGATGGAGCAATTACATATTTTCTAGCTAGGCAGTAACCTTTGAAGTAAGACTCTAATGTAACTTAGAATATGCTATGATTTAAGAAATTTCTACTTCAGTTCTCAGTAGGTAAGAACTTTCAGTATTTTATCTGTTGGACTATTGAGATTGGTTTCCTCTAATTAATGTATCTATGCAGCAGTCCTCTGACATTCAACTCCTACGTATGGGAATATAGCTGAGTTAAGTTGTTTGATGAACAACAAATTAAGTGGGTTTTTTTAATTAATACATTATATGGCTTCATTTTTCCTTTCAGGAATAAGAAAAAAATTAAAAGTCAGGAAAACCATTTTAGAGAATTTTTGAAGATACTTCCTAAAAATTAACTTGAAAGGGGTTTTTTTGCATTCTCTTTGTATTGTTTTGGTTTTTTTAAGTGCATTCTCATAAACAGTAATAATATAGATAATTTAAATAAGATATTCAGAACATATTCAAGATATGTTGAAATACCCACTCTGTAGATGGACCTATTTTTTGATGTTCTAACCTATGACTTCCAGAATCCTTTCATCAAGAGTTTTATTTACAGAGATGTTGTTCACAATACACTGGATCTTTGCCCTTCATTGAATCTACCTCAGCCTTCGTCTTAATAACCTGTGCTTCTTTCTTTAATGACAAAATCCAGTCTGACAAAAACAAAGAATGCTGCTGTGAATATATTTATGTAAATTGATTTTTATATAATATTTCATATGTTCATTTAAGTTATAGTTATCAGGAAATTACAAATCAAGTATTCAGCAAATTTATACTCAAGATATGCCTCATGGCTTATATGATCATGACATACAGGTATCTGTAGCTAACCTTGAGTGTATGCTACTACTAAAAATTTAGCTTATACATATATAAACTGTCCTTGGACAACATACTTGACTCAGAAAATATGAAGATACAACTTATTTACTGATTTACTGATTCAGGCATTCATATTTTCCTTACCATTGTGTAAGGTAGACCTTTGGTAGCAAGAGATTAGTCGTATGGCTTCTTGAAACTCACGGTTAGCTTAACATACCTATTGACAACAAGTGCAGCTATTCATCTGCATGAAAACAGCAATAAGATTTTAATAAGAGCTGAGTATTATATACCATACGTAATAAATCTTTTTCATTTCAAATTCAGTGATAAAATCATTGATAAAATAAGGGGGTAAGAATGATAGATAAAGTATTATCTTCATGTCTCATTAACCAAACAAGTGAGCTTCAGGTTCTATGAAAGTTTTGTCCTACCATCTATGTAGAATTTAGAAATGTACTGGTAAAAACGCAGAATTCCTTCCACGGTGTATCAGGAAGAAATCAGGCAGACTCTCACCTTGAATGATGATCCATAACTTCTGATCACTTTTATCCTGTGTTGGTAGCTGTAAATGTTTACTCTCAGGTTTAATCTGAAGAGAGTCAGTGATACAGAATAACAGAAATTATTATTTTTAATATGCTTTTTAAGTTTTTGCTCTTAAATTATGTGAATGAGAGATGCTGATGAACACTGAAAGGGAATGTAGATAATGTCAGTGATGATATCTGATTGCAGTATCCCTGTTATTCTCCCTCCCTATTTGCTTTTTTTGGCTACGTGGATCGGCATAGAGAGGGAAGGCTTCTTCTCTGAGGATGGCTGTCAACTTTATATCCTGCCCTTAGTTTTCACAGAATCACAGCATCACAAAATCACAGAATGGTAGGGGTTGGAAGGGACCTCTGTGGGTCATCTAGTCCAACCCCTCTGCCGAAGCAGGGTCACCTACAGCAGGCTGCACAGGACCTTGTCCAGGCGGGTCTTGAATATCTCCAGAGAAGG
>Ga0065711_1033277_pt1 | contig 25789 bp, 28 predicted proteins | sample Hoacrofraction12_FD_59098 | JGI IMG/M metagenome (GOLD analysis project Ga0065711, IMG submission 59098) | Hoatzin crop microbial communities from Cojedes, Venezuela - Epithelial fraction 12 v2 (version 2) | ecosystem: Host-associated > Birds > Digestive system > Esophagus > Crop | place... | reverse complement strand
GTTGTTGTTCCTGTTTCCCTCTGTTTTGCTGTTCTGTTAAACTGCCCTTATCCCGACCCACCAGTTTCTGCCTCTTTCTTTTCATTCTCCTCCGCACCCCGGCCGGGGGAGGGGCGGCCGCGTGGTGCTTTTGTTGCCGGCGGCAGCCGAAACCAAAACAATGTCTGAAATTGTGGGGTAATAGGTCTGCAAATTCCACTGCTGGAGTTTATTAGTCTCACTCTAGATGCTAGGTTTCATTCTTACAGATTCACTGTAACTTGCCACCATATTCATCTTCATGCTTAATTCATCTGAATGTCCTCATGGAATTTCAAGATTAATAAATCAGCAAAATACTATATTCGGTGTTTGTACTTGATTGGTGTACCTGGTTTTGCTCAGATCATATTTAAAATCCTCGCAACAGAGTAGTAAAGGCTGTTGAGACATGGGAAAAAAATCTCTGCGTAGTAAAACTAGGATGGTTTTAACTAATACAGCCTGTAGCATTCCTTTGCTACCAGTACTAATATTCTGGGGTACAGAAACCTCCAGTATGGCGGTGTTGGTTGTGATGGAAGCTTGACTTTGCTGAAGTCTTCCAAAAGGTAGCTCCACGTTCCATAATGAACCAGAATATCAGGATGGAATGAAAAAGCTCCTCCCAAGGAGTGTATATAAAATTATCACTGAATCGTTACTGGATGAGAAAAGGCAAACAAATACCCTGCAGTGCCAAAGTAAGTTACCTTCTCTGTTACAGATGTTTTCTCCCTCCTTTCTTCTTTCTGTGTCTCTTCTTTTTTTCCTTTCAGGGTCAGACTGGCATCTGCAGAAGAAACTAAATAGAGTTGCCCTCTGTTACAGGTGAACTTTCATTGTGGTACTGGCTGCACAGCAAAACTGATTCGGAGCATATCTTAAATCGTTTCAATTGTCCGTGAACTTGTGTTCAGCTTCTCTCTGAAGCTGGCATCATAACTAAAATCCTACTGTGCAGGAGGTCTGCTCTTCTCAATTTCTTCTACAGCTGCTGGTGCCAGTTGACAGCAGTTGGGGAAGACTGACTCCTGTTTTGTTCATCCCAGCTTAATGCCTTCGACATTCGTGACATCCGTATGACCCGAGCCTGATATGCTGAGTTGTGCGTTTGCACTTTATATTCAGCTGAAGCACACTTTTTTGCGTTCCCGCTTCTTTTTATTTTAATTCCTTTATCAAAAAGGAACACATGCAGCTTTCTGCTGTAAGAGGCTTCATGGACCTTCAAGCCCAAAGGCACTGAGTGAATGATGTTAAGCCTCCTTTGTTGCTTTGTGCTTTATTTTGTGGCAAATTATGCCTAGGCTGGTGGATCTAGGATCGAAGGATTCAAAATCCGTTTCAAACTCAAACCTCCAAATTGGCAGCTGTAACGTGTGCCTGATGTGCTCTAGCTGCTCAAAAGCACGCTAGAAAAAAAGTACTAGCATGTGCTCTTTTTCAAGGTTTAAAATTTGTGTCCGTGTTACAGGCTCTAGTCAACAATCCGAAAATAGAAGTTGTAGATGGGAAGTATGCTTTCAAACCCAAGTACAACTTGAAAGATAAAAAGGCGCTGCTCAGGCTCTTGGACAAGCATGACCAGCGAGGGCTGGGAGGAATCCTTTTAGAAGATATTGAGGAAGGGTTACCCAATGCACAGAAAGCTATAAAGGTGAGTAGCATGTGTCTGCGATTCAGCGAAACCCATTCTGGTTAGCTTCTCAGAGGGGAGGTAGAAGCTAAGAGAGAATTTTCTCATTAGTTGTTTCTGTTCTTTTGATAACTCAAAAGCTGTTTTGGAAGATCTAATATTGTAGTTTTTTCTACATTTCACCCTTTAGTTTCACATTTGGCCTGATGTCTCAGCACAGCTGTCAAAGTTCGTTCTCACAAAAGACTCTTGATATCCCATATTCCAATTGTAGGCCTTTAATTCTGCTTTTATACCTTGATCTCAAGTCCTCTGTATCTCATCTTTGATTTATTAGCATACTTATTGTCAGCATCCACTTTGAATGCTTTCCCTTGCCAGTTACTTTGCCACTTCTCTAGTTTGTTGTGCTTTTTGTAGCACAAGATCTGGGTCTGTTGTTCAAGCTGGAATCCTTATTCTTGGAAACGAAGTGATTTTGAGTTGTTATTTTGCATTTGTTTTTGAGGCTTTAGGGGACCAGATCATCTTTGTTAATCGGCCTGATAAGAAGAAAATTCTTTTCTACAATGACAAGAGCTGTCAGTTTACTGTGGATGAAGGTAGGTGTTTGTTGTTTTTTATGTATGTTTCTGTGATAGTTGATTTGAATTCATCTTAAGCACCTGTATGTATAAGCAGTCTTCAGGTATAGCAGCCTTTTAAGGTGGTAATGAATTAGGTATATCCAGATGTCAGGAGAGAATGGTTTATATTGACATGAGGCTAACAGGACTAGCGAGTGAGTTCAGGGGTAATATCCTCTGGTTTATAACGGATACATTGCAGCATGGCACCAGGAACCCAACAATTCTCTTGAAGTGTAGAGATACAGAAGAGACTAAAAATCACCTGACTGTGACTAAAATGGCATCTGACATTTTGCTGTGTAAGGGGCAGCCAAAAAAACCTAAAAGAATGGCTCTGGGTGCAAGTTTGTTAGTTTTTTTCCAGTTCATTAATCATGTACCTTTTATTGGTGAACACAACGAGAAGCCACAAATGGAACAGAAAGAGGAAGCAACAGGGAGGAGAAGTAAGCAAAAGTCCTGAGAAGGGGTAGTTTATGACTGGGAAGAAAGTGCAGATGTGGAGTGTTGCTGCTGCCTAGAGCTGGAGTGGATTTGGGACTTCAGAAGTTCATCACGTGTTTTGTGCCTAACAAATAGTGGTAAAATCCTCTGTTGCAACGTGCCTGTTTATGCACAGGAATTAATTACACAAATCGGGGTGTGTTCCAATAATGACATTTATGCCAACATCAGATGCTCTAAGTACAGAGAGGAGAAGGCAGTCTGTGTCAGAAGATCTTAAATGACTCAACAACACTGAACACTTTCTGTTGTTAACGTACTGTTCTTGTAACATGCCATGTAAAGCCCTCTTTGCATACAATGTTACATTATGGTAGGAAAAGAGGGAAGTTTTGGTAGAAACTTGAACTGCTCTACTTACAGTACCATAGGACAAACCATAAAGCTCTTTTTTTTTCTTTGGCTAGCTCAGAGAGACTCTTTATTTTCAACAGAATTAAGCAACTGGAAAAGTGTATCATTTACTTATTTGTTATGTACGGCACTTGTACTCTCAGTAATAATAGCTTTCTTCCACAAAGATAATTAAGTAGATGTGACATCTGCAGCATTTAAAAATATAAAAATTGTTTCAAAATACTAAAGTGATTCTCCTTTTTTAAACCATAATTTCTGTTACTTCTTGATAGCGGCAGTTGGAACTGTATGCGAAATGCAGAATTACAAACCTTTAGTCTGCGTTCACTGCGGAATTTGTAACTTTCCAAATGCCTAGGAATTTACTGTTACCACTGTCATCCTGTTCAGGTAGCGTCTCTTCAGTCCATCAGCCCACAGCTTTTAGAGATCCAAACATGGCCAAAACATTTAGAAATCGGTGCTACTGCAGTAACTGTTAAGACAAAGCTTTTAAGTTTTTAGCAGTTACTGGTTATATTACAGTCGCAATTGATGGACTTTTCTTGTGCATTTTTTTCCAGGTAGCTGATACCCAACCAGCCTAAAATAATTAGCAGAGGGAGGTATCTACCCTGTTGCTCATAGTTTGTAATAACTTCAGTATTAACTGTGATATCTAATAATAAAGAGCCCGTTTTGTTAAAGACGTGGGAAGAGACATCTGCCAACTGTTGGTCAGGTAGCCAGTATAAATCCAAGGCTGTTCATGTACAGTACTTTGTATTGTAGCAGACACAGCACTGATCTGTGTTTAGGAACAAGCACAGCAGGCTGTCACTATGAAAGGGGACAAATGGTTAAAAAAACCACCTCTAAAACCCCGTGGAACAAAACGTTTACCGTTGCGCTCAGTCTCCAGATGGAGGAAGGCACTTAAGCCTGGAGTCTCTGTAATGAAGGGACCGTTAGTGTGCAGTGTTTGTAGTTCAAGGTGGCTTTGCTTTCTTTCATCCGCAGGTGGCAGCATGTTCCCATCTAATCAGAAGGTGATGTTTTGTTTTGTTCTGTTCCTGGTGGTTTTGATTTTTCTTTTCATGCGGATGATGATGCTTTGTTCTGAGAGAGGGAAAGAATACTTTCTCTTTTGTGAATTTTGTGATCTGCCTGCGTATGCCACAACCCTTAAAACGTCCGTGAGTGGGTTCCCTTACTTACTGCAGCTGAAGAGGTCTTTTTTTCCAAATGTGTTATCCTGTGATAGAGAAAATCCATCCTTCCCAAGCAGTTTTGCTGTGCGATTCTTTCCAGAGCACAAGAAGCATGTCTCTTAGGGATTCATTGGCAGAATTGTCTGCGTACAGGATGAGTTACGACACGTTTCTGCATTAGCAGTGCTAGTTCAGCTTATTATCTCCAGCAATGTTAGAATGAAGTTTTCAGAAGTCTGCAAAATAAGCCTTGAAGTGTTGTCAGACTCTTTGATCTAGCAACTGATGACAGTTCAAAATATGTTTCTAGTTTAATGCTTATCCCTAGAAATAAGGGCTCTGCGCTCCTCAATGCACGATTCTGCCGTGTGATGCTCTCCAGTTTCGAACATATGTTGGCTGGGATTAATATCCTCTAAAAGTTAGGTGTCCTCTCCCATTGCTCTCTGGTCTCCATCAGTAATCAGTAGAGAAAGAGGAGCTGCCAGGGCAATTTGGAGCTTGCTGTCTAAAGTAGCGGGAGGAACTGCTTTCTGGCAGTGCCCACCTCTGCCCTTACTACAGTTGTTTTGATGCCTGAACAAGCTTTTCTTTCTCCCTGTTTGAAAATAAATCCCAATGTACTGCAGCAGTGGTGCGGTACCTATGTATCGTGATCTCAAGGGTACTGGAGAAGGTTTGTGCGGTGAGGAATGGCTTTTGTTCTTCCTTTTATGTGATTAGCCAAGGAAGGCTCAGATTGCATGTGTTCCTTCTTGACTTCCTGACTAATTAATCTTCTGTCAGTAGTGTGTAGCTGAAAGCGTTTATAAAAGCCGGGCTAGATTTCAGGTGCTTCAGCCAAGTAAAGCACTGCCTTTTTGTGCTGGGGCTAAGCACTTTGCATGTGAACCAAGCTTTCACCCCGTGCCAGCTGAATGCTGAAAGGCCAATCTGATTGCTTAACTGTTAGAGATGGTATCTTTCACATCTGAATGCAGTATAGGAAGTATTTTAATGTGTAGAAAAATGGGTACTTAATTATACATGTTTTCAGTATTCTTCCTAAGCACCTTTGAAGAAATTTAGAGAACGGCCAAAGCTTCTTAAATTTAACAGTATAAAAATTGCTTAGGATCAGTGATGACATATGGCTCTGGCTTTGAGTTCCAGGATGGTCCAGGGGCAGCACAGACTTAATATCAAGCACCTTTTTCTTCTGGTGTAAATCTAGTACTGTGCTCCCTGGGACTGTTAGGAGGTAGGACTCCGTCTTCCCCGCTGCTTAGTTGTTTCTTCCCTTCTGCCCTGTTATTGTCTGTTCTTGTCCTGTGCTCAGATTTTGTCTCAGCTCAGTGAAGATTTTTAAGCTGTTTTTCATCTGGCGGATTTTATTACCAGCGTGATACAGCAGTTTATCTCCACAAGCCATCTCAACCTTTTTGCAACAGCAGGTGAGGCAGCCCGAGGTGCAGGATAAGCTGCGCTCAAGTCACTGCGCAGCCATTTACCCATGACTTTGTTCCCCAGATGTAAGCATTTATCGAAAGGGAGCGTGTATCATCACTCAGGGAATGTCAGTGCAAATTGTTTTCAGATATACGGCACCCCGTGATGCAGTAAAGTTGAGGTAACTGTGCAAGCTTCCCCTTTGGGTATTTCAGAGAGAGAAGATGTTTTCAAAATCTTTGTTATGCTGCCCTCTGCTTTGCTGTGTGTTAGCTACTGCTGGTCAAAGCTCATTGTTTTAAGTCTGTGCGTGCAGACATCATGATGCTGGAGATGTTAGCAGACATCTAAACTGGCCTTTCAGTTACCTTGTGGTCATCTTCTCTCCTTTCATTACTTGAAACACCATAAGTTAGCTATCCAGAGGAGCAAGGGAACAGCCTGGAAATAGTGTGGGTTCTGTCAAGCTTCTGGGTTAAAATGTTTTGGTGATAAAATTGCAAGATATTGCATATAGGATTTGTTAATAATCCAGGCAACATACCGAGCACCTGCCTCGGATATGGGGATCACAGCTTTCTGCCTCTTCTGGGGAAGATCTGCATTGGCATCAGGACTGAAAAGCTGCCCTGAAAATGCGCATGTCTCCTGCAGGATTCACAGCAGCTGCGTTGCTTTGGCCGGAAACTCTTTGGAAGTTTCTCCCCAGTGGATTTTTTCTGGGGTCTGTTTTGTCATAGCAGCCTAAGCAGCAGGAGAAATTGTCAACTTGTCTGAATGCAGCGTGCTGCGGTCAGGTGAAGCCTTACTGTCTTGACTGTTGGACAGATTTTTCCTTCCATAGCTATTATACACTTGTTCTGGCTGATCCGAATAGTTTAGTGGCTCTGATAGAAGCGTCTCCCATCTTCACCATGTTCAATGGCGTAGAGATCACCTAGCGGTTGATAGAACATGGAGAAGGAAAATTGAATGTGCTCTGTAATCGTAATGCTTACGTGCGCTACAGGAATGTGTGCATCTGAACCTGTTTTCCATGCCTGGCTGAAGCAGGCCAGCATGTGGTGAGCTTTCTGCTCCAGCAGTCCCCTTCCCACTCCTCACACCAGTGCTAAACTCCTTGTGCCCTGTCCACAGAGAAAAGAAAGACATTGTAAAAAATGGATCCTGTATATTGAAACCATCTCTAGGAAGTGCTTACTGTCACTGATGTCTGCTCTTCAGACACATCAGCTCATCACAGCATGTTTCTTTCTGTCTTCTCCCCTTCCCAGAGACCGGCCAGCCCGCTGCATCCTCCTGCGTGGCCAACCATAAGTGTGGACACTGCTCCAGAGGTGGTGGAGGACAGTAACTGGGCCGTTGCATGTCATTTCCTTCTCCCTGGCCCCTCTCACGAACTACTGCTTTTAGCAAGTGGTGACCCCCTTTGCTTGGAGCCACACAGGAAAGGCCTGGGTGACAGTATTTCAGATTCTCCTCAAAGAAGTAGGAGAAATCTCTTTCTGTCTTGGGTCAATGGTATGAATATTGAGGTGCAGAAATACCACAGCTACAAATGCAGTGGGTTGTGTCTTGAGAGCTGTAGTTATTGCCAGCTTTTCCCGTAGGTTCTCATATTTCAGAGGGGATGTCACAGTAATTCAGATAGCGTATTCCCAGGGTCTAAACTTTCACTAACTGATAGGGGCATAGTCCTTGGAGACTTCTGAATAAATCTGACAGGTAATGTGAAAATGGTTCAGTGCCAGCCAGCTGCTCTCTTTCTTCAGTTCTTGCATTTAGCTCAGTGTCTGGTGTTACACCAAATCGTTTTTGTGATGAGATGATAGATGTATCTCCTTTTAGATGGCACCCTAAATGCAAACAGCTAGTATGCACAGCTGTCTGAAGGATGGCAGGTCCGTATGCATCTCCACGTTTATCCTGTGCTTTTAGTTCTGAACTGGTTTTTTAACACGAAGTGTTTCAGGGGGAGAGACGGTGTTGTTGTGACTCCCCCCTTTCCTAGGCAATAAGGTATTTACTGTCCTACAACGAGCTTCAGCATGGGAAGAAGGTTCTCTTGCAGTTAGCGCAATCAAAGCAATAGCGCTGAAAGCAGTGTGATTTATGAAGGAATTTTTAAATGGAGTTGTTGCAGAATACTGTGTAGTGACTCTGGTGGGACCATTTAGTGGATTAAATTATCTGTATGTAAAGTCCATTTTAGCTTTGTGGTTTTGATTCTTGGTGACTGCTACATTCGCATTTCTTGGTGAAGTTTAAAAGGTGGATGTGAAGCTGTAATGATGGTATAATCGCTGCATTACAAGAAATGCAAAACACTGTGGTTAGATATTAACCGTGATCTGCACTTCTGTGCATGTTGATCCTTGAAGAGCTGACCATTTATTTTCTAGTGTTTAATTTTTCACTTCTGTTCCCCGGAAGAATGTAGACCAGTTTAACCTTAAGCATCTATCCTCAGCCTTTTCATTTTTTTCACGCCGGGGCATATTTGTCCATATATCATGAACTCTAATAAGGAGACACATCATCTGTGTTTGTAGCAGGACATTATAAATTAAAGGACACTGTCATGTAAAAGTTCAGTGTTACCAAGTCTCTCATCTGCTATTGCCTTTTTGTACGCGTGCCTGTCGTGCATCTTGGAGGACTGACCTGCATCTCTTCAGCTCCCACAGGAGTCATCTGTGCAGAGCCAAAGGCAGTATAGCACAACACAACCTCAAAGTATCTCTAACCGGGATCTGTTTAATAGTCATGCATGGATGTGCAGCCTTGTCATTTCGTGTGTGAACTGCAGAAACACATGACTTGAAATACGGTCACACGCAAAGTGCGATACTGCATTTTCACACCCGTTGTCTGATTTGTCTTTCCAGGCAGCACCGGGTCTCGGTGTCCAGCTGAGTCCAACTTGGGTGTTCAGGGCGGGAAGGGGGCATGACCAGAAAGGAAATATCTTGAAAGAGAATGTTCTGCTCAGTCCGGAGGATGCGATAGGACCCTTGCGCAGGCTTCTGCTGTTAACATTTAATCTGAGTGCTCATTGCTGAGAAATCTCTCTTGCATGTTCAGCTTTGATCATAACACAGCCTTCTCCACCTGCCGCGACGGGATGAGGTGAGAGATGATCTGTGATAGCAGGCGCTGCGAGTTGTGCCGAAAGCCTGGAATCACACTCAAAATGGATGAGCAGACGGAGAATGGCTTGACTACGGTGTCAGTCCTTGCATTAAGTTATCTGAAAACTGCAATCTCAGTGATCCCGCTGTGCTGTATAGCCTGTATGAGAATCAAGCTGAGCGCTATCTCCGTGTAGGCAAAAGTGGTGTTTTGACAGGATTTAGCTCTCTTCAAAAACACTGCATTACCAAAAATGAACATTGTTGTTCTTCACTAGTGAAATTCCTTTCTTTTGTTTCCTGGAAAGCTTGAACAGCCCCTTACTGTTGGCAATGGGGAGAAAAGAAAGACCTGAGACTTTAAAGCATGTACTTTCATAGAAAAACAAGATGCATTAGGAAGGGAACTGGTCCAAGTGCAGGAACCAAGTCTGTTACATATGCCCTTTGTACAGTGCCATTTTGTTTCAGCATGCCTAGAGCCTGTGTATCTCTGACAGACCATCACTGGAGCGTTTCATCCCCTGCTGCATAGGACAGCTTCTTAAGCATGCAGAAGTTGTGGTTGTTTTGACAACTGTATACTAAATTTATCTGGAAATAAAGGGAAAAATTTAGTCTTGCGTTGCTATGTGTGCCTTGTGTTTTATTTATAGCTTGTTAGCCAAACCTGCTGACAGGATATATCTAACTTACTGCCTGGGGAATGAAGGGAGGTAGGATTGTACCAGCCGCTGCCTGGAGAAGGCATTCCAGAGGCTCTGTGAAACTTTACATGAGGCAGAAAGTGTGCAGGCAGATGGCAGCTGCTCTAATTAAGACTTACTGTCTCTGTCTTTTTTCATGCTGCTGTGGCTTTTAAGGTATCTCTCTTCTTTTTAACGCCAGAGGAATTTTAGTAATTTATTATCTGTGCAGCACGGTATGTATTATATTACAGTGATCAACAAGCTTAAACCCGCTGAAGTAAATGTCTTGAATCTTCAGTAAACTGGACTATGAGATGACAAGTCTCCCAAAACAGTGGCAGCTGAAGATGTGTAAATGAAGTTGCCATTTATGGTTAGTTATTACCCTTCACCAAGATCGTTTAACTGAGGCTTATAGAACACGTGGACGGTTTACACAGCTATAGAGATGCTAGGCAAAAAAGACTCAAATTCACATTAAAAGCAGATGTTGCCTGTGGGTGCTTCTGATGCTTGGAGTGCAGTTAGCACAGATGAGAATCAGCTCATCTTTTTCCATTAAGTGATGGGGCTGTTCTGTTGCTGTTGTTTTGTTGGTTAGGGTTTGGGGTTTTTGTTGGGTTTTTTTTGTGGAAGTGCATCCGGCATTTGGAGTGAGTAAAGGCTGTGCTAATTGATTGGGTGCCTGCTGGCAGCGACCGCTGGGTCTGTGCAGTCAGACTGACGTGCTGGAATACTTCAGTGTTTAAAATTAAGTTTGTTTGGTTCCCTTCGTGTGGGGGCTTTGCCCAGGGTTTGTTCATTGAGATATAAAACGAAGATTTGTTTGGTGTTTCAGAATTTCAGAAGCTGTGGAGGAGCATTCCCGTGGATTCAATGGATGAGGAGAAAATTGAAGAGTATCTGAAACGACAGGGTATTTCTTCCATGCAAGAAACTGGACCAAAGAAAATAGTAAGAGATACAAATTGCAGATCTTTCTAGGAGATTCCCCCTTTCTGACCTTGCAGTGTTAATTCCAAAACATGAGCCCATGCACAGCTGCTTTGTGTAGCTTGGGGAAATGTGACCAATTTTAAGAAGTTGCAAAAAAGTGCTGTAGCCAGCAGTCAGTGTTTTTATAACTTGTTTGAGCCAGTGTGATCCAAGCAGCATCAAGAAGAGGGCAAATGCCAGAAATCCCTGTGAGCTCCAAAGTGGAAGCTTCTGCTTGAAGCTGTACAGTACCTTAGGAGTAGAAGAACAGTTACTTTTTTGGGAGAAGGGTGGGGCTTTTTTAACTTTTTATTTTCTGCTAAATAGCTTTGAAATCCTGATGAGAACTATGTAGCATGCTTCCTACCACACACACACCCCGTGCTCCAAACTGGGTGCAATATGCTCGTGTTTTAGTGGGAGGCCAAAATGGCTGCAAGCTCTCCAAAGATGGTTTCTTCCTGGCTTCAAACAATATTTTTTTTACATTTATTTGTATGTTCTATACCATGTATTTTCTATTCTGCACTTCGCTTCAAACTGTCCTTTCATGAGAGCCCTTTCACACAGGACTTGTGTTTCTGCTGGTCACTGCACCAGACTCTTAACGCCTGTCGTCATGCAGGTGCTCCTCATGGATTCCTTATATGCTAAATGCGTCTTTCAGCATGCAATTGTGGATAGAATTATGGGGCATGTACATGCTTCTGTAGCTGCAAGGGACCGTTTGGAAACTTCACTTATAAACGCCAGCTCTACTACTGCGAGTGGGATACAGAGACTCTGCTCTGTCCCCAGGGTCATCTCCCTGCCTGGATTTGAATTGAATGCTGTTACTTCTTGCAAAAACAAGCAAGCACCTTCCCCACCTGCCGGCCTTTTGATAGAAGTGATGACTTGCACAGCGTCACACATCAGGTCAGATGTCGCAGCTGGAGGGCAGATCTTTTGACCACTGTCTGTTTCTTCTTGTAGGCTCCTATTCAGAGGAGGAAGAAACCTGCTTCTCAGAAGAAACGTCGATTTAAGACTCACAATGACCACTTGGCTGGAGTATTAAAAGATTACTCTGATGTCGTTCCTGCCAAACAGTGACCGGTTGAATTCTGGAGCAAACATGCGTTTTTATACAGGCTTTTTGCCACTCGGGCTCAGTGTCTGCTCGCAGAAAAGACTGACTGTATATAGTAATGTGATGTGTTTCCCCCATCCCAGCAACTGCCGAGGTGAGACAGGTCAGTTTAAGAGCAAGTATGAACTACTAAATTTAGAGTTTAATTTAATTAGCTAATGGGAAATGTGTCTTTAAGTAAGAGGTTCTCACTAGTTGCCTCCTGGCATAGGGTGATAAATGGTGCTCAGCATGTAATGCAGGAGTTCCTATTCAGTGCTTAACTCTGCTTTTACATTGCTTAATGGGTATTTACCTGGAATTACTTACAAGGGGCTTTGTAGTAGAATTGAATACAGCATTTGTTTTACCTATTCCAGGAAAACCTTTTCCTAAAATCACTGCAGGCAAGTTTCTTTCACAAATACAACCACGGTTTGTATGCTTCTTCCTTGCCATGGGACTGAGCTGTAATGAATGTCGGTGATATCTGAGGCTCAAACTCAGAAACAAACCTCTCCCGAACTCCCAGCAGGCTGCAGGATGGCGATGCAGCTGTAGCTTCCTAATGCTGCCCAGGGCAATTTCTGATCACTGTAGTGAATGCACTTGTGTTGCACAGTTCTACTCTATGGACATGAGGGAAATAAAATGACACTGTAATACTGAAGCGAATTTTTTTTTTTAAGTAATAAACTTATAGTGCTGATTTCCAGTGTTGCATCCTTAAAGAATCAGCATCTTTCGTGCTTGTTGCATTTTCCTTTTCAAGGAGGTAAAGGAATCTTTGCTGTATTTTTATCTTCTCAATGACTTATTTTTCTGGGCTAACACGGTCATCTTTTTATTGTTCTTCATTAGGGAGCGGGGAGGAACCACCTTAAATGAAAGCTCCCTGTAGATGCCTGATGTTCTGTGCAGTACAGACTAACATGGAATGTGGCTAAATTATGTCCTCTTGATAACTTATTTTTATGTACTGAACCAGAGGCAGTCAATGCTGATATTGTTTTCACGGTACTGCAGGAGAGGAGCTGTTTCTCTGCTCTTCTAGGGTTAGTATCAAAGCTCAAATAGGTGACTGTGATATCCCACCAACAGTAAACTGCTGCTGCGTGCCCGTGAGCTGCTATTTTGCTTGATGTATCAGGGGTTGAAGCAGAGGCCATCACATCTGGACATACGAACAGATTAAGAAGGCGGCTTTGTGGCTGTAGAACTGAATGAGTTTTGTCTGCTTGGGGAAGTGCAGGAGGAGAAATACACTTCTGTAAGTGTAGCATTTATCCTTCTGTGTACTACACCTGATTTTAAAGAGTGCTCTTTTGAGAAACAGACAATACTTCCAGCATTGTACATGTCAGCCCTGTTTAAAGAGTTTAAATGCCAGTAGGAGGTTTCTTCTATTATTTTTTTTTTTTCCATGCTTGATATATATGTATATAAAAAAGCATGCTGCTTCAGCTGGTTTTGAAATTGTTTGGGGTTTTTTTCGGTATCTTCCAGGTCAGCACAAGCAATTCCTCCTGGAGCTTTTTAGTTTTCCATTACAGCTCTGCTTTAAAGCACCCGTGGTACACTTGCAAAACTCTTCACCTCTCTTCTGTCATCTTCAGTCAAATAAAAAAAAGAGTTCCCTTCCATCCGCTGCATTTTTGAGCAGTGATTTTTTTGTGGTGGTGCTTGGACAAAAGCAGCACTCTTAGTGAGCTCTTAGTTGCGTTTCATACTTTAGGGGTTTTTTGTGGGGATACTTCCCAACCGCCTTACATAGCATTACCCTTTCTCTGTGAACCAAGGCTTGCAAAGCAGACTGTAAGGTAGGCTACCTGTTTTGTTTCTCTGCTCAAGTGATTAAGATAATAGAGAAGTCTAAAGAAAATACCTCCAGCTACTTTCAAAGATTAAAAATGTGTTAGGTCAAAATATAGGAGAGCAGGAAAGGAAGATTGACTGCCAGCTCTGTGTGCTTTGGTGGCATTGTCAGGCTCCAGTGTTCAAAGGAACAAAATGGTCCAGTTGATGTCTGGTTGGAAAGACTGGATTAGATGCTTTATCTCACTGGAAGAAGTCTTTTCCTCTGCTCTACTAGCAGAGAGGGCATAAGAAGTTTTACAGCTTGTTAGGGTACAGTCTCAAAAATCCCTGAAAGGAAGCTCACATTGGCCCGTTAGAGGTGGCACAGAATATAGACAAGCAATTGTGAAGAAAACATGAGCTCCTCTCTTTTGTGTGGGTGTGGGTTTCAGGAGTTGGGTTTTGTTCCTCTGTCGAAGATGCTCCCAGTGGTCCTTTCGGGTTTCTTCCAAGACCTCTTAAAAATCAAACAGTGCAGCTTGAAAACATCTCAGACTGTATCAACAGGGAGTCTGTTTGCTGAAAGCATTTTAGTACCACTCCAGCCCGCTTCAGTCTCTTCACAGCGTAATGTCCAAATCGGGCTTTTCAATGAAGTGCAGCGTAAGAGTTCACAGCTGTTAAAACCTTAAACCTACTTCATCTTCCCTCCAGGGTATTCTCATGTATTCTGTGTCTGGCGAGATGGTTCTCCCAGTGGCCAAAACCATCGTGCCTTCAGCTGGCTTTCTTTGGCAAAACCCTTCTTCCCTCAGTCTGGCAGTGCGAAGGGCTGCAGAGAGGCATTGTGTTCTCTCCTGGGGGCCACGGGCCTGTTACTCCATTTTTCTCTTCCTTCCCTGGAAGCGTCTGCTGCTAACCAGGAAGATAAGGGGACATGGGACCTACAGTGATGATCTAGTCGATGGCAGGCACCTTTGTCTATGCATTTCAGGAAGGCTTTTTCACAAACCCATCTCAGTGCAGTCTTCACCTGTCCCTGCCGGGTGAGGACTTGCCTCTTCCACTCTGCTGAGGCTCCTCAGGTGATGCATGTCATGTCCAGCAAGGATGCTGTTCCCTCAGCTCCAGGATTCGGTGTGTCGATCCTGGCGGCGCTGTCGTTTGAGCTTTTCTAACCCTCTGGGGCAATGGAGGGATGCATGCGCTGATGAGCAGTTTTTCTGCTACAGCATCCTTCTCTTCTCCCCCTGCAATAACAGCCAGGAGCAGAGGCACTCAGCTCCCACCCCCTGTGATGCTGATGGACATACAGACAGGGCCCTGGGGGAAAGGAGGACACTCTTTCTCGATGGTAGCTCTTCGAGATACATCTTGGCTGTCTACATCATTCTTTCACTTGCATGATTGTGTCTTGAGCCTATGGCTTCGAGGACAGTATCTGCAGCAGTAGCTGGAGCTATTCCCAAGAGAACACAGCTCTTCTGAGGTCTGCAAGCAGCCAGAGATGTGCCCTCAGTCCTCGGTTTCCCCCTCGATATTACACTAGTTCGTCCTGTTGGGAGGGAGGTGTGCCAGTTCCCCTGTGATGAAACTGGAGGAGGAGGGAGCCGGTGGGGTAAGCCGGGTCGCATGGCCGATAGCTCTTCCTCTCTAGCCAGGTGTTGCTGGTCTGGGATTTGCTTCTGAGAAGGTGTCCTCGTAGAGCATCTGTTAGCAATGTCAGCATACCTGCCTGTGGGGATCAGGGGCTGTGCTGGTCCTTCAGGATGAGCTCATTAGGACTTCTTTGTGTCTATATATGTGAACCAGACCTTTTATTTCGCCTGTTCCTCCTCACCCTCAAAATAAAAGCACTGTTGTTTTTTTAAGGTACAAGTTGAATAGCCCAGGGGTGTCACACCTCAAAACATGGAGCTCTGCTGGCTTCTCTCCTAAAAGTTGCTCTGACTGAAGAGTTATTCCACCTCCTCCTCCATTACAATGATCATTCTGGAAGGGGATGGAAAACAGCAGGATTTTGCATGGTTGAATGAGAAAACTGACATAAGGCGGTGTGTACCAGAGCTGATCTATAATTCATCATGATCGTTCAAGGCTTTTAGAGAGCAGAGGAGAGAGAGGCAAGGGAGCCCTGACAAACGGTATAAAGACCACGCACGTGGATGTAGCCAGCGAGGGCTGTCACTTCACATGAGCAGGGGCAGGCGTTGCAGGGCCACGAGGGAGAGCTGGGCTCGCGGTACCTGCTGATGAGGAGGGGCTGCATTTGCAGATGACTAGAAGCAACTATGGCACTGACATCTCATTATTTCCAGCTTTGTTGCTTGCTTTCCGGTCGCTGCTAATGTACCAGGCCCAAATTCCTTTGTGTGTTACTGCCTCGGGGACCTCTGGCAGCTACTGCATCTGGGGAAGGTTGTCCAGTAGGGTTGAGTGCTTACTGTTGGCTGGTTAAGACCAGCAAGGCTAACTGCTAACGACCATCAGGGAGAGGAGAGCTTGGACCCCAGTCTGCTGGTATAGGCTTTCTGCTGCTGGCAAAGTCAGGGATATGGCTGGATCGTCAGGGCCCACCACTGAGTTGTCAGCAAGAGAGGGATCAGCCCGAAAACAGCATTCCCGGCCACCTCGGGTAGCTGGCATTGCTACAGTGCTGCCCAGCCTGGTGCTAGGCATGCTTGCAAAAGGCAGCACCGCACCCGCTGGGACCCTGGCCCAGCATTTTGTCCTAATGCAGAAGGACAGGGAGTTTGGACCTCGGTCTCATCCCAGGGGAGAGAGGGTCGGCCTCTGCGCTGCTTCTGGGTCAGTTGTTCTGGCTCCGTAGGTGTGTTCCTAACCGTGTCTGTCTTGTCAGTTCTGCGCAGGCTCTCTGGACTTATCCCCATAAAGCAGATAAGGAAGAGTGCCAGTTTCCCAGAAGAGGGGGCTTGTCTGGACGCAGCAGGGCTCTTGGCAGGAGGGCAGCTTCTCTGTCGTGCTGGGTATTGTGTGGCTGTAGCTGCTCTCTTCCTGAATGAGGCAAAGGCAGCCTGCACCACTCCGGCAAGGGCCAGCAGAGCAAGGGAAGCTTTTGGCTCTCTGCTCAGCACTGGGGAGATCACACCTGGAAACTCTTTGGGCCTCCCCCTGTGTTCAGCAAGGATGCAAGGATGCTGGGGGTAGTCTGGTTGGATCTCCTGGGCCAGTCAGGGCAGGGGGCAGAGGGTTTGGAAGGCAAGCGGGGAGTTGGGACAGCTCGGTGTGGTGAAGAAGCGGCTGGGGGCATATGTAGTCATGGGTACAGAGATGTGAAGGGCAATTAGGAAGACGATGCGGTCAAACTCTTTTTGGCAGCCATGGCAGATGACATAATAGGGGAACGTGGGAAGTTTGGCTTGGATATTAGGAAAAAAAAAAAAGCTGGTGGGGAGGTGTCTCCATCCATGGAGGTTTCAAGCATCACCCAGATATGACCAGGCTGCCCTGTTGGCAACAGTCCTGTTCCAAGAGAGAGGCTGGAGCAGAGACCTCCTGAGGCCCCCTTTACCCACATGCCCCTGCGGGTCCGAGCCCTGGTTCCTTCAGTGCCACTCGACTCGCTGTAGTTCTCTGCTTGCAGTTCTCCTTGTTTCTTTCTGGCTTCCTTTCTGCTGCTTTGGTTTGCAAGTGTGTGCAGTGGCCTCTGTGTTACCGAGCAGCCCAGAAAAAAACAGCCGTGACTCTGAAAACCCATCAGTGCTTCTGTGGTTGGGACCCACGTGTCAGACTCCACGAGCCACGTGGGTTGGATGTTGTGCAGAGTGCGTGCACAGCAGGGGAAAAGGATGGTTAAGGCAGGAGGTTGTACTTCCATTAAGTTAATTTTTTGACTATACCTGCACTTCTGGGCTTACATCCAAGGCCTGAAGTACTTGTGCGATTTCTTCCTGCCTCCATCAGTTATGTTGTATTCTCTATTCCCTCCTGAGCTGGTTATTAATTATGGAGACTGCAGAGATGAAGTCCAGACTCTGCTAATGGTTGACTTCCCCGTGTTTTAGAAGCAGCATTTCAGGGATCTGCTAATGGTATTTCTTAGTTTTGCTTTTTAAGCTCCACTGTCGTCTTGGTTTCTAGCCTGAGCGTGGCAGCAAGGCAGGTAACAGTGTTTAAATGTTGGCTGAAGCCTGGCTCTCCGGGCAGCCTGCAGTTGCAGGGCACACATCTGTGGCACCCTGCTCATCTCCCTGGGTTGAAATGTGTCCCCAGCACAGGCACTGCCTGGCCTGGGGATGGCTGCCCTGGCTCTGGGCTGCAGGCACAGCCCCAGGCCAAACTTCAGGCTTTTAGGTGCGCTGTGCAATCCTCTGTGTGCAGTTATCCCCATCCTTCCCGGGACGGCGGGATGACCAATGCTCTAGCTGCATGCTTTCCTGGGCGTGTGGAGCCTTTTCGTGCTGGCGGGGAGCACAGAGCAGCCTTGCCTGGCAGCATTCAGGCGGTGCGGTCACCCTTGCTGGCTGACGCCTCTCAGTTTCCCCAGGCTTTGGGAATCAGGGAGCAAATCCACGGCAAGCGCTGCGCCCTCGCCCTGGCCCCAGCTGTCCTCACACAGCCACCCCTTTCCTCCTGGCCACCCACTTCCCTCCCAGCCTGTCGCAGCCTCTAGAGCTGCCTGGCCAAACCCTAGGGCAATCTCATCCTTCCTCTCCCGGCTTTGTTATTCCTTGCCCCTTGTCTCACGAGGAGGCCCGCAGGAGTGGGTGCTGGGCTGGCTCCTCCTCCCTGCCCAGTCCGGGCTGCAGGCGCTGCCATCCGGCCTCGGCGCCGGCTCTGTCTGCCCTTTGCTCTGCCTGCCCCCGCTGGCCCGTCTCCATGCCCGCAGCACCATCCCCGAGGCCTCGCCGCTGCTGCCCGGCTGCCTGCACTGGTGCCTGCCCCCCTGTGCAGTCCTCTGGGAGATGCAGCTTCCTCCTCTCCCGTCTCGTGCCCGTTCCTCCGCGGCTCAGTTGTGTCCGTCCGATGTGGGGAGCGAGTGCTGTGTTTTTCTCCACAGACCGTGCCGGGATTGCCGTCGCTTCCCGCCTGCTGCCTGGCAGCAAACCTCTGCGCAGGGATGCGGGGATGTGTGGGAAGGAGCCGCTCACATCCTCCCCCCCACCCCGAGCTCAGCCTTGGCGTTAGCGGGGTGGGGAGAGAGAGAGAGACTTGGGGAAGTGGAAACAATGAGAGTGTGAAATTTTCCCTTTTTGGTTTTTGCAGCTCTGCCTGTTTGTACCCCCTGGGACTTATCCCTGGTATCGGATGCCAGCACTGGCCTGGGAGTCCCTGGTCCCCTTTTGCAATCTCCTGGTGTCAGCCAGCAGCTCGGGCCTTCCTGTAAGCGCCCCGACGGTCATGGGGAAGGAATGTTCCCCCGGCCGCATGGGGAAAGGTCACCACGGGCAAAGGGGACGCGGGGGCCGGGCGGGCAGCTTGCTGCTCCCACCCCTTGCCGACGAGGGCAATGCCAGTCAGCGCAGAGCTGAAAGCGTTTTGGCTTACAGGGGAAATTAAAAAAATAGAAGGTTCACGAGGTTAAATATTTTCGGCAAGGCCCTGCTTCCTTTCGCCGGGCAGATCTGGGAGCAGATGCTGTGCCCAGGCAAAGTCCAGAAGGATGCGTGCGTGCTTCACCGCTCTCTTAGCTGGAGGATGTTTGCTGTTGAATCCGCTCCCGAAAGCAGCTGCGTGTCATGCGAAAGCAGTGCCTGGGATGAGTGGTGGCGGCCGGTGCTCGCTGCTCTGAATGGCAGAGCAATACCTTGGCGTTGCGCTGGCGCCGTGTCGCTCTCTTCCCCTCCTACGGCCGGCCTGCCAGCGAACCTCTCCCCTGAGCGCGACCCAGAAGGAAAGCTGTGACTTGCGGTGGCCGCTCGCGGGGGGATTAGCATCCGACATTAAGGGCTTAACTCCTCGGCTCATCCCTGCCAGCCGGGGGTTTCGAGTAACACCACCAGGCCCTTTTCCTCTGCCCCCAACAGTTTGCAGCCTGCTTTAATAACGTGCTTTGTGCACCGTTCTCCCAGCTGTGCTTGCTAAGCTGGAGCTTGCTCCTGGTACTTTTCAGAGTCTGGCCTGGTGACTGAGGCTTCTGGGGACACTGGTCACATTTATTGGGGTGGGGGCAGAGCAGAGGAAGGAGGAGTTTCTAGGTTGGGCTTACAAACAGAGTTTTTCAAAATTCTCAGCGTACTGGAAAAAAATATCTGGCCCTTCGTCTCTAGGTTACATTTGCCTCTGCTGTGGCTGAGCTCATGGAAAATCGCAGCTTAGCTTCTGTGCTCAGTGCCAAGATTAGTAGGTTTAAAAACTAACCGATAACATCTTTGTAAACTTGGAGTCATTTCTTTAAAGCCTGCTGATCCTTCCAGGCTGGATTTTGGAGCTTTCCTAGAGATCCAAGTGAGCCAAGTGGGACAGTTTCTGCCCTGAAAAATCGCCATGTCCCTCAGGAGCGTTGTCTTCAGATACCCCGAGGGAGAAAGGAGGCTGCTGTTCCCCAGGGCCCCGACGGGTGTGCTGGGATCCTTCTCCCTGTTCCCAACCAGATACACAGCACACGATGACGCTTTGCACGTAACTTATAATAATCACTGGTTTTATTTTTAAAAAATTACAATAGAAAAGTACCTTTAAACATATTTCCAAAAGCGGAGTAGACAATATGGAAGCTTCTCTCCACAAAACAAAGTACAGGAAATAGTTTGCTAAAAGAGTTAGTCCATCACTTGGAAACGCTGGTATTGTTCCTTTTAGAGCCGCTTAGAGGTTTGTCTTGGAATCGACTTCTTCTCACGTCACCTTTATCAATCCCGCTTTTTACAGAAGACCCCAACAGGACAGTTTCCCATCGCACCATCTCACCCCCCGCCCCACCCCAGCTCCGGCAGCCAAAACCTCAGCCGCCTTACTTTGGCCCACCCACAGAACAGAAGGAAGAAGGAAAGGGTTAGGATGTTTAACAACAAGGCCACGGGCACCCTGTGTCTTCAGTGCAGCTGGGAAACCGGCCACAGCACAGCCCGGGCAGCGGCTGCGCTCGGTGTACTCTGCAGCAGGGATGGGGTCAGGGGGAAAGGCAATGAAAGGAGAAGTTTTCCGCCGCCTTTTGCAAGAAACTGAAATCTGTTTGAGGTTTTGCTTTGCTTTGCTCCTTCTTTTTCCAAATTCCTCCTGGAGCAAGGAGAAGGAGAAACTAGTGTGTCAAGCAGTCTCTTTGCTGGTACGCTGTCTCTGTAAAGGTCACAGATACTGCCCCAAGGGTGTTAGCAGCCTCCCTTCTTGTCTTTGCACACAGAAACATGGAAATGCTCTACAGCGAGCCGCCAGGCCAGCATAACCTTGATGCTAAAACCCCAGTTCAGCCCAGCGCTTTGGCGTAATGGTAGGCACGTGTCTAAGCCCCTCGGCTCCCTCGGGACTCACGCCCAACCTCGAGTAAGCCAGCGAACTGAGGGTTTGTTGGTTGTTTTTTTTCTCATACAGCAGTTTACGTTGCCAGTAACAACTTCAAGCAGTCACGGCAGGAGGAGGAGGCAAATCATTGCCTTGCTACATGTGCGGGCTGTCTCTGCCCATCCCTGATCCGAGCCGTTGTACCATGCCGAAGCTTTGCACAGCAAGCTATTAACATAGCCCTAAGGTAAAAAAAATCACCATAAGAAAGTTTCTGATTGTCCTGCCTGGTTGTCATTTGGTAGAACTGGGAAGGAAGCGGTAATACTGTCAGTGTCCGCAGACATCTTGCCGACACAGCTGGAGCACACACAAGGCTTGTGCCAGAGGGAGCACAGTTCCTGCAAACCTGAATCGTGCATCTCGACATCAGCGCACACGTGCACGTCACGCCTTCGACGTGCAGCTGTCGGGGCGGGGAGGGTAGAGAGTCTTAACTACATGCGTTCGAAAGTCAAGCACAAAAACCTGTGGTCCGACCCAGTGTAAGATTGTCCTATTTAGGAGGTTTGGTACAAAAATACTTGCTCTCGTTTTGCTTTTTTTTTGTAGTCTGCTTTCCTATGGTTCTGTTTGAAAAGGCTTTTCAAACACTACAGCAATGCCTGTCAAACCATGCTTTCAGAAGTAACACACTCTTTCTTACAAATATACAGTGTAAAGAGGAAAATATTATTACTAGGTATGCTTTTCGTTTTTCTTCGAGGAGAGCAGATGTGTGATAGAGGCTGTGGGAAAGTCTTGGAGGAATCCAAACTTGTGTGAGATTTTTTTTTTCAAGCCTGTAACAACAGAAAGAGGTGTTAAAAAAAAGGGGCGGGGGGCACAGCCACAGTCTTGGGCTGAGGCAAAGGGGAAAAGGGGCCGTGGTTAACCTTTCTTCCCTCGTGGGGAAGCTCCCTTGCCGCAGCCTGGGGGAGAGGGAGGCTTGTTTGGAAACAGGATGAGGAAGAGAGAGCAGCCCGTGCCAGGACCAGCTCCAAGGACAGTTGTTTAACTGGGAAAAGGCAAGGTGGGAAATGCTACCGGGAGAGCAGTCTGTCGGCACCCTGGGGTCGGTCAGCCAGGCAGAGGGGAAGGACCCCACTGGTCCCAGTTTGGTCCTCCTCCTGGCTGTAGCCCCTGGGGTTTTAACTGAGGGGGCACCAGCTGGGAAGCTGAGAGTTAAGTTTCAGTTGAATTTTGCACTTAAGAGGAATTCGGTCTCTGTTGATCCAAGGCAGGAAGCAGGGACCGCAATTACCGGGGTAATTCAAAGCCGAGAGGCATTCCTCGGCTGTCGAAACTCTCACCCCAGATAACAACGGCAAACGCGGGAATGGCGGAGCCGTGGTCGGGCGCCGTGCCGCAGCGGGAGCAGCGATGCCAGCCCCCAGGGATCAGTCCCAGGGACGCGCTGCCTCGCTGCCCGTTCCCTCGGGGACATTGCTTTGGCTTCCTCGCCCCTCTGCTCCCTCCCCAAAGTGGCAAAGCCCAAGGGCCCGTGTCCCCCTCGTGCAGCCGGGCGCCGTGCTGCAGCCTTACCAGCACACTGTGGTTCTGCGGAGAGCACGCCAACCCAGTAGCCGCCTTGGAAGACTCCTTTAATACCCACAAGACTGACTGTAGGCCACCATCACACACCTGAGACCTGCAAGGAGACACAGTGGAGGGTGAGGGACGCTGGCAGGGGCAGCCAGGGGCTGAGGTCGGTGTGCTGTGGGGAGAGGTTATTTTGCGGAGGCCGGGTTTGGTGCTTCCTAAAGGGGCAGTTTGCAGCTGAACCCTGCCCTGAGGGGCTCCATGCGGCAAATAAGAGGAGGATGCAGGCGGGAGAGACAGGGCAGCAGCAAAACCCTTCGCTGGGCTGTGCCGCAGCCCTTCCTGGCCGGAGGAGCCTGGCAAGGAGCCGGGATGTCCCCAACCCTCCGTCCTCATGACCCACTGCAGCTGCTGAGGCTGCTGTGGGCAGGTGGACCTGCCCCAAGGGATTCACTCATCTCCCCTTCCTAAGTACACCTCTGCTTACATTTTAGCTGGAAACACTGGCACGTTCCATATTTTGGAAGATCCCCTGGTTCCCAAAGTCTCGCCACTCCCTATTTTTATCTGCTGGGCCTAAAATAGCTGGTAAATGCTTTGCAGATCCAAATCTCGGGTGAGCTGCAGCCACGGCTGGTCCTCCTGCCCTCCCTGGGTGAGTGGGCTTCATGGCCGCGGTGCAGGGCTGTGGCGCCGGGCGGACGGGCAGAGCGGTGGCACAGGAGCGCAGGCAGCCGAGCCAGAGCCTCGCCACCCCTTGGGTCTGCCGGCGTTTCTCTGCAGGTGGGTGCGGACAAGGCGCGGGAGGCTTCCCGGCAGGCATCAGCAGCACGGGGGGATGGCAGCTGAGATGGCCAGGGCGGGCTGGGGTCGCGGGGCAGGTGATGCTCCGCATCAGCTGAGCCCCTTTCCCCTCTTCCGTTTGAACCCCCTTGCTCATTTATCCACAGAAGGCTGAGTTACTTGCAGAGCATGTCTTGCAAGGCTTTTTCCATCCGAAGATATCCCAGGCGTACTCGAACCAGCCCCCTCCCTCCTGCCAGGCAGCCGGGCACTCGGTAATGCCACACTCCTGGTTTCGGCCACCCCGCCAGCCCAGGCTGCCAGGAGAGTTAAGGTTTAATGAGATGTCTGCACTGCACCGGGAGGCAGAGGTTGCCTTCAGCCGGGCGGCCCTGCTGCCGCCTTCACTTGGAGCACCGCGCCATTGCTGCACCCCCCGCAGCTGCACGACGCAGGCCGGCGAGCCATGGACCTGCCTGGCCATCCTGCCCCGGGGTATTTCGGAAGGCAGTGGGGCGGACGGTGGCAGAGATGTCCCCTTCCTGGGGGCAAGGAGGGTGCCCAGACCTACGGTGCCAGCCAGAAAGTGGCCTCGGCAGCGCAGGCACGGGGTCCGGATGCCCACCCCGAGCTGCTGGAGACCCTGAGCGGGGCGCGGGGGGAGCTGAGGGTGGAGGTGGGGGTGGCCCCCAGCCCACCACGCCAGCGCAGGAGGAGGGCAGCGGGGAGGCGGCACTCACCCGGCATTCAGCAGAACTGACGGGACTTCCAGCCCTGAGAACCAGCCTCGGAGGGAGGGAGCCAGCGCATCTGCAGAGACAGGAGGGGCACAGGGTGAGAGGAGCGGTGGCCACCTGCCCTGGCAAAGCCGACCGCCGCCAGGCTTCCCCTCCCCAGCCTTCCCCAGGCACGGGGCGCAGGGGGGGCAAAACACAGCCAGCGTGGCCATCCCAGTGCTCGTTCGGACAGCAGCACCGGCCCTGGCACTGCTGCCTGCGGCAGGACCGAGCTGGGGTCTCACCAAGCAGGAGGTGGGCCCGTCCTCTCTCAATGCCTGCAAAGCCCGCCTGAGATGGCAGGGGGGAAATGTCAGATGCCAAAACCAGGCAGCTCTCACTGCCTGCCCGTGGGCGCTCGGTGCTCTGCCGGTAACGCCGCATCGGCCGCACCGTCCCGAGGTCCCCCGTCCCGCTGCTCTCTGCGGGGTGCAGCCAGGGCTGCCAGCCCGCAGCTCGGGTTGGGGTGGTGGCACCCCTCTGCAACGCCCCACACCGAGCCCGCAACATGGCAGCACACAGGGGGACAGGGACAGGCTGTGGCCCCGGCGTGGAGTGCTGCCTGCTCCGCCGCAGCGCCCGCAGGCGATGGGCAAGGTGCCACCACCGTCCTCCCCACCGCGCTGGATCTGTAACCACGGCGGACATTATTTCTTCCAACGTCGGGTCCCAGCCTGGTTTTTCCCGGGGCGGGGGGGCCCTCGGAGCCCCCTTACGCCTCCGTTTCCTTCGCTGGCCGCTTCCCGGCCTCCTGCGCCGTGCAGGTGCTGCCTGTTAGCGGTTATTTGACAAGGCAAGGACGTAGCTGCAATAACATTTACCACCGCTCTTCTATAAACAGCAGGGCCCGAAAAGCCGGCTGCTTTGTACGCCGAGTGCTTTTCCTTGCCCTCCTGCTCCAGCCAGCCCCCAGCTGCCTCCGGCTCCCAGCGATGGTGGCTCCAGATAACTGGCCATCCCGGCTCAATCCCGGTGGGCTGGGGCCAAAAGCCTTTCGGATGCAGCTTATCCGGCAAATCTGCTTCCGTGCGTTCGTTTCCTCCTGCTTGCCGCCAGGCCGGAGCCGGCTCCTCAGAAGCCAGGCTGATGTCCAGCGTGGCTGCCGTGGAGGCAGCTGCCCGCTCCCCCTGCCATGGCAGGGTTCCCTTCCCAGCATCCCCACGATGTCACTCCGGGAAACATCCCAAAGGCCGGCACTGCGAAGAAATCCTCTGCCACCTCCATTTCCACCTCTCCTCTCCTTTTCCCCGCTCCTCTCCCGGGGCAGGTAGTTAATTTTTAACGGCTGCGTGCTGCCATCAGAGGCCACCGGTGGTGGCAGCCAGCAGAAAAGTGCTTGTGACAAGAAAGAGCCTCGTCAATAAAAGATGGGTCCTGCGTTTGCGCTTCGCTTGCCCTCTCCTCCCCGTCAGAGTCGCTTTGCTTCACGTCCTGCATCCGGCCAGCCCCATCCCAGCGACGTCCCAGGGGCGGCTGGGGGCTCAGGAGCCCCCGTCTTGCGCCGTGCCGGCAGCCGGATGGGTCGTTCAGTGCCAGGAGCGATGGGGACGGTCCAGCCCCGACAAGCATCCCCCCTCGCTCCCCACAACCCTCCCCGCCTGCCCCTGGCACGGGCGAGAGCGAAGGCAGGAAGGCAGAGAGCGGTGTCTGGGGAGAGGCAGGCGGTGCCGGCCGCACGCCCTGCTGCCCGCGCTTGGGCTGGGCGCCATCCCTAAATCTCGGGGGGCCGGGGGGAGTGCCTGTTAGCCGGGTTAGTGGTGCGGCGAGCACCGCGGGGCAG